>ERZ773359.2309-NODE-2309-length-24266-cov-18.673867_pt1 | contig 24266 bp, 18 predicted proteins | sample MGYA00374955_ERZ773359 | MGnify/ENA primary metagenome ERZ773359 (study PRJEB29098, sample SAMN04486028) | biogas fermenter metagenome | study: EMG produced TPA metagenomics assembly of the Biogas fermentation microbial communities from Germany - Plant 4 DNA1...
ACAGTTTTTTTCCTTGACAGAAAGGCAGAGAAGGGATTCCAAAAATATTTTTGGTAAGGTCTTTAGAAGTGCAAGGATCTTGGATGCCAAAGTTTATGTGTTTCATGGGCCTCCTGTACGGATAAACGCTAAGGCCAATGTAGATTTTGCTAGAATAGGACCTTTTTGCGATGAGTTAGCGGATTTTGCCGGAGAGCATGGGATAAAATTTTCCTGGGAAAATGTGTCCTGGTGCTGGTATTCCTATCCTGAATTTGTAGATAGATTGATGGAAAACACAAAGAGTGACAATATCTATTTCACCTTGGACATAAAGCAGGCTATGCAGGCAGGATATAGCGCTATGGACTTTGTAAAGCTTATGGGTCAGAGGCTTGTTAACATTCATGCCATAGATTTTGATAAAGATGGCAAGCTTACCTTACCAGGCAGAGGCATATTTGATTTCCAAGCTTTATCCAAGGAGTTAAAAGCCATTGGTTATAAAGGTCCTATGTTTCTAGAGGTTTATAGGGATAATTACCAACACTATAAAGAGTTAAGGGAATCATTAGATTTTTTAGAGGGCATATTTTTATAAAGAGCATATCTTCATAAATATCTATTTATATTTTTTATTTCAATAAATTTGCTAATAAAATGTAGAACCGGCCAGGGAATTAACTATGGCCGGTATTTTTCTACCAAAGAATTGATCCATACCTGATTAGGTCCTTCTACTATGGACATGGGTTGGTCCAGCTGTTGGTTCTTTTTTGGGAAAAGCAGTATTTTAGGCCCCTGGCGAGTTTGGCCTTCCCAAACATTAAGATTTAGTAGCACGTATTCCCTATATCCTTCCTTATAAACTATTAGGGTAGTTTCTCCCCAGGATTTGGGATGGATTCTTTCAAAATGAGTATCAGGAGATATCTTAATCCTAATATTGGGTGTATATCCATTTTCATTAGTTTTGTAGCTTTCATTGGTTTCAGGAACTACCACTATTGCTCCTTCTATAGGCTCCTCACTAAAGCCATCAACCACCTGGGGCTGGATATAACCAAATTTTTCGGATGTACTAACTTCCAAGCTATTATCTATCTCAGCTTGTTGTCCAATATGGCTAAACACCTTTAATTGCTTATTCATATATTGATTTTCTTTCATATAGCTGCTATACAACAAACTAGCTGCCATTATAGTGAGGATAAGAAGTCCGTTTACAGATCTTTTCTTTTCCCTCAAGCGCCTCACTTCCCATTTTTATTTCTGATAAATTTTATTAACTTAACTCATTATTGTTAGTCTATTCTAATCTAATAAAGGCTATTGGTGAGTGAACCATGAAGCCAAGTATCAATTGCCATTATGCTTAGTTAATAAATGGTGAGCCTGCACAATAGATTAGTTTACATTAAAATATTTATTCTAATAATTAGGATATAGAACTTAAATCCATACTTAGACCTATTTGCAATAATATATATATCCATTATAATCAAAGATAGAGTAAGGAGTTGTAGAAAGGGTGCGGGATATGATGCTCGACTTATTAAAACAAAGGAGAAGCATAAGAAAGTATAAAGATAAAGCTGTGGAGCAGGAAAAGTTAGATATTATTTTAAAGAGTGCATTATTGTCTCCATCATCTAGAGGGATAAGACCTTGGGAGTTTATTGTGGTAACTGATAAAGAAATGCTAGAGAAACTTTCTCAATGCAAAGCCCATAGTGCTCAATTTTTGAAGGATGCACCTCTTGGGATTGTGGTAACTGCAGATTCTACTGCTTCTGATGTTTGGATTGAGGATGTTTCTATTGCCTCAACCATTATACAACTCACTGCACAGTCCTTAGGGCTGGGCTCTTGCTGGATACAGGTTAGAAACAGAAAAACAGCTGACAATAGGAGCTCAGAAGACTATATAAAAGAACTTCTTAATATCCCAGAAAAATATAGTGTTGACAATATTATTGCCATAGGCTATCCAGCAGAGGAAAAGAAGCCATATGATGAAGATTCACTATTGTATGATAAAATTCACATGGAGAAATATTAAAGTGAAACAAAAAACCTACCATAAGGGAGAGGTTTGGAAATGATCAGCAAAATAATGAATTTAATCCTGCAATCCAAGATTCAAGAAATAAAGAGTACGTATCAATATTTTAATTTTAACACTGAAAATACCTTTTATTCGATTTTAAAAGAAGAGATGGATCATAGGCAGAATAGGGTTCCTAGCTTGCCTTTGTACAGTAATACAAATCCTCTACAGTTTAAACAAAACTACTCTATTAATAGGAGAACAAATATCAATACATCTCCATCCCAGTATGATGATATCATTTTAAATACAAGTAAAAGGTATGGTATGGATCCTGCTTTGGTAAAGGCTGTAATTAAAGCAGAATCTAGCTTTAATCCAAATGCTACATCTTCTAGTGGAGCCATGGGTTTGATGCAGCTTATGCCTGGGACGGCAGCAGCACTTGGTGTAAAAAAACCTTATGATCCCGTTGAGAATATTGATGGTGGGGTAAGGTATTTAAAGCAACAATTGGATCGGTATAATGGGAATGTGAAATTAGCACTGGCTGCTTACAACTGTGGACCAGGCAGGGTTAACAGCTTGGGTGTTACAAATTTGGATGACCCGGCTCAAGTAGCAAAATTGCCCAGGGAGACCCAAACTTACGTAAAACGGGTTGTGGAATATGCTAATGAATACGGTAGTTATATCAATTTATAAGGTTTTTAGTCCTGCATGAACTTGCCTAATAGCAAAGGAAAAATCTATCTTCTGAATCAATAGAAGATAGATTTTTTATTTTTTAGGCTTTATATCAACCTTAAATTTATATCGAGGAATGGGATACTTAAAATCATAAAAAAATTTTTATAAATTTAAAAATAAATATTGACATTTAAGCGGGATTAAGTATAATAATAGTAACCATTATTAATAGATAGGAGTTCTTAATATGAGTAGACGGTATAGCGCTCAGAAAATGATGATCGAAAATGCTTTGAAAGAGCTAGATCATCCTACAGCAACAGAGGTGTACGAATATATTAGAGAAAGTTATCCCAATATTAGTTTGGGCACAGTTTATCGGAATCTAGGCCTTATGGCAGAGGCTGGTGAAATATTAAGGATTCCTTCTGGTGATGCTCCTGATCGCTTTGATATAAATACTCATGAACATTTACACGTGACCTGTTCAAAATGTAATCAGGTATTTGATGCTGAAAGCCAAAAATTAGAAAGCTTTCTTAAAAAAATTGATGAATTCCTAGAGGAGTCTACTGGAGTCCATATAGAAGATAGGACAATGTTTTTTCAAGGTGTTTGTTCCAACTGCAGAAAAAAATAAGGATTATGTTACCGGTTTAACCGGATAAAATAAATAAATACATAAGGAGGAAGGTTATATGGCACTTATTGGAAGAGAAGTCTCAGATTTTACTGTTAAGGCATATGTTAACGGAGAGTTTAGAGATGTCAGCAAGGAGGACTTGCTTGGAAAATGGTCGGTTTTCGTATTCTATCCTGCTGATTTTACTTTCGTTTGTCCTACAGAATTAGCAGATTTGGCCGATCATTATGAGGAGTTTCAGAAAGCTGGGGTAGAGGTATATTCTGTATCAACTGACACCCATTATGTTCACAAAGCTTGGGCTGATGCTTCTGAAACCATTAGAAGGATTAAGTTCCCAATGTTGGCAGATCCTACAGGACAGCTTTGCAGGGATTTTGGAGTATATATTGAAGACGAAGGAGTGGCACTCAGGGGCAGCTTTATAATCAATCCTGAGGGTAAGATCGTAGCTTATGAAGTTAATGATAACAGCATTGGTAGAGAGGCTGCTGAACTGCTAAGAAAGGTACAAGCTGCCCAATTCGTAGCTGAACACGGTGACCAAGTATGCCCTGCTAAATGGCGTCCTGGTGCAGAAACTCTAAAGCCTAGCTTAGATTTAGTAGGAAAACTATAATACATTTTAATATGATAACTTTATCTCCATGTGCTAGTTGATGCTTTAATCATAATGGCTATTGAAAAATTATTTTCAATAGCCATTATGATTTTTAAGGAGCTTACTGCTTCAACCAAGACATTGGGGAAATGGGAACAGTTCACTTAATAAAAGATAATTGATAAGAATAAGTAAACTGGGTTATATATATTTATATCAATTATTTTGACCTTAAAAATGGCTTATGCTAGACTGAAGCTAGAGAGTTGAATGTATTATAAGGAGGAAAACTATGAAGGCGAATATTGGTTTAATTGGACTTGCGGTTATGGGGCAAAATTTGGTACTTAATATGGAAAGCAAAGGATATAAGGTGTCGGTATATAATCGTACTAGGGAAGTTACCGAAAGATTTATGGAGGGAGCAGCTAAAAATAAGGGAAACATAATTCCCTCATATTCCTTAGAGGAGTTAGTTGAATCTTTAGAGAAGCCCAGAAAGATCATGCTCATGGTAAAGGCTGGTCATCCAGTAGATGCTATTATCGCTAACCTATTGCCACTTCTAGACCAAGGCGACATTATTATTGATGGGGGAAATTCTTTTTTTAAGGATACCATAAGAAGAGCTAGGGAATTGGAACAAAAGGGTATTTTGTATTTAGGTGTTGGAATTTCAGGAGGAGAGGAAGGTGCTCTTAAAGGTCCTAGCATTATGCCTGGGGGTAATAAGGAGGCCTGGGAGCAGGTTAAGGATATTCTCGTTGACATTTCGGCCAAAGTTGATGGCAATATTCCATGTTGCGACTATATTGGACCTGATGGATCAGGGCATTATGTAAAGATGACCCACAACGGTATCGAATATGCAGACATGCAACTAATAAGCGAAGCTTATTTTTTAATGAAAGAATTACTAGGTATGTCAGCTAATGAGATGCAACAGGTCTTTCAAGAGTGGAATGAAGGAGAACTTAACTCATATCTAATTGAGATTACGGCAGATATCTTGGGAAGAGTAGATGAAGAAACTGGACTACCTTTGCTTGAAGTTATATTAGACAGTGCCGGAAGTAAAGGAACGGGAAAATGGACATCACAGGAAGCCTTGGAATTGGGTGTTGTTGCTCCTACTATAGTGGATGCAGTTTTTACTAGATATTTGTCAGCAATTAAAGAGGAACGAGAAGAAGCCTCTAAGATTTTAAGAGGGCCACAAGCTAAATTTGAGGGCACTTCTTCAGAAAAGGAGCAATTAATACGTGATATAGGTGACGCTTTATATGCATCTAAGATATGTTCCTATGCTCAAGGATTCCAGCTATTGGATCAGGCATCGAAATTTTATAACTGGGATTTAAAACTAGGAGATATTGCCCTACTGTGGCGGGAAGGATGTATTATTCGCGCCCAATTCTTAAACAAGATAAAAGAGGCTTATGATAGAAATCCCAATTTAAAAAACCTAATGCTTGATCCATACTTCAAGGAAGTTTTGGAAAGAACTCAGGAAGGTTGGAGACGAGTGATTAGCCTAGCTATTAAAAATGGAATTCCTGTATCCTCCTTTAGTTCTGCCCTAGCTTACTATGACGGCTACAGAAGAGAGAGATTATCTGCCAATTTAGTTCAGGCCCAAAGGGATTACTTTGGTGCCCATACCTACAAGCGAATAGACAAGGAAGGTGATTTTCACACCAATTGGTTGGACAGATAAGAGGGAAAACTTAATAACAACACTTATAGCTACCATGAATTAGAGAGCATGATTGATAAAGATAGACCAATAGACTCTCTAATTGCTGACTTCAGATGGCTACGGACATATTTCAAAAGGATATATACCCATATGACGCCAAATATACAGCTATTATGGGTGCCGTAGCCATGGCTCTTAAGCTATTAGGGCACATCGACTCTTTAAATGATTTTCAACAAAAGCTTAAGGACATTATTAAACCTAACTAGAATAAGGCTCAATTATATGAAGATATATTTTAAAAATATATTAATTGGTACAAAAACTAAAAATTAGCTTTATCCAATACATACAAATATACATAAATAAGGGAGTTAAGGAGCTTTATAGGGGTTTTATAACTCTAATTTGGGACAAATTGACTTCCAGATTAGCTAATGTTATAATTGTAATGTAAAACAATGTAACTAGAGTTACTGTATCCTAGTAATTTTGCAGAGAAATGTGATGAAACACAGATTAGATCCTATCTATGGTAGGAAAAGTGGTTATCTTTTTTGTGTGAAAAGTGGCCTTTAAGATAATATTAGTGTTTACAGCAGGAAGGAAATAGCGATGGTTTTCTTTGAGAAACATGGGGTGGATAACAAAGAGCTATTTCGTTTTTTTTCATTAAGGAATTATCAGTTTCCCTTTCATTTTCATCGCGCTTATGAAATAATATATGTTAATAAAGGTCAACTATCTCTATATGTAGATGAAAATGAATACCTTTTATATAAAAGCGATTTAGCCTTTATTTTTTCTAATCAAATACATGCGTTTAAAACTATTGGTTGCTCTGAAATTACAGTTATTTTATTTTCGCCTGAATTAATTGGGTATTTTTATAGAAATTATAAAGGCCTCATTCCTAATGATAATGTGTTAAGCCTGGAAATGGATCTGGATTTAGAAAATCTAGATTCTATATACAGCCAAAAAAGTTTTCTTTACTATTTATGTCATAGGCTGGTGGAGGAGAAGTCATTCATTTCAGTTAGGCATACATCTCAAACCAAGGTACTTTACAAAATCCTGCTTTTTATTGAACAAAACTATTTTAAAGAATGTAGCTTAAAAACTGTTGCAAAACATTTGAACTACGATTATCAATATTTGTCAAAATTGTTTGTTCAGCGGATGAATATGACTTTTACCGAATACTTAAATAACTATCGGATTTCCCAAGCATGCTATTTGCTAAACAACAGTAGCTTATCTATTGGTGAAATTGCAATTAATTGTGGTTATAGCAACTTAAGAACCTTTCATCGGAATTTCAAGAAAATAATTGGTATGTCGCCTAAGGAATATAGAGAATTAAACTAATGGATTAATTGGCTGATCCTGTTTCATCTCCCATATCATGAATTTCCAGAAATGGCGAAATATTAGACCTTAGCAGAATATGAGAATATAAAAACTAATGGTGATTATTTGAAATGCATCAATAAGATGGCTATTTAATAACAATTGGGAGGAATTATAAAGTAAAATGAAAAATCATTCTTTCTCAATAAAACTATTTATTTCATTTTCTATTTTACTGGTTGTAGTGACAGTTATTTATATTGTAGTGTATGATTGGGCAGTAATAAATAGTACTAAAAGGGAAATTGGGGAAAATTGCATTGGAAGGCTAAAAATGGCTGAAACTTCGGTACTTGAATTTAAAACTGCTATACACAAAGATGCAGTCCGTCTTTCAGCAAATAATAGAATAAATGCACTTAGTGAAGTGAACATCTATAAAAAGAATAATAAACAAATTTTTGAAACCAATGATTTAATGAAACTCTCTAGTGCAATGGATATTATACTAGAAGCGGTTAACACTAACACCAGATACGATTCTATCTACTTATACTTACATGACCTAGGACACTCCATTACTTCAAATCAAGGTTTTGTATCCAACGCCGATCTAAAGGATACCCAGTGGCTAAAATATTATAATAATTATATATCTAGGGGATTGCCTTTAGGTTGGATAGATACTCGCCTGCCTTACAATAGCAATAATAATTACAATAGTGGATCAATAGATTATCTTACTTCTAATTGCATTATAACCTATATTTATCCTCTCACTCCTTATACTACTGCCTTGCAGGGTGCATTGGTTGTAAATATAAGGGAATATGTCATATCCAATCTAATTAATACAAATAACATAAACAGGGAAGGATATATTTTTATTATCAATAGTAAGGGCGATGTAATATCCCATGTAGATAAGAGTTATTTATGCAAAAACATATCTGGCATTGATTATATAAATAAGATAATAAATAATGATTTAAACGAAGGATATTTGATTACTGAAGTAGATGATAATAAATCAATTGTTTCTTATTATAAGCCTCAAAATAATGAATGGATATATGTAGGAGTATTTTCTTTGGAACCATTAATTAGCAGTGTTAATAGTATACGTACAAATACTGTTTATCTTTCCGTTTTAGTAGCAATAATGGGTGTAATTAGTATTTATTTAATTTCAAAAAAATTGAGTAGTCCTGTTAATGAGTTAATTCAAGAGATAAAACTAAATAGAGGAATAAATATCCTGGAAGATAGAGATGAGATGATCATTTTAAGAAAAGCTTTCGAATCCCTTGCCAATGAACTAGAGCAAAATAGAAGAAAAATTGCTCAAAACCATTTGCTTAATTTATTAGAAGGTAAGCGAATGCATCAAAATTTTGATAGCAGTATTTTGGAAAGAGATTTTCAGTACGATGATTTTGTATGTGCATCTATACTAATTGATAGGTACAATGAATTTGTAAAAGAATATGATATTGATAAGCAGTATTACTTTAAAATGCTTATTATAAACATATGTGAGCAAATTATCAATTCCTTCTACAAGTGTGTAGGTGTCAACATGGGTAAGGAAAAGATTGGATTAATTATTAATGTGGAAAGTCCAGAAATTAATAATTTAGAAGATGTTTTACAAGAATGCTTTAAAAGAATACAAAATGAAACTGCTAAGATTTTTGACTATACTATTTCAGTAGGAATAGGTAGATGTTATAAAGGTTATGCCCAGATACCCCTATCTTATATGGAAGCAACACAAGCTTTGAAATTTAAAATAGTATATGGACATGGAAGTATTATTATGTGGAACAAGGATTTTGGTAAGCATAAATACTACTACCCCGTAACTATGGAAAAGCATTTATTAAATAAGATAGAAATAGGAAACAGTAGCGATATAGAGAAAACTGTAAAACAACTAATAGAGGAAATAAAAGCTAAGAAGGGACTATCCAGTGATAATATTGTACAAATCTTCAATCAGCTTGTTGGAAATACTGTAATCAAGTATCTTGCAGATGCAAATATTGATATGAATCAGGTATTTGGTAGTAATTTTAATATATATAACGAACTTACAAAAAAAGAGACTCTAGACGACATAGGGCAGTGGCTTATTAACATATATAAAACCATGATAGACTATATTTGTAGAAATACAGGAGATGATAATATTGATAAAATTATAGATTTTATACAAAAAAATTATAAAAATAATATAGGCATAATGGATATAGCAGATTATTTAGGCCTTAGCTATTCCTATGTAAGAAAAATATTTAAAGATAAGACAGGTAAAAGTATAGTTGATTATATAAACAGTCTAAGAATAAAGGAAGCAAAGAAATTACTAATTAATACTGATCTGTGTATTAAAGATTTAGCCCAGTTAGTAGGATACAATAATGACCAAACTTTTTCCAGAATATTTAAGAAGTTGGAGGGCGTAACCCCGGGAGAATATAGAGTAAAGGCCAGGTAGTATCCCATAACTTGAGCTAGTTTGACTTTTTCTAAAAATTCAGGCATATATGGGCGAAATAAGCCATTAAAGCATTATAATCAAGTTGAAAATTAAAATTGAGGGTCCACAATCAAAATTAATTGTTGAAAAAAAGATATCTGCTGCATAGAATAAAAGTACACGACCATAGTGTGAAGAGTTATGTTGTGTTAACAAACCTAGTCATATGTGAAAGGAGATACTGCGATGATCAACACAGATATTAAGACAGCAGCAGATGTAAGCAGCGATGTACGGACCAGTAAATTCCACAAATTTTTAACCTATTTGCGGCATAATTACATTCTATATCTGTTTCTGATTTTGCCCCTGGCTTATTTTATAATCTTTAAGTATGTGCCCATGTATGGTGTACTTATTGCATTTAAGGATTATAACATGTTTGATGGAATATGGCGTAGTCCGTGGAATAATTTCGCAACCTTTAAAGAAATATTTGCTATGAATGAGTTTTATAGAGCAGTTAGAAATACCTTAATATTAAACTTTTTAGACTTAATAGCTGGTTTCCCTGCACCGATTATACTTGCAATACTATTGAGTGAATTAAGAAATCAAACCTATAAGAAGATATCTCAAACCATACTATATCTCCCTCATTTCCTTTCATGGATAGTAATAGGAAGTCTAGCTATTCAGCTTCTTTCATCTCAATCAGGTCTTGTCAATGCACTCATTGAAAATCTAGGTTTCCAGCCAATAAACTTCTTAACTGAGAAAATACCTTGGTATATAACCTATACATTATTTGGAGTTTGGCAAAGCGCAGGATGGAATGCCATAATCTACTTAGCAGCTATAGCGGGAATAAACCCCGAACTATATGAAGCTGCAACTGTAGATGGAGCAGGCAGATTAAGAAAGATATGGCATATTACCTTGCCCTGTATTAAACCTACAATTATTATATTGCTGATACTCAATGTGGGAAGAATTACCCAAATAGGATTTGATAGACCATATGCTATGGGTAACCATTTAGTCACTGATGTTAGTGATGTTATAAGTACCTTTGTATATAGAGTGGGCCTTCGCTCAGGAAGATTTTCCACAGCCACAGCAGTAGGATTTTTCCAATCAGTAGTGGGCATGATATTCCTTTTAATTGCTAATTATATAGCGGACAAAGTTGGGGAACAAGGTATATGGTAGTTGTCAGTCAAATTGCTTAGTAGGGGGTTAAATTATAATGGATACCAATTTAAAAAGCAAAATATTTGACGCAGTAATAAGTATACTCATATTTATAGCAGTATTAGCCTGTCTTATACCCATGCTACATGTAGCAGCAATCTCTCTAAGCTCAAATGCAGCAATTCTTTCAAGAAAAGTCTTTATATGGCCGGTAGATCTTAATATTGATGCCTATAGAGTAGTTTTATCAGACAGAAGCATGATTGGTTCTCTTTTATTTACTGTAAGACTTACAATAATCCATACAATTCTTTGTATGATTATGACAATACTGGCAGCATATCCGTTATCTAAAAGGGATTTAAAGGGAAGAAATTTCTTCATGCTACTAATAGTTATAACTATGTTTTTCAGTGGCGGTATGATACCTGATTATTTACTCATAAAAAATCTAAATTTATTAAACAATTTCTGGGCATTGGTTTTACCTGGATTAATAAGTGCCTTTAATATGATTGTTTTAAGAACTTTCTTCTCTAACTTACCAGATAGTCTAGAGGAGTCGGCTTTAATAGATGGAGCGTCCTATCTCACTATTTTGGTGAGAATAGTATTACCCCTTTCATTACCTGTTTTAGCTACATTAAGTCTATTCTACGCAGTAGGACGCTGGAATTACTTCATGGATTCCCTACTATATATAACTGATTCCAAGCTATTCCCAATACAGCTAAAGCTTTATCAGATCATATATAATAACATGCAATTGGAAATTTCTGCTGCGGAAGGGAATATAGCATCAAATCTTTTACCTGAAAGTTTAAAAGCTGCTTCAGTTATGTTTGCTACAGTTCCTATATTACTTGTATATCCATGGCTACAAAAATACTTTATCTCCGGTATTATGATTGGTGCTATAAAAGGATAATAGTTAGCTAAAAATTATTTTCTAAGAGTCCAACAGGGCATTTCTGCGCTGTTGACTATAAAACAAATAATCATCAGGGAGGTTTTAAAAAATGAGAAAAAAGCTTCTGGGGATTGTCAGTCTACTGCTTTGTTTTATACTCATAGCTGCTCTTTTTGCAGGATGTGGTGCCAAAGAAAGCGACAACACCAGTCAGACTTCCAATTCCGGAAATGAAAACGTGGAAGAAAAGCCTGCAGATTCTGAAGAACCAGCAGATCCTGAACCTCAAGGAGAGCCTATTGAACTAAGAGTAGAAGTATTTGACAGAGGCACTCCCGGTCAGACGCCAGTTGATAACAACTACTGGACACAGTGGATACAGGAACAATTCGGTGATCCTAATAACATAAAAGTTACCTTTGTTCCATGTCCCAGATCACAAGAGGTGGATACCTTAAACGTATGGATGGCAACTGGAGATGCACCAGATATCTGCCTAACTTATGACGTAGCTACTGTTTATAAATATTATACTGAAGGGGGATTAGCCGATCTAACTGATGCGCTTAATGAACATGGTGCCGAACTTAAAGCTTATTTAGGAGATGAACTATTAGCTTACGGACAATATGATGGTAGACAATTTGCAATTCCAGCAAAGAGGGTTATAACGGCAAATACCGGTACCTTTATCAGGAAAGATTGGCTTGAAGCTTTAAACCTACCTGTGCCAGAGACTACAGATGAATACTATGAAACCCTAAAAGCATTTAAAGAAGAAAATCCTGGTAATGTTGATAAAGTTATTCCTTATGGAATGACCCATGATGTTGACTATGTTGCTTATGGATTTTTCCAAGCTTTCTTAGAGGAAATGTCGGATAAGGATTACTATGTAAAACATCGCTTGTTCCTACCAGGCTGGAAAGAGGGAGCAAGATATCTTAACAAGCTATATAATGAAGGTCTAATTAGCCCTGAATTCCCATTGGATAAAGACGGAAAAATGCTTGATGAAGCTATAGTAAGAGGCCAAGTTGGATCCTATGGTGGTAACTATGATCTAGCTCTTAGAAACGTACCTGGACACAACATTAACCTGAAAGAAAACTTCCCAGATGCTGAGTTTATACCTTGTGATCCATTTACCAATAAGTATAATGGAAAGCATCAAAAAGAACTATATAATCCCGCTGGTATCAGAATTATAGTTCCAAAGACCAGTGAGGACAAAGTTGATGCAGTTATAAAATATCTAAACTGGATGGCCGATCCCGATGTGATATTCTTCCTACAGTTTGGAGAAGAAGGTGTACATCACACAATAGAAGATGGTCTGCCAAAATCTCTACAGGTTGAGGGAGAAAAGATGATGCCATCACTACAGAATATTGACTATACTCTCATTGTAAATGGTATTGACTTAGCAGATAAGGAAAAAACTATAGCAGCAAATGCATTCTCATATCCAGAAAACGAGCATCTATTTGAAGACGCTTATAATTTAGGTATGAGAGATGGCTATGTAAATCCTGGTGCAGACTTGATTCCTACAGACGCTGAAGCAAAGCACGCAAAAGTTCTAGATGATAAAGAGCTTGAAATCTATGCAAAATCCATCACTGCAAAACCTGACGAATTCGATAAAGTATGGGATTCACTAATAGAAGAATACCTAGCAGCTGGTGGCCAGGAAGTCATGGATGAAAGATCTCAACTATGGGATAAAATGCGCGGCAACTAATCAAAGATATTAGAAACAGATGAATTTTAAAAACTAGAAACGGAATCCCGCTGAAATGTTTACTAATTATGTAGCATTTCAACGGGATTCCCTTTTATAAACAGAGGAAAGCGGTGGCTATGGGGTATAATAACATTCCCAGCACTAAAATTATGAAAGGAGTGGATATCATGAGAAGATCTCAAGTTAACGCTGTTATTAGAGAAGCAAAAGAGGTTTTCGAACGCCATTGTTGGATTTTACCTCCTAATCCTGTGTGGGACGTTACGGATTTTGGCCTGGGGGATTTTGAAAAAATAGGTCTTACCCTAGTAAATTTATCAGAGCAGCCAGAATACTGTGAGAAAATAATGTATATAAAAAAAGGTCAAGTAACGCCTACCCATTATCATGCAGTGAAAAAAGAAGATATTATATGTAGATGGGGAGTATTAGCAATAGAAATATCTTCAGATCAGGATACCATAAGGCTACAAATAAATGGAGAATATCAGGAGTTACCAACCAATAAACCAATTTTATTATCTGCAGGGGAGAGGATTACCATACCCCAAGGAGTTAGGCATTCCTTTTGGGCAGATTCAGATTATGTTATAGCTGGTGAGGTTTCTACAGCTAATGATGATGAAAGGGATAACTTTTTTGACAATCCTAATATAGGTAGGTTTACCCAGATTATAGAGGATGAACCTCCGTTGATTAAATTAGTGAGCGACAAATAATTGGAGGAACAATTATAGGGACATCATGGTAGGTAAGGTACTATACATATGTAATTATGTTAAGTTGTAATAAAAAGATAAGACGAAAGTCTTATCTTTTTGTTGCATATAATATAAATATTATGATATAATATAAACAGGAACATGGTTTCACAATATGAAACAGAGGGGATATAGGTATATATGGCATCTGCAATGGTACAATCAATAGTTAGAGCATTTGAAATATTAGAGACTTTAGCTGTAGAGAGGGATGGATTAGGAGTTACTGAGATCAGCAAGAGAGCAGGTCTTCATAAAAGTACTGTACACAGGATTCTCAATACTATGGCAGAGATGGGCTATATAGAACAAAATCAGGATACCGGGGCTTATCGTTTAGGTTTAAAATTTATAGAACTGTGTAGTTTATATTTAAACAATGTTGAATTGAAAACTGAAGCCCAGCCTTATTTGAGGAACTTATCAGCCCAAACAGGCCAACCTGTTCATTTAGCTACACTGGGAGACCAAGCAGCAGTATATATAGATAAAATTGATCACTATAACAATATCCGAATGTATTCAGCCATAGGAAAGAGAATACCACTGTATTGCACAGCAGTAGGCAAGGTGTTGCTATCGGATAAAAGCTCTGATTATATTCGTAAGCTACTGGGTAAAAATAAGCTGATTTCCTATACTCCTAATACATTAACTGATTTGGATCAGATACTGGAAGAAATTAATGAAGTTAAAAAATTAGGTTGGGCTAGAGATAATGAGGAGCATGAATTGGGCATAAGATGTATTGCAGCCCCCATCTATGACTATAGAAGACGGATTATCGCTGCTGTCAGCACATCTGGAAATAAAAATATTATATCTTCTGATCGCGATGAAGAAATAGCCGGGTATGTTATAAAAGCCGCCAGTGATATTTCCAAAAGGATGGGTTACACTGAGGGCTAATTAATATAAGAAATGAAAGGGGAAAGCCATGGATAAGGAACGTGTTATAACCAAGATAATTGAAGGTGGGTTAGTAGCAGTTGTTCGAGCTGAATCCAGCGAAGAGGCCTTTAGAATAGCTGAGGCCTGTGTTAAGGGTGGAGTAGTAGGTATTGAAATCACATTTACTGTTCCTGGTGCCGATAAACTGATTAGGGATTTGTCTAACGTGTATGGAAATGGGGAGATTCTAATAGGAGCTGGTACAGTAATGGATCCAGAAACGGCTAGAATAGCAATTTTAGCAGGGGCACAGTATATAGTCAGTCCATATTTGAATTTAGAAACTGTCAAGCTGTGTAATAGGTATCGGGTTCCCTGTATGCCAGGAGCAATGTCCATCAAGGAAGTAGTAGAGGCTATGGAAGCTGGGGCAGATATTATAAAAGTATTCCCTGGTGAGTTGTTTGGACCAAAGATTATAAAATCTATTCTAGGACCTATCCCATATGCAAAGCTTATGCCGACGGGTGGAGTAAGTTTAGACAACGTTGAAGATTGGATTAAGGCTGGAGCTGTGGCAGTAGGGGTTGGTGGCGCCTTAACTAAAGGAGCAAAGACAGGGGATTATGAATCCATTACAAAAACAGCTGAGGAGTTTATAGCAAAAATCAGGAAGGCAAGAAAAAAATAACGATTAAAAGAGGAGGATACAAATGTCAAAAAAAGTAGTTACTTTTGGAGAAATTATGCTGCGTTTATCTCCACCAGAACATCAAAGATTTGTTCAGGCAAACAGTTTTGAAGTAGTATATGGTGGTGGTGAGGCAAATGTGGCAGTGTCTTTGGCCAACTATGGTCTAAATGCAGCTTTTGTTACAAAACTTCCCAACAATCCTATAGGAGACGCAGCTATAAATGAACTGAGAAAATATGGCGTAGATACTAGCTTTATCGCTAGAGGCGGTGAGCGTATAGGTATCTATTTCTATGAAAAGGGTGCTTCGGTTAGACCTTCCAAAGTAGTATATGATAGGGCCTATTCTTCCATATCTCAGGCTCAACCTGGTGATATTGACTGGAGAGCTGCATTTGAAGGTGCGGAATGGTTCCATTTTACTGGTATTACTCCTGCCTTGGGAGACAATGTAGCCCAGTTGACAGAGGAAGGTTGTAAAATAGCCAAAGAGATGGGCTTAACTGTTAGTTGTGATCTTAACTATCGAAAAAAACTATGGTCTACCGAGAAAGCAGGCCAGGTTATGGGCAAACTAATGGAATATGTAGATGTAGTAGTTGCTAATGAAGAAGATGCAGAAAAGGTGTTTGGAATAAAAGCAGCCGATACCGATGTTACATCTGGAGAGCTGGACATGGAAGGCTATAAATACGTAGCTAGAGAATTAATGGAACGCTTTAACCTAAAAATTGTTACCATAACTCTTAGAGAAAGCCTATCTGCTTCAGACAATAACTGGTCAGCCATGCTCTATGATGGCAATGAATATATATTCTCCAGGAAATATAACCTACACATTGTTGATAGAGTAGGCGGGGGAGACTCCTTTGGCGGTGGACTTATCTACTCTTTAGTATGCGGATATAGTAATAAGGATGCCTTAGAATTTGCAGTAGCTGCTTCAGCACTCAAACATACTATTGTAGGAGATATGAACCTGGTATCTGTAGATGAGGTAGAAACCTTAAAGGGCGGCGACGCATCAGGCCGAGTACAGAGATAATAAGATGAGATAAAAGCATTAGGGAAAAACAAGCTAATTCCCTAATGCTTTTTTAATTGTAATAAAGGGATAGCATGTGATAAAATGAACATACTCAAAGAGAAGTGTTGAGTAGGGAAGAGTACATTATCAAAGATTACATTTAATATGATTAGGGATAAATAAGGGGGCTTCGGTTTATGAGCTTAAGGCTAATCTATGGCAGGGCGGGATGTGGCAAGAGCCATTTTTGTATGGAGGAGATTCGAAAGCGACTGGAAGATAAAGGGTCAGAACCTATAAAAGATCCCTTGATTTTACTGGTTCCGGAGCAGTATTCTATGCAAGCAGAAAGGGACTTGGTACAAGTTGCCCCAAGAGGTGGAGCTATAGAGGGCCAGGTACTAAGCTTTAGGCGGATGGCATACCGGGTATTTGGAGAAGTAGGAGGGTTTACTAGACGCCATATCAACTCCTCGGGAAAGGCTATGCTCTTGTATCGGATTATTGAGGAGCTTAGGGAGAAGCTTAGCTTCTTTGAAAGAGCTTCAGCACAGTCAGGTTTTGTAGGCACTATATCTGAGCTTATATCTGAGTTTAAAAGATATAATATTGATCCCACTATGCTTGAAAACTTATATAAGGATATTGAAGATGAAACCTTAAGGGAAAAAATAAAGGAGATTGGGATCATATACAATAGGTTTGAGGAGCTAGTTCATCAAAGATACATAGATGCGGATGATGATTTGACCTTGCTGGCAGAAAAATTGCCTGAGTCCACACAATTTGATGGGGCAGAAATATGGATAGATGAATTTTCAGGTTTCACACCTCAAGAATATAGGGTTATAGAGGAGCTTCTTAAAAAGGCAAAACGAGTAAGCGTGTGCTTGTGTACCGATTATCTTGTAGATGAGATGACCTTTTTAAACAATGATGTATTTGCCCCTGTACGAAATACAGCTACAAAGCTTATGGAGTTGGCTAGGAGAAATAATATTGAGATTGAAAATCCTGTAACCTTTAAAGAGCAGCCCTATTATAGATATAAGGATAGTGAGGAATTGGCCCATTTAGAAGAATACTTTTTCTCCTATCCCTACAAAAGATATACTGAGCCAACTAAGGATATAGAGATTTTTACTGCCAGTAATATCTATACAGAAATTGAACAAGCTGCCCGCAAAATTCAATTTTTGTGTAGGGAGAGGGGAATAAGGTATAAGGATATTGCTGTGGTGACCAGGAATTTAGATGAGTACCATAGGCTAATTTCAGCAATTTTTCCTCAGTATGGTATTCCCTTTTTTATAGATATGAAAAAACCTATAGAGAGCCATCCTCTTGTTACACTGATACTGTCCATGATGGATATATTTATACACAACTGGTCTTATGAATCAGTATTTAGATATTTAAAGACAGGTCTTACAGGCATAGATAGAGAGGATATAGATGTACTGGAAAACTATGTCCTGGCTAATGGAATAAGGGGAAGCCAATGGCTAATGGAAGATGATTGGAGCTATAGACCGGATTCAGGTTTTACTACCTCAGGCATGACAGAACGGGAGCTTTTCATATTGGACAGAGTAAATAAGACTCGTAAAGAAATTATTAAACCTATCATAATCTTCCGCAATAAGACCAAGGGTAGAACCTCGGTACGCATTATGTGCAGTGCCATATATGAGTTTCTTTGTGATTTAAAGGTGCCAGAAAGAATAGAGGAGAGAATTCAAACTTTAAAGAATAATGGATCTTTGACCCTTGCCAATGAATACAGTCAAATTTGGAATATAGTTATGGAAGTGCTGGATCAAACTGTAGAGGCCATGGGGGAGGAAAGCATGGGGATAGAAAAATTCAGAAATGTCCTGGCCATAGGCTTTAGTGAACACAAAATTGGCCTAATTCCTCCTTCCCTTGACCAGGTGCTGGTGGGTAGCATTGAGCGTTCAAGAAGCCATCAAATAAAGGCCCTGTTTATTCTGGGAGTCAATGATGGTGTGTTTCCGGCACCTCCAGGAGAAGAGGGTATCTTATCCGATAGTGATAGAGAAGCCCTTCGCACTATGGGTGTGGAGCTGGCGCAGGATACTAGAACCCAGGCTTTTGACGAACAGTTTATCATCTATTCTACTTTATCTACTACAGGGGGATTGCTATACATTAGCTACCCTGTAGCGGACCATGAAGGTAGAACTTTGAGGCCTTCTATTATTATCTCCCGCTTGAGAAAGATATTTCCTAACATAACCGAAAGCAACAACCTGGCAGAAGGGGATAGTGCAAAAGATGCAATAAATATGATCTCTGCTCCCATGCCTACTTTTAATGAGCTTATATCCATATTAAGGCAAGGTGTTTTAGGACATAAAGTAAATCCTATTTGGAAGCATGTTAGAAACTGGTATGAAAAACAAGAGCTTTGGAAAGAGAGATTGGCTAGAGTTCAGGAATGGATAGGATATACCAATCAGGTTGAAAGAGTAGATACTAGCAAGGTGAAACAGCTTTATGGCTCACCAGTATATTCTAGCATATCCAGGCTAGAGCAGTATGCATCTTGTCCTTTTTCATTCTATTTAAGGTATGGACTAGGTGCTAAGGATAGAAAAGTGTTTAAATTAACTCCTCCTGACCTAGGAAGCTTTATGCATCATGTTATTGATGAGTTTTCTACCAGGATAAAAGAAGTGGGCATAAGCTGGAGGGAGCTGGATAGGGATTGGTGCGAAAGAGAGATTTCTAATATAGTTGATGAGCTGCTAGAAAGGAAATTGGGCTGGTTGGTAAACAATAGCCCTCGTTATAGATATTTAGTCGTACGTCTAAAGAGAGTAATAACCAGGGCTATTTGGGTAATAGCAGAGCATATTTCTAGAAGCAATTTTGAGCCTATAGGGTATGAAATATCCTTTGGAGAATCCAGAAATGATAAATTCCCCCCTATTGTTCTTGAGTTACCTTCAGGGCAAAAAATCCATCTAGTAGGCAGGATTGATAGGGTGGATGCCCTAAAGACTGATGAGGGGACCTATATAAGGATAATTGATTATAAATCGGGAAATAGAGATTTTAAACTGTCCGATGTATACTATGGTCTACAGATACAGCTTGTGACCTATCTAGGAGCAGTATTAGAGCATGGCCAAGAGCTATTAAAGGATAAGGTGTTTCCGGGAGGTATGCTTTATTTCCGCATAGATGATCCCATGATTCGCTTAACAGGTGAGGTGGATGAAGGAGAAATAGAAAAGGCTATAATGAAACAATTAAGGATGAAAGGTCTAGTACTAGCTGATGTAAAATTAATAAAGGAAATGGATAGGGATATAGAGGGCTTATCTTCTATTATTCCAGCACGAATTAATAAGGATGGCAACTTGGGTAAGTCTTCTGCGGCCACCATGGAACAATTTGATGAGCTGTGTAAATATAGTAAGAGACTACTTACTCAAATGGCTCAGGAGATGATGGAGGGAAGAGTCTCTATAAGTCCCTATAAGGAAAAGAAGGCAACAGCTTGTGACTATTGTCCATATTCAGCAGTTTGTCAGTTTGATCCATCTTTCCAGGATAATCGCTACAGGATAATAAGAGATATAAAGGATGAAGAAATATGGAGTGCTATTAAGGAAAGGAGGCAAGAGAATGAGTAGTAAGACCAGGTGGACCAAGGAGCAACTTAATGCTATACAAACTCAGGGCAGCAATCTATTGGTAGCGGCTGCCGCTGGAGCTGGTAAGACAGCTGTACTGGTAGAGAGAATTATCCGCAAGATTACAGACTCACAAAATCCTGTTGATATAGATAGATTACTAGTGGTTACCTTTACTAATGCTGCTGCTACCGAGATGAAGGAACGAATAGGCGATGCCTTATCCAGCGCTTTAGAAAAGAATCCGCAGTCAGAAATTTTGCAGCGACAGCTAGCCTTATTAAATAGAGCCAGCATAACAACAATTCATTCCTTTTGTCTGGAGGTTATAAAGAATAACTTTCATCGGTTAGAAATTGATCCAAGCTTTAGGATTGCAAACCAAACTGAAGCATTGCTGTTAAAGCTAGAGGCTTTGGAGGAGTTATTTGAAGATAAATATCTAGAGGAAAACATGGATGAGGATTTTTTAGATTTAGTAGAGAGCTATAGTGGTAATCGAGACGATAGAAGGCTTCAGGATATGGTGCTAAACCTTTATGATTTTGTTCAGAGTCATCCTTGGCCCCAGGAATGGCTAGTTAGGCATAGTCAAGATTTTAATATTCCTGGAGGTACTGATTTAGCAGACACAGTCTGGGGCAGAGAGATAATTGAAAGCCTAAAAGTGGAGATATCTGGACTGGTACAGGCTATGGAATATGCTATAGAAATTATAGAGGGAGATCCTGGGCTTAATCCTTACCTGGATAATTTTAAGGAAGAATGTTTTGCTATTCAGGATATTTTGGATGGCTGTGATAGGAGCTGGGAAAGCATATACCATTATATATCTCAAGTGGAATTCAAAAGACTGCCCAGATGTGGAAAGGATGCTAATAAGGATAAGCAGGAACAGGTTAAAAAAATAAGGAATGATGTAAAGGATCGGATAAAGAAAATACAAGAGGATTTGTTTGTGATAGATCCCCATCAGGTTATAGGAGATCTGAATCAGCTCTATCCCATGATGAGGTGCTTAACGGAGCTGGTTTTAGAATTAGGAGAGAGATACAATGAAAAGAAAAGAGCAAGGGGACTATTGGATTTTAACGATTTGGAGCATTTGTGCCTGCAAGTACTGTTAGAGGAAGGCGAAAATGGCGAAAGACAACCTTCTAAGGTAGCTTTGGAACTTAGGGAGCGGTATGAAGAAGTTTTGATAGACGAATACCAAGACAGTAATCTGGTACAAGAGGTAATATTAAGTACTGTTTCTAGAAAAGACAGCCACACGCCCAACATGTTTATGGTGGGAGACGTAAAACAGAGCATATACCGCTTTCGTCAAGCCATGCCTGAGTTATTTATGGAGAAGTATAATTCCTATTCTCTAGAACCTGGAGCTAGGAATCGTAAAATCCAACTTTTTAAAAACTTTAGAAGTCGAAAAAGGGTTATTGATGGCGTTAACTTTATATTTAAGCAGATAATGTCCAAGAGTGTAGGGGAATTGGACTATGATGATGAGGAGGCCTTAAATCCAGGGGCGACCTTTAAGGAAGAAGAAGGCCAGCCAGCTGAAGGACATCCCGTAGAATTTATTTTAATCGACGCTAAGGATGATGGTTCATCAGCTGATGAAGAAGCCTTAGAACTAGATATTATGCAAACCGAGGCCAGAATAATTGCCCGGAGAATCAAAGAGCTGGTAGGAATGGATGAAAAAGGCCAGCCTGTTAAAATCTATGATAAAAGTAAAGACACTTACAGAGATGCTGAGTTTAGAGATATAGTTATTCTCCTTAGAACAACTCAAAACTGGGCGGATACCTTTGCTGAAGAGTTATCTCTTCAGGGTATTCCAGCCTATTCAGATAGTGGGACAGGATATTTTAAGACAATAGAAGTACAGACCATGCTCTCACTTCTTCAAATAATCGATAATCCTATGCAGGATATACCACTGTTGGCAGTTTTAAGATCCCCTATTGAGGCCTGGAGTCCTGAGGAGCTAATTGACGTAAGGCTTATGGATAGGGAATCAACCTTTTACGAGGCATTAGTGAAAATGGCAGATCAAGGAGAAGGCCCTGTAGCTCAAAAGGCAAAGGAGTTTATTGATAAGCTTAGCCAATGGAGAGACATGGCTCTCTATCTTTCTACCGATGAGCTAATTTGGTATTTATATGGAGAAACAGGATATTATAGCTGTGTTGGAGCTATGCCAGGCGGGGTACAAAGGCAAGCAAACTTAAGGATTTTGTTTGAAAGAGCACGGCAGTATGAAGAAACCAGCTACAAAGGCCTATTTAACTTCATATACTTCATAGATAAGCTAAAAACCAGCCAAGGGGATATGGGCAGCGCTAAAATACTTGGAGAGAACGAAAATGTGGTTAGGATAATGAGCATTCATAAGAGCAAGGGATTGGAATTTCCTATAGTCTTTGTTTCAGGATGTGGAAAAAAGTTCAATCTAACGGATACCACAAGAAATATCCTATTTCATCATGAGTTGGGCTTGGGTCCAGATTATGTGGATTATGATAGGAGAATTACCTATTCTACTTTAGCAAAGCAGGCTTTAAAGAGCAGGATAACCAATGAGACCTTATCAGAGGAGATGCGGATACTATACGTAGCTTTGACCAGAGCCAGGGAAAGGCTCATCATTACCGGGGCTGTTAAAGATTTGGACAAAGAGATGAAAAACTGGGAATACGCCCTTGCCACCAAGGATCAAAAACTGCCAGAGTTTCAAATGATGAAAGGAAGAACTTATCTAGACTGGATAAGCCCTGCTATTATTAGGCATAAAGATGGAGCCTTATTAAGGGAATTAGGTAATTTCTTAGAGGAAGATAATTATAATCTAATAGCTGACGAATCCAGGTGGGAAATTAAGATATATAATAAGATGGACGCAATAGGAGCAGAAATCCTTGAAGAAGATGCTTTGGATAGATCAGACTTCCTTTGGGAGATTGGAGATGAGGGCGAGCTGGAAATTGGTGATGAGATTTTTAACAGGCTGGAATGGGAGTATCCTCATGGGGAGGCTAGCAAGTTACCTGTTAAACTATCCGTAACAGAGCTAAAAAGATATGGAGATGCTGAGTTTTCAGAAGAACCTGCTGCAGCGTCATTAGAGGTGCCTGCACTTGTCAAAAGACCGTCATTTTTAGAAGAAGAAGCCAAGGGCATGACCTCTGCAGAAAGGGGAAGTCTGCTGCATTTTGTACTACAGCATTTAGACTTTAAAAAGGATGTGTCTCAGGAGAGTATAAGGGAGCAGATACGGGAGATGGAAAAGGCCCAACTTATTACCTCTGAGCAGGCAAAGGAAGTAGATATATTTAAGATAGAAAGATTTCTACAGTCAACCTTAGGCAGAAGAATAAGAGCTGCTGAATATGTTTTTAAGGAAGTTCCTTTTATTATAGAGCTGCCTAGTACCAAGCTTTATCCCGAACTCTCAGATTCTATTTGTGCCCAGGATGGCATTATCCTTCAGGGTATTATAGATTGTTATTTTGAAGAGCCAGAGGGCATAATACTTGTAGATTATAAAACAGATTATGTGGCTCCTGGAGAAGGTCTGGATATTATAAGGAATAGATATAAAACTCAAATTGATTATTATACTTATGCCTTGGAGCAGATAACTGGCAAAAAAGTGATAGAAAAGTATATATATCTTTTCTGGAATGGACAGGCGTTGCAGTATTAGAAAAAAATGTGCTATTGAAGGTTCACTTATCAATAGCACATTATGCTCATATAGTAACATGTGTATGACTGGGGCAATATGGTAGCATTTGAATAAAATAACTGGCCTAAAAATTTAGTGTCAATAACCTGTGAAAATGTCACCTAAAAAATCATGATTTTATTCTAT
>ERZ773359.2310-NODE-2310-length-24255-cov-11.373967_pt1 | contig 24255 bp, 18 predicted proteins | sample MGYA00374955_ERZ773359 | MGnify/ENA primary metagenome ERZ773359 (study PRJEB29098, sample SAMN04486028) | biogas fermenter metagenome | study: EMG produced TPA metagenomics assembly of the Biogas fermentation microbial communities from Germany - Plant 4 DNA1...
TCCCGAAGCAGCCTTCAGCCACCGAAACCTGGCATTCTCCTCCGAAACGAGGCGCACTCGCGGTTCTACTCCTCCCGTTGGAGGAACACGAGCCACGCAACTCCTCCGTCGCGAGGGCAGCTCCCGCGCCACCTCCGCCCTCCCACGCTTCCGCCAGCGCCCCGTGCGCCTCCACCACCTCCTCCCCCTATGCCACAAGCACAAAACCTCCGTCCCCCTATTGACTTCTCGGCATCTAGGGTGTTATATGGTATCAAAGCCGAATACCTGCAGACCAAAGACAACGACGAGGAAGATCGCAGCAGGTAAGCCGGCCCGAAGCGAGCGGAGGACGGTGCGAGCTCCGTGGGCTGGTTGTTGCGAGTGGGCCTCTGAGTCGCAGGCTGAAAAGGAGGATCACGCGCATTGCCGCGGATCGCCCCAGTAGGCTGGGCCGGACGCCTCCGTTACCGGGCAGGGGCATCGCCTCAATGGCAGCGAACGCGGGAGCCAATTCGCCAACCGCCAACAGTGTCGCGCATATGCGCCAATTCACCAACCGCGTTCTGCAACAGCCATAATGGCCGTGCTCTGGAAGAGATGAGCTGATATGCTCCGTGCCGCGTGCCTGACGCGGCGCCTACCACAGGCGCCCACCCGCGCACATGGCCTGCGAGCGTAGAGGCTCAACTAGGGTGGCACCACGGGTGTTGAACTCGTCCCTTGGCGGGGCGAGTTTTTTGTTACCCGCCCCGTGCCGCGAGCGCGATGAACCCCCAAGAGGCACAGCAACAGCAGTGAGCTCCAAGCACTCACCAGCTCACCTGTGCCGAACCTGCAGGGCACCGGCGCCAAACAGACCACACCACATTCAAGGAGGCAGCCACAATGAAAATCTCCAGGTTTTTCACACTGAGAGCATCCGCCATCGCGCTCGCGGCCATGCTTGCGCTGGCCTCGCTGTGCGCTCCACTGGGCGGTGCCACGGCGTCAACGACCACGCTGGACCCCTCCCTCCCGGCAGTCAAGATCGGCGCAGCCGGCCCCTACACCGGCGACGTCGCCAAGATCGGCCTCGACGGGCTCAACGCCATCCGCATGGCTGTTGAAGAAGCCAACGCCGTCGGCGGCATCCACGGTCGCCGCATCGAGATCGTGGAAGCGGACGACGCGGCTGACCCCTCAAAGGCCATTCTCGTCGCCGAGAAACTCGCCATGGACCGCAACGTCCTCGGCGTCGTCGGGCCGATGAACAGCGCCACCGCGCAGGCGGCCCTCCCCACCTACCAGCGCGCCGGCCTGCCCATCATCAGCCAGTCGGCCACCTATCCGCCGCTGACCGAGATGAACTACAAGGTCATGCACCGCATCTGCCCCCGCGACGATTCGCAGGGCCCGGCCTCTGCGCGATTCATCGTGGAGGAGCTCAAGGCGAGTCACGTATACATCATCGACGACAAGACCACTTACGGCCAGGGACTGTCTGACCAGGTGGAAGCCGCCCTCAAGAAGGCCGGCGTGCGCACCACCCGCGGGCAGATAACCATGGAAGACCGCGACTTCGCCCCCATCCTCACCCGCGTGCGCGCGGCCAACCCCGACCTGCTCTACCTCGGCCTCGCGAACCCCGCCCAGGCAGCGGCCCTCATCAAGCAGGCGGCCGGCCTCGGCATGAAGCTCCCGCTCATGGGCGGCGACGGCCTGAAGGAAAAAGACCAGCTCATCACCGGCTCCGCCGGCCTGGCCGAGGGCATGTACGTCACCTCCATCGGCAAGGACATCCGCGAAGTGCCTGAGGCCCAGGAGTTCATCGTCAAGTTCGAGGCCCGTTACGGCGCGTTGAGCGTGTTCGGCGGCCAGTCTTACGAGGCGGCGAACATCCTCATCGACGCCATGCGCCGCGCCTCCGACGACCCGATGAAGCTCACCAGGGCCAACGTCATGGCGGCCCTTGCGGCCACCTCCAACTACCAGGGCATCCTGGGCTTCCCCATCAGCTTCGACTCCCGCGGCGACGTGGTGGGCGCCAGGATCTACGTCTACCAGGTGAAGGACAACGACTTCGTTGCCGTCGCCGACTACCTCGCCGAAGTGGAGCGCTGATGCTATGATTCTCATCACTGGAGACTGGAGGCCGGCCACGGCCGGCCTCCTACCGACCTCCAGACCTTAGCTTCCAGCTTTCGGCAGAGGCTCAAGACCAATGAGGTGATCTCGTGGAACAGCTCCTCGGGCAGGTGCCCCAGCAGATAGTGAACGGACTCACCCTGGGCTCGGTGTACGCGCTGCTGGCCCTGGGCTACTCCATGGTGTACGGCGTGCTCAAGATGCTGAACTTCGCCCACGGCAGCGTGTTCATGGTGGGCTCCTTCGCAGGGTGGTGGGTCCTGTCGCGCCTGGCGGCGTCCGCACCGGGGATCGCGCCGTCTGTGGCCATCGCCGCCACCGTTGCGGCGGGGATCGCCGCCACCAGCGTGCTCGGCGCGGCTATAGAGCGATTCGCGTACCGGCCGCTGCGAAGCGGATCGCGCCTGGCGCCCCTTATCTCGGCGTTGGGCGTCTCCATAGTGCTGGATAATGCAGCGATGCTGCTGACATCGGGCAGGGCCAAGTCGTATCCGTCTGAGATGGTGCTGGCGCAGAACTGGTCTGCCACCATAGCGGGGGCCTCCATCTCGGCCACGCGCGCGATGATGCTGGCGGCTTCGGTGGTGGTGATGGTAGTCCTCGACCTCATCGTGTTCCGCACGGACTTCGGCCGCGCTCTGCGCGCCACCAGCCACGATCAGGAGGCGGCGGAATACATGGGCGTTAACACCTCGAAGGTGGTGGCCGGCACCTTCATCATCGGCTCGGGCCTGGCCGGCCTGGCCGGCGTGATGATAGGCCTGTACTACACGCAGGTCGACTTCATGATGGGCTTCTCCGCAGGCCTGAAGGCCTTCACCGCGGCCGTGCTGGGCGGGATAGGCAGTTTCCGCGGCGCGGTGTATGGCGGGCTCATCCTTGGGCTGGCCGAGAGCATCGGCGTGCTGCTGGCGCCGCCTGTCTACAAGGACGCCATCGTTTTCTCCGTTCTCATACTTACTCTCATCCTGAGGCCGTCGGGGATACTGGGCCGGCCCACCCGGACCAGGGCGTAAGGGGGCGCGCTATGATGGAAGCAAGGCATCTTAGATCGAAGCTGGCGCGCGTCGCGGTGTTTGCCCTGTATGCGGTGCTGCTGCCGCTGCCGCTGGTCACGGCCAACTACTACCTGGTTCGCGCCGGGGGGTCTATCGGGATATTCCTCATGTTGGCGTTGGGCCTCAGCATCACCGCTGGCCACGCCGGAATGCTGGACCTGGGCTATGTTGGCTACTATGCCATCGGCGCGTACGTGTACGCGCTGCTTGCGTCGCCACATACAGGCCTTCACGTGGCGTTCATCCCCGCGGCGCTGGCGGCGATGGCCGCATCGTGCGTGGCGGCGCTGGCCGTAACGCTGCCGTCACTGAGGCTCCACGGCGACTACCTCGCCATGGTCACGCTGGGCTTCGGTCAGATAGTGCGAATACTCCTCAACAACTTGGACCGCCCCATCAACATCACCAACGGACCCAACGGCATAGTGGCCATCGATCCGCCGCGCGTCCTGGGGCTGACGCTGTTCTCGCTGGAGTCGTCGTACGTGCTGATATGGGTGCTGGCGGGCCTGGTGGCCGTAACGGTCGGGCTCCTCGCCCGCTCCCGCACGGGGCGGGCGCTGAACGCCCTGCGCGAGGACGCCACCGCTGCCTCATGCATGGGCGTGAACGTGCGCCGCTACCGCGTGATCGCCGCCCTCATCGCCGCGGCCATCGCGGGCCTGGCCGGCGCCACCTTCGCGTCGTGGCAGGGCGCGGTGTTCCCGCAGAATTTCACCATGAGCGAGACCATCAGCCTCTACTGCATGATGATCCTGGGCGGTACCCGCAGCATCCCCGGCATCATGCTGGGTGTGCTGCTGTTGCACGCGTTGCCCGAAGTGCTCAGGGAGTTCAGCGTATACCGCATGCTGATCTACGGTTTCGTGCTGGTGCTGTTGGCCATCTTCCGTCCGCAGGGGCTGTTCCCCCAGGGCGAGCCTCTGATCTCGCCGCGGGCGCTGGCTGCCGCGGGCAAGGAACGGAACCGACGCGAAGCCGAGGAAGCGCCGGCAGTCGCTGGCGTCGCCGTCCCGGCCGCGGCATGCCGGGCCGCAGCCCCCGCCGCAGCCCCCGCCCCAGCCTCAACCCCCGCCCTTGAGCTTTCGGGCCTCACCTGCTCCTTCGGCGGCGTGGTGGCCGCGTCCGACGTCAGCCTCACCGTGGGGCGCGGTGAGATCCTGGGGATCATCGGCCCCAACGGCGCCGGCAAGACCACCCTGTTCAACCTCATCACCGGCCTGGTCCCGCCCGACTCCGGCGAGGTCAAGCTGTGGGGCAAGCCCGTCGTCGGCCTGCCGCCACACGCCATCGCCGAGCTGGGCGTGGCCCGCACGTTCCAGAACATACGCCTCTACGACACCCAGAGCGTGCTGGAGAACGTCCTGGCAGGCTGCCACATGCACCGCGGCGACCTGGTGGCCCGTGCCCGCCACGCCCTGCGCACAATCTGCCCCGAACTGGCCGCCCGCGAGAACGAGCCGGTGCGCAACCTTTCCTACCCCGATAAGCGCCGCGTCGAGATGGCCCGCGCTCTGGCCACCGGCGCCAGCCTGCTGCTGCTTGACGAGCCTGCCGCCGGCATGAACCCCGACGAAGTCGCCAGCCTCGCCCGCGACATCCGCCGCCTGCGCAGCCAGGGCCACACCGTCGTCGTCATCGAGCACCACATGGACCTCATCGCCTCGGCCTGCGACCGCGCAGTGGTGCTTGACCACGGCGAGGTCATCGCCACCGGCACCCCGGCCGAGGTCGCCGCGAACCCGGTGGTGATCTCCGCCTACCTGGGCAAAGGCGCGCCTTCCTCGCCGGCCCCCTTGCCCTCATTCACCCTGAAGACAGCACCGTCCGGGCAGGCATCGCCAGCGTCGGCCACATCCCCCGCCTCGCAGACCGCAGCGTCTGCCGACGCCCACGCGCACGCACACAGCGGCAGCGCGGGTCCCGTCTTGCTGAGCATGGAGGACGTGCACGCCTCCTACGGCCCGGTGGAGGTACTGAGGGGAGTCAGTCTTCAGGTGAAAAAAGGAGAGGTCGTAGCCCTGCTGGGGGCGAACGCGGCGGGCAAGTCTACAGTGATGAAGACCATCATGGGACGCCTCCGCCCGTCGTCGGGACGGATCGAGTTCCGCGGCGCGCGCATCGACGGGCTGCGCACGTCGGCCATCGTTCGCATGGGCCTGGGGATTGTGCCTGAGGGCAGACGGGTGTTCGGCGACATGACGGTTCAGGAGAACCTGGAGCTCGCGGCGGTGGCCGCGGCCGGGCGCGCAGGCGCCGCCGAGCGCGTGGCGTCTGCCATGGAGCTCTTCCCGGTACTGGCTGAGAGGCGCTGGCAGCACGCGGCGACGCTGTCTGGCGGTGAACAGCAGATGCTGGCCATCGCGCGGGCGATGGTGGCATCGCCTGAGCTGATCCTGATGGATGAACCCTCCATGGGCCTGGCACCGATAATGGTGGACCGCGTCATGGAGACCGTCGCCATGATCAACCAGGCCGGCACGTCGGTGCTATTGGTGGAACAGAACGCCGTCGCGGCGCTGGCAGTGGCGCATCGAGGCTATGTGCTGCGAGACGGCGTCGTCGCCGCGGCCGGAACCGCGGCGGAGCTGGCCGAAGGCGCGGGGCTGGCTGAGGCTTATCTGGCGTGAGCTAGATGCAGTCCCATATCGAGCCATCGAACCCGAGACGCTGGCTAAGCTTGATATCATGGTCAGCGGTGGGTCGTTGATACGTTCCTAGAACGCCACCGCGCTTCATCACCCCAGAAACCGCCAGATTCTCTTATATCCTGTTCCACAGCGCCGCCGCCAGCTCCCGGGCGCGCGCGGCAAGCTCCCTCTCGTCCACGGTCAGCAGCTCCCCATCGCGCATCAGCACCTGCCCGCCGACGATGGTGGTGTTAACAGCAGCGCCCGGCAGGCCGAACAGCACGTGGCTGAACCAGTTCGCCTCAGTCAACGGCGTGGGCGGGTCATAGTCGACGGCGATCATGTCGGCGTAGGCCCCCGGCGCCAACACGCCCAGCGGCGCCTCCCAGTGCCGCGCAAGGATGGCCGTGTTGTTCTCGAAAGCCATCCGCCGCGCCTCGACCCAGCCCGCCTGCGGGTCCCCAGCCACGTGCTTGGCGAGGAGGTTCGCCGTGCGCAGGCTCTCGAACATGTCCATGGCGTAGCCGTCGGTTCCCAGGCCAACCAGCATCCCGCGCCGCGCCATCTCCAGCACCGGCGCCGCTCCCACCGCGTTTCCCATGTTAGACTGGGGGTTGTGCACCACCGCCGCGCCGCGGGCGCGGAGGATCTCCATCTCCCCGTGGTCCACGTGGACGCAGTGGATCGCCAGGCTCCTGGGGCCCCACAGACCGAACCTGTCGAACCGTTCCACCACCCTCAGGCCGCTGGAGCCCAGAGTGAGCGCTTGGTCTTCGGGGCCTTCGGCCGTATGCACGTGGAAGCCCGCTCCCAGCGCGTGGCCGGCCTCGGCACAGCGCTCCAGGGTCTCGTCGGACAGAGTGAACGACGCGTGCAGCCCGAAGGTGGCCCTGATCCTCGCCGTCGGCCTGCGCTCACACTCCTTGATGAAACGCACGTTCTCTGCGATGCCTGCATCTCGCGCCTTCGGGCCGTCGCGGTCAGACACCTCATACGCCAGCGACGCCCTGATGCCCACCTTCTCCACGGCTTCCCCGATGATGTCCAGCGAACCGTCGATGGCGTTGGGACTGGAGTGATGGTCCATGATGGTGGTGGTGCCGCACTTCACGCACTGCACCAGGGCCACCGCCGCGCTCACCCCTACGTCCTCCTCGGTGAGCGCTCTGTCAAGGCGCCACCATAGCCGCTCCAGTATCTCGCGAAAACACCGGGCCGCCGGCCGTGACAGCGCCATTCCCCGGGCGAAGGTGCTGTAGAGGTGCGTGTGGGTGCAGGTCATGCCCGGCATCAGGAGCCGGCCGCCGGCGTCCTCAAACCGCGCGTCGGGCCAGCGCCGACGGAGCTCCGCCTCCGGGCCCACCTGCACCACCTTATCACCGGTCACCGCCACCGCGCCGTGGCGCACCACCGGCTGCGCCGGATCGCAGGTGATCACTGTGGCGTTGCCCACCAACATGTGAACCGGCTCGGATGCCGCGCAGCCATGTTCACTCAGCTTCATTGGCCACCGCCTCCACCGCCTGGACGATCTGCTCATAACCGGTGCACCGACACAGGTTTCCTGCCAGTGCCGCGCGGATCTCTTCCCGCGTGGGCCTGGGATTTCTAGCCAGGAGCGCCGTCGCGCTCATCAGCATGCCTGGCGTGCAGAACCCGCACTGCACCGCGCCGTGCTCCAGGAAGGCCCGCTGCAACCTGCTGAGCTGGCCGGCAGGGGCAAGCCCTTCCACAGTCAGGATGGCGGCACCATCGCATTGCACCGTCAGCACTAGGCAGGAATTGACGGCGTCGCCGTCAACCACCACCGTGCAGGCGCCGCACTCGCCCACCCCGCAGCCCTCCTTGGTGCCTGTGAGGCCGAGCCTGTCTCTGAGGGTGTCGACGAGACGCTCGCCGGGATGCACGTCCAGCGTCACCTGGCGGTCGTTCACCGTTAGAGTCACTCTGGCCATTCGTCCAGCCCCTCCTTCGCGGCGCACTGACGGACCGCCCGCTCCACCAGCGCCGCCAGCACCGGCTGCTTGTAGCGTGTAGACCACCTGATGCCGCACACCCGAACCATCTCCTCGGCTGCCGCTTCGCCTGCCTCGCGCGCGGCCGCGCGGCTGAACGGCGCCCCGAGAAGGGCGCGCTCCGCCGGCTCTATCCGCCGCGGGCTCGGAAAGGCGGCACCCGCCGAGATCCTCACGTCCGCCACCGTGCTGCCCTCGAACCTCATGAGCACCGCCACTATCAGGCGGGCGATGGTCATGGCCTGGCGTCTTCCCAATCTCATGTAAGACTGGCGCCACCCGGAGCCGCCCTCGAGTTCGACGGCGACCAACAGCTCATCGGGGCGGGCGCATGTGCAGTAGGGGCCTGTCACCAGTTCTCCCAGACGGAGCCTCCTCTCCCCGCCCCGCTGCGACCTGAGCACGCACACGGCTTCGTGCACGGCCAACGCAGGCAGGCTGTCGGCTGCCGGCGACGCGTTCATGATGTTGCCGCCCAGAGTCGCCCTGTTGCGTATCTGCACCGACCCTACCGACCCCGCCGCCTGGGCCAGCGTCGGCGCCGCCGCGGCCACCTGCGGCGAGCTCGCCACCTCCGCAACCCTGGCGCAGGCGCCGATCACCAGCTTCCGGCCGTCAGCGCGGATATCGCGCAGCTCCGGAAGGCCGGAGATGTCCAGCAGACTGGCCGGGCTCAGGTCCGCGCCGCCGCCCCCGTCCGCGCCCTGAGCGCCGCCGGGCTTGCCCACAAGCGGACCGCCCCACCGCGTCCGCAGCTCCACCAGCAGGTCCGTGCCGCCGGCCAGCGGCCGCGCGCCGGGGTGCTCCGCCAGGAAGGCCAGCGCGTCGTCGACGCTGGACGTCCTGTATACCTCCGCAATCGGCATCCGAATGCTCATGGCCGCTCGCTCCCCCTTTCACCCCGGGCCACCCTGAGGCACTCGCCCAAGAGCACCCGCTCCATGTCAAGGGGCAGCTCGCGGACGCGGCACCCAACGGCGTGGGCCACGGCGTTGGCTATGGCGGCCGCCGTGATCTCGCATGTTGGCTCGCCGATGGTCTTGGCGCCGTAGGCGCCGTACGGGTCATGGTTCTCCACGACTATCGGGATCATCTCCGGCACGTCCATGGCCGTGGGGATCAGGTACTGGTCGAAGTTCTTGGTGCGGGTGGCGCCCTTCTTGAGCTCCACCTCTTCCAGTAGGCCGTATCCGAGGCCCATGGCCATACCGCCGTAGAACTGGCCCTGCACCGCCTGGGGGTTCACCGCCCTGCCCACGTCGTGCGCAGCGGTGAGCCGTTCCACCCGCACCTGGCCGGTGGCGGTGTCTACGGCCACCTCCGCGACCTGGCATCCGTACACGTACGTGAAGTAGGCCTTGCCCTGCCCCACGTGCTCGTCCCAGTTGACCTTGGGCGCCTGGTGCCAGCCGAAGGAGGCCATCAGTCTGGCCTGGTTCCAGGCCATGGCCACCGCCTGGTCGAAGCCGACCCGGAGGGTCCTGTCTCCAATGGCGGAAAACTCCTCGAAGCCGGCCTCGATCTCCTCAGACGAGACGCCCAGCTCCTGCGCCACCGCATCCTCCAGCGCTCGCCTGGCCTTGCGCGCCGCGTCGCGCACGGCGTTGCCGCCCATGATGGTACTGCGCGACGCCACCGTGGGCCCGCCGTCAGGCACTCCCGAGGTGTCGCAGGGCAGGAAGACTATCCTGCCTATGTCGACGCCCAGCTCCTCCGCGGCGATCTGCGAGAAGATGGTGCGCAGGCCCTGGCCGTTCTCGGCCAACCCGGTGCTGACGATGACGGAGCCGTCGGTCTGCACCGACACTATGGCGCCTGTGGCGTCGACGCCCTCGGCCCCCAGGGAGCAGCCGCGGAAGCTGCAGGCCATGCCGATGCCGCGGACTATGGTCTTGCCGCGGTTCTCCAAGGGTAGCCTCTGGCGCTTCTCGCGCCAGCCGGCGGCCTCCGTCGCGCGGTCGATGACCTCCATCAGCGATACGGTGTGCTCGTCCAGCTTGTGGCCGGTGGCGGTGACGCTGCCCTGACGGTAGCCGTTGAGCCGTCGCACGTCGACCGGGTCGATCCCGAGCTCAAGGGCGATCTCGTCCATCAGGGACTCGTTGGCGAACACCGCCTGCGGCGCGCCGAAGCCGCGCATGGCACCGGTGTAGGTGTTGTTCGTGAAGGCCGCCAGGATGTCGGTCTTCACGGCCGGCACCTCGTACGGCCCGGTGGCCTGTACCGTGGAGCGCCAGGTGACGAAGGGGCTCTGAGACGCGTAGGCCCCGGCGTCGGCAACCATCCTTATCTCCATGGCGGTGATGCGCCCCTCGCGGGTGACTCCCACCTTGTAGTGCATGCGATAGGGGTGGCGCTTGTAGCTCTCCACCAGCGACTCTTCCCTGGTGTTCACCATCTTCACCGGCCTGCTCGTGAGCAGGGCGCCAAGAGCGGCCCTGGCGCTCATGGCGGACATCACCTCGTCCTTGCCGCCGAAGCTGCCGCCCATGTCGCACTGGACGATCCTCACCTTGGCCAGGGGTAGCCCCAGCACCCGGGCCACCGCTCGCCGGCACGAGAAGGGGTTCTGGATGGAGCCGTACACCTCCACGCCGCCGCCGCGCCCCGGCAGGGCCAGGACGGCCTCGGGCTCGATGTAGGCGTGCTCCACCAGCTGGGTGGCGTAGTCGCGCTCCAGGATGAGGTCGGCCTGGGCGAACCCGGCCTCCACGTCGCCCTTGCGCACCCTGTGGTGCACCACGACGTTGCCGGGGTAGTCGTCGTGGATGAGCGGAGCGCCGTCTCGCATGGCCTCCTCAACATCAAACACGGCGGGGAGCGGCTGGTAATCCGCTTTCACCAGCCGGGCCGCCTCCGCAGCCTGCTCGCGCGTCTCGGCCAGCACCAGCGCGACCCCGTCTCCCATGTAACGGACTCTGTCAGAGCACAGAACCGGCTGGTGCGGCACTACCACGCCGAAGCGGATGTCGCCTGGCACGTCGGAGGCGGTAAGGACAGCCGCGACGCCGTCGCAGGCGAGGGCGGCGGAGGCGTCGATGGCGCGGATCAGAGCGTGGGGATGCTGAGACCGCACCACCTGGCCCCACAGCATGTTGGGGGCCGACATGTCAGCGCCGAAGACGGCCCTGCCGGTGACCTTGTCGAAACCGTCCACGCGCTGCGCGGGGGCTCCCACGTATCTGGCACGCTTGACTCGCTCAGCCGCCAAGCCTCACCCCTCCCTTCGTGAACACCCGCTCGGACGTGGACGGAGCGTGGTCCATCAGGGCCCCGGTGGCACGCCTGATCGCCAGGGCTATGGCTGGCGCGATGGGCACCATCACGGCCTCGCCCACGCCCTTGGCTCCCCACGGGCCGGTGGGCTCGAACGACTCACAGGTCACGGTCTCCATGAGCGGGGCGTCGAGGCTGGTGGGGATTATGTAGGTGCTGAAGTTCTTCGTAAGCGTGTGGCCACCCTGGATGAGGGTGTCTTCCATGAGGGCGTAGCCCATGCCCATCACCATGCCGCCCTCGCTCTGCCCCTGCACTCCCTGGGGGTTAACCACCTTGCCGCAGTCGATGGCCGCGAAGCTGCGCAGCACCTCCACCTGCCCGGTGAGGACGTCGACTTCTACGAGGGCCACGTGGGCTATGTAAGTGTTGATTATGTGCGGGAGGCCAAACACCCCCTGCAGCTTGTACTTGGACTCCGGCCAGATGAAAGCCCCGTCGGCGGAGAGGGTGATTCCCTTCGCCACGGCGGCGCGGGCGATCTCCGAAAGCTCCGCCTGGGCAGCCTCCTCTTCAGTGCAGCCTAGGACCGCGGGCGCCTTCTTGCGCAGAAGCTCTCGCATGGCGGTGGCAGCGTGGAATATGGCATTTCCACCTGTGTAGACTGAGCGGGAGGCGGTGCATGAACCCGAGTCGGGCCCGGCGGAGGTGTCGCCCACATATACCTCCACGTCGCCTACGTCGCACTCCAGCCCCTCGGCGGCCATCTGCGCGTACGTGGTGGAGTTGCCCTGGCCTATCTCAGGGCACGACAGCCCCACGCGCCAGCGGGGACGACCGTCGGGGCCACGTACGAGGTCGATCTTGGCGGCGCCGTAGTCGGGAAGGCCCACGCCGAGGCCGGTCCCTTGCATCTCCACGGCCAGGCCAACCGCGCGGCGCTTCCATGGCTCGGAGGGGGGCTCCGCTTCGAGCTCGTGGCGGCGCGCCCAGAGGTCGCAGCGCTCCGCGGCGTCGAGCACCGACAGGGCGCCGACGTTCTCCACCATGGTGTGGCCGAGGGGATTGACATCGCCCCCGCGCAGGGCGTTGACGCGCCTTATGGCCACCGGGTCCATGCCGAGGGCCTCGGCCAAGAGGTCCATCTGGTGCTCCATGGCGTAGTTCGCCTGCAGCTGCCCGAAGCCGCGGAACGCACCTGCCACACCGTTGTTGGTGTAGACGCAGTAGCCGTCCATGAGGATGTTCTCCATGCGGTAGACGCCGGTGCAGCCCTCAAGTGCCAGGTTCGTGACGGGACCGCCCAGCGATGCGTAGGCGCCAGTGTCAGACACCAGCCTCACCTGGTGGGCGAGGATCCGGCCGTCGGCGGCCGCGCCGGTACGCATGTGGATCACCATGGGGTGACGCTTCCACCCCGCCACGACGGACTCCTCGCGGCTCAGGACGATCTTGACGGGCCGGCCGGTGGCCAGGGCCCCCATGGCCAGCAGGATCTGCAGGGTTATCTCGTCCTTGCCTCCGAACGCCCCTCCAACGGGGCTGGCGACCACCCGTATCCGAGAGGGCTTTATCCCCAGGGCGCGGCTGATCTGCATCTGGTCGCGGTAAGGGTGCTGCGCGCCGCAGTACACCGTCACGCCGCCATTGCCGTCGGACACGCCCACCCCCTGCTCCGGTTCGAGGAAGGCGTGCATCTGCCTGGGAAGGCGGTAGGTGTTCTCCACGATGACGGCGGATGCGGCAAAGCCGGCCTCCACGTCGCCGCGTTCGATGTGGGTGTGCAGGTGTATGTTGCCGCCCTCGTGGACAAGGGGCGAATCCGGCAACATGGCGCGCTCGGGGTCGTCAACCACGGGCAGCGGCTCGTAGACCACCTCGATCTTGTCAAGGGCAGCGGCGGCCTCCTCGCGGGTTTCGGCGATCACCAGGGCAACCGCGTCGCCCATGTAGCGCACCTTGTCGTGACAGAGAACGGGCTGATCGGGAACGGCTATGCCATAGCCATTGAGCCCCTTCACGTCCTTATGGGTCAGCACGCGCACCACGCCGGGGACCTTCTCCGCCTTGCTGGTGTCGATGGACTTTATGAGGGCGTGGGGATGCGCCGCGCGGAGGACCCGGCCCCAGAGCATGCCTGGGAAGGTCAGGTCGCCCATGTACTTGGTGGCGCCTGTGACTTTGCCCACCGCGTCGACCCTGGGAACCGGCTTGCCCACCCATCTGAGCTTGTCTGGTGCGCTCGTCGTGCTCACATCTTGTCACCTCCTAACCGCCGCCGACGGGACGAAGCAGGTCGATCCCGTCGCCGTCGCGGAGTACTCTGTCGTCAAACTCGCGCTTGCCGTTGACCAGGGCCACGATGTAGGTATCGCCCGCCAGGCCCAGGTGTTCGTGGAGCTGCCCCAGCGTGGCGCCGCCGAGCAGCGTCAGTTCGGCCTGGCTCCCTGGGGCATGGTCTCCCAGCTGGCTGTGGAACGTGATGCGCACGCGGATGGTGCGGCCCTCGCCCGCGCCGTCGCACTCGCCCTCGCCTGTGCCCTCCGGGGCTGTGAGCTCGCGACGCCCGCAGCCCGGCGCGGCCCCTGGAGCATAGGCTGTGTGTGCGTGACCGGCCGCGGTTGCAGCGGCACTGGCCGCGCCTGCCCGCCTGCAGCACTCCCCGGTATCGTCGGCGACCGGCTCCAGCGCCTGCACCCGTTGCCCGCGGCTTTCGAGTTCCTCTCGATGGAGCGCCACGTACAGCGCCTGGTAGGTGACGGCCTCCACCATGTTGAGGCGGTACTCGGCGCTGGCGCGCACGTCGGATATGGGGCGCGCGGCCTCCCTGGCCAACGGGGCCAGCTCCCGCAGGCGCGCGTCGTCTGGCACGGGGCCTATGAGCGCCTTTTCCAGCTCCGCGGCGCGCCTCACGGTGGGCGCCACTGAGCCCAATACCACCCTCGCGGCGGCGATGCGTCCGTTCACGACATCGAGGCGCACCGCCACATCCACGATGGCGATGCTCATGGCCTTCCGCTGGCCGAGCTTGCGATAAGCCCAGCGTCGCTCTGGGCCAGCCTCTGTACGCAGGGGCACCGCGAACCCCGCCACCAGCTCCTCGGCTGCCAGCTTGGTGCGCCCGGGACCAACGAAGAACCTCTCCACGGGCATCCGCCGCTGCCCGCCGTTCCTCCTCATATACACTTCCGCGTCGAGCGCTATGAGGGCGGGGATGGTGTCGCCAGCTGGCGATGACGTGACCACGTTCCCCGCGATGGTGCCTCTGTTGCGTATCTGAGGCGCACCAACGGTGGCGCAGGCGGCAGCGAGCAATGGGGCGTGCTCCTTCACCAAGGACGATGCCATCAGCTGCGCATGGGTGGCCCCGCCGCCGATCCACAGCATCCCGTCGCGGACCTCGATGACGCGCAATTCCGGCAAGTGGTCCACGGCCACCAGTGCCCGCGGCCGTACGTGGCCGTCCTTCATCTTAACCAACAGATCAGTGCCGCCGGCGATGGGCAAGGCTCCGGTCACGGCGGACAGCGCGGCTAGCGCCTCCTCCACTGACCTGGGCCGTATCACCTTACAGTCTTCCATCAACGTGACCTCACCTCGCCGCGATGGTGATGCAGCTTTCCTGGGGGCATACCTCGGCGCACATGCCGCAGCCCCTGCAGACGTCCGGGTCCACGACGGGGTATCCCTCGTCGTCGATGGTGATAGCCTGGTAGGCGCCATCGCGGCAGGCCACGTAACACGTGTGGCACTGCACGCAGAGGTCGCGGTCTATGTGCGACATCGGCGCGAGGCCCCTCGGCAGCTGCGAGTGCTCGACGATGTTGGGAAGCGCCAAGCCCACCAGCTCCCGTGGTGAGCTGAACCCCTTGCGTTCGAGGTAGCCGGAAAGCCCGTCTACAAGTTCATTGATGATGCCAAAGCCACGCTTCATCACTTCGGTGCATATCTGCACCGTGGACGCACCGCAGATCAGGAACTCGACGGCGTCGCGCCAGGTGCAGACGCCTCCGGTGGCGGTGATGGGAAGGTCGACGCCCTTGGCGATCTCGGCGACGCAGCGCAGCGCGATGGGCTTGATGGCGGCGCCGGAGTAGCCGCCGTAGGTTGACTTGCCGCCAACCTGCGGGTAGGGCACGAAAGTGTCTAGGTCGACGCCGATGAGGCACTTGACGGTGTTGATGGCACATATGGCATCGGCGCCTGAGCGCTTGACGGCTTTCGCGATGTGGACGATGTCTGCCACCAGCGGCGTGAGCTTGATCACCACCGGCACGCGGCCGGCAGCCTCCTTCACCCACCTGGCCGTGCGCTCTGTCAGCTGGGCGTCTTGCCCGATGGTCGAGCCCATGCCCCGTTCGGGCATGCCGTGGGGACAGGAAAAGCTGCACTCGATGAAGTCGGCGCCGGCGGCCTCGAGGCGCGCCGCCAGCTCCTGCCAGTGCTCCTTGCGCGCGCCCATGATGCTGGCGCCGACGACGCGGTCCGGGTAGGCGCGTTTCAGGTCGCGCACATCCTGCTCGACGCGGTCGATGTGGCGTTCGGAGATGAGGTCGATGTTCTCGAGGCCCACCACGCGCCTGCCCTCGAAATCCAGGCCGGCCAGCATCGGATACACGAGCTCGACTACCTCGCTCTCGACCGAGGTGGTCTTCAGCACGGCCCCGCCCCAGCCGGCGTCGAAAGCCCGAGCCACCATCTCGGCGTTGTCGGTGCAGGGCGCGGGGGCCAGCACGAACGGGTTCGGAAACTTGATGCCTGCAAACTCTATAGAGAGGTTGGAAGCCAACGTGATCCCTCCAATCTGTGCTCCGAGGTGCGGGCCGCGAATCGGAGCATTGACCGTCTGGCGTCCCGCCCGTCCCGTGTCATCACCTGGCGCCGGCTCGCGCGAAAGACCCGCCTACCGCGGCTCCCCGCTCAACTGCTCTGCCTTCTCTGCCCTCTCTGCCTTGGCACTTCGGCGCGAGGCGTCATAGATCGCTTCCACTATCGACTGGTAGCCCGTGCATCTGCACAGGTTGCCGGATATGGCGACGCGGATTTCATCCCTGGTGGGTAGCGGGTTCTGCTCCAGTAGCGCCACGGCCGACATGACCATCCCTGGCGTGCAGAAGCCGCACTGAACGGCCCCGTGATCGATGAAGGCCTGCTGCACGTGATGGAGCCTGCCCTCCTCCGGCGGGGCCAGGCCCTCGACGGTGGTCACGCTCCTACCGGAGCATTGCGCCGCCAGCACAAGGCACGATGCCACGGGCTCACCGTCAAGCAGCACGGTGCAGGCGCCACACTCTCCCTTGCCGCAGCCCTCCTTTGCACCGGTGAGCTGCAGGTCCTCGCGGAGGAACTCCAGCAGTGTCATCGTGGAAGGCACGAGTCGCACGTGCTCGACACCGTTGACGGTAATCCTCACCCTCGTCGCTTCCATATGCATCTCTCCTTAAACACGCGTGTGGAGCGGATCGGGGCCGCTCAGCGTTGACTGCTGGCGCGGGCGACGGCTAGGGCGCGGGGCTGGGCGGGGCGGGCCAGAGACGGCCGGACGGGGCGGGGCGGGGTTTGGCCCATGGGTAGGTCAGTTCCGTCCACTTGATGCCTTCCATCAATCCCAGCTACATGCGACGCCAGCTGGAGCCCGCGCGCCCGCACACTCACTCGCCTATCGGTCGGCCTTCGCGCCGCTTCCCGCATCCCCAGCCATCCTCGCCGCCACATCCGGAAAGATCGCGTAGAACGCCGTCGCAGCCACCAGATGCTCGACGCGCACCTGGTCCTGCACCGTGTGGGCGAACCGCTCCTCCGACGGCCCGAAGCCGATCGTCGGAATCTTGTGGCGACCCATCGTCGCAACCCCGTCGGTGCTGAAATCCCACCGCCCTATCGCCGGCTCCCGGCCCAGCACGATCCTGGCCGCCTCCACGCCAGCCTGCACCACCGGGTGGTCCTCCTCCAGCACCCACGTGGGGTAATCCTTCTCAACATCGGCCTGATATCCCGTCCAGCTGCGTTCGGTATACCGCAGCAGCTCCACCTGGATCGCGTCCCCGGAGCCCCCGGAGCCCCCGGTGTCCCCGGCGGCCCCGGCGCCCGCGTCCACCCCGGCCACCCCGGCCAATGCCTCCCTGGACGCGCGCCTGATGTCCTCCATCGCCTGCGCCGCCGTCTCGCCCAGGGTCATCCTGCGATCCACCACCGCCCGGCACAGATCTGGCACCACGTTGAGCGATCCGCTCACGCTCTCGATCTTCGTCACGGCGATGGTCCCTGGCCCCAGGAACGGATCGTCCGCCACCTCCGCCTCCAGCCGCCGAATCCCCTCCACCACCGGAAGCATCCTATAGATGGCGTTCACCCCGCGCGACGGCGCACTGGCATGGCACGACACTCCCCGCGCGGTAACCAGGATCTCGCAGCGCCCCCGGTGCCCCCGGTTGATCCCCAGGTTCGTGCACTCCCCCAGCACCACGCAGTGCGGACGCTCGCCGAAGAACCCTCTCGCGATCGCCTCTCCCACGGCCCAACCGTCGCAATCCTCCTCCTGAACCACACCTGCTATGCACAGCGACGCCCCGGCCCCCAGACCCAGCTCCATCATGATCTTGCCTGCATACACCATGCAGGCGATGGCCGCCTTGTTGTCGGAGGCACCCCGGCCATACACGATCCCGTTCTCAAACTTGCCCTCATAGGGATCATGCGGCCATGCCGCCTCGTCCCCTACCCCCACCGTATCGATGTGGGAATCATACAGTATCCTGTACGGCCCGCTGCCCACCCAGCCAACGACATTGCCAATTGGGTCTATCCCTACGTTCGCCAGGCCCAGCGCCTTCATCTCCCGTTCGATGCGGCGCATGGCCTCGCCCTCCTGCCCCGACCTGGACTGTATCCTGATCAGGTCCCGCAGGAAACGCACGACATCATCAAGGTAAGCCTCAGCCCGCTCCATGACCTTCGCCCTGAGCTCAGTCAACGCCAATCCCCCGTTCCGCTGCTTATGCTTGCTGCAATGAACTTGCCCCATCCGGGGCCTGCCACATCCTGCTCGCCCTGGACTTCACCGTCCAGCAGCCCAGCCCTGACCATCTCCAAGAGCGCCTGCCCCGACCGTCCGTCCGCCGCCACCAGACGCCCCCTGACATACGTCCTCCGCACCCGACAGCACACATCAATGCCCTCGAAGGGCGTGTACCCCGCCGCCGACCCAAGCTCGGCGCCAACCAACGGCCTCGGCATGCACGGCTCCATCAGCACCATGTCTGCGTCGAACCCCGGCGCGATCCTGCCCTTCCTCCCCAACCCGAAGAGCCGCGCCGGCGCCTCGCACATCACCTGCGCCAGCCGGGCCAGGCTCAACCTCCTCGGCGCCACTCCGTACGACCCCATCAGCATCAGGCTCGTGTGCACCCCTGGGATCCCAGGAAGCACCTCAAAGCACGTCTGGCCAAGCTCCTTCTGTTCCAGCGTGTATGCGCAGTGGTCAGTGGATATGCAGTCGATGGCCCCCGCGGCCAGCGCCCTCCACAAGGCCCTTCCATGCTCCCGCCCCCTCAGCGGCGGGCTCATGATGAATCTCCGCGCCTCGGCCCCAGCATACGCCGACTCGTCCAGCAGCAGGTAGTGCGGACACGTCTCCGCGAACACCGCCTGCCCCCTGCCCCTCGCCCTCTCGATGGCCTGCGCCGCCCCGGCCGTCGACACGTGCACGAAGTACACCGGCCCTTCGGCCCTCGCCGCGATCTCGATCACGCGCTCCACGGCCGCCACCTCGGCCTCAGACGGCCTGCACCTTCCGTGCGCGCCCGGGCCCACGTCTCCCGCGGCCTCCGCCGCCGCCCGCGCACGCGCCAGCACTTGGTCGTCCTCCGCGTGCACCGTCACCAGTAGCCCCGCCTGCGCCGCCTCCGCGACCACCTGCGCGAGCCCCTCCTCGGCCAGCATGTAGCCGGCTTCCTTGTATGTAGTAAAACACTTCACACTGGAGACGCCCAGCTGCCCCAGCTGCTCGAGCTGCCGCACAAGGTCCTGGTCCACTCGCACCGCGTTCTGGTGCAGCGTCCAATCCACGCAAGACTGCCCCTGTATCTCCCCCATCCGCGCCTGCGCGCTCTCGCCCAAACTCGCCCCAGGCAGATGGTCCGCGTAGTCTATCACAGTGGTGACGCCGCCCTCCGCAGCGCACAGCGATCCGATGACGAAATCGTCCGCCGTCACCGTCCCCCGCGACCTCAGCCCGAAGTGCACGTGCGGGTCTATCACCCCGGGGAACAGCAGCATCCCGTGGGCGTCAACGACGCGCCTGGCCACCGGCCTTCACCCCGGCGCCGCCGCGCCTCCGCCCTCGCCCCTCGGCCGCACCTCGGCGATGGCCTCACCCGACACGAACACGTCGGCGTCCACAACGCCCTCGCCCGACACCACCTTCGCGCCGATCACCGCAAGGTCGTACACGACATCACCTCCGGCGCAGCCTCCGCCAGCCGCCTCTCCAGCTCCGCAAGCTCCGGCGGAACGTCAATCGGGCCGCCGGCCACTCGCTCCGCGCCCGCCACATCCTTCAGACCGTTCCCCGTCACCACCACGCACGCCGTCTCGTGTGGCGCCACGATCCCCTGCTCCACGGCTGCAACCAGTCCCGCCAGCGCCGCCGCGGCCGCCGGCTCAGCGAACAGCGCACACGACCGGCCCAGCCTCAGCATGGCCCGGCCGATCTCGTCGTCGCTAACCTCGACCATGGCTCCTCCGCTCCGCCTCACCGCCTCGATGGCCTTGCGCGGGTTGCGCGGCACCGCCACGGCGATGGAGTCAGCGAAAGTATCCGCCCCGCCCCGGGCCTCGCCGCCCTCCCTGAACGCACGGCTGATGGCGTTGGCCCCCCGCGCCTGCACCCCCAGGAGCTTCGGCTGCCTCGCCGTCACCCCGACCCTCTGAAGCTCCCAGAAGCCCTTGCCGACACCGGCCACCGTACACCCATCTCCCACGGAGACGGCTACCCAGTCCGGCACCTCCCAGCCCATCTGTTCGGCGATCTCGAACGCCACGGTCTTCTTCCCTTCCACCATCACGGGGTTGATGGCGGCGTTACGGTTGTACCACCCGTAGACAGAAATGGCCTCCGCCGAAAGGCTGAAGGCCTGCTCATAGTCGCCAAGCACCCTGACGACTACCGCCCCGAACACAGCCAGCTGCACCAGCTTGGCCTGGGGCGCACGCCTGGGCACGAATATCACGGACCGCATCCCCACCGACGCCGCACACCCAGCACACGACGATGCTGCGTTTCCCGTTGACGCGCAGCTTACGGTCTTCGCGCCCTGCTGCAGCGCCGCCGCCACCGCCACCGCAGACGCCCTGTCCTTCAGCGACCCCGTGGGGTTGAGCCCGTCGTCCTTCACCATCACCTCACAGAGGCCCAGCTCTTCCCCGAGCGGCGTCCTGCGATAGAGCGGTGTGCCCCCCACCGAAAGACGCGGCAGCGGCCCGCCAACGTCCACCGGAAGCAGCGCCGAGTAGCGCCACATATGCGCAGGAGCGGGCCTGGCAAGCCCGTCGAGGAACGCGCCTGCCGACACCGCTCCGTAGTCGTACTCGATATCCAAAACCCCGCCGCACGCAGGGCATATGTATGCCGGTGGGACGCTGCCGTATGATGCGGAGCACGAAATGCACTTCAGGGCCGTGACGTTCCTCATCCCGTCGCCCCCTCGGGGATTTCCTAAGGTTATTCGCTATTTCACCAGCTGTTTCCTGCCGCGCAGGCCCGGCCTACCTTCCTCCCATCGTCAGCGCCATCACTGCCTTCGCAGTGTGCAACCTGTTCTCCGCCTCGTCGTAAACCACCGACTGCGGCCCGTCGATCACGGCGTCCTCCACCTCGTTCACCCTGTCCGCCGGCAGAGCGTGCATGTACAGCGCATCCCGCGCCGTCAGCTTCATCCGCTCCACCGTGCACTTCCAGTGCCTGTTCGCCTCCAGCGCGGCGCTCCTCACCTCGGGGTCCTCGTCCGTCACCCAGTTGCCCCAGTTCTTCGGGAACACCACGTCGGCGTCGCGATAGGCCTCCTCCTGGTCGTGGGTGATCCGCAGCGACCCGCCGTACCGCGCAGCGTTCTGCCTGGCCTTCTCTATCACCCAGTCAGGTAGGTCGTACCCTTCCGGGTAAGCCAGCGTCACGTCCATGCCGTACCTAGGGAACAAGAGCACCTGGCTCACCGGCACCGAGATGGGCTTCTTGTGGGTGGTGGCGTACGCCCAGATCACCGACACCTTCAGGTTCCGCGTGTTCCGGCCGCGCTTCTCCTGGATTGTCATGAGATCCGCGATGGCCTGCAGCGGATGGTAGAGGTCGTCCTGCATGTTGATGATGGGCACCGTGGAGGCCGCCGCCATCTCCCGCAGGTACCTGTTGCCCTGCTTCCAGAAGCAGTTCCTGCATGCGATGGCGTGGCCCATCCGCGACAGGATCACCGCCGTGTCCTTCGCCGTCTCGCCGTGGGCTATCTGCATGTTCGACACGTCGAGGAAGTGAGCGTGCCCGCCCAGCTGCGTGATGCCGGCCTCCATGGAGTTTCTCGTCCTTGTAGACTGCTCGAAGAACATCAGGAAGACCGTCTTGCGCGGAAGGTATTCGGTGGGAAGATCCATGGCGAAAGCGCGTTTGAGCTCGTAGGACACATCCAGCAGCGTGTCTATCTCCTCGTTGGACCACTCTTCCAGAGTAATGAAGTGCTTGCCTCGGAAGATCGTCTGCATCGTTCTCCCCTCCCCGTTTCCATGATTCGACATCATGAGCCCACGACCTGCCGCTAGAGGCCTCTTCCTCACGTCTGAGCCGTACGCACTCAGGCCGGGCCAGGGTTTTCGCCCCTGCCCGGCCCAGATCTTTGTGCACTATGCATCCGCGCGCCGCCGCCGGGACGCGCTCCGGTTACCCCGGTTACCCGGCTAGAAGTTCAGCTCCTGAGCTGGCACCACCGAACCTTCATACTCTCTGAGGATGAAGTCAGCGATCTCCGGTGACATCAGAGCCCTCGCGAGCTCCCTCAAGGCCTCGTTGCTCACGTCGGCAGTGCGCACCGCCAGCACGTTCGCGTAGGGCGAATCGGCGTCCTCCATGAACAGCGCATCCTTGGTAGGCACCAGCTTTGCCTCCAGAGCGAAGTTGGAGTTTATGATCGCCAGGTCCATGTCCTCCAGCGAACGCGGAAGCTGTGCGGCGTCGAGCTCGGTGATCTGCAGGTTCTTCGGATTGGAAGTTATGTCGAACACGGTGGCGGATATCCCCGCCTTGGGATCGAGCGCTATGAGACCGTACTTCTGCAACAGCAAGAGTGCCCGGCCGCCGTTGGTCGGATCGTTCGGGATTCCCACCTTCGCCCTGTTGGGCAGCTCATCGGCGCTCTCATAGCGCCTGGAATACGCGCCCATCGGCTCGATATGCACCTTGGCCAAGTAGGTGATGTTGAGCCTCCTGTCAGTCGCGAAGCTCTCCAGATAGGGCACGTGCTGGAAGAAGTTTGCGTCGATGTCGCCGTCGTTCAGCGCCAGGTTCGGGGTCACGTAATCCGTGAACTCTATGATCTCCAGGTCGATGCCCTTGGCGGCAAGCATGGGCCTTACCACCTCGAGTATCTCCGCGTGGGGTACTGGAGTCGCCCCTACTTTCAGCCTAACGGCAGGCGCTGCGCTGGTGCACGCTACAAACGCAACCAACAGGAGCATGGCCCAAAGCAATCCTCTTCTAATGCTGTTCACCGCCAGAACACCTCCATGGATTTTTGTTCACATGCTACCAGCAGCGGGACTAGGTGTCAAGAGGGGTGTTGAAATGCCCGCCCTGCATATTGTTGATGTTCCGCATATCTCGGATATTGGCGGAAGGCGGCCGAGATCGGCCGCCTTCTGCTTCTCACTCATGTTGTTCAGGTGTAGCACCACACCCTGCACGTACGGGTCTAGGGCCGGATCCCGAAACCGAACCCGGTGAGCGTGCGTGCTCCGGCAGATGCGGCTCGGCCAACGCTGGCGCCGCCGACGCCGCAGAAGTCAGCGTAGTGCTCTTCGCCGAACATGATCTTCATGCTCACCAGCTTCCAGGCATTGTAGCTCCTGATGAAGTGAGCCTGGATCTGTCCGCTGTCGCTCCTCCACACCACATCGGAGCCTGACCAACGCTCGAACACCTCGAAGCACCCAATGATACTGGCCTTGTACTGTCCGAACTCGGTTATGCTCCATGCGTTCTCAGCGTCCTCACCGGGAACCGCGTCGCCATCAACCGGACCACCGTCGATGTCCAGGTGCAGCGCGTAGCCGGCCTCGTCCCTGAACGCCAACTGGTAGCCCTCGTCAGCGAGGAGGTCAGCCCGGAGGGTGGCGAGATCCTTATCGTAGCTTTCTTCGTTCTCGGTGATTGTGAGCACGAACCCTGCAGCCATTATCCCGTTGCCGGCCATGGCTTCGAAGTCGTACTCTTCGATGCCCCTAATCCACGAGTTGGCAGCCGCTAACAGGTTCTCTCGCTCGACTGCGTCGTTCCAGTTGATGAGGTTCTTGGAGCCGCCGCAGCCGGAGAGCGCGAGGGCCATGGCTGCGCACAACAGCGCTATTGTTACTCTCCTGTACATCTGCCCACCCTCCTTACCACGGGCGCAGGCGGCCGAAGCCGAACCCGCTGCGCTCGTTCAGCACTTCGTATTGGAACAGCTGCTGAGTGATCCCGGCTTTCACCATCAGCAGCAGTCTGCCGGGCTTCATCACGGCATCGTCCAGCAAGACGTAGAACTTGGCGATGCCAGCCTCGCGGCTGATCTCAATGATGCTGGACGAACCCAGCCACTCGCCACTCACAGCCACCTCAAGCTGTGCGTCTTCCATGCCAGAGAGGATGACCATAATGGTCGAGATGCGGTTGATCGGGTAGCTGCCCTCCAGCGGGTTGACGTCGATGACGATGGGCTCGAGCACCTGCACCTCGAACACCAGCTCATTGCCGACGTTGCCCAGCTTGTCCACTGCCTGCACCTTCAGCGTATGGGTGCCAACGGCCAGATCGTGGGCAGGCGTGTATTCCGTCCCGGTAGTGGTGAACGGAGGCTGGCCGTTCAACGTCACGATGAAGTGATCCAGTCCGCAGCCAGCGCCATCGTCAGCTTTCCACTTCAACGTTGGCCTCGCGTTGTTGGTGACCATCACAAGGTCGGTGCCGTCAGGCTCGGTGGTCGGCCCTGT
>ERZ773359.2311-NODE-2311-length-24253-cov-4.810893_pt1 | contig 24253 bp, 16 predicted proteins | sample MGYA00374955_ERZ773359 | MGnify/ENA primary metagenome ERZ773359 (study PRJEB29098, sample SAMN04486028) | biogas fermenter metagenome | study: EMG produced TPA metagenomics assembly of the Biogas fermentation microbial communities from Germany - Plant 4 DNA1...
TATCCTTATTCCCTTCTGGAGTAGTTACTTTAACGGTTTCTGAATCGATAAATTCTACGGCTTTAGCTTCGATACCGGATTCTAAGGTATAAGCCTCTCCTTCAATATAAAATACATTGCCTCTTGTTGTGGTATCGGCTTTTTTAATAACAGGATTAAAATAGACTTTGGCTCCTTCTTTAAAGCCGAATCCCTTTAACTTAATTTCCTCTCCGCCTTCAACGGAGATGGTCTTTATTTCAGTTAATTCATTTAAGTCTGTCACCTTTGTGATTTTAGGATTACTAATAAAGGTGAAAGGCTTTGGAACGGTTACAATGATTCCATCGGGATTTTGAATCTTTACAGTTACTGCTCCCGGTTCATGAGCCGGTGTGGTCACGTAAATAAATTTACCATCTCTGGATACGGTGATGTCTCTGGCTGGAATTTCTCCAAAGTACACATGGATAGTGTCTGTGAAGCCTTCCATATGACTTCTGAAGTCTTTCCCCTCGATAGTCACTTTAGTGCCTCCGGCAGCAGGACCTTTATCCGGCGTCATATTGGTAACACCCGGATTGCTTTCTCCTTTTACAAAGGTAATATAGATTGGAGGACTTAGTTCATCGGATGCTGCACTGCCTCCGTCTTCATTTAATACAACAAGTCGATAGAACTTACCAATACTACTTTCCGACACTGCCGGCATTTCAAAGGTTAATAACCGGGGCAAACCGTCGTAATTGATGTTATTTGGGCCTATGTCCAGTATTTCTCCAATGAAAATACGGGCATTGTCCCTGAAGTCATCCCCTATTACCTTGATGGTGTTTCCGCCTTTATAGTTTACTCTTATCACTCTTGCATCAATCTCTCGCCCGTCGATAGTAATTCTTTCCGTTACAGGCGAAACGTTTTGATTGGTAATGTCTATAATGGAGGGATTACTGTCGGGATTTCTGTATTCAAAAGTGGATTGAGCCACTCCTCCATCAGGATTGATTACTCTTAGAGGTACAATCCCTACGGTATGGTATGGAGGAATTGTAACGGACAGTTCCGTACTGTCAATGTAATTGACTGCCGGAGCAAAACCTCTTTCAACGATAAATCTTCTGTCTACTATAGAAAATCTTATTAATTCACTGAATGGGTAGGCATTGTCTTCTCCATCCACAAGCATATTGGTGTTGATGAAGGATTCTTCATCGTTAAATTCTGTAAAAGTATTAAAGTAAGTTACGTCTTTATATTTTAAAGTTACTTGGATCTGTGATTTAAAACCATCTGGAGTATTTTCCGCTTTATAAATGGCGATAAAATCTTTTTCAAGAGAGACTTGAGCATGGCCCTGGTTAATCAGCCCTGAATTAGGCCTATCCCTTGGAATATTTTTATTGGTATTATCGCCAAACTGCACCAATGTCATATTAAGGTTTTCTTTTTCTGATGTATTTTTATAAACCTTGATTGGAGACTGTCTGAAATCTGAACCATAAATACCGATATTAACGCCCCCCGACCTGTCTCCTGCGTTCGGGGATACCTTGGTGATTTTAGGATTAGACCCCTGGTAAGTGTAGTTTACGGTATTGGATCTTCCTCCATCGTTGTTTTCAACATACACCCCTACGGTTCCTTTGGGCCCTTTTGGGGTAATCACTTTGATATAAGTACTATTGAACTCTACTATCTTTGCCTTTTCCATACCAAAGTACACATTAGGAAGAAAAGGTGAATCATAATAATACTCATAAGGATACAAAGGTGGATTAAGAGGTTTTTTAGCTTCTTCTATTTCTTCTTCCGTAAGGTCAAAGAACTTATCTTGTTTCCCATTACCATTAAAATCTATAAAAGGTTCTCCCTCATCCCACTTCTGATTTTTATTAAGATCTTCATAGGGTTCAGAAAATCTGAAATCATTACCAAATATTTCTACAATTGTTCCACCGGCAGCGCTTCCTGCGTTAGGTATAATCCTTGTGATTTCCGGATGGCTCTTTGGAACAATATAAGTGTATCCATTTTCTAAGGAACAGCTGCCTCCATCAGGATTAATCACAACAACTGGAACAGCCCATCGTCCAACCCCTTTATCCGCAAACAGATCTCCGGCATAAGGCGGTACAACAAGTGTTATAGAGTTTCCTGAAGTAGAAATTTGAACCTTAGAAGGATCAACTTCAACACCATTAACAAATACTTTTGCCTTTTTGTCTCCAGTTTCTATAAACTCTTTACCGTAAATCGTAATAATATTGTTTCCATAGACACTTCCTTCAGAAGGAATAATCTCATAAATTTCAGGTTCACTTTGAGGATGTGCATAATAGTAAAAGCCTTCCTGATCTTTCTTTGTATCTTTTTTCGTATCTGGATTTTGAACCGTTACATCGTACCAGCCATCTGGAAAGTCAAGAACAGGCACAGTAAAGTAAATCGTATTTTTATCTATTACTTTTACATTATCTCCAACAATCTCGTTTTTACCTTCTTTGTTCGGTTTTATAAGGAAAGGTGTAAACATTGTAAGGGTAAGAGTCTCTCCAATTGTAATTTCTCCTCCACTCATTTTTAATTCAAAAGTAGTTCCTCCTACCTTACTTGCCTGAAGTTTTGTTCCACCTTCGCCAAGCTGAATTTTGTATTCATTTCCTATGCCATCGGAAATAATGGGAACTCCGGATGAATTCAAATCAACAGTATAACACTTTTCGTTATTATCTACCAATACAATACTATGATAATATCTGGCTGTTTTGAGCGACTTATCTTCTATCGAAAATAAAGGTTCCCCTGGATCTTTAAATTCCTCAAGCCGTATTTCTTTCGTAGAAGGATTAATATTATAGGAGTTGACATCCTGTCCTTCGATTAACACTCTTGTTCCAATTAAACGGTAAACCGCATCTTTCCCTCCGGTTGGGTCCGGTTTTAAGAAGTTATTTCCTTTAATGACAACCAATGTCCCTGTATTTCCCTGCCTTGGCTGTATAGAAGTAATTTTAGGGTCTGTAAAAGTTTTCACATAGGTAAAAGGGAAAGTAGCCATTGCCCCCTCAGGATTCATAACCTGTAATTGGGTCTGGCCTTCCCGTCCAGGAGGCGCTTTAAAGGTAATCGTTCTTCCATCTCCTTCTCTTTTAATAGATCTAACTTCTGCTCCGTCTATAAATACCCTAACTCCGTCGGTAAAATTACTTCCAGTAACGGTAACCTCGTCGCCTCCCTCTACAGGTACAACATTCGGAATTACATTTTCAATAGTAGGATGTTTTAAACTGTCTGGTAATACAAAGTCAATAATATCTGGAACTGTTGTGCTTAGTCCCCCTTCATCAGAGTTTCTCATAGGATTCACTACTGTAACGGCAGCTTTTCCTAAAGTTACTCCTTCCTCAGGTGTTCCCTCTTTTAACAGGATTAATATTTTCGTCCCAATTTCATTGTTGCTGGAACCATCTAATTCTTTTCCATAGGCATCGAATACCTTTAAGAAAACATCAGGATCAGTATTTTTATCAATTGTTATCTCGCCTAATTGAACAATAGGATAGCGGACAATCTGGTTCCCATTTTCATCGGTATATTTATGAATCATGAAATTTTTACCATATACCGCTATATATCTGTCACTGGGAATTTGATAAACACTACCATTCTGTTGTACTTGAATCAGATTGGGCACTACTTCAGTGATTTCTGGAGCTACTGTACTTGGAATATATGTGTAACCCTTTGATTTAACTGCTCTTTCTGTAAAGACAAGCGTACTTCCATTTTTCTTTTTTACAACCGTTTCAGTTTCAATTACTACGTCTTTTACAGGATTGGTGTCGGCATCGGTAACTCGAGGTGTACGTACTGTCACCCTATCTAACCCTTTACTAAAAGATACTGCATATTTCCCGTCTTTTTCTACAAAAGTAGCCTTGTTTCCTATGATAACACGAATCGTGCGTATCACCGATTCAATTTCTAACTTATTATCGTCAGGTCCAAAGGTCCATGAACCAAGTTCTATGGCATCAGGCTCCGATGAAGATTGCGATATTTCTTCCGGCTCTGAACTCGTGAGCGTATAACCATCTATATTAAGATTAAGACTTCCGATAAGTTTTCCTGTAATAGTAACTTCTTGCCCAGTATCAGGACCTTTAGATGGATCTACGATGTCAATCGTCATCTTATTCGAAGCATCTATAATCGTAAATTTTTCAGGTACTATGAATTCTCCAGATACTTCCTTCATAGGATCTTTGCCTTCGGATATTTTATTGGTTATGACAACAAAATATTCCCCTACTGGAAGCTTAGGTACTTGTACAGTAATCGTATCCTTCCCATCAGCAGACATTTTTGCCTGATAAGTGGGATTAAGGCCCTTATTGGAATTGGTATAAGGGTCGGTTCCGTCTAAGGCCTTTAAGAAAAATACATCATATTCTTTTAATTGATCTGCTGTAAAATAGACAGTATCTCCCTGCGCTCCTCTATTGGGAAACATTTCAAGGTCTGATCCAATAGTTAAATCCTCAGTCAATCGAAATTGATCCTGATAAATATAATTCATCTCTATATTTACACTACCGTCGTTGCGTGTTCCAGTAAACACAATATTCTGAAGCCCTTTTCCTGTAGGCTTTTCAACAATTATCTTATTTGCATCAGAACCTTTACCGATAGTTTGGTATTCGTTTTGTCCATACTTTACTTTAAATTGGCTTCCATCAACTTTATGCAAATTTGTTCCTGTAATTACTAAGTCCTCTCCCAGTTTTACCTTGTTTTTATTTACTCCAGTGTATCTGGGAATCTCATCTCCAAAATTGACATCAACGTCAATACCTCCTATTGCTAAGTCTGTTATGGATATATTCTCAGTCAGTTCAAATTGCAGGAGGGTTCCATCCGAGCTGGACTGTCCGTTTTTTAAAAAAGTATATTTTCCAAGGTTTCCAACAGCAACACTTGCCCCTTGTAAATTACTTCCTTTTATTGTTATATACATGTCTTGAAATATGCGATTTTTATCATAATTTCGACCTATAATAACTTGTTTAACCTCAACTGGTCCATCTGCAGCATATATGGGCATTTGCGGCAGCATGGTTATTCCCATAATGAAAATCATTATGAATGCAATATATCTGCTTATTTTTTTATGCATGTCATCATCCCCTTAATAAAGCAGGGAAGCAGCTTCCCTGCTTTTTATTCTTCTATGATTACAAAGATTCCTGCCTTAGTCGTCATAGCAGTGACCTTTTGATTGATTTTATCCACATAACTGTTTTCTTTTGTCCAGGTCCTTCTTACGGAGTCATATCGGTATATGGACAAATCCTCTCCACTGCTGTTTTTATATGGAATGGATAGGACTATTTCATCCCATATACAGTTTTCTCCTCTTACCTCTATAAAATCTGATCTTACGATCTTTTCCTTAAGCTTACCTTTTACCCCTTCCATGGCAACGGGTTCTAATCTTCCTATATAAAGGTTGATTTCTCTCCCGTCTCCATACCTGTCCAGAGTCAAATCATAAATACTTACATCGCCGTATTTTGATTTGGTAGCAAGTTCTCCAATAGTATCCTCTTTATCTCCTCTAAAGTTAATCCTTCTCGTCCATACCTGTTCTCCCATTAACTCATCAAGGTTTAATTCCACTCTGGCACGATCCCTGTATCTGGTTTTTAGATATAGGGTATCACGGCTGACATGAATATCGGATAAGACGTCTCCTGTAATATCTTCATTCTTTATTTTATACTCTTCTGTGGGAATATGTTCGCCTTCGGAAAGTACACTAAGGGTTCCGTAAGTGGTTACTGTATGGTCATCGTCGTTTTGGATGATGATATTGTATAATCCCGGTCTAAGTTTTCTGCTTCTTGGGAGACGAACTTCTAAATAAGTCTTTCCGTTCTTATCCTGCTTTACTCTAACATCATCCGCCTCTCTGTCATTAAAGAAAACTCTTATTGAAGAACCATAAAAATAATCGCCATAGATTCTAATCGTCGTATCTGAATCATAGCCCTCTACTACGGTTTGAACACTTATTCCTTCATCCGTTACTGAAGGCACTGCCATGGTTGTAAATTCCCAGGATATCCTCGGACTGTACCGTTTGCCCTCATCTATAACGCCGTTTTCTGAATCGTAAGCATCATTTCTTAATACTTTTTCTGAAATATTTACTGTGTAATTTGCCTGAGGGGCTAAAGGCTTGACAGGAATAAACAGATAAGCTTTATAACTGCTTCTGTCTTTTCTAAACAAGTACTGGTTAATATAGTCTGCATTGTCTCTACACATTTCAAGAAATTCTTTGTCTAAATACTCTGTATTGCTTCCAACCGCCTGTACAGTGCTGGAAAGTAGATAATTAATGCCTAAAGGCGCATTAAATTCAAGTTTTCCATCAATATCTTCAAAGGTTATTTTTAAGAAGCTTCTGTCTTTTAAAATACTATGGGATAAGTCGTTTTCATTAAACCATGGATATTCTCCTACGGATTTAGGGTAGACGTCTAATACTTTAGGGGTGGATTTGGATAATAGAGTAAATCTTAAAGATTCTCCTATATAATCCTTAGAATCAAACTTTAGGCCTTCTGTAATCACATCAGTTTCTTTAATCTGTATCCCGTAATTGTATACCACTTTAAAATCAACATCGGCAATGTAATCCTTAAGGCCTGAGCTGCCAGAGTAAATAACCATAACGTTATATTCTCCGGAATGATTAAATTGTTTCAGTTTGTTTAAGGTATCTTTTTCAAAATCAACATTAAGTCTGGTATCGCTTTCTACGGATAGATCTTTTTTGGCAATAACAATATCTTGCTGTTCAATAGGCAAAGATAATGCCTGACCTGCTATAGGTCTTAAAATAACCTTTTCAACGCCCTTTTTGAAGTTGTTTCCAAAAAGCGTCATCGTCCAGGATTTTAAATCGTCATTAAAGATACAGTTGGTTTCATAGTCTATGGTCATTTCGATATCTGTACTGTTAATGCCTCCTGAAAGATTTTCAACATCTTTAGCATCTAAGTTTAATGTTAAAGTCGTTCCATTTATGTATTGAACTTTTTCTTTGGATAAAATAATTTCTCTGGCACCAATTTTGGTATTTCTAAGTATGATTTGTTTTATGTCCTTTTTAAAGTTATGTCCCGTTACAGTAATCGTTCTGGGTTGATATTTATTGTCTTCGTCTTCAAGATTAATAGTTTTGTCGGTGTATTCTATTTCTATCTGGTAACTTCCAGTAAAGCTTTCTTGTGAAAATTTCTTTGCATTATCGCCTTTAATCGTAACCTGGAGTTCTTTATCTTTTACAATTTCTTTGATATCACCTGGGTTAATAGCAATCGTTTGTCGATCAAGAGTTCGTATTAAACGAATTTCTTTTATGTCTTGTGTCTTAGCCCCATAGATTGTAAAAGTCCATCCTACATTTTCTCCCTTTAGATATATATCTGTTACTTTTGCTGCATTGTCTTTTAAACTGTATACGCTCTCTGATACCGTTTGACTTTGAGAAGAGGCTGCTGAAGGTGTATCTAAACCAAATAAAGTTTCTTGGGGAGCTATGCCAATAAATATCGTAAAAACAAGAATCCATACAAAATTTTTTATTTTCTTTTTTTGTAAATTTTTCAACTATATTCCCCCTTAAGCTACAAATACTCTATAGGTTGTATCGTCAAATTATGTAACTATCTTTAGAAAAAAAACCCCTTTAATAGGGGTTGGTTAAGATTTCTTGTTTTGATTGAATATTGAATTTAAATAAGCTAAAAATTCCTCTCTTAAATCCTCACGGCTAAGGGCAAATTCAACAGTTGCCTGTAAAAAGCCCATTTTATTGCCTACATCATATCTTTTTCCAATAAAATCATAGGCATACATTGCCTCTTCTTGAGAAAGTTTCTTTAAAGCATCGGTTAATTGGATTTCTCCTCCTGCTCCTGCTTCCTGTTTTTCAAGATAATCGAAAATTCTTGGGGTAATAATGTATCTTCCAAGAATAGCAATATTGGAAGGCGCTTTTTCCCTGTCGGGCTTCTCTACCATGTCAGTAACTTTATATACTCTGTCTTCAATATACTTTGCCTTTACAATACCGTATTTATCAACATCTTCAAGGGGAACCTGCTGCACCCCTAAAATAGATGTCTTATATTCGTTAAACACTTCTATCATTTGCTTAAGGCAGGGTGTTTCTGAAACAATAATATCGTCTCCAAGCAACACCGCAAAAGGTTCGTCACCAATGAAATTTTTTGCAGTGAGTATCGCATGACCGAGTCCTTTTGGCTCTTTTTGGCGGATATAATGGATATTTGCCAAATCTGAAGCCTGTCTTGCCAGTTCTAAAAGGTCGCTTTTACCTTTTTTCTCTAATTCCAGTTCTAATTCTATGGATTTATCAAAATGGTCTTCTATAGATCTTTTGCTTCTTCCTGTTACAATAATAATATCCTCAATGCCCGATTGAACGGCTTCTTCTACGATATATTGAATCGTAGGCTTGTCCACTATCGGAAGCATTTCTTTTGGCTGTGCCTTTGTTGCAGGAAGAAATCTTGTTCCTAAACCTGCTGCTGGAATAATAGCTTTTCTTATTTTCATTATTTCATCTCCTGTTTTTTCGGCGAACATACTTCGCCTCTATTTATCTTATAAGTTTATTGAGGACTTATCTGGTGTTCATCCATGTTATAATGCTGAAGGGGAAGATTGGCTCCCCCTTGTTCTATGGGATGAATTTTAATGTGAAATGAATTAATCCCCATGGATACATGATCCATTTCCAATCCGTAAACAATCTCTAATTCTCCTTCTCCATCCTGCAAATTGATGTGGATTTTCTTTGCAAGGACGGAAACAACCAGAGCACCTTGTTTGGTATCATAGTAGGTTGTATGTTTTTTGTTCAGTTCAAAGGTCATATTGGAATTGATATTTCCAAAGCGCATAACAGATACTTTTTGTCCGTCTATTTTAATGGTAGTAGTTGTATCTTCAGTTTCTCCTTCATGTCTTTCTTTATAAGTAATATAGGTTTTATTATTTTTTTCATAGTAACGTCCCGGTGCTACTACTTCAATGGAATCCTCATAATCTTCGTATCGTTGAATACCTAATATTGAAATAAGTACTTTTTTCTCTGTTGTTGTGTTTTCCATAGGTCCACTCCTCGTTCAATCTTAGTATAATTATATCGACAAAAAGCTGTATTGACAAGGATAACCCAAAAACCCATGGATTCTTCTTTAGTATCTCTCAATATCAATCTTTATTGCATGGGGAATCGATTTTTTTAGGGCAATTGCTGCTATTTGCTCAAATTTTGTTGTATTGTCGCTGACATAAAAAGAATGTCTCGGACTTTGAGACGGATGCCTCAAACCATCCCTAAGCAGTAAAAGTTCTTTTAATTCTTTTGCAACTTCCAGGGCCGGGTTGATTAAACAAACATTTTCCCCTATCACTTCCTGGATAACATCCTTAAGCAGAGGGTAATGGGTACACCCAAGCACCAAGGTATCGATTTCTTTTGCATGAAAATGCTCTAAATATTTCTTGGCTACCAAATAAGCCACTTCATTATTAGTCCACCCCTCTTCTGCTAAAGGAACAAAAAGGGGACAAGACAGGGAAAAAGTCTGAATGTCTTTATTATGCTTTTTGATAGCATTTTCATAACTTTGTGAGCGAATCGTTGCTTCCGTTCCAATAATGCCAACACGATTATTCTTAGTTATGGAAGAAGCCATTAATGCCCCCGGCTCAACCACACCTATAATAGGAATATCAAAGGTTTTCTGAACTTCTTCCAGACTGTTGGAACTTGCCGTATTACAGGCTATAATAATTGCTTTAATGTTTTTAGTCATTAAAAATCTAATAATTTGTTTTGAATATTTGGTTACAGTTTCTTTGGACTTGCTTCCGTAAGGAACCCTTGCCGTATCGCCGAAATAAATAATTTCTTCATCTGGAAGCTGCTCCATGATTTCACGAACAACGGTAAGTCCTCCAACTCCTGAATCAAATACTCCTATGGGACGTTGATCCATATATCTTCCTCTTCTCCATTAGTTTTCTGCCTTTTCCAAAGCCAATTCAATAAGCGTATGAACCAGTTCTTGCTTTGAAAGCCCCATGTTTTCCCAAAGCATAGGATACATACTGATGGAGGTAAAGCCGGGCATTGTATTGATTTCATTAAAAATGACTCTGTTTGTGCCTTTTTCCACAAAGAAGTCCACCCTCGAAAGTCCGGAACCGTCAACGGCTTTAAAGATACGAATTGCCTTTTCTCTAATTTCTTCTACGATTTCTTTCGGAAAATCTGCGTTGATAATAGTTTTTGACTCACTGTTATTGTATTTGGCATCATAGTCATAAAACTCTGCAGCCGGAATGATTTCTCCAACTAAAGACGCTTTAACATCTCTGTTTCCTAATACTGCACACTCTACTTCTCTGCCAATAATGGTTTCTTCTACGAGTATTTTTCTGTCATGCTTTGCTGCTAATTTAAGGCCTTCTATAAGTTCTTCCCTGTTATGGGCCTTTGTGATGCCAACGGAAGAACCGGCGTTAGATGGTTTAATAAAGCAGGGATAGCTTAAGGTCCCTTCTATTTTGGATACCGCTTTATCCATTTCTTCTAATTCTTCTTTATAGACAACGACATAGGAAGCCTGATCAATATTTTGTTTTTCTACAATAATCTTTGTAAAAACTTTATCCATGGAAACGCTGGAAGCTAAAACGCCGCAGCCTACATAAGGAATTCTTGCCATCTCGAGTAATCCCTGGACTGTTCCATCTTCTCCATACAAACCATGGAGTACTGGAAACACGACATCTATTGGAATTGCTTTATATTTATCACCTACTAATTTGATAAGGCTTTTCTTGGTTGCATCAGGACTTATGAAAGCAGGGGTTGATAGTTTTTCCCATGCCCCGGTTTCGATATGACATAAAGGTCCATTATAGAGCATCCATTTTCCTTCTTTTGTTATTCCAACGGTAAGAACAAAATATTTATTGGTATCAATATTGCTGATGACATTTTTTGCAGATACCAGGGAGACATCATGTTCCGATGACTGCCCTCCAAATAGCACAACAACTGTTTTTTTATTGTTCACACCAATCCCTCTTTTCAATTTATGAGTATAATATTATTGTATGATTTATGATTCATGAGAATAAATGAATATGTAGAAAATATATAAAAATACATAATGCATTACCTCATACCATTTTAATGTTTTGTATTGGTGAATTCAAGTAATATTATTAATTGGAAAATTTTGAATCTGATAAAATACAATAGGTATATGCTTCTGCCCGGAGGACTTATTATTACGAGGATTTCCCTATGTAATGCTAAAAGGAGTGCTTACCAAGCACTCCTTCCTTATTGCGTTAAAACGGAATCTTTATTTTGAATGATTTGCAGTATTTTTTCTTGTTTTCCGCTTTCTACATTGATATAAACGATGAATGGATTGTTTTCATATTCTCCTTTAAATTCGTAACATAATACTTCCCGCTTAGATTCTAATGGAATTACAGCCAGGTTAACCTTTTTAATTTTAAAATCCTGTTTAATTTTATTTTTTGCTTCTTCCTGACTAAGCTTAATCTTGGGGAGTTTTCTGTCATGGTGCATCATAATATACCCTAAGGATTCAAAACCAATGATTTCTCCATCATCCATGGATACTTTGACTTTTATTAAATCCGGATACATAATGACATTGTTTTCCTGGGGGGCAAAATTAATGACAACCGTACCGTCTACCTTTTCATAATAACTTGCCTTCATATTGGGATAGTTTCTCTCTTCTAAAAATTTTTCCGCCTTTTTTCTTGCTTCCTCTAAGGTAAGCTCTTTGCCGGAAGTATCTTTATCAGTGTAGTTAAGCATCCAAAGGACCATTCCCCCTTGTTGGGTGACGTCTATGGCTATGGTGGGTTCCTTTTGGTCTTTTAATACCACTTCATAACTGTACACAGGAATTGTATGTTCTACCTTTGTATCCGTCTCTCCTGTTTGCTTAATCGATGCAATTTTATCCTTTCCAATAAATTTCTCTACAACTTTTTTTCCTTCTTCTTTTGTAATCTTTTTCTTGTCTCTAATCATTCTAGGTTCCATTCTTTCAATATGATCGGAGAAAGGTCCATCATAAATCAACTGGGGCATATCTTGAAATTGTTTGCTCACTTCATCTAAGGATCCGGTTATTTTTACAGCGCCCTCTTTTCCTAATTTTTCTTCTCCACCTTTTTCTACTTCTTCCCAGTCAATTCTTTTGCCATCGTTAATGTCTTTTTTAATATCGTTTAATTCCTTTGCCAAAGTTTGTGCATACATTTGAAGTCTTGATACCTTTTCCCAATCCTCTTCATCCAGTTGAAGGCCGTCTATGGCTTTATTGGTCATAGAAAAGGAAAAATCGCTCAGCTGAGATAAAAATTTTAAGGCACTGGAAACACTGGCATGTTGGTAAGGAAGTTCTCCTAAATTTTCCTGAGCCGCCGCTGCGTCTTTCCAGATTTGAGCAAAGATTGGCGCACTTTGCTCTGGCTCCTTTGTAAGTTTTATTTTTGCAAGTAAATTATCGACATTATCCACATAAGTTGTAGCCTCGTAAAAAGCCTGTTGGAAACGGTTTTGTAAATATTGCCTGTAATTTAATTTCTGCTTATATTGGTAAATGCCAAAGCCCAGGACAAGGGCTAAAACAACCATTGTAATGCTATACATATGAACACTGGATAAGCGTTTTTTCCAATCGTATAATTTATTATTTTTTTCTCCCAAAAGAACTCACCTCTTTTTCTTTATTTTTTACCAAAAACATGTTTTCCTATCTTTTTGGTAATGGGCACTGACCAAATCCATTTGCTCTTTGCCGTTGCAGGATTCCAGTAGTAAATCGCGCCACCCGTAGGATCCCAGCCGTTTAAAGCATCCCTTGCTGCTTTAAGAGAGGATTCATCAGGCTCTAAATTAATCTGTCCGTCGGATACTGCATCAAAGGCTCCCGGCTGATAAATGACTCCGGCTATGGAATTAGGAAAGGAGCTGTGTCTGACCCGGTTTAATATAACCGCTCCAATAGCCACCTGTCCTATATAAGGTTCTCCTCTTCCTTCTCCATGAATGGCTGCCGCCATCAGTCTTACATCTTTATCCGTAGTAGAAGTACCTCCCCCTTTATTTTGATTGTCTTTTTGCACTGGAATACCGAGCTTTTCAAGAGTTTGGTCCCCTGCTATGCCATCGGCTTTTAAGCCATTTTTGGCCTGAAAAGACTTTACAGCTTCCCAGGTTTGATAGCCGTACTTACCATCTACATTGCCTTTTAAATAACCCCATTGTTTTAATTTTTGCTGTATTTGCCGTACAGTCTCGCCTTCTGAACCCCAGGTATAGGACACTGTTTCTATGCTCTTTGGGGTAACCGTATAAATCCATCCGGCATATATCAAATTGATTACCATGGCACAAGTAAGGATGAGCAGTAAATTCTTTTTAAACTCCATAATCCACCTCCTATATCATTTCGCAAATACATGTTTGCCAATTTGAGTAATGATGGGTCTTGACCAAATCCATTTGCTTGTTGCCGTTGCAGGATTCCAATAATAAATACAACCTCCCGTAGGATCCCAGCCGTTTAGGGCATCACTTGCTGCTTTATAGGCTGTTTCATTGGGGGTAAGATTGATTTGTCCGTCTCTTACCGCGTCAAAGGCCCCCGGTTGATAAATAACACCTGCAATGGTATTGGGAAAGGAAGTATGCCTTACTCGATTTAAAATAACTGCTCCTACGGCTACCTGCCCTGTATAAGGTTCTCCCCTTGCTTCTCCATAGATGGCAGCTGCCAGGAGATAGACATTTCTGCTGTCAGAACTTTGGCTACTTCCCGTTGGAATGCCTAATGCCTGTAAAGTAGAAGTACCTGCAACCCCATCTACTTTAAGACCATTTTTTTGCTGAAACTTTCTTACGGCAGCCCAGGTTCCATAACCATATATGCCGTCTACGCTTCCGTCATAATAACCCCAGTTTTTAAGTCTTCTTTGAATTTCCCGGACCGTTTCCCCCCTGGCTCCCCAGGAATACACTTTGTTTGACGTTGTAGTTCCTCCTGTATTAATCCCTATTTTACTTAAGGTGGCAGGACCTGCTATACCATCTACTTTGATTCCGTTTTTCTCTTGAAATTTTCTTACTGCCAACCAGGTTTGATAGCCGTATTTTCCGTCAACAGTTCCATTATAATAGCCCCATTGTTTCAACTTAGTCTGAATTTCTCTGACGGTAGCGCCCTCAGAGCCCCAGGTATATGTAGCGGTTTCTACTGCATCGGGTGTGATATATTCTGTAAAAAATGCGGTACCCGTACTTATCAGCATGGTAAAAAACAGTACAATCAGTATGACTCTTCTGGTATTCATGATTAACCTCCTAAAGCCTTATAAGAGTACTGATAGTATTATTTGTTAAAATCTATTTTTTATCCTTTTAAACGCAAAAAAGCAGGTACAATTGTACCTGCCTTACTCTCCTACACTTCTTCCAAGAACTCTTATATAATTGACATAAGGGTCTGCTGTCCCTTGCATTTGGCATTCTTCTTCTTTTAACAGCTTTACATAATCAATGACATCTTTTGTAATTCTCTCTCCTGGACAAATAATAGGAATGCCCGGAGGATATGCCATAATCATTTCTGCAGAAATTTGTCCAACACTCTCTTCCAAAGGAATGGCCCTTTTAGGGCTGTAGAAAGCATCCCTTGGAGATACGATAAGCTCCGGCATATCCGGCATATAAACAATGTTCTTTACCTCATGAATCCCTTGTTTTCTTGCGATATCCGCCACCGCATCAACCAATTTGTCAATATCTTCTTTTCTGTCACCCATAGTGATAATCGCCATGACATTGTAGATATCTGACATCTCTACTTGGATATTGTATTCTTTTCTAAGGATCTTCTCCATTTCAAAACCAGTAATCCCAAGTCTTCTTACGTGAATGCCAAGCTTTGTTTCATCTAAATCAAAGCAACCCGGAGTTCCCACCAATTCTCTTCCAAAGGCATAAACCCCTTCGATTTCATTTAATTTTTCTCTGGCGTATCTGCAGAGTTCTAAGGTCTCTGTAAGCATCGCTTCTCCTTGCGTCGCCATTAACTTTCGGGAGGTATCAATGGAAGCCATTAAAAGATAGGATGCGCTGGTTGTAAAGTTTAAATTTAATACCTGTTTTACAACTTCTTTTTCAATCATATTTCCCCTAAGAAGCAGTACGGAGCTTTGAGTTAAACTTCCTCCGGTTTTATGGGTACTACATGCACTCATATCTGCTCCAACTTCCATTGCTGTCAGAGGGAATTCATCATGGAAATGCATATGAGCCCCATGGGCTTCATCCACTAAAACCGCAGTACCGTTTCTATGGGCACTGCGAACGATGGATTTTAAATCCGATACTGCTCCATAATAAGTGGGATTGACAACAAAAACAGCCTTTGCAAAATGATGTATTTCTAAGGCCTTCTTGATTACCCCTGCCGACACCCCCATGGCTATCCCCAATTCTTCATTAATTTCTGAGGGCACATAAATCGGAATCGCTCCGGCTAAAATAATGCCTCCTATTGTAGATTTGTGGGCATTTCTCGGAATAATAATCTGTTCTCCAGGCCTTACAGCGCTCATAATCATTGCCTGTATTCCGGAGGTTGTACCATTCACAAGAAAAAAGGCTTCTTCTGCTCCAAAAGCATCTGCTACGTATTCTTCGGCTTCTTTTATAACTGAAATAGGATTGCAGGCATTATCAAGGTCTTCCATCCCGTTTAAGTCTGCTTTCATTGTGTTTTCACCGAAGAATTCCAAAAGTTCAGGATTACCTCTCCCATATTTATGTCCCGGCACATGGAAGGGTATAACATCTCTATTCATATGTTCTTTTAATGCTGTAAATAAGGGGGTCTTTGTATGATCTATTCTTTTCAACCGCCTGCCTCCAATTCTTTGCTATATATTAATGATAAAAAAACAATTTAATATTAATCAAAAGTAGTATTCCTTGCAATAGCAAAAAAAAGAATTATGAATTTTTCATAATTCTTTTTTTACAAGTTGATGTTTTTTATCATATTTTCTTTCTTGCCACCATTCTACAATTTTCAATTTCACTTTAACAGGAACATCTTCTTCATAACTCGCTTGAGTGACGATTTTATATTCTTCTTCGCTAAGCACACCTTTTAAATCTTTCTTAGTTTCTTCGGGTACTACCCCATGGGTAACATCCACAAAGCAGAGGGGTGGAAACATAACACACCACCAGTTCTTTCCTTCTCCTTTTCCAATCAAGACTCTAAGGGCCTCATATTCTCCTGTTGGAAGAACAATATCTCCATATTGCTTAGTAGGGAATACTGCCGGTCCCAGAGTTACTTTAACGGGATAGGACTTGCCCCATTTAGCGACAACTTCTTCTGCAATAGTTTTCATCTTGTCCATATTTTCTATGAGAAGTTGTCTTGATATTTCAATGGTAGAGGAATCTGAAAGAATAGGAGTCATTTCCTTTAAAATGGCATCCCTTACTTCTTTCTTTAATTCCTGGTCTTCCTCTGAATCGCTGTTGGCTATAACATGAAAGCGAATAACATTGTCAGCGATACCTGTTTGTATTGTTTCTGAATATACTTTTGAATACTGAAGAATGATTCCTGTAATCAATGTCCCTAAAATAATCGATGCAAATAAAAAGTTCTTTTCTTTCTTAAACCAATTGAGTAGTTTCATCATAATTCCCCCTTTTCAATTTATTTTTAGTATTTCCAGTTATAATCTTTCTATACAAAAGAATCTATTTTGATTGTCCTACACGACGAATAAATATATTAACATTCACTGAAATAGGCAGGTGTTCAAAGACTTCTTCCCAATTATCCTTAACTTTTTCCCATTCCTTTGGATGTTGTCTTTCTAATTCTTTACCGAGCCCAATAACATCAGCCTGGTATTTTTCCTGAAGGATTTTAAGGGAATTAAGCACTTCATCTTTAATGACTTTTGCGATGGCTTCTTCAACTTTTTTTATTTCTTTTGTGCTAAGGATACTTTTATCCAATATAAATTCATCAAGATTCCCTTCTGCCTGAATATCAATATGACAGGAAAGTTCATCCTCTTTGTTGCCAAATTTAATTTTTGATTTTGCATTGGATACATGATATGCTACATAAAAGTCCTCATAAGGCGCACTGACTTCAAACCTCTGGTTTCTCTTCTGTATCCAAAGAGCCCCTCTGGTTTCTCTCTCATCCAGCCATCCTTTTAATTCATAGTCTTTAATAATGGCTGCTCCGGCAATTTTTATATCCTTTTCTCCTATAGTGAGCTTTGGAATTATCGCCATTTTATCTTCCTGGAAACTCTGGAGAAGCTCTCCTAAGTCTTTCTTTTTAAACTGCAGAGTCTCACCCTTATTGCTTTCAATCAGCTGATTAATGTAAATGCTCAGCAGAGGATTACTCTGAGGAACCGCTTTAATCGCTTCATCCGCGGCCCCATCAATCGCTACTATAGGAATACTTCTGCTAAACTCGGAATTTCTTTGAAGGGTATCCAAAACTTCTTTAAACAGAACCTTGTCTTTTAAAAGTTCTTTTCCAAATACGATGGACTTGACGTGTCCAAAATAAGGTACTTTATTAAGCCGTCCTCCCACTCCTTTATAGGTATTAGAAAATGTTGGACCAGTACTGACCAGTACAAACTTTGCCTCATCGGTAAGCCCCTGTTCTCCTGCGAATTTAGAAATATTGGGAATAGAAAAAGCAACCCTGTACTTGGTCCAATGAGTATTTAGACTTGGCTCATCTTTTGTTTCATCAAAAATATATTTATCTATCCCTAATCCCAAAACAAATGCTCTTCTGTCAATACTCATACTATCCCAACATCCTGTAAGCAAGAATATGCTTAAAAAGATATATACAATTAAAACTTTATTTTTCTTCAATGGACTCACCCAGCTTTCTTAACCTGGCTACAATCAAAATAAGAAGAGGAATAGGCAGCAAAAATAATATTCTAAAGTATTTAACAAGAAATTCAATCCAATTAAAAACCTCTACAATATTATCCGGAATAAGGGATATTAAATATAAAACAGGAACCAATGGAAGTACTAAGAAACAATGTTCTTCTGCCTTTAAGATTCTTGTCATTATAAAACTGATAAAGTACATCAATGTACTAATAAAAGAAAATACGGATAAAATCCACAAAATCATCATGAGGGCATCTTGCCTTTCAACAAATGCCCCAGGGATTTCTATAATCTGCATTAATGTCATAACCGGCCATATTTGCTGTCTTGTTCCCATAGCTCCCAGGACACCAATAGTAATAATTGCTAATACTACATTCAAAACTCCTGCAAATCCGATAGCAGTAAAAGTAATCCGCCCTGCTTTCTTAGGATTATTAATCAAAGGCCCCACCATTAAAATAAGCTCTATGGGCGTATAGAGAAATGCTAAAAAATAGCTTCCTTTTAAAAGCTGTGGAAGGGGGGTTGTAAGAAAAGGCTTTAAATTAGAAAAATCTGTATCGGGAAGTACAAACAGTAAAATAATAAATAGGGGTATAAAAATGATAAAGATAAGGATTTCTTCAAGTCTTGCCTTACATTCATATCCCTTTCGCACCAGATAAGAACATATAAGAAGCATAGATGCTATGATGACTTCAATTGGCGTTCTTGGAAGTAGAACCTGTTTAACTAACTCTCCAAAAATTCTTAATTCCATAGCCATAGCAACACTGAGTTTTCCCAAAAAAAGAATGCTTAGAAAAATCCCTACAGGTTTTGATAATACTTTTGAAGAAATTTCTACAAAGGTATCCCCTGGAAAACGCTTGGTCACTCTAGTGATAATATATCCATATAAAAAAGCAAGAAGGGTTGCTCCTATCGAAATAATCCATGCATCCTGATTAGCAATTTCTGCCGCCATTCTTGGAAAAGAAAGCACAGAAGTGCTGAATAAATCTAAAATGAGTAGAATCTCTACCTGGCGAATGGATACTTTATCGTTTTTTGAAAACATAATGTCCTCCTACTCATTCTTTTTTTTCTTTGTCTTGAATCTTACTCTTTTATCGGGCCTTGAAAAAATTGGTCTTCTATTCATCATAAAGGTTGGTACTCTAAATATTGAATCTTTTATATCCTCGTATTGATTGATGCCGCCAGAAACAAAGGGAGACATATAGGGGATATTAAAACTCTTTAAAGAAACCAGATGAATGAGTACAATTAAAACTCCAAGCAAAAATCCGTATAATCCCATTACTGCCGAAAAACCAATTATTAAGAATTTTACAAGGCGAAAGCCTACGGTTAACGCATTATCTGGAATTGCAAAACTGGAAATAGCCGTAACTGCCACCACAATAACGACAATAGGACTCACAATCTTTGCTTCAACAGCCGCTTGTCCTATAATAAGTCCTCCTACGATCCCAATGGTACTGCCTATAGGCCCCGGAAGTCTTGTTCCCGCTTCCCGTAAAAGCTCAAAAGCCATTTCCATTAAGACCACTTCTATCACTGAAGGAAAAGGAACTTGTTCCCTTGAAGCAGCAATAGCCATGGTAAGCTGTGTTGGAATCATAGCAGGATGATAATCTGTTAATGCCAGATAAAGACCAGGAATACCTGCTGCAAAAAAAGCTGCAATATAACGAATTACCCTAGTAAAGCTCATGATCGCCCAGCGTTGATAGTAGTCCTCCGATGATTGAAAAAAACTGTTTAAAGTCGTTGGAACCAGCAGCACAAAAGGCGTATTATCTACAATAATGGCAATCCTTCCTTCCAATATGGCAGAAGCTACTTTATCCGGTCTTTGGGTTGCCTGAATCTGAGGGAAGGGACTTCTCCAATCCTCTTCTATGAGCTGTTCTAAATGTCCGCTGTCTAAAATTCCATCAATCTTAAAGTCCTTTAAACGGGCTTCTACATCCTTTAAGATATCTGGTCTTACAATGTCTTCTATATACATCAGAGCGATATCTGTTCTGCTTCTAATCCCTACTTGAAGCTGTTTTACTTTAAGTTTGGTATCTCTTATTCTTCTTCTAATTAAGACAGTATTCATCCTGAGGGCTTCGCTAAAGCCTTCTTTAGGGCCTCTTACCACGACTTCCGAATCCGGCTCCTGGATCCCCCGGTTAGGCCAGCCCTTGGTAGCAACCACTATGACCTTGGCATAACCGTCAATGAGTAAAATCGTGTCTCCTGACAAGATTGCCAAAGCAGCTTCATCCAAAGTATCTACTTCTTTGATGTCCGCAGTGGCAATCCCTCCGTCCCGGATAAATTCATAAATGGATGACTTAATCTTATCCAGATGGGGCGGAACGCTTCGCACTTGCAGCATAAGCTGCTCTAATAAAGATTCCTCGATGATGCGGCGATCAATCATCAAATCAATATAAGCAACAAACATATTGACTTCTTTATTGATGCCCACAGGAAATTTACGTCTTACAAAATCTCCACAATCCTTAAAAAGCATTTCTAAATTTTTAATATTTTTTTCTAAATCCTTTGAAAGAGGAATCGTCACTTTATTCTCTTCATCATGGAATTCATCTTCCCATTGTTCTTTATGATGCTTATTGTCTAACCATTGCTTTAAGATCTTCATTGTATTCCTCCAGATTAACTTAATAGCTTAATGAATATAAAAAGGGCTGCTCCTCCGATCATATAGATTAATCCAATCCATTTAGCCCATTTGGCTTCTTTTAGATTTTCCTTGTTCTTTAAAGTTCTGCTGTCTACAAAGAAACTCATCATTCCAATGCCAATCGTTAGTATGGTTGCCCATATAGAATAAATGCTGACAAATTTATTTAAGATCAAATCCATTTATTTTCCTCATCTCCTTGTTTTGTATCTCATTTTCTGTAATTTTACTTTATTTTATTCATTGGAATACCAGAAAGAGTTTCGCTCACGAAACTCTCGCGCCGAGCGCGGTCGGCAAAGCCGACAAAATACAATACGTGCGAGGGCGCATCCTGCCCGGAGGGCTTTTTGTTACATAGGAAATTCAGAGGAATTTCGTATATATAATAAAAAAAAGCCCTCAGGAAATACCTGAAGACTTTATTTAGTGGATCCTTTTCTGATAAATTGAATCACTGCTTTTTCTTGATTCTTGATATGCCTTGCCGCCACTGTCTCTCCCAGAGTCGAATCTCTATTTTCAATGGCAAATACGATTTGTTCATGCTCTTCATCTATCACTTTAAAATCATCAAAACTCTTTAAATAAGCGACCCTATATCTATGAATTTGTTCTCTTAGATTGTTTACGATTTGAATAAGCTTTTCATTTTTAGTGGATCTAAAAATAATATCATGAAATTCTACGTCTTTTTCAATCATTTCGTCTATATCTTCTCGTTTAGACGCCTCAGAAAATTCTTTCATAACTCGCTTTAAACTGCGTAAGTCTTTTTCATCCATGTTTTCACAAGCCAGTTTAACCGCCAATCCTTCCAAGGCTCCTCTTACCTCAAGAACATCTTGAATATCCTTTTCGGTAATCTCTGCAACCTGGGCTCCTTTTCTTGGAACCATGACTACAAAGCCCTCTAATTCCAATTTTCTTATCGCTTCTCTAACAGGCGTCCTGCTAACCCCCATCTTTTCTGCCAACTGCTTTTCCATCAATCTTTCGCCTGGCTTTAAGTCTCCGGACAAAATTGCTTTTCTAAGTGCATTAAATACAACATCCCTCAGGGGAAGATAATCATTTAAATTCAAATTTACATTCAGTGTGTCTTTGTCCATTATACTCTCTCCCTATTAAATATAGTGGTGACGAAAATATCCTTGGCCTTACTATGTAACCTAAGTTCTTTGGCCGCAGCTTGAGCATCTTTATGATTTTCAAAAAGTCCAAAAACCGAGGGACCACTACCGCTCATTAGTGCTCCCAGAGCACCGTATTCTACCAAAGTGTTCTTAATATTATCAATAATAGGGTGTTCCTTGATTGTTACGCTTTCCAGTACATTTCCAAGATTTCTTGCAATATGTCTTAAATCACCTTTTTGAAGCCCTTCAATGACCTCTTGTGTATTAGGGTGAAAAGATATTTCTTCTACGTTAAGACTTCTATAAACATGGGCAGTAGACACGCTAATTGGAGGTTTTGCAATCACTACATAACAAAAAGGCATTGGAGGAAGTTTAGTGAGCTTTTCTCCTATCCCCTGAGCTAAGGCAGTTCCTGTTAAAATACAATAAGGAATATCTGCTCCTAATTTTACACCTAAGTTCATTAACTTATTTTTTGAAAGATTCAAATTAAACAGTATATTTAATCCCACAAAAACCGCAGCAGCATCGGAACTTCCTCCCGCCAGACCTGCCGCAACGGGTATTCTTTTTTTAAGTTCAATTAAAATGCCTTGATCGATGTTATACGTTTCTACCATGAGTTTAGCTGCTTTGTATGCCAGATTTCTTTCATCTTCCGGAAGCCATTTTAAATCCGTCTTTAACTTAATTCCCGGCGCTCTCATCTTTCTAATCGTAATATGATCATATAAGTTAATGGTTTGCATAACCATCTCTACATTATGATATCCGTCAGGTCTTTTGCTTATAACATCAAGGGTTAAATTAATTTTTGCCCGTGCTTTTAGCTCAATTTCATGCATCGTTATTCACCCAATTCATTTCAGTCCAAATTTGGTATACTTAATATTATATACATTATACCAAATATAAGTCAATAAATATCCAAGTAAGCTCTATACAATTAAACTTTAACCCGCTACTAAAGAAAGCCTTTCGCTTACGAAATTCTCGCACCGAAAGTGCTCAGCAAAGCCGACAAAATACCATACGCGCGAGGGCGCATCCTGTCTAAAGGGCTTTTTTGTTATATAGGACATTCAAAGGAATTTTCTATATAACAAAAAAGGCTTGCTGTGCAAGCCCTATACGGTTAAGTTAATACTTTTTTAATGATAAGAAGTTTTTGTCCCGGATATAATTTTTCAGGATTTTCGATATCATTAATCGTTGTTAATTCTTCAATGGTCGCATTATATTTTTTTGCTATCTTCCATAAGGTATCGCCATTTTGCACAATATAAATAATTAAACTGGGCATATTCATAAGCACTTGTGGATCAATGTCTGCTTCTTCCATATCCATGATGATATCTATTTCTTGTTCATCCATAACTTCAACATCCAGTTGAAGTGCCATTTTTACTTCAACATCTCTTTCTGAGCTGATATTGCATAAAATATCGTCAACATCAACTCTTACATCAGCTTTTTTATCTATGGTAACACCTTTTATATCTATGCTTTGTCTAAAAGGCATAATAGCATCGTAAACATAAATAGGATTTTCTTTATCTTCTGTCACATAGGTTAATTGAATATCAGCACTGCCCTCCACCATCATTTTATCATCCAGAAGACGAACTTCTTCTATATGGGGCTTAGCCTGTATATTATAAACATAGGCAATATTCGGCGCATTAGCGTCCAAATTCAGAACTTCCTTTAACGTAACACCTTCTCTTTTTTTATTTAAGAGTTTTTGATAAGGAATTCTTTCTTTTTTAAGCTTAATTTCTTTGCCCGGACAATAAGCATCGTCTATGATCTGTATTTCTTCCATAGAAATAATTTTTATATTCGCAAATAAAACAACTTCTATCTCTAAAATTCTTTCTTCTCCATCTAAATCCGGACGGATTTGAACGTATTGATTTAATATCTTAATATCCGTATTACAGTACATACCTTCTTGTGCTCCAGGGCATTCTATGGTTCCGTTAAAGGGAATTTGATGTTCCATATAATCCATTTCGTGTTCTCCCATAACCCCTGCATAAAGCGTCCTAATATTAAGATTTCCTTTTATAGAAACGACTCCATCGCCTACCCTAGATTCGTTATTGCAAATTCTTATGTCGGTTTTTAATACTTCCTGTATATTAGGTTTTCCAGCGGGTACCATAAGTTCATCTTTTATAATCATTTTGTCCTGATTGGTTGCGGCTGTTCGGTAAAATGCGAAGGGTTGCATCTGGATCTGAACAGGCAAGGGACTCTTGGCATTAACGATAATAT
>ERZ773359.2313-NODE-2313-length-24235-cov-22.092432_pt1 | contig 24235 bp, 22 predicted proteins | sample MGYA00374955_ERZ773359 | MGnify/ENA primary metagenome ERZ773359 (study PRJEB29098, sample SAMN04486028) | biogas fermenter metagenome | study: EMG produced TPA metagenomics assembly of the Biogas fermentation microbial communities from Germany - Plant 4 DNA1...
AAAATGTTTCGCCTCACTGGCTACGGCATAGCCATGTGTCGCATTCTCTTGATCGCAAAGTGCCAATCCACGTTGTTAAAGACACGGTTGGCCATAAGGATCTGAGTACCACCGGAAGGTACGCTCACGTTAAGCCACTGGATTCATCTGCTAGGCATCTGGGGATCTAGGTTTTAGGGCGATTTAAGATGGATTCGGTCAAACTGTTAAGGGGTGATTAGATGAATCAACGCTGCTTACGAGCACTTCTGCTTTTGGTCTTTATGCTGACTTTTACCCTAGGCCCGCTATACGCATCAGAAGCATCGCTTGAAGTCCACTTCATTGACGTTGGTCAAGGGGACGCCGCTTTGGCACGTCTTCCTTCCGGTCAGGTCATGCTAATTGATGGTGGTACAGGGAGTGCTGCTGGGAAAGTTGTGGGTTATCTCAAAAATCAGGGCATAAATGAGATTCATCACCTTATAGCTACGCATCCACACGAAGACCACATCGGCGGGCTTATCTATGTGATGATGCAGTTTCCTGTCGAGAACGTGTATATGCCAAGGGCAGCTAACAATACCAGGACTTACGAACGTCTCCTACTCACAATAAAGGAGAATGATCTTAAGATAACCCAAGTTAAGGCTGGTCTAACCCTCGATGTGGGATCTGGGGTGGATGCAGTTTTTGTGGCCCCCGTGAGTGACTCTTACACAAATCTCAATAATTTCAGCGCTGTGCTACACCTGATGTATGGCCAATCCAACTTTTTGTTCACCGGAGACGCTGAGAAGCTTGCTGAACGAGAAATCCTGGCCAGTGGCGCCGATATAAGAAGCGATATACTGAAGGTTGGCCATCATGGAAGCGATACATCGACGTCCGAGGATTTTCTGATAGCTGTAGCTCCATCTATAGCGATCATTTCTGTTGGTAAGGGAAATGATTATGGACATCCTAGTACCTCGGTACTGGCCCTCTTAGCAAAACATGGGGTAAAGATTTTTCGAACGGACCATCATGGTTCAATCGTGGTAAGTAGTAATGGGGAGACCATCAGCGCTATAGTGGAGAAACCAAGAGAAGATCCAAGCCCGACCCCTCCACCGCCCCCTACGGCACTTATAGGAAATAAAAACTCCAAGGTGTTCCATCTCACAAACTGCAGGACTTTGCCGGCTGAACATAATCAAGTCAGACTAAGCTCATGTGAAGAGGCTATTGAAAAGGGTTTTCGGCCCTGCCAAAACTGTAAACCATGCCGATGAAAGAAGGATACGCTATGCTGATCATCGACCGTTTTGAAGGAAGCTTTGCTGTCGTAGAATACAAGGAAGGACATACATTCAACTTGCCACGATCCTTGCTGCCTCCTGGGAGCAAAGAAGGCAATGTCCTTACGTTAACGATAACTATTGACGATGAGAGTACGGCCAGCAGAAAAAGAAGAATCGAGGCTCTGATGGAGGAACTCTTTGAATAGGGTTGATGCTTGGCTATGATTCTACGCAGAGGGATAGCGACCTCTTTAAAGCTGTTTTAAGAGGTGTTTCTTTAAGGGGTAGGATGATAGCCTTCCGAATAATGGAAGGTTGGAAGGATATTTCCGGTACCACAGAGAACTGAAGTCAATATTTCATACAACACAACTATAAGGAGGGAACACAAATGGAAAAATGTCATTGGTGTGGTGGGCGATGTCGCGTTACGTGCGATTGCACAGGCGGAGTTGGACGCGAAGCAGCAGCCGATGATTGTCCAGCATGTGGAGGTAGTGGATACCATACATGTCCAGCATGTGGTGGAACTGGAAGGGAGAGTGATTAGTAGACGTTTCAGTCGCTTCCTAATGAAGGGATGCACGACGTAATCACATGGCCCCGCATAAGGGCTATAATCAGTGGATTGTTGGTACTGAACACTGCTTTCCGTATGGCAGGGATTTCCTAGATTTTAGAGAATAGTACAAGATATGGTGTAGGGTTTCGAAGACACAGAATACGTAAGGAGGGAATTCCCAATGGCTGAGAGAAAACAGATCGATAAAGACTTCGCTAAGGAGGGAACACAAATGGAAAAATGTCATTGGTGTGGTGGGCGATGTCGCGTTACGTGCGATTGCACAGGCGGAGTTGGACGCGAAGCAGCAGCCGATGATTGTCCAGCATGTGGAGGTAGTGGATACCATACATGTCCAGCATGTGGTGGAACTGGAAGGGAGAGTGATTAGTAGACGTTTCAGTCGCTTCCTAATGAAGGGATGCACGACGTAATCACATGGCCCCGCATAAGGGCTATAATCAGTGGATTGTTGGTACTGAACACTGCTTTCCGTATGGCAGGGATTTCCTAGATTTTAGAGAATAGTACAAGATATGGTGTAGGGTTTCGAAGACACAGAATACGTAAGGAGGGAATTCCCAATGGCTGAGAGAAAACAGATCGATAAAGACTTCGCTAAAGGTGTGGAGAAGGCGAAAAAAGAAGTGAAGGAAATAATCAAGATTGCCAGTGGCACGAAGAAAAAATAGTCGGGAGATTATATCTTATGGGTAAACTTGTTTTTGTGTTTATGGCAACCCTTATTGGAGGAGGACTAGGCTATGTTGTCGGTGGCTGGTTAGGGATTCCCACTATTGGATTATGGCTGGGCATGTTCGGTGGCCTTTATGTGGGTCTCAAGTCCGATGCCTAAGGTAATATAGAGCACGTTCTAGTTTATCGCTCTCAATTTTCATTACATAGGTGGCCGCTCTGCTTCAGTGTAGAGCGGTTATTCTTTGATGAAAGATGCACTTAGAGCCCATTTGGGGCTATGATCTTGAAAAGGGCAGGGTGATTCCCTTCTGAGATTTTGTCGTTTTTTCGTCACAGAAATGATGACCATAGTCATCTGTAAATCCAATTACTCAAATTCATCTCGTGAGTACCTAATTTTCAAGGTCTCTAGGGCAATCTTCGTGTTGTTCTTGTCTAAGCAATAAAATATATCGTGGATGTTGGCCGGACAGCCCGAGTCATAGATATTGGTTGCCAAAGCAAGTAGAGCCTTTTCCCCTGTGCTCCACTTGATCCCCTCTTCTAATAAGCCCTCCGAGTCAATCCAGTGTTCGTGAATGTATTGGCTAATCCTCTCATTCTTGCCTATAGCCGACAGAGCATACACAGTGGCTACAAGCCGCTTATCATCCTCAGTAAGTCTCTCGCTTAGTTCGTTGTACGAACGTTTGTGCTTCAAATCTACAAAGTACATCATACTTCTCCCTTCCGGAAACTAAATCCATCGTAGTTAGAATAGGTCATGTCTTGGTCGGAGATATTATGCCACCTAGCGATAACGGTAACATTTCCAACCTCTTGGCATTATTCACATTCTTCTTTTCCCTGTTTTTCCCTCCCCCATTTGTGAGATCGGGGATTTAGTCTACCCAAAACCCTATAAGGCTGTTGGATAAACAAAAAGATCTTGGTTGCATCTATAATAAAACCTGCCACAACCAACCCATTCAGCAATAGATGCCTATGACTATGCCTGGCATATGGCTTCCTCTACACAAAAAAGGATAGCGGCCATCAATGAAGTGAGACTTGCCACCGCTATCCTATATCATCACAACACCCTTGATTAAGTCCGTGAGGTCAAAAGCACATAGCAGAGTATGAAACACGAGTTGGTCGACCATAAACTTGGGTTATTAAATTCTCATTAATGCCCGGGGTGCTTCCTGTACCTAGAATGGTGAAAAAATGAGAGGGGAGGCCCATATTACTCCTGGCTGTAAGAAAATAAATTATCTACAAGTGCCATATAGAGGGTGTTTCAACCAATTTATGCGTGAAGGTACTCAGTCAAATTGTCGAATTTTGTAGCTTTTTGTGGCTTTATCCCAAAAAACACCTTTTTGCTTCTTTGATGCCTGGGAGTACATAGTTCAAGAGACTTAGAGGTAATGTTGCGCGCTATGGCTCGGAAGATTCTCAGCAATCAAGTTAATCGCAACATCGTGTAAGTCTGCGTAGGACTCGTCAAAATTGATCTTACAGGCTACCTTTAGATCGAGCTCACTGGTGCTATAGAGCCAAGAGGGAGCGTTCTCTATCACCGCATTTGGGACTGGCCAGTTGGTGAACAAATGAACTACTACATTATGATCGATAATCCTAGCACGCCCTATGGCTTGAATAAGATCCGATAATACCATGTAGTTTTGAACCGTTAGGATGTTGTCATCACTAACCGCTGTAAATTTGCTCTCTATCCCATTAAGGAATCTCGTTTTTGTGATGGGAGCATCACTGTATTCCCTACCCTCCTCTGCTAAGCCAAATAAAGCTGACATTAGCAGGTAAACTGGGAATGGTCTATTTGGAGTCCCAATAACGGCAATATCCTGTCCCTTATGCATATTAAGTCCCTCTGTATTACCAAAGTGCATATGGCTAGCACAGTCACCCAAGTCGGACTTATAATTCTTATAGGTGATAATGGGCATCTTAAGGTTATCAGCAAGCTTCTGCAAAACCCCAGGATTGTTGTCCAAGTAATATTTGCTAAAGCTCTCTTCTCGATATTGAACGATCTTTCCCTGAGTTTCCACATTACCCACATCATAATAATCCAGCCCGGCCCCAAACATAAACTCTGCAACAAATCTTGGCAAAGTTGCACTCATTAAGAGCGTCTTTGCACCCTCTTTTTTCGCATCCCTGCCTTGAATATACCAAACGTGAGGGTTAACGTTACTGGATTTAGTATCCCGTGTATAGTAGGAAGAGCTAAATAGCCCAATGACGTTCGATTTTACGATCTCCTCTCGCCCCAAAATGGTGTCAATGGCATCTAATGCCGCTTGGCTAAATGTGGGGGTTTTTTCGTATACCCAACTCCCATTTCCAACAGGAGTTACCAAACGGTCAATCAGCTTCTTAATTTCAGCAAAGTCCTCAGAAGAAAACTTAGCACTATGGTGAGTAAGCATTTTACCTGCGGCCTCTATATCAGAAGCTGTTATGCTGTTGCAGCTACAAGCTGACTTTGTAATATCTTCATCGATGATCACCAATTCATGGGGATACTCATTTTTATCTATGAGATACCTCTCATGAGTAATGATCACGGTGTTGGCAACCTGTTTCGATTGCTCAACAAGTTCAAGATATTTTGTTATCTCCGGGTACTTGCCACCCTTATTAGCAGAGTGGATTATCCCCGATGCCGTCTTGTGCGCTCCTTTTGCATGGGCTGTCTTATATGCTATTTGGGTTGCTCGGGGTAAAACGTGGAGAGGTAACTCAGGAACAACAATCACATTAGGATTATTAGAGCGTTCCCTGACTTCTTGTGCCAACCTATGCGTGGGGACTACAATAAGCGCTCCCTCTATATCTTTATAGTCATTTGTTTTTCCTGATCCAGGAGGACTGCAAAAAATTAGAGTTTGTCCCAGATTAGGCTCACTTACAAAGCGTTGTACTTGTAACCTAGAATTGTTTCTGGCTGTTGCCGGAGATACTTTCTCAGGTTGCTCGATGACTTTATAATCTACACCAAAGTTCATCTGGCAGATAGAGTACCAACCAGGATTGCATTGGCCACTAGCATAAAACCTGCAAACATCCGAACAACCTTCCGCGTTATAACCATGAGCCTTGGCAAAGTCAATAGCATCTTTAGTGCGTTGGTAACGTTCTTTCTCATCATACTCAGAATCGGGATGCTCCTCCCGCGTGCTAATTGAATTCAAAAGTAATTGTTGACCACCTGCGATCTGAATCATATTTAGAGTTAGCAGATAGTTTTCGTTGTAACCTAGATCATCGGATCCATTGAGTAAGAGATCCAGCAAGCCGCATCTTTCTCTTGCACGATCGAAATTGAAGTTCTTGATTAGATCCCGAGGACCAGAATTAGTTCCCTCCTGTCCATTTTGAGATTGGATTTTAACGTCATCATTGAATGCAGTGGGGGAGGAGAGGTCAAGAATTGGTGATTTAGTTCTACCTCCTATAGTATCTATAGGAGCTAGGATTTTTTCGCCCAAAGTAAACTTCTCCTCTTCTTTTAAGTTGTTCCCCCCTACCCCTCCACTGCTTTTTTCTGAAGACGTTAAGATGTCATCATCAAGGGGAACCAATGATCTTGGAGGACATTTGGCAGCGTATTCCATCGGTTCTACTCCATGGATTAAGAACAACTTATACCTTCTGATCAGCCTCTGCATGTCTCGACGATAGTGACTAGGATCTATATGCTTGCGAAAGTGGTATGCACCGGAAAATAGAGAAGGTACATCTATTCTAGCCTCATAGTCTATGTAAGCAGCTCCTGAGTGACTACCAAAGAACATCCTGGCTCTATCTTGCGTATGATCCGCCTCAGGAAAAAGCATTTGGAGCAAGTCCTGAACCATGTTGCGCTCACTAGGCTCTTTGATCACATCCTCATATAGAAACCCAACTCTAAAACGCTCGTTGTCAAAAGTACTACTCAGACTGTGGTAGATGAAAAAGGGTTTTATGCCATATTTTTCACACCTAGAGAGGGCTTCTTTGACTGTAACAACTGGAATGTCTGGCTTCTCATTATCAATGTCTATCATTAATAGCTGTTGCTGGTGCCAATTATTATTACTTCTAGCGATTTTCCCTGTAGTTCCTTTGTTGAATATTGCAGGGACTACAGTTCGAGCTTTTACCATATGCTCAGTGATAAAATCCTCCAACGTTATGTGAACTACGTTTTTGACGGCTCTCTTGCTAATTTTCCCTATTTTATCTTTGCCTTCAGGGGTATTTCCATTAGGTTTATTACTTAGAGCTTCAGAATCTAAACAAATAGTTATTACTGCATTTTTTGCCATAGGTATCCTTTCTAAGTCATAGCTAGATCTACCACAGTTCGTCTCCAAGGTGGCTTAACTGAGGTTGATTGAGCTGGATTGCATTGGTAATATTACGTACCACAAATAGGCAGCTAAGCAGAGATAACCTAACTAGGCTATCCTCTACTTAGCTAGCCGTTACATACTAATAAATACTTCTAAGGTAAACAAACAGATGGTCTTTGTGTCTAATAAAGTGGATTCGCCGAGAACTACGGTTGAGGATTAGTCGTGGGGGGTTGTAGGAGTATAAACTGATCGATGATCCGCAACATCACCTACTGTAGAGTTTTACTTCTTCTTCAGTTACTCCGAAGTATTTTAGGATTTTCTCCTTAAGCTCCTCTGTAACTGGAACCCATTCATTTTCAATCGTAGAGTACCTGCTTGGTTGCATCTCTAAGGCTTTTGCAACCTCTACCTGACGAAGCTTTCTATCTTCGCGCAATTGCTTCAGTGATTTTCTGTCACTCACACAGACCACTCCTTGTAAATTTTTTCAGCGCGGTATAGTCCCGGTGAACGGAAATGTCACATGCAATTTGAAACGGAAACAAGTCTAAAATATGTGGTTCCAAGTCTAAATAGCCAGATGCTATTTCATATGGCCACCCCAGTATCTCTTCGTCTTCATCTTCCTCTGTGACAAAACTTATTGGAAGATCTTCTGCATAAATAGAAGATTTTCCAATTACATCTTCGGAAATCCCAGCTAGGCATCCTAATACTCGATTAGCTTCCTCCTCAGTAAAGAGACTATCTACAAATAACATGCAAGCATAATCCAAGTCAGGATCGAAACCTTCAATTGCGTCATAATAGTTGACTGCAGGTACATCCCTGTTTTTTCTCTTCCATACTAAAACCTGATCACATATCCCAAATGCAATTGGTTTAACGCTTCTTATTCTATATAATTTTCCCAATCTTCTGATACCTCTTTCTATTTTTTATGTAGTTGTGATCGCGCTTCTTCTTCGCTACACCTCCATCATCTTTTTAAAAGTAACACAAACTGGCCGCCAACCACTACCGCACAGTGGCCAACGACCTTATATTTATATTATACCACGCCGCGTTATTATTGTCAATACTATTTTTAATCTTCTTTATTTTTAATTTTCTTATACCGAATCCAAAGTTGCACAATTTTTCTAGGCAGTAATAGGTATTAATCTTTAATTTCATGCATCCGTAACACGCCCCACCCCCTTTTTCTGACGCCATGAGTGCTTCTGTGGACATGGAGGGGAACGAACAGGCTCTTAGATGATGGCTTGTAAAGGAAGGAGGTTTATTTTTGTTGTCCGCTGTCTTGGCTGCCAAATAAATGGCAAGCCGCTCTTTGGGTCCTGGGCTAATGCCTGGGACCTTTTTTGCGTTCCAAAACCTACATTAAGGGAGAGATTGAAGATGAGAGCACCGATCGTAGTACCAGAGCAGTTCATTTTGTTGATTGAAGGAAAGTCCGTTGTGCTTTATGCGGGACTTCTGCATGTGGCGCAAGAGGAGGGGATCAAGGAACTATCTGTATCCATCCAGCAGATCCCTAGCATCGAGAATGGACAGACTGCTATTGCCAGTGCTAAAGCAGTGACCAGTGATGGATCCGTGTTTATTGATGTTGGCGATGCCAGCCCAGAATCCGTGGGTGATGATAAGTTCGTTCCTCACCTGCTTCGAGTGGCTAGTACTAGGGCCAAGGCGAGAGTTCTTCGTGATGCTTACGGCATTACCATGACGTCTGTCGAGGAACTCGTCACGGATCGCACGCCGCCGAAGAACGAAGACAGCCATGGTGCTCAACGAGCGAGGCCTAGATTAGTTTCAAACAGAGAGGAACCTGCCACAGACAAGCAAATGATGGTTCTGCACAGCCTAGCACTGCAGCTTAACTTCACGAATGAGGAGATTTTAAAGCTTGACTCCCTAACTAAACAGCAAGCGAGCCAGACCATCACAGAGCTTAGCGGTAAGGTTAGGGCCCAGAAAACAGAAAGAAGCGCCTCCTCCTTGTAGGGGGTGCTTCTGCCTTGAAAGGATGATGAACTTGACTAGAAGGTCCCAATTAACACCTGAACAGCGTCACGCCGTAGAAATCAAGTCCCAAGATGTTGTCGTCCTAGCTAATCCCGGGGGAGGTAAAACCGCTCTGCTCGTGGAGCGAATTCATCACTTGATAGAAACGCTCCAAGTTCCACCAGAATCCATTATGGCCCTCACCTTTACCTCAAAAGCTGCCACAGAACTCCGCCAGCGGGTACACAAGAGGGTTGGTGTAACATCCAAAGCCATGTGGATCCGCACCTTTCATAGCGCCGGTCTTCAGCTACTTAAGACATTTCCAACAGTGGTCGGCCTGAGAGATGATTTTACGATCCTAGATGCAGGAGAACGCAAGGAGCTCTTGCGCAGGTTCGTACTTACGCAGCACAGATATCGATACCTTTCCGACGATGAGCTCGTAGATCACATTACTAAGGTGAAAAACGGGATGGTTCTGCTTAGCGATTTGCCCAGCGACATCCAAATGGCCATGGATCTTTACGAGAGGGTCATGCGGGAGCAAAATGCCATCGACCTTGATGACATGGTCATGAAGGCTGTGGACGTCTTAAAGAATCAGGCAATCAGGTATCAGATCCACAAACGCTTCCACCACATCTTGATCGATGAATACCAAGATATCAATGCCATGCAGGAAAGACTTGTGCTACAGATGTTAGGACCACAAGCTAGCCGGTACCTTGTTGGAGATCCCGATCAGACGATCTACGAATGGAGGGGTGCTAAACCTGAGTACATGATGGCCCACAGTAAGAAGGCCGACCTGATTCAACTGACCAAGAACTTCCGATCCTCCACATCCATCGTAAAGTTGGCAAACCACATCATCGAGCAAAATGCCAGTCGAAACCGGATGCCTATGGAAGCGATGGGTAACGACATGTACGTCCCTGTGGTGGGAAGGTTTGAAAACGAGATAGCGCAGGCAGAGTTTATAGCCAAGCAGATTAAGCAACTTGTCGATGAAAAGCGATTCCGTTTTAGTGACATCGCCATACTGATCCGGAGCCACACCCAGACGCCGGTGTTGGAGGAGGCATTAAGTGATGCTGATATCCCCCATGGTGGAGAACTGTTTTGGTCGCAACCCGCTGTCTTAAACGCGCTTTCGCTTCTTGAGGCCGTTAGGCAACCTTACCGCAATGGCAACCTAGCCAAGGCGGTGAATATCCCGACTCGGATCATGGACAATCTGCGGCTACAGGAGTTGGCCAAAGAGTATGAGATTCAGCATCTCTCCACGGCGGACCAGCTTCTTGTTCTATCTCATTTGCCCGGTGAATGGCTCCATCATCATACATTTCGCAAGCGGCTGAATACTTTGCTTGCTCTACACAAGGAGAGCCACTACCAAACAAGCGCCCTCCTTATATCTCAGCTCATTGCTTCATTAGAGCTTAGGGATGATCCTGATTCAAAATCGAATCAGTTGAGCCTCTATGCTGCAAGTAAGAAGCTCCTAGATTTGGCACTCAGTTTTGAGACAAGCCATACTGGAGCTTCCCTAAGAGATTTCCTACATCACATTAACGAGCTCCGAGCCGAAGCTCAAGTCCCTGGTCACCCACAAGGGAATGTACAGATTCTCACCTGTCACCACAGTAAGGGGTTAGAATTTCCCGTTGTGTTTGTCATTGGCATTCAACTGGGCATCTTTCCCAACGACTTCTTCGTCGATACAGAAGACGACTTGGAAGCAGAACGGCGCCTCTTTTATGTTGCCATCACTCGGGCCAAGAAGGCTCTGTTCTTAACAGCCTATCACGACCCTGAGTGGCAGCCTAGTAAACCAGACTTTGAATTAAGGTCATTCCTTGATTCGATTCCCAGCTCACTCGCTCAAGAGATGTACTAGGCTTGATTGATCTGCTATAGAGGCGAAAGGTGGTGACAGATCGCATACGATTCGGGCCCATTAGAAGGGTCTTTTTTGTTGCCGTTGCTCAGTAGAGCAAAACCAAAGGAGGAATTTCGATGAAAGCAAGCGACTTGATTAAGGACGTTGAATTGTCTCTCGAAGACCTGGCCACTTTGACTGAGGAGGCTAAACGTTCTGAAGAAGTGTTGGCGTACCTAGATTTCACATCCAAGTTCCATAACTACAGCTTCTATAACACCCTCTCTATCTTCTTTCACTGCCCCACAGCCACACATGTCGCAGGATTCGCAACATGGAAGAAGCTTGGCAGGCATGTCAGGAAAGGTGAACGTGGAATCCCCATCTTGGCTCCTTGTTTCAAGAGGAAGTCTGAAGTGGATGAAGAGGATGCCGATGAGAAAATCATCTCGTTCTTCAGGGTTGTCTATGTCTTTGATGTTAGTCAGACCGAAGGTGAGGAATTACCAGAAGCCCCCATTACTGCAAACTGCAGTGATAAGGGGCTTCTTCCTATTTTGGAGGAAATTGTCGAAAAACGTGGTGTCTCGCTCAGCTACAAAACACTCACAGGCTCTCATCATGGGACAAGCTATGGTGGCCAGATTGATGTTGATGACAGACTCGAATCCGGAGGGAAAGTAGCTGTAATCATCCACGAGTTGGCTCATGAGCTACTCCATCAAAATGGAAGGAGGGTCTCAAGGAAACAAGCAGAGACCGAAGCCGAAGCGGTGTCCTATGTGGTTTCTGCGTACTTTGGTCTCAAGACTGCTTCAGCCAATTACCTAGCACTTTGGAATGTACCAAAGGATCAGATTACTGATTCATTCCAGCACATCCACCAAGTTGCCGTAGAGCTTATTCGGGACATCCAAAGCAGCCTGAATCAAGCCTGAAGCATCTTCAGTTCCAATATTTCTGCAATCTGGCCTAGGGGCAATAGCTCCTGGGCCTTTTCATTTCAACCATTAAGGAGATGACAAAATGCATCAAATGACCAACAGAGACTTACTTACAGCGTTCTTACCGGCAGAGAAGACGGAGGCCTTGTTTCATCACTTTAAGGGCTTCAGAAACATGATTAGAGCACCTTACGAAGAGTTTCTAGAAGTTGGTTTGAACAAACATGAAATTAGGCAAGTTAAGGCTGTCTTGGAGCTGAGCCGGAAGTATGCTACCCGCACACCAGAGATCAAGAAAATCACCAACTCCAAGGATGCCTATATGCTCTTGGCCCCTCTCATGCAAGACTTGGATCAAGAGGTAATCCGCTGTATACTCCTGAACAAGCGCCGTGGCATACTTGCCACCCCTCTTATCACCATGGGAACATTAAATAGTTGCTCTGTGGATCCAAGGGAGGTCTTCAAGGAGGCGATTCGGCTCGATGCCCATAGCCTAATCATGGCGCACCAACATCCATCAGGAGATCCATCGCCTAGCCAACCCGATATTAGTACGACAGAGCGCGTCAAAAATGCCGGACAGATCCTGGGCATCGAGGTCATCGATCATGTGATTATTGGTAAGGAGGGAAGGTACTTCAGCTTCCTTGACGGAGGGGTGCTTTAGGAGGTCCACGGAGGCTTGTCGACGAACGAAAGAAAACTAAACTTAACTTAGGAGGAATTGTGCATCATGAAAAACCAGCTTACATTACCCCTTGGACAACGGACGCAACAAACCAAGTCGGTGACAACTCGAACGGGATCTAATCCCATTAAAGTCTCGGAGCTAAAATCCCACGGAATTGCTACTGCCACAGCATTTAGTGCAGAGGTGATCTTGGAGATCGGTAAGAGATACGAACAGGAAGCTTATGCTATGTCTGGACCTCTTCAATCCCCTGACCATGTCTACAGCACCTTTAAGGATGAAATGGCAGACCTGCCAGAGACCACGTACAATATCATCGCCGTCAATACGAAGCACATGGTTACTGTAACGAAGCTTTTCCCTACTCTCCCTACAATAAAACAAATCATGCGCTGGGCCGTTAGCAACTCTGCTGCGGCTCTTTTTCTTTGTCGAAATTCCACAGGCACGCCCTTCATTACCTACGAAGAGGAGCGCTTTATCGTAGAGCTTTCCGATGCTGGCGACGTTATCGGCATTGACCTTCTTGACTTCTTGGTTCTAGGCGAGTATAGCTATGCAAGCGGAAGAGTCGATCATATCTTGTAGCGCGTAAAGACAAACACAGCCTTCAGAGATGGGGGCTGTGTTCTGCTTGTTTGCTCATGTATTCTTACTACAGCCTCCGGCTATGCGGAGACTGCTTAGTGCTTGTAGCTCTCTTTTGCTCGCTGCGCCGGCACTTTTGCCCTCCATCCTTAAGCGTTTATTTTCCCGCTCGTAGAGTTGGGATCAGACTCAACGGATTACCCCAAATATTGGCGATAAGGTACCGCACCACCCATGTAAGGAACCCTTACAGTGAAATCCTTTGTTATACTAGGCCAAAGTACTTTTCGAAAAAGGCCATGAGTTTGGCGATAACATTCTGTTTTTTGGCCATGCGGTCTCCGCCTCCAAAGCGAGAAACTGGTGGTAAAATTCTGTCCACATCTGTTCCTGTTGTTTTGAGCACTCCGTCACGGAATGATCCAGCAATGAACCTTTGGGTTTCCTCTTCCTTGAGCTGTTCGTCACCGATGATTTTGGTGAGATCATTCTCCTTCTGCTCCACAACAAACCGGCGCCACTCGTCATCCACTTGGGTTGTGTGATTGACTCTGGCCAAGAAGCCTTCAATGAGCTCTTTCTTGCTTCGAAGCTCAATACTCGAATTAACGGCCTTATCAATGGTGGTAAGGATGGTTTTGTCCTCACAGTTGGAGTCACGGTACTTGGCCACCAACATTAGGATGTAGTCGATATTTACCTCGATTTGGCGGATCAACTCGATCTCAAAGACCAAATCATCATTGATGTTTTCCTTATCGGCCTCTTCACCTTTCCTGAACTCCTGGTAGAGATCAAGATAAGCGCTTTGATAGTCCTGTAAGTCTCGGGGAGTAATGAGCTCATTACCTTCAAAGTCATCAAAAGCGGTAAGGATATTTCGTACGCGTAGAATAGCTCCAAACAGACGGATGAATTCCTTCTGACTCTCTTCTCCCACAATGGGTTGACCCAATGGATAACGCTCTTGGAGCGATGCGATTAACTCCACATATCCTGGATTATGCTTGCCTCCCTCATCAAACCCATGGTAATACTCCTCATACGTCCGCAGAAGAACTATGCCGCCTGCATCTTTGTTACCGAAAAGAGCGATGGCATCATCTGTTGCCTGCTTTAGATCGCGAAAGCAGACGATATTTCCAAAGGTCTTCACTGAATTCAACACGCGATTCGTACGGGAAAAGGCTTGAATCAATCCATGTAGTCTTAAGTTCTTATCTACCCAAAGGGTGTTTAAGGTTGTCGCATCAAAGCCGGTCAAGAACATATTGACCACGATCAGTAAGTCCACTTCACGATTCTTGACTCGTTGGGAAACGTCTTTATAGTAGTTCTCGAATTTTTCCGCCGAGGTGTCAAAGTTTGTGTTGAATACCTGGTTGTAGTCTTGAATAGCAGCCTCTAGGAAATCCCGCGATGTCTTGTCCAAGAGGTCTGTCTCAAATCCCTCATCCGGCAACGCGTCATCAGGATCCTCTTCGTTTGCACTGAAGCTGAAAATTGTGGCTACAGTGAAGCGTCGATCCTGTTCTGCAAGCTGCTGCTTAAACTCAGCGTAATACTTCATGGCCATGGGTATCGAAGAAACGGCAAAAATGGAATTGAAGCCCGCCAAACGCTTTCCTCGTAGCTTATAAAAGCTATTGCGCTTCGTCTTTTGGTCAAAGTGCTCTAAGATGTATTTGGTGACCTCCCGAATGCGCTCCGGTGCAGACATAGCCCTCTCTATATCAATGGCCGGGACTTTAGCATCCGTTATGTTTGGCTTTTCCTTGACGGTGTTGATGAAGTCAATCCTAAAGGGAAGTACATTACCATCGTTTATGGCATCGACAATCGTATAGCTATGTAGTTTATCCCCAAAAACCTGTTCTGTGGTACGCTTTAATGGATTTCCGCTGCTTCCGGCATTCTGTGCAAAAATCGGGGTGCCGGTAAACCCAAAGAGGTGGTAGTGCTTAAATGACTTGGTGATTCTTGCGTGCATCTCGCCAAACTGCGAGCGATGACATTCATCGAAGATAAGGACAATGTGCTTTTGGTAGACATCATGGGTGTTATTCTTGGCAATGAATCGATCGAGCTTTTGGATGGTCGTAATGATGATCTTTGCACTGTCGTCTTCCAGTTGCTTTTGCAATACCCTTGTAGAGGTGTTACTGTCGGCAGCACCTTTCTGGAACCGTTCATACTCCTTCATGGTTTGATAGTCTAAATCTTTTCGGTCCACTACGAAAAGGACCTTATCAATGCGAGGCATCTTGGTGGCCAGCTGTGCAGCCTTGAAACTGGTCAAGGTTTTACCTGAGCCAGTAGTATGCCAGATGTAGCCTCCGGCATCCAGAGTTCCTGTTTTTCTGTAGTTTGTCGAAAGTTCAATGCGATTTAGGATCCGTTCGGTAGCTGCAATCTGATATGGGCGCATGACAAGCAAGAGATCTTCTGATGTGAAGACACAATAGCGGGTCAGGATGTTCAAGATGGTATGCTTTGCAAAGAATGTCTTGGTGAAGTCCACAAGGTCTGGAATCGTCCTATTGTTAGCATCCGCCCAAAAGCTGGTGAATTCAAAGCTATGGCTGGTCTTTTTGCTCCGGCCCGCCCTATTTTGCGCTACCTCTTTAAGATGCTGCTCCCGAGTGGTGTTGGAGTAGTACTTGGTATGGGTGCCGTTGGAGATGACGAATATTTGGATATAATCGTAGAGTCCTGTTCCGGCCCAGAAGCTATCCCTCTGGTAACGCTTAATCTGGTTAAATGCCTCCCTAATGGGTACTCCTCGGCGTTTTAACTCCACATGAACCAAAGGAAAACCATTCACCAAGATAGTGACATCATATCTTGTCTCCCAGGTACCCCTAGCTTCTTCATACTGATTGATAACCTGCAGGCTGTTATTGTGAATATTGGTCTTGTCTATCAAGGTGATATTCTTGATGCTTCCATCATCACGCTGCAGAAGCTGGACGTGATCCTCTTGGATTTTCCGAGTTTTTTCGACAATACCTTCATTGGCGCTAGCAAGATGTTGTGTGAAAAAACGGTGCCATTCATCGTCGGAAAACTGGATCCTGTTCAAAATCTCAAGCTGTTTCCGCAGATTGAGAATCAGGTCTGCCTCGCTTTTTATATCAACCGGTTGGTAACCTTGGCTTTCAAGCTGCTTTAGAAACTTCTCTTCAAGCATTGCTTCACTTTGGTATTCTCCACTCCGATTGGGATCAGGCGTATATTCCGTTACAACGGTGGATTCACTGGTTGAAAGTACTATGTTGTAACTCATCAGGATTCCACCTCCTTGAAGGTTAGGAGCTTGTCCCTGTAATACTCATATTGCTTGCGCCTCGCTTCGATTTCTGCAGGCAAGCCACTGCTTAGATCGTTCACCAGCACATCGAAACGATCCAGGATGTCTACGATACGTTGTTGTTCGTAAAGAGGAGGCAAGGGGGCTTTTACCCTGTTTAGCCTGGACACAGACAATCCTGGCTGTGCACCAGCTGTTTTGTATTGACTCAGATCCATGTAGGATAACAAATGGTAAAGGAAACGTGGTAGATATTTGTTGCCCGCTGTTACCACAATCGCATGTTCAGTTGCAAAAAATCTTCCGGACGCATATTTGACATTCCCACACAAAGCGCCTTGCCTACCAATTAGTGGGTGGTTCCCTTCTTGGTTATACAATGCTACATAACCCCGTAAACCGTTTCCGCCGTAACACGGATATGGATGTTCGTCAGTCAGGGAACTAAGAATGTTAGCTGCCGGGACTGCTTTACCGGCTTTTAGTCTACATGTTTCTCCCAAGTTCATCATCGGTGCATCATCAAACGTCAACAGCAAATCCCGATAATACTCATACTGCTTTTTTCTTGCTTCTAGTTCTGCTTCTAGTTCTGCTTCTAGTTCCGCTTCTAGCGCAGTGAATTTGTCCAAGATACGGACGATTTCTTCTTGGACAGGGAGAGGGGGGATTGGGACTAATATTTTATTGAGCAGTGTTCTCGTGAGACTTGGTACCCCTCCCGCTGTATTCATTTTAGCCAAATTTAAGGTCTTTAGATAATAGTAAAAATATTTTGGACTGATAACATTTTCATCGATTTTCGTATAAAAAATGGTGTCAACTACCCAAAATGGCGTATTCACATAGTACAAATTACTGAGGGATCCTTTGCGTGGGATAAGGACGGATTCGCGATCATAGATGTAAGAATCTACATATCGAATTACCCCTCCTGATCCATAAACTGGTATTTCCCCTTCTTTTAAGGCCTTGTGATCTTTTCCCCCAGAAATATCACATATCTTTTCAATGAGTTGGTACTCCACTCCATCTGGACAGAGCTCTTCGATTAGCTGATCTAGTTTGGTCATTACTCCACCCCCTCGATCTCAGCGATAATGGCATTGATTTCGGAACGGAGTACATTAACCCTTTCAACGATGGTATCTATCTCGGCGTTGAGTTCCGTGATATTAATAACCTCCCTAGTATCTTCGGGTTCAACATAAGTGGAGACGGAAAGGGTATAGTTTTGCTCGCCAATTTCACTGTTATCTACCAGACGGGCAAAATACTCAACATCTTCACGCTTCTCATAGGCGGAGACTATTCTTTCAATATTGGCCTGGGTTAGTTTGTTATTGTTGGTGATCTTGATGAACTCCTTGGACGCATCGATAAAGAGAGTCTTGTTCTCGCTTTTGGATTTCTTCAAGACCATGATACAAGTGGCAATGCTTGTCCCATAAAAGAGGTTGTCAGGAAGCTGGATAATGCAGTCCACGTAGTTGTTGTCGACTAAATACTTTCGGATTCTTTGCTCTGCACCCGTACGATAGAGAACCCCAGGAAAGCAAACGACAGCTGCTGTTCCGTTAGTCGAAAGCCATGACAAACTGTGCAAGATGAAAGCTAAGTCAGCTTTTGATTTGGGTGGCAATACCCCAGCAGGGGAAAACCGAGGGTCATTGATTAGTAGTGGATTGCTGGCTCCATCCCATTTTTTTGAGTAAGGCGGATTAGAGACAATAGCTTCAAAAGGCTCATCGTCCCAATGAATTGGATCAGTGAGTGTATCGCCATGGCCGATATCAAACTTGTCGTAGTCGATATCATGCAAGAACATGTTAATCCGGCAAAGGTTGTATGTGGTAAGGTTGATCTCTTGGCCGAAAAACCCCAGGCGCACATTCTCTTTCCCCAAAATCTTCGCGAACTTTAGCAGTAGTGAGCCCGATCCGCATGCTGGGTCATAGACTTTGTTTACCTCGGTCTTGCCAACTAGAGTAAGATGGGTTAACAACTCGGATACTTCCTGTGGAGTGTAATACTCGCCGCCACTCTTTCCTGCGTTTGAAGCATACATTCCCATCAGATACTCATAGGCATCACCAAAAGCGTCGATGGAATTGTCCTTGTAATCCCCTAACTTCATATCGCCAATTCCGTTCAGGAGTTTGACCAGGTTCTCGTTGCGTTTAGCTACGGTTCCTCCTAGTTTGTTGCTATTCACATCCAGATCGTCAAAGAGGCCTTTGAAATTCGCTTCACTCGGCGTCCCCTGAGCTGACGCCTCGATGTTCCTAAAGACCTTCTGGAGGGTTTCATTGAGATTCTCGTCATTAGCTGCACGTTTGGCCACATTTTGGAAGAGTTCGCTAGGCAGGATGAAGAACCCCTTTGTAGTTATAAGGTCCTCTCTGGCCTGCTCAGCTTCTTTGTCAGAGAGCTTTGCATAGTCAAACTTCTTGTTCCCTGCTTCCCATTCATTCCGGTTGACAAAGGATGTCAAGTTTTCGGAAATGTAGCGATAGAACAGCATTCCAAGCACATACTGCTTGAAATCCCATCCGTCGATACTTCCCCTCAAGTCGTTTGCTATATTCCATATCATGCGGTGTAGCTCTGCTCTTTCCTGTTCTCTTCTGTTGTCAGCCATTACCTTACTCCTTCAAAATCCTCATTTTACGAACCATCCTCCAGCGGATACTGTAAAGAGCTACTGCCCAGAGGTATGGTCCGTAATCGTCTTGATACTGAATCTTCCCTTGGTTCACCTAGGCTCCAAGTCAAGCATCCCCACTGGGCACAGCTCCGAGAACTCAAACTCATCTCTATCAGTCATCTTTTTCACTGTATGAGTGAAGAGCACAATCACTTGAGCCGCGGATACCCCTTCCGGGACACTGTTGATTTTGACATAGCGACAACCATCCGCTGAGCCAAGTGTAACCTCCGGACCGGCGAGTGATGTGCCAAGATGCGATGTTTTCAAGATCAAATGCTGTTCACCTCACTAGCGCTAGATGTACTGTCATCAAGTCTGTTCATGAATGGCTACAATTTCATCATTTAGCGACTCCCACTTGGCCCATTCCTCCTCGATCGCTCTTCGAACAAAAATAGCCTGCTCTGCAATCATATCTGCTTTTTCCTTTTCCGAGTAAATTACGTAACCCCTAATATTATTCTCGATTTTGGCCATGCGTCTCGCAAACTCGGCTTCTTTATCCTCGAAAGGCTTTTGTTTGACGATAGGCTTAAGAACTTGAGGAGCGATGGGGTCACGATAGGTAAAGTCCGCTCTGATAACTTTATGGTTGCGTTCTGTTCGACCCGTCCAGTTCTCCTTTGCACTAAAAACCTCATATCCTCGCCTCTCCATAAACTCAACGAGTCGATACTTGTGTCGTGCTTTGTGACACTTATAGAGATCTGCATAGTTTGTGATCGTTGACAAGAACTCGTCTACGGTATAATCCTGGAGTGCTTCGTCTAACGCTTCCTGTATTCTCTGCCTTGTTTTCGAGCCTAAACGGCTATGTACGGTTATGTCTTGCTCGTTCCAAAAAGAAATTAAAAAATCCACTGTGAGTCCTCTCTCATCCAATTCGTTTGAATTGGCGATATCTGGTTTTGAGCCTTCTTTCGTATTCAAAGTGGCTGCTTCTTCCATCTTGGAATTGGTAGAGAGATCTAGTTCATTTTGATTATAGTTCAATGAATATAGTTCGGGTGCATCTGGTGCACTAGGGTGGTTACTCTGGTGCACTACCCCTGGTGCATGTGGTGCACTACCCCCTAGTGCATGTGATGCACTACCTATTGAGCTGATTTTTGCCTCTGGTTGCTTACCGTAAAGGGTATACAGGTTACTTGCGTATTCCTTGTCATCTTTCATTCTTCGCTCTTTGCCGATGTAACCTAGTTCAATTAAGCGATCTAAACACTGGATTAATTTCCGGCGGCTACACCCCACTAGCGTTTTCAAGGTATTAAGACTTGGGTAGCACTGCATCTCTTTATTGGCGAATTTGCAGAGGCAAATATAAGTCATCTTCTCATATACATCTAGCCTAGTATCCTCAATCATGTCATCATCAACCATAGTAAAGGTAATGTTCCGGCGATCCTGAACCTCGATTAGCTGGCGATCTGACGAATGGATTTTGTTCCCTTTAGCCATTCAATTCACCCCCAGCAGTTCTTTCCGATCCACTCAATGGTAATTCCTCTAGTCGGTGAAGATCTGATGTCTTTGACACAAAAAAGCCCCCTTCTTCGTAGCTGAAGAAAGGAGCCGACTTGCTAATGGACTCGTATACCATCCCTGTTTGCCATCATCTAGCATGTTGACAGTTACCCTTTTTTTATGCTAACATTGAGGCAAGTAAGGAATGTTTTCTTTGAGCCAGACCCGGTCAGCCAAGATCCAGGGGTTGGCTCCTTTCCTTTTATGGGCCGATGGCCCTATTTTTTTGTCCAAAATCCTTACACTTACATTCTACGGCGACATGGATTCCCCTTCTTTTCGGTATAAATAAATCCCCCAAACAACGATGAATAGTGCATTTGGTAAACATGATGTCAATATGGATTACTTTCTTGTTTTCAATCAAACAAGAAATATTGATGTACATAAATCAATCAATCAATAAAACAATATTTCATGAAAACAATATTTCAGTAAAGTGCCCAAATTCACAAAGTCTGCGTGCAAGAAGCCCACAAACCTTTCGGCAGAAGATTCGTAGGCGTGTCAATAGAAGCCGTATTTAGGGGTAATTCGGGGTATCACATACTGTCTATGCCAAGGTGTGCGAGAAGGATGGAGCAAAACTGTAGTAATACCTCTGAAGATTCCCTGTTGTTCTTAAGCTCATCTACCATAGCTGTAAAACTAGCATCCTCCCTAAGTTCGCGAAAGGTCGCATACATAAACCAGATAGCAATATTCCAAAACTCTCCTTCCCGAATTCGTTTAACGGAAGCTGCCTGTTCAAGGTAGGACATCATCTCTCGCATTAGTTCGTAACTTCGCTTAGCCACAGCGTGGGTAACAACCCCCCGTGCATAAACCTGGGATGTCACTTTGAGTTCCTTAGACAGATCCGATACATCAAGATCGGGAATTGATATTTCTCGTGACTTTAGTGCACCATCTTGCCCTGCGGCGAGTTCCTCATTCTCGATCTTTAGAGACGATAACTGTGCCTCCAGTTCGTTAATGGTGTGTCTAAGATGTTCGGTCTCCTTCGCATATCTGAGGTTTTCTTGCTCAAAATCTTCAATCTGAGACAAAAGTTCCTCTTGGTCGCCGGAAAGCTCTTTGATTTTCTCATCTTTTTTTTGAATTTCTCGCATTAGAAATGCTTCTTTACCTTCTTTTGGCAATTCCTCTTCCGAATCAGGGTCTTGCGCGTCGAGTTGCATCAAGCCTTCATTAATTTGTATTGAGTCTTCGATAAGTCGATCTGCGATACTCCCGCGTCTCCTTGCGGCCATTTAAATCTCCTCCGTTTCCGACGTTGCCGCTATTTCTCCAGCGAGATCCAGGAATTGTTTTGCGGCATCGCTCGTAGGATCGTAGGTGCCAATGGGTTTACTTTCAAATTGAGCATCGCTTACTGCGTTGAGTTTTCTGAGTACAGTCTTGGCAAACGGATGATGAATGACCGCTGGCATTGTATCGATGAATTCTTTGGTGGTTTTAGTGCGGTAATCAGCCATGGTAATAACGAACATCTTGATGGCGAGGTCCTTGTTGATTTGCCTTACGGAGCTAATTGTTTTCAGTAGGAGCTTTACGCCTTCCAGCGAAAATTTGCTTACGGCTATGGGAACAAGGCAAGAGTTAGCAGCTGCTAATGCATTGATCGTTAAAAGCCCCAAAGAAGGGGGGCAATCTATAAAGATGTAGTCGTACTTACTGAGATAATCTTGGGATGCACGAAGTGAGTTTCCCAGAACCATTTCTCGACTGATGCGCATGATGAGATCCATTTCAGCTTCGCTCAAAGCGATGGTTGCCGGCACAATATCAAAGCCGAATTCACTTTGAACAATTGCTTCATGGATAGGCATGTTGTCGATTAACACTTCAGTGATGGTGGCCATAGCTAACGATTCTGCATTGATCCCGATTCCCGTAGAAGAATTTGACTGGGGATCCAGGTCGATCAAAAGAACCTTCTTGCCAAGTTTCGATAAGGCTTCACTGAGGTTAATAGAGAGGGTGGATTTCCCCACACCTCCTTTTTGGTTCACGATAGCAATGGTTTCGGGGAGCCTTGCACTTGTATTTACTTCTGCTGCGGTATCTCGGATGTACTCGTCTACATCGGTTACCTTTACCCTCCACTGGGCACCGATTTTATTCGCCGGCAAGGTTCCGTTTGTAATCAGTTTGTGGGCTGTATTGTAGTGCACGTCAAGGTATTCGGCGACTGCTTTTACCCCTAAAAGATACTCTTCGTTTCCCATGACTTCCACCTCACATTTCACATTTGTTCACATAAACACTTCTATCCACATTTTGAAACTCCTTCAGGTGAATGAAGATATTAAGCTAATTCTTGATCGGGCTTGAGGTTCTTCGACTAAAAAGAGGCGCTTCCCTGATAACCTTCTTTCCATTTGCTGGATTTAGAGAATATCGTTAAACATAGAGCACAGAAGGGAGCTCGACAACGCTGGTTGCCATCCTAATTTTGGAAGGGAAACACCTATAACGAAGCGAAGTGAGAGGCAACGCTTCTAGGAAAAGGGGGTTGTTTTTCGTGCTTAAGACGGAACGGTGGATTGTTTATCCATTGCTGATGCTTTCTTTATTTAGTTCGCTGGTCGGTGTTCAGGTGATTCGGGCGCAACAGGAAATAATGGATACCTTGACTGTGAGATCCCTTAGTGTGGTGGGTGTAGAAGGGCAAGTCCTTGCATCAATCGGTCCTGCTCCAAATGGTGGTGGGTTCGTAACAATCTTTGACGAAAATGGGAGACTTGGGATGATGATCGTTGCTGATTCAGAATATAGAGGTCTTGGAGTTTTCAAGGAAAATGGTGAATTGGGTATATCGATCGGCTCAGACGGAAACACTAGTACGATCGAAGGGTATGGGAAAAATAGTAATATTGCGTTCAGTATTACTCCATCGAAGTTGACGTATTACAGGACAATGGCAATTGGTATCACGGAAATGGGTAGTGAGCTTGATGAAAGAGGACTAACTATTAGAGCCATCGGGGGTAATCCAACTACTCGATATTCCGTTGACGAAATATGGAACAGTAATTATACAGGAGTAGGATCCTTTAAGCTTCCGAGAAATACGACGATCCGTTCTTTTTAGGGATGGGAGTGAAACTTTGAACGTTGGGATCGTCAAAGAGAGGCCTATATCGAGAGAGGGATGAAGGTGCCTAAAGTAAGATGGGAAAATCTTTCTACCGTAGTAGTCGTTTTTCTGATTCTGGCCTTTGTTGGTTACAATGCCTACGAAAACATAGCGAACCGAGTGACAAGACGAGAATGGGACATGGATTACAGCATGCAGCAAGAAGAAGTCAAGGAATGGAGCGCTCCGTATGATGTGATCGCCATGGATGATCCAATTTACGACCATTCGGACAGAGACAGTTTCACAATAAATATTAAGGAGGTTTTCGTCTCATCAGGGAGACCGCTGCTATTTAGAGGTAGTTTACGTGACATTTATGAAGATGGCGGTACCTACTATACTCTGTTTGACGTATTCTATCCTTTAGGTTGGAGCTTGTCTGGGCTACCATACGTACGTCTTGCTTGTGACGAGGAGCAAATTGAAGAACTAAGATTTTTGCCTGGTTCGGACAGAGCGCTCTACGTAATAGCCATAATTAGCGATGTCAGGAAGGTGGATGTGATCAGGCCCGATTACGATGATGAAGTTCTTTTTCTCACAGGGGAAG
>ERZ773359.2315-NODE-2315-length-24232-cov-18.864996_pt1 | contig 24232 bp, 29 predicted proteins | sample MGYA00374955_ERZ773359 | MGnify/ENA primary metagenome ERZ773359 (study PRJEB29098, sample SAMN04486028) | biogas fermenter metagenome | study: EMG produced TPA metagenomics assembly of the Biogas fermentation microbial communities from Germany - Plant 4 DNA1...
AAGGGCAGAGGGGTCCTCTGGTCACTCCTATCCTACAGTATCTTGACGCGAACCCGGCTGACTAGAACTTTTGCCCAAGACAGGCTAGATGTGTTATAATCTCGTTGGCAGTACTTACGGAGAGGTGATGTTCCTTGGCCAAGACTTACAAACACGTGATTACGTTGAGCGGTCGCAGCCTTCAGCCCGCTCCGGGGCAAGGATGCGGCGAGTGCCGGACTTCCTGCCAGTCGGCCTGCAAAACTTCCTGCACCGTCGGCAATCTGACCTGCATGAATGACGACGATCAGCGGTGAGTTCCTTGACAGGTGCTAAGCTCCATCTTTATGAAATGAACGGCGCCAAGATCGCGGTGGATGCCGCCGGAGGTGCCGTTCACCTGTTAGATGACGTATCTTGGGCCATCCTCCAAAAGGGTCTGATGGAGAGCAGGGCGGAAGCGGTTGCTGCTTTGCCGGGCTTTCCCCGCCATTTGGTCCAAGAGGCTTGGGATGAGCTGGATCAACTCAAAGATGGGGGCCTCTTGTTCGGCGATGAGCCTTGGCGGTCCTGGACGCCCCCGGAGGAAGTCCCGGTTAAAGCTTTGTGCCTCAATGTGGCCCAAAGCTGCAACATGGCCTGCAAGTATTGTTTCGCTTCGCCCTATACCCGGGCCCAGGACTTGATGAGCCTCGAGGTGGCGTTGATGGCCGTCGATTGGCTAGTCGCCCACTCCGGCAGCCGTCGACACTTGGAGATCGACTTTTTTGGCGGCGAGCCCCTGCTCAACTGGAAGATCATCCCGCCGGTCGTGGAGCATGCCCGGGGGTACAAAGACAAGGTATTCTCCTTCACTTTGACCACCAACGGACTGCTGCTTACGGAAGACAAGATTGATTTCCTGAACAGGGAGAATATCCAGGTGGTCATGAGCCTCGATGGCCGGCCCCATATCCATGATGCCATGCGGCCGCCGGCGGGAGGGAGCTACTCCACGTACCACAGGGTCGTTCCCCGCTTCATCCAACTGGCAGACTCCCGGGACCACCGGAACTACTACATCCGGGGCACCTACACCAATGCCAACCTGGACTTCACCGAAGATGTCCGGCATCTAGTTGAGCTTGGCTTCCGGGAGATTTCCTTGGAGCCTGTTGTCGCCCTCGATGGACCATTTGCCTTGGGCGATGAGCATGTGCCAATGATTCTGCAGGAGTATGAGCGGCTCGCGGAGTTCTATCTGGCCAGTAGGCGGGAGGGTGTGCCCTTCAACTTTTTCCATTTTCAGGTGGATCTTTTCAGCGGTCCTTGCCTGGCCAAGAGACTGACCGGATGCGGGGCAGGTTATGAGTATCTGGCCGTCACTCCCAAAGGGGAGATCTATCCGTGTCATCAGTTCATTGGGCGTGAAGGCTTCCTTATGGGCCATGTGGAGGAGGGCGGGGTCGACCCGTCTATCACCCGGCTTTTCCGGGAGGCTCACCTGTTCAACAAGGAGGGCTGTCCCGACTGCTGGGCCCGCTATTTCTGCGGCGGCGGGTGTCATGCCAATGCCCATCTGTTCAACGGCGACATCCACAAGCCCCATGGGGGAAGCTGCCTCCTGCACAAAAAGCGCCTTGAATGCAGTTTCTACATTCAAAGTCAGCTATGGGAGGCGTCCCAGGCATAGTGCCGGTTCGGTGAGTGTACTAACGGAGGATAATCAACAAGGCTCCTGGAGCTAGCTCCAGGAGCCTTGTGGTCTTAGTAATCCATATCCGGCATCGGAGGTGCAGCCTTTTCCTTCTTCGGGATTTCGGAAATCAAAGCCTCGGTGGTCAGCACCATGCCGGCGATGCTGGCTGCGTTCTGGAGGGCCGTCCTGGTCACCTTGACCGGGTCGACGACGCCGGCCTTGACCATGTCCTCGAACTCCTCGGTCATGGCGTTGAACCCGACGCCCCGCTCGGCCTCCCGCACCCGCTCCACGATGACGGAGCCTTCCAGCCCTGCGTTGCTGGCGATTTGCCGCAGCGGCTCATCAAGGGCGCGCCGGACGATATTGACGCCCACCAGTATGTCGCCCTCGGCCTCGACCTTGTCCAGGACCGATGCTACTTGGACCAGGGATGAACCGCCGCCGGGGATGATGCCTTCTTCGATGGCGGCCCGGGTGGCGTTGACAGCATCCTCGATGCGGTGCTTCTTCTCCTTCAGCTCGGTCTCCGTTGCCGCACCGACGTTGATGACCGCAACTCCGCCGGCCAGCTTAGCCAGCCGCTCCTGGAGCTTCTCCCGGTCGTAGTCCGAATCGGTCTCTTCGATCTGGCGCTTAATCTGCTCGATGCGGCCCTGAACCGCCTTGCTGTCGCCCCGGCCCTCGATGATGGTGGTCTTCTCTTTATTGATCTGGACCCGGCGGGCCTGACCCAGCATGCTAAGGTCCACGTTCTCCAGCTTGGTGCCCATATCCTCGGAGATGAACTGGCCTCCGGTCAGGATGGCGATGTCCTCCATCATGGCCTTCCGCCGGTCGCCAAATCCTGGGGCCTTGACGGCGGCGACGGACAGGGTGCCCTTGAGCTTGTTGACCACCAGGGTAGCCAAGGCCTCGCCCTCCACATCTTCGGCGATGATGAGGAGGGGCCGCCCAGCCTGCACGACCTTCTCCAAGACGGGGAGCAGATCATGGATGCTGGAGATCTTCTTCTCATGGATGAGGATGAGGGGATCCTCTAGCACTACTTCCATGGCCTCGGCGTTGGTGACGAAGTAGGCTGAGATGTAGCCCCGGTCGAACTCCATGCCTTCGACCACTTCAACGGTGGTGCTGGTGCCCTTAGATTCCTCAACGGTGATGACGCCATCTTTGCCGACCTTCTCCATAGCTTCGGCCACTAGTTCGCCGATCTCCCGGTCGTTGCCGGCAATGGCTGCCACATGGGCGATGTCTTCCTTGCCATCAACGGGGATGGCGATGGATTTCAGCTCGTTGACCACAACTTCAACGGCCCGATCGATGCCGCGCTTCAGGAGCATGGGGTTGGCGCCGGCAGCTACGTTCTTCAGGCCCTCGAGCACAATCGCCTGGGCGAGGACCGTTGCCGTCGTCGTGCCGTCCCCGGCCGCGTCGTTGGTCTTCGACGCTACTTCTTTGCACAGCTGGGCTCCCATGTTCTCATAAGGATCCGCCAGCTCAATTTCCTTGGCAACGGTGACGCCGTCCTTGGTGATGGTTGGCGACCCGTACTTCTTTTCTAGCACCACGTTGCGGCCTTTGGGGCCTAAGGTGACTTTGACTGCATTGGCCACGGTGGTTACGCCGCGCTCTAATGCTCGCCTTGCCTCCACATCAAAGATGAGTTGTTTGGCTGCCAATGTCTATACCCCCTCTGCCATCTATTTTTCCAGTACGGCCAAGATGTCGCTTTCGCGCAGGATTAAGTACTCTTCACCCTCTACTTTGACTTCGGTGCCGCCGTACTTGGCGAAAATGACCATGTCACCCTTCTTGACGTCGACGGGAACGCGCTCTCCGTTGTCTAGGACTCTCCCTGAACCAACGGCAATGACTTCCCCTTGCTGGGGCTTTTCCTTAGCCGTATCCGGCAGGACTATCCCGCCTTTGGTGCGCTCTTCTTCTTCCACTACCTTGACCACTACCCGGTCAGCCAATGGCTTTAGCATTCTGTTCCCTCCCTTTGGAAACGGTACCAGCCTAGTTGTTAGCACTCGCGGCTGGTGAGTGCTACCACTACCAACTAATATAATCATTTTCAGTTGGTTGTCAAGGCCATTCCTTCGTAGTATTGGTTAGTGCACAGGGGTGCAATTCATGGTGAATGAGGAGGATTGAAAGCCTACTTATGGGGGAAAATAGAATATGCGCTATCAACTAAGGGGAGATTACGGACCTGGCCGCGCCCTAGCATGGGATAAGAAGCTGAATCGGCCAGTATTGCTCCAGTCCGGGATGGGGGACCTGGCCGCGCTGGCGAGGGTCCGTCATCGCCACATCCTGCAGATCCTGGATTGCTTGCCGGGCCCCGGTGGGGATCACATCGTCTTGGAAGCGCCCGGGGGCGGGTCCTTGGCCCAGGCTGCTCCATCGGCCTCTTGGCGGGAGCGGGTAAACTGGGCCGTCCAGGTGGGACATGCCCTGGAATGCCTTGGGCGACATGGTCTGGGTCCGGGCAGCCTCGACCTCAGTCTGGTCTTCCTCGACGGCAGCGGCCAAATCAAGCTGCTGCCGGGGGAAACGGGCGGCGACGATCTGCTTCCGTCCTTCGGGGATTTCTTGGCGGAGCTCTTTTCCGCCGGGGGAAAGGGGGTTCCGCGGAGGATCGCCAGGATCGTCCGGGGCTGCCATCGTGGTCGACTGACCATCGGGCAGGCCCAAGGGCTCTTGCATGGTGCGGCAAGCCCGCGAAGAGCGGATCCTGCTCGGATCGTCCACGGAGCCGGTGTAGGCCTGATTGGTTTGGTGTTTTCCCAGGGGGGCTGGACTTTGCCCGTTGCGGGGGGCCTATTGGCCTTCCTTGACCTGCGGCTGGGCCTGGGACTGACCCTGCCCTGGGGGGTCTGGACTGTCGCCAGGGCCAACCCGGCGGCAGGCCTTTGCCTTGCGGCGCCCTTGCTGTTGGCCTTTCCCTACGTTATCGGGAAGGGGTCCCAGCCCGCGCTCCTCCTTTGTCTTGCTCCCGTTCTGTTTCGGCTGGGCCTGGGCTACAGTCCAGGCCTGCTTGCCGGCTGGCTTTGGGGGCCTGTTGCCGGGGCGTTAGTTGGGGCAGGCGGCTCTTGGCTGCATCTGGTCCTAAGCCGCTCAGGTCAGGCATCCTTGTGGGCTTTGCTCCTGGAGATGACCGAATGGCGGCAGCAAGTCTTCGCCGCCTCCTTGGCCGCCGGGGCTGCCGGCCTGGCCAAGGGCCGGCGGTGGGGAGCAGTCCTCCCTTTGGGAGCAATGGCCGTCCTTGCCGTATACCTTCCTGGCCTTTGGGATCTCTCCCAGCTTCCCGGTTCATGGCTGTCTCTGCTTTTCTGGCAGATGAAACACCGACAGCTGGTCCCGGATCTCGCCAAGTAGCTGAAAATAGTCCAGGTCCCCCCGGACCTTCTGGAAGTAGCGCTCAATTAACCAGGGCTGATGCTGGAGGCAGTAGACAGTCAGGGAAGGCATCAGATAAAAGATCTTGGCCATTTTCCCGGCTATCTCCAGCTGGCCTACAATCTGGTCCTGAACCTCCCGAGCGTAGTCGGTGAAGAAAAAGTCCCCCGTTTGCAGAGCCCTGATGACGTGATCCGCGGCCAGGCGGCCGCTCCCCAGGGCGTAGGCAATCCCTTCTCCGGTGAAGGGATCGGCAAGGCCCGCCGCATCCCCCGCAAGGATGACCCGATAGGCCTTGACGGGACTTTTCTTGCCCCCCAAAGGAATAGGATGGCCCCGCCAGGGAACGTCCTGCGGGAAGGGAAGCCCCAGTCGCTCGAGAAATCCTTCGAGGTAGGGGCGCGGGTCGGGGGGACGGCTTTGGAGGAGGGCAACGCCGAAGGAGGCGTGATCCCCCTTGCCAAAGGCCCAACCGTAGCCTTTTGGCGGCTCTCCGTAGTGGATGATGATCCTGCCGGCAAACTCCCTTCGGAGCCGCGGCGACAGGTCAAGCTCCACCTCAAGCCCCAGGCCGGCGACGGGAGGGCGAAGCCCCTGGCTCCGAGCGACGACGCTGTTTGCCCCATCGGCGCCGATGACCGCCTGACAGTGATAAGTTCCGCCCGAGGAATGGACGGTGGCCCCATCCAGGTCTGTCTCCACGGCCGTGACCCGTTCTCCTTCCCTGATGGTGGCCCCTGCCCGCCGGGCCTCTCCCTGCAGGAAGAGGTCGAATTGGTCCCGGTCGATGAGGTGGGCGATAGGTTCGCCGAACCGGAAGGAGTTCACCTGTCCGCCGGGTAAACAGTGGATATCGACTTGGGTTGCCCTTTGCTGTACTAGCTGTTGATATCCTGAGGGGAGCAGGCTGATGGCGGCGCCGGACAGGGCGCCGGCGCATGTCTTGCGACGTGGGAAGGGGGTCTTTTCCAAACCTAACGTCCGGACTCCGGCCTCGGCCAACCGCTTCAGCGCCATGGAGCCTGCCGGTCCGGTGCCGACGACGATGCAATCATAGCTGGTCATGGGTATCACCTCGAGATTCTTATCTTGCCCGCCCCCATGACTATCATATTCAGGATTTCTGCATACCCATAAGGTTTTCCTTTGTAATTGCACCTCGGTAAAAGGACTATCAGGTAGAATGAAGAAATTGTTATAGTTGTGGCATCCTAAACAGGGAGGGGAGGACCAAGTGCAGATACGGGTGAAACTGTTTGGTTTTATGCGGGATCGTTTTGGCGATCGATCGGAGCTGATGCTGGAGCTGCAGCCTGGTGCTACCCTTATGGACGCTCGACGGGAATTAGGCATTGAAGAGGAGGGCTATTTAGTCACCATCGTCAACGGACGCTACGTACCTATGGAGCACGAACTGAAAGACGGAGATGAGATCGCCCTATTCCCACCCGTCAGCGGGGGATGGGCGCCCGAGAAGGGGTGAGTTTAGGCTCAAGTTGGCAAAGAACAATACGGATGTTAAGGGGAAGTGATCGCGGGGATTACCACCTTTATGACCACGGCCTATTATTTCTATCATTTTTGTTAACCCGGATATCCTCGCGGCTGCCGGGATGGACCAGGGAGCGGTGACGACGGCTGCCATCTTATCCGCTCTTTGCACGTCAATAATCCTTTGCCCTGGCCAGCGGCATGGGGCTTAACGCTGCTTGGTCGTTGCCGCTGGGCTGGCTGGCAGGCAGCCTTGGGAGCTGTCTTCCAGTCTAGATAGAAAGGAGATTATTGAATAGATGAAAAGTTTTCTTGATGAAACCTTTAAATTAACAGAGAATGGGACAGATGTTAAGACGGAAGTCTTAGCAGGGATTACGACCTTCATGACGATGGCCTACATTATCTTTGTGAACCCAAATATCCTCAGCGAAACTGGGATGTCTTGGGGAGGCGTGTTCATCGCCACGGTTCTTGCGACCGCCCTTGGCACTCTTTGTATGGCCTTCCTAACAAACTATCCCTTCGCCATGGCTCCGGGGATGGGCCTAAATGCTTTCTTCGCCTTCTCCGTTTGCCTAGGCATGGGAGTTCCTTGGCAGGTCGCGTTGGGCATTGTATTCATTGAAGGCGTGATATTCATCGCTTTAAGCATCCTGCCCATCAGGGAAGCGATAGTCAATGCCATTCCCATGGGCGTGAAGTCGGCTATTGGCGCAGGGATTGGTCTGTTTATCGCTTTTATTGGACTGCAGACCGCGGAGATTGTGGTTGGCGATCCGGCTACACTGGTTGCTTTAGGAGACCTTTCTTCCAAGACATCTCTTCTAGCTTTGATTGGCTTGATACTAACAGGTGTACTTTGTGCCCTGGAAGTTAAGGGGGCACTATTGTTGGGCATCTTCGGCACCACGCTAATCGGGGCCCTGCCGTTTTTCGGTGTTACCCCCCCATTTGCGGGGTTAGTAGCATGGCCGAGTTTTGGCGAATGGTCGAAGGTTCTCTTCCAACTAGATATCCGCGGTGCACTGAGTTGGAATCTCTTTGGCGTGATGTTTGCCTTCCTCTTTGTTGACATGTTCGATACGGTGGGCACCTTGATTGGTGTATCGACGCAGACGGACTTCCTCGATGAAGACGGCAAGCTTCCCAAGGCAGGCCGAGCTCTCCTCTCTGATGCGATTGGTACCGTTGCCGGGGCTTTGTTTGGCACATCAACGGTAACTACCTATGTAGAGTCGGCTGCCGGCGTGGCTGAGGGTGGAAGGACCGGTTTGACAGGGGTAGTCGCGAGCATCCTATTCCTGCTGTCCCTTTTCTTCATGCCTCTGGTGGGCATTGTCCCGGCGGCGGCCACGGCTCCGGCCCTGATCATTGTGGGCGTGATGATGTTGAAATCAGCCCTAAACGTCGATTGGAACGACTTTACCGAAGCACTTCCGGCCTTTGTCACCATAGCTGTCATGCCTCTGACATATTCGATCAGCAACGGAATTGCTTTGGGTTTAATCCTCTACCCACTGATGAAGCTCCTAACAGGTCAAGGCAACAAAGTGCACTGGTTGGTTTACTTCTTGGGCGTGCTGTTCGTAATACACTTGCTGTTTGCTTGATGATGTCGGCCATCACTGGGGTTGATGCAGCGCTCTGACCGAAGCCTTCCCGGACTTCATCACCACTGCCATGATGCCCTTCGGCTATGGAATAGCGGAGGGCTTCATGGCTTATGGTGGGGACGGGGCGATGAAGTCCACCTGCGCGCTGGTCCTCGTCTCCCGCTTCAGGCGGGGCGGATGCCATAATTAGGCTGGCATAAGGAGCCTGCCTCTGGGCAAGGGTAAGGTCGAAATCGATCCAGAGGGGGTTCTTTGATGCAGGATGTATTCGTTGACGGCCGGATCGCGGTCAAGCCCATGCCCGTTTACCAAGGGCGGCGGGCCACGGTGAAGTACAAGGGGCTGCTTGCCCAGTCTGGGGCGCAGAAGGTCTACATGCATGTGGGTTATGGGCAGGACTGGAAAAACAGCACCGATATTCCCATGTCCTATGTGGGCGGCCAGTGCTGGCAGACAGACGTAACCATCGATGGGACGGATCGGTTGAATTTCTGTTTTCGGGATAACGGGGGCAACTGGGACAACAATTGGGGAATGAATTGGGCCGTTGAGATTTTGTAGTGCCTTGCGGCGGGGGAAAGCCCCCGCTTTTTTCTTGGCTATTCCCCACGGACAAACCCCAAGGGCGGTGCAGGGATTTCCCGCCGCCAGGGTGAAGTGTCTTTGCGGGGGGAATGGTCATGAAGGTCGACCCTGCCGCCTATGGTGTTGGATACATCGTTGGTCATCGAGAAGAAGGGGAATTGTCCCTCAGGGTGAGGGATGGCGCCTGTTTCGACCTAGCCGAGCTGGTTAGGGAGGGCGGCCGGACCGGCGCGGCTTTGGTGGGCAACTTTGATGACCAGGGTCGCCTGGTAATGATCCGGGGGGTGGTCCCCCTGCCGGGGCAAGAGTCCGCCTTGCCGGGCTGGCGGGAGTGGCGGTTGGCCGATGCAGAACGGCAGCGGCGGTTCCCCGATGGTCAGTTAGTCGGTCTTTTTCTTGCCGTCCGCGAAAGCGCCCTCAACCTGAACCGCCTATCCACCTGGGAAAACTGGCCTCCTGGGGGGATGGTCTATGGCTGGGGACTGACAAAGCCCGGTGAGCCTTTGTCTTTCGGTCTGGTTCGCGGGGGAGAGCTGGTGCCCCTATCGGGCTACGAAGTCTATGGCGCGAGGGAGTCCCGGGTCAAAGAGGCAGCCTTCTTAGCCGCCGGGATCGAAAGAAAGCGTGTGAACCCCTTAATCATCATCAGCATTCTGCTCCTGGGCGGCGGGATCTTGCTCGGTCATTACCTGGTTAGACGCCAAGAGGCGCCGGTCCAAAGTCAGCCCGGGGATGTGGAACTGGAGATCATCCCCCTCAACGCACCAAACGCTGGTGAGCTGCCCATCGGTCCTATCCCTTGGACCCTAGAGGAGGAGCCGGCGAAATACTACGAAGTGAAGCCCGGGGACAGCTTGTGGAAAATAAGCAAGGAAATCCTGGGCAAGGGCGAATACTACCGCCGTCTGCAGGAAGAAAACGACCTTTCCGATCCTCACCTTATCCGTCCCGGTCAAAAGCTGAAACTCCCGGAGGATGGTCCGGCAGTAGGAGAATAGTCCGGGCCAAGGTTTCATCTAGGGCCAGCCGGGTAAACCCGATTTGAATAATCCAACAAGGGCTGCGGCGCAGAATACGGAGCCGAACTCCAGGAATGATGCCCAACGCGAGCAGCTTGGCCAGCTGGGCGTCGTCTTCGGCAGCCAAGTCGACTACAGTTCCCCAAGAGCCGGCCGGCCAACAGGTAAGGGGTGCAGGCGGGGGACTGTTTTCTTTACCCATTGCCTAGGCCTCCGATCATTGCTAGGGACCCTAAGAGGTGATTGAGGGAAAAGCCAACTAGGAAGGCTACCGGGACAATGATCGCCACGATGAGCATAGCAGCTAATACTCCCCGTTCTTTGACCATGACGGCCGCCTGAGCCAGGCAGGGGACAAACAAGGTCAAAGTCGTTGCGGCTACCGTCAGTTGGATCGGCGACAGACTGGCCCGCAGGTCATAAAGCCCGGCAGCCCCGTAATCCCGACGGAAAAAGCCAAGGAGGAAAATCCCAGCTGCATCCGGTGGCAGCCCGAGACTCTGGATGGGCCCTCGCAAGGCGCTGATGATCAGCTGCAACAAGCCCTGCTGGTCAAGGAACCAAAGGAGAAGGCTCGTTCCCAAGAAGACGGGAGTAATTTCTATCAGATACCACTGGATGCGGGCAGCGGTCTTCATGACGATGTTGCCCACAACGGGCAGCCGCAGGGGCGGAAGCTCCATGTGGAAGACGGCCTTGGGCCCGGGGAGGATTCTGTCGGCGAGATGACCGGCGGCAAGGAAGATGGTCCCCACCACCAGGATCCAGATCCCAAGGGCCAGCGGGCTGTGGCCTAACAAGGCCAAGATGAGGCCCAGCTGGGCGGAACAAGGTACAGCCAGGGCCAAGAGGAAGGTGGCGATGATCCTCTCCCGGGTCGTCTCTAGGGTGCGGGTGACCACGGTGGCCATCGTATCACAGCCAAGTCCCAGGGTCAAAGGGATGACGGCCCGGCCGCTGAGCCCCACCTTCTTGCACGCCCGATCGGCAAGGAGGGCAAGTCGCGGCAGGTACCCGGTATCCTCCAGGAAAGAGAAGAAGAAAAAGAAGGTGCCGACCACAGGGAGGATGATCCCCACCGCGTATCGCAGGCCCAAGGTGACCATCCCATAATCCCCCGCGACCAGGTCCGCGAGGGGCGGGGACAGCCAGCGAGCCCCTAGTTCCTGGGCGAAGGGAGTAACCCAGCTTTGAAAAAGCTGCCCTTCGATGAAGTCGACCAGGACCTGGGCGCCTAAGCCGCCGACGAAGCGATAAAGACCATAGTAGAGGACTAAGGCTAGAATGGGAAAGGCGGTGGGCGGCCAGAGGGTGAGCCAGTCGAGGAGGCCGCCTAATGGTCGAACTAGAGGTTTTCCCATGACCGCCTGGGCGATCCTTTGGGCCTTGCGGTGGCGGGCGAGGGCGATGGTTGAGGCAGGAGGAGGCGACAGCCCGCCTGCTCCTTTGATGATCTCCTGGATTTGCCGGACCCGGGGGCCTTCTTGCCGGGCAGTCAAAGCCGCGATTTCCTGGTCCCCCTGGAGCAAAAGAAGGGCCACAGCGCGGCGATGGAAAGGATAATCGCCTTTGAGGAGGGGGAGGAGCCGCGCGATGAAACCCTCGATGGTCGGGCCGTAGTCGACCCTAAAGCCCCGCGACATACTTGATCACCCTCTCCCGCAGTTCGGGCAGCCCTTCCCCCCTGATGGAAGCGGCAAGGATCACCTCCACCCCCAAAGCCCGTTCCAGGGCGGAAACGTTGAAAGAGAGCCCCAATCGCCGGGCTTCATCCATCATGTTCAAAGTCAGCAGCATCGGCAGTCCCGCTTCGAGGATCTGAAAAGAGAGGGGCAGCATGCGCTCGAGGTTCTTGGCGTCGACTACGTGGACCGTCAAGGCCGGCTTTTCTGTCCATAACAGCCGACGGGTGACTTGTTCTTCCGCGGTGATGGGGAGGAGCGAATAGATTCCGGGGGTATCGACAATCTCCAGGCTGACGCCGGCCCAGATCATTTTGCCCCGGGCGACCTCCACGGTGGTGCCCGGGTAGTTGGCCACCTGGACCCGACCGCCGGTCAAATAATTGAAGATCACACTCTTCCCTACGTTGGGACTCCCCACCAAAGCCACCACGGCCCATCACCAGTAATCTTTATGCAGGGCTTCGGGGGACTATGTTAGCGCAGGAAGAGGAGACCAAGGATTGCCGCCATGACGATGGTGAGGATAGGATGGACTTTCAATTTGCGCAAAGAGATGAAGCTGATGAGGGCGATGGCCCCAAGGCGCGGATCCAAAGCCGCCCCGCCCGTCAGGTTGCGGGAGCCAAAGAGAACCTCCCGGCAGATGAAAATCGCCGCGGAGCTCACCAGTCCGGCCACTGCCGGCCGCAGCCCGTAAAAGACCTTTTGCACCGTCGGGTGGTCTTCAAAGTGGGTGAGGAATTTGGAGACGGCCAGGATGATAAGGAGAGACGGCAAGGAGATGGCCGTTGTTGTCAACACGGACCCCTTCACCCCAGCCAGGCGGTAGCCGACGAAGGTGGCCGCGTTGATCGCGATGGGGCCGGGGGTCATCTCGGCGATGGTGATGATATGGACGAATTCCCTGGCTGTCAACCAGCCCCGGTCGATGATTTCCCTTTGAATTAAAGGCAGCATGGCATAGCCGCCGCCAATGGTCAACAGGCCAATCTTGAAGAATACGCCCATCAAGCGAAGATAAAACACGCTCCCACCTCCCTACTGCTCCTGCCCTTTGTGGAGGGCGGCATCTTTCCTTCGCAGGAGATAACCCAAGAGACCCGCCAGGAGCAGGATGTAAAAAACGTTGACCTTGGTAAAGGTGACCAGCAGGAAGGAGAGCAGCGCTATCAGGAAGGTGTCCATGCCCTTGATGGTCCGGCGGGCGATCCGCAAAGCCGCGGTGATGATGAGGGCGGCCACGGCCCCACTGATTCCCGCCATTCCCCTCGCGACCCATACGTTGGCGATGAGCTGTTCAAAGTACTTGGCAATGGCGATGATGACGATGAGGGAGGGGAGGATGACTCCGATGGACGCAACGATGGCCCCGGGAACGCCGCGGAGGCGATAACCGATGAGCATGGAGGAATTGACCGCGATCACCCCCGGCACCGACTGGGCTAGGGCGTAGATGTCCAGGATTTCATCCCTATCCACCCATTTGTGCCTCTCAATGACTTCCCGCTCGATGAGGGGAAGCATGGCGAAACCGCCGCCGAAAGTAAAAGCGCCGATCTTAAAAAAAGAAGTGAACATCTGCAAATAAGTTGCTTGGTGGTCCTTTTTGGGCAATTTGCTTCGCTCCCTACAGACATTGCCATCTTATTGTATCGGTATTCGGCGGCAAAGGTCAAGGACCTGCTAGTTGAAAGCCTACTTGGGAGCGAAGCAAAGGGCCGGGGGAACTTGCCCCCGGCCCTAGGTAAGGTTTGAGGACTGCTAGCCCAACTGTTTGGCCAGAAAATCAGCTGCTGTTTCGCAAAGCTTTTTTTCCAGCTCACCCATGTCCTTATCTTCCGAAAGCAAGAGTACCGCGCCTACCAAGTCTCCCCCATGGATGATGGGTGCAATGGCCTTATGGACCGCTGTATAGTCATCCACAATAGCGGCCTCATCGGTGTTGTCGACGACCGTCTGCCGCTCTTCCATGATCCGTTCGATTTCTGGTGAGAGGGCCTTGCCCATGAACTGCTTCTTTGAGGCACCGGCAACGGCGATGATCTCATCTCGATCGGCAATCAGGGCGATATGGCCGGTGGATTCAAAGAGGGAGTCGGCATACTCCTGGGCAAACTCATCCAGGTCGGCAATGGGGGAGTATTTCTTGAAGATGATCTCGCCCTCTCGATCTGTAAAGATCTCCAGGGCGTCATTTTCGCGAATCCGCAGGGTGCGGCGGATTTCCATGGGGATAACAATTCGACCTAAGCTGTCAATTCTTCTTACAATGCCCGTCGCCTTCATCGTCTACCTTCCTTTCCCTGGAGATTGGCAAGGCTATTCTTCAATGGTCTGGGTCACCGCCAGCAGATAGATTTCCTTGTTGGCGTCTTTTCCCTGCCATGATTGCCGCAATCGGTTTTCAGCGGCGGTCAAGTCCTCAAGCTCTTTCGGAGAGAGTTGGGCAAATTCTACTTTGTGAATGGTCTGCACCTTTTAGCACCTCCATCTTGTGCCCTTAGTTTTTCACATCCTTTGCTAGATATACATTAGGGCCCTTTGCCCTCCGTTCTCACAGGAAACCATCCGTTGACGGCGAAGATCTAACCTATACGACGAACGGGGGGAAGCTATTGCGACCGATCCTGGTGGAGCTGTTCAACTTTCCACTGTATTCCTATGGGGTCATGATTACCCTTGCCTTCAGCGTCGGTCTGGCTTTGGCCCTCCGCAACGGCAAGTACTGGGGAATTGCCGAGGGCTTCTTAGTTGACCTGGCGGTCTTGGTCATGCTCGCTGCCATCATCGCTGCCCGGTTGACCTATGTGGCCATGGCCTGGGAAGACTATGTCCGAGAGCCCTTGAGGGTTTTTGCTTTGCGGGAGGGGGGGCTCTCTTTTCAAGGGGGACTCTTGGCCGGTTTCATCGTCGGCGTATGGTATACCCGGCGCAAAGGCTACTCTCCTTGGGTCGTGGCGGAAGTAGTAGCTCCTTCCTTAGCCATGGGACTGGCCATCACCAGGATTGGCTGTTTGCTGAATGGCTGCTGCTTTGGGATTCCCGCCGATCTTCCCTGGGCCCTTTACTCGTCTCGGGCCCAGGATGTTCCCCGCCACCCAACCCAACTTTATGAAAGCGTCTTCGGGCTGGCGATGTTCCTTTGGTTGTGGTCCAGGCGGGGAAAGTCAAGGCCTGGGGATTCCCTCGGCGTCTTTTTCATCGCCTACGGACTTGCCCGCTTCATCATCGAGCATTTTCGCGCCGGCGCGCCGACCCTTGGGCCTTTGACCTGGGGACAGTGGGCAAGTTTGCTCTTGATCCTTCTTACTGGACTGGTTTTGCGGAAAACTGATCGCAACTAAGGAAAGGGGGATGGCATTGAAGGAGTGGGATCTGGTAATTGTTGGCGGTGGTCCTGCGGGTCTTAGCGCGGGCATTTACGGTGCAAGAGCCCGTCTGCAGACATTGATCGTCGAAAAGCTCGCTTGCGGCGGCCAAGCAGCAACCACCCATCGTATTGGTAACTATCCTGGATTTGCCAGGGGGATCAAGGGACCGGAATTGATGGAGCAAATGGAAAAGCAGGCCCAAAGCCAGGGGGTGGAGGTCCTCTACGCGGAAGCGAAAGGTCTTCGCTCCGAATCATCGGGATACGTCCTGCTGACCGATGGGGAAGAGATAAAGAGCAAGGCCCTCATCATCGCCACCGGCACCACGCCCAATCCCTTGGGGGTTCCTGGGGAGGGTGAATTCCGGGGTCGGGGGGTGTCCTATTGTGCAACTTGTGATGGGGCCTTTTTCCAGGGCAAGGATGTGGTCGTCGTCGGCGGCGGCAATTCTGCCGCGGAAGGCGCCTTGTTCATGACCCGCTTTGCCCGCAAGGTTTACGTGGTTCACCGCCGGGATCAGCTCCGGGCCACCAAGATCCTGCAAGAGTTCTTGGCTTCTCATTCCAAGATCGAACTCCTCTGGAACAAGGTGGTCAAAGAGATTCAAGGAGAGACTTTCGTCGAGCGGGTGCTCCTCGCTGACACGAAAGGCGGGGAGGACCTGGCAATTGATGCTAGCGGCGTCTTCGTCTACATCGGCAACAGCCCCAACAGCGAGTGGATAAAGTCCCATGTGGAAGTAGATGAAAGGGGCTACATCATTACCGATGAGCGGATGCGAACCAGCCTTCCCGGGGTCTTTGCCGCCGGAGACGTGCGCCGAACGCCCCTTCGGCAGGTGGTCACCGCGGTGGCCGATGGAGCCGTCGCCGCCGTGGAGGCCGACGCCTATCTGGGGGGGATCTTGTGAGACTAGTCCGCTTCGGCGTGTCCATGCATCCCCGCCTCCTGGACCGGTTCGATCATGTCATTGCCAAGAAGGGCTATGAGAACCGCTCCGAGGCAATCCGGGATCTCATTCGGGACTATCTAGTCCAAACGGATTGGGAAACGGACGACAGAGAAGTGGCGGGGACCATCACCTTGATCTATAATCATCATGTTAGAGGTCTAACCGATGTCTTGATCGACCTTCAACACGAACATCACAGCCATATTCTCTGCAGCAGCCACGTCCATCTTGATGAGCATAATTGCTTGGAAGTACTGGTTGTTAAAGGTCCTGCCGGCAAGATCAAGGCCATCGCCGATCGTCTAATCAGCGTCAAAGGCGTCGTTCACGGAAGTCTAAGCATTACTTCCACAGGGCGCGATCTACCGGCGTGAGAGGGGAGGGATGATCCTTGCGACAGCGGGGAGTGGTGGTTTCCCGACAAAACGGTTTGGCCCGGGTGCGCCTGGTGCGCTGCGCGGGGTGCAAAGGCGAAGCCGACTGCCCCTTTGCTCTTGATTTGAAAGGGGAGAAGGCCCAGCCCATCGAGATCGATGCGGCCAACCCCATCGGCGCGGAGGCGGGCAGCATTGTCCAGGTGGAAGGCGATACTAATGCGATCCTCACTGGCGCTCTCATCGTCTACTTCCTGCCTTTAGTGCTCATGCTTGCGGGCATGGTCATCGCCCGCTCTTTGGCCGCCGCACGGGGATGGGGAGAGGTGGCTCCCGCCTTGATTGGAGGAGGACTGGGACTGCTCCTTTGGTTTCGAGTCATCAAGATCCACAACATGCGGTTCCGGGAAGACTACCGGATCGTGGCCATCGAACAAGAATGCGTCGGTGAGCTGTAATTTCTCGTAAAGAAGGTGAGTTCGTTGTCGCTGCTGCGGGATCTGGGAGAACTGGTGTCCTCCGACCGGATTTTGACCGATGAGCTAGATCGCCTTTGTTATAGTTACGACAGCTCATTCATCTCCCGGCTTCATCGTTTCATCCCTGACGCGGTTGTCCTGCCCCGCTCGGTGGAAGAGACAGCTGCGGTGGTCAAGTACGCCGCCCGAAAGGGCATACCCATCGTTCCCCGGGGTGCGGGAAGCGGCGAGAGCGGCGGGGCAGTCCCCGTTCAAGGGGGCATCGTCATGGATATGTCCACCTGGAAAGATGTGGTGGAGCTTGATGTGGCCAACATGCAGATTTTGGTGCGGCCGGGACTTGTTCACGATGAGCTGAACCGGCTCCTTGCCCCCCACGGTCTGTTTTTCCCGCCGGATCCGGGCAGCTCCAAGATGGCCACTATCGGGGGCATGGTGGCAAACAATTCCAGCGGCCTTAGGGCCATCAAGTACGGGGTGACTGAGAATTACGTATTAGGGCTGGAAGTAGTCTTGCCCGATGGCCGGGTGATCACCACCGGGGGCCAAGACTGCCGGGCCCTAAAGAACGTCTCCGGTCTCAACTTGACCAAGCTCTTCGTTGGATCTGAAGGAGTTCTCGGGGTGATTACCGGGATTCGCCTCCGCCTTTGGCCGCGGCCCCCAAGCCGGGGTCTGGTGATGGCCGCTTTTCCCAGGCTCGAGGACGCCCCCAAAGCCGTCATGGCCGTCTTCCAGGCGGGGATGCTGCCATCGGGGATGGAGATCATGGACAGCTCCGCCATAGAAGCGGTGAATCTGTACCGTCCGGACCTGAACTTGCCCCTTTGTGAGGCCATCTTGCTCTTTGAGGTGGACGGGGATCCCCCCGGCGTTGCCTGGCAAGTCGAGCAGATCCGAAGCATCTGCGAGCAGTGGGCCCGCGAAGTGGAAGAGGCCTTAGAAGAGGAGCGGATGACCCAGCTGTGGGAGGGACGGAGCCTAGTGGCAGCGGCGGTCTCCCGCCTGCGCTCGGAAGGCACCAGGGCATTCATCGGGGAGGACATCAGCGTTCCCTTGTCTCGGGTTCCCGAAGCTCTGCGGGGGATCAAGAGCCTTGCCGATAAGCACCAAATCAAAGTGGTGATCTTTGGCCACATCGGTGATGGCAATCTCCATACGGCCCCGGTGATCGATCCCGATGATGAGGGGGAAGTGGCCAGGGTGCAGCACCTGGCCGATGATATCCATCGTTTGGCTTTGAGGCTGCAAGGGACAGTGACGGGGGAGCATGGAGTAGGGTTTGTGCGCAGCCAATACGCCCGCCAGGAGCACGGCCTTGCCCTGGATGCGATGTTCCAGGTCAAGAAGGCCCTGGATCCTTTGGGCATCATGAATCCCGGCAAGATCTTTCCGTCGCCGGTGAAGGGGGCCGAAGCGGATGGAAAAGGAACTGCGTCGACTGCTGAATAAATGCGTTCGCTGCGGGACCTGCCGCTCGGAGTGCCCCATTCTGGCGGAGCTTGGCTTTGAAGGAGCATCCCCGCGAGGTCTCATCTTCTTGCTGCAGGGTTTGGCCAACGGGCAGGCGGACCGGAAGAAAATGGCGGACAGGGTTTACAACTGTCTCCTTTGTGATGCCTGCACCGCGGTTTGTCCAAGCGGTGTGGAGATAACGAACTTGATCCGGGCCGGCCGCAAGGAAGTCGGCCGCATACCCGCCTTTGGCCCGTTGCTCAAGCTCGCCTTGAACATGTTCCTAACCCGGCCACCCTTAGTTGCCGCAGGTTCCCGGCTGCTTTGGGCCTACCAGCGTTTGGGCCTGGACCGAGCTTTGCGAAACACAGGCATCCTCAAGATTCTTCCGGGGGATGTGGGCCGGGCGGAGCATATGCTGCCGCCCCTCAGCATCCGCACCGCCCGGGGCATGCTGCCCGAACTGACCCCCGCCGTCGGGAAGCGGCGCTATCGCGTCGGCTACTTCCTCGGCTGCGCAACGAACCTCCTTTACCCTCAAGTTGCCCATGATGTCGTTCAGGTCTTGGCCGCGAACGGCTGCGAAGTAGTTGTCCCGAAGGGGATGCGCTGCTGTGGGATTCCCCATTTGACCTATGGACTGATGGATACCTATGCCGAACTGCTGCGATCCAACTTGCAAGTGTTCCAGGAGGCCAAGGTCGATGCCATCATCTCCGATTGCGCAAGCTGCACAGCCACTTTGTCCCACATGGGGGAGCGGCCCTTGGGATGTGATGCGGATCTTCCCTGGGATGAGGCTGCGCAAATGGCCGGCAAGGTATGGGACTTTAGTGCCTTCCTTGTTGATGAACTGGGTCTGCGCAGAATTAAGAGGGACCTGGCAGGGAAGGTTACCTATCATGATCCTTGCCACCTAGTTCGGGGCGTGCAGGTCACCCGTCAGCCGCGCCATCTTCTGGGCGAGCTTGGCTTGGAGCTGGTGGAGATGCCTAATGCGTCTGTTTGCTGCGGCGCGGCGGGCACTTTTGCCCTGGCCCATTATGATTTGTCCATGGCCATTTTGCAGAAGAAAATCGATGGCGTGGGCCGCACGGGCGCACCTTTAGTGGCGACCTCGTGTCCCGCCTGCATCATGCAGTTGACCGCTGGGGTCAAGACCTTCGGCGTTCCGGCAAAGGTCATCCACCCCGCGCAGCTTGCGGCCCAAGCCCATTGATCACGATCGGTACTGAGGCTCTAGGTCTTGAAGATGGCTCCTTTCAATCCGGCGACGATGTCATTGACCTGCGCGGCCGGATCGTCAAGGGCCTTGCTCATATTCTCATCATCGTCTCTGGGGAGAAGCGCTTAGGATTGGCACCGACTCCTGTGAGTGCAGATGATCAGACGGTATTCCTCTGCATATAGAACTACGACCAAGCTCTTGAGTGATAGACTAGGACTCAGAAAGTCGTCTTTTCCTCTTCGGTATAGGTCGCCGTTGCTGCATGTTGGTATGCCTAGAGTGTGACCATACTGAGATCGACCCCTAGGCACAAAAATGAGGGCCTCTACAGGGCCCCCTCCGCGATGGTCTGCTTTGACTTGGATGCGCCCCCTTGTAGATTTGGGGGGCAATGCCCCCCAACCTTAGGTTTCCAGATCCTTTTCAGCTTTCTTAATCAGGCGGCGGACCATTTCGCCGCCAACTAGTCCTGCTTCCTTCGTCGTCATATTGTCCCAGCCGATGCTGTTTGCCTTGTCGAGCAGGCCCATCTCGTCGGCTACTTCCTCCTTGAAGCGCTCCATGGCTGCTCTTGCCTTGGGATAAACATGGCGGCCTTTAGCCATTATCTCCCTCCTTACATATTCCCGTGGGGGAATATGTAAGTTGCTACTCTCCTTGGCCGCCTTCCAGCAATGCCTTCTCTCCCCGCTTGATCATTTCTTTGACTATTAGCCCTACCTGCTTGGTCGTTGCGGCCTCCCATCCGAACTTGCGAACTACATCGGCAAACCCTACTTCTTGAGCTGCCTCCATTTTGAGCCGTTCGGATGCCAGCTTTTTGGCCACCTATAGCACCTCCCGGCAGTAGTGTGCGCAGGGCGGCCTTCCTTATGCCTAGTAGGTTTCGGGAAAGTGTTCCTTGAGCATCTCCCGGAGCATGCGGGCGTTGATCACTGCCTTCCCTTGATAGTGGTTGTTCATACTAATGAAGACTTTCTCCGTTCGTCCGGCAAGCTCCAGGATCGTTGGCACCCATTCGGCAAGTTCCCCTTCTGTGTAAAGATAATCGTATCGCTCATAGGCCTCCTTGTGGTTCCACCAAGAAGCAGCATTGCGGCCGTGGAAGCGCACGTAGGCCAAGTTGGACGTGGCCTCGCCTACTGGCGGCAATAGTCCTTTTAGCCGCGGCTGATCGACGCAGACATAGGAAAGCCCAGCCTGGCCAAGAAACTGGAAAACGGCTGGATGGACCCAAGAGTCGTGCCGGAATTCGACGAACTTGGGGATGTCGCCCAAGGCATCCCCTAAGTCCACCAAATATCGGCGGGTCTCCTCGCTATTCTTGAAACTGAAGGGAAACTGGAGCAAAATCCCGGCAAATTGGCCCGCGTCCTGTAATGGCTTTAGGCAGTCGAGAAACCGAGGCACCACTTCGGGCCTGCGCGCGTGGGTCAAATCTTGATGGGCTTTGACAACGAACAAGAAGTCTTCACTTGTCTTGGCCAGCATATTGACAAATAGTTTCGGGTGGGGAATCTGGTAGTAGGTTGAGTTAACCTCGACGAAGGAAAAATGCACGGCATAAAAGGACAGCATCTTCCCTGAAGGCAGGTTCGCCGGGTAAAAAGGGCCCCGCCAGTCCGCGTAACTGTAACCTGCTGTGCCGATGAAGATCAACGAAGGCTCCCTCCCTAATCCTCCTTGAACAAAGGCATAAAACCGTCGATCCGTTGATCCATTCCCAGCATATCCTGCAAAGGGTCTCGCTCAGGCACTGGACTGTCGATGCTGAAATCCTTCGGGTCGATGTGCTCTAAGTCCTCCCAGGGGAAGGGCATCGAGATGGTCGGCAAGCTTCTTGGTCGGAGGCTGTAAGGAGCGACGATGGTCTTGCCCGGCAGATTCTGCAAGTGATCGATGTAAACCCGACCGCGGCGTTTCCTAATCAACCGTTCGTTAGTTGCTAGCTGGGGATGATGGGCGGCGATGAGCTTGCCCAAAAAGCCGACGAACCGGCTAGTCACCTGGTAAGGATAACGGGGGGCAACAGGTATGTACACATGCATGCCCGTTGCACCGGAGGTTTTCGGGAAGGAGGCAAGGCCCATTTCATCCAGCAGCCCCTTGACCAATTTGGCCACCTCAACAACTTGCGGCCAGCCCGCCGGTGGGTCAGGATCGAGGTCTACTACAACAAGATCTGGATAGTCGGGGCTTTCGATTTTCGATAACCAGGGATGTAGTTCAATGGCTCCCTGGTTTGCCAGCCAGACTAACGTTGCCCGGTCGTTGGCCAAGATGTAGTCGACGACCTTGTCCTTCCCGGGTGAAGCATAGGTTCTTACCCACCGTGGAGCATAGGCAGGGCACTGTTTTTGATAAAAGTGGGCGCCGTCAATGCCGTCGGGATACCGGGTGACGGTCAAGGGCCGATCCTTGAGGTGGGGGATAAGCAAAGGAGCTACTTTGTAGTAATAGTGGATTAGGTCGCCTTTCGTCACCAAAGGGTCTTTCCACATGGCTTTATCCAAGTTGGTGAGCTTGATGAGCCTGCCGTCGACCTCGCTGATCAAGCCTGTTCACCTCCTTGGCAAAGGATCACAAGGCGCATGGGTCAGTCCTTTGTAAGTGGCATGGCGCAAGAGACCTTCCGGGGTTAATTCCAGGTACTCAACCCGGCAGGTGAGTTCAGGCTCAGTCCACCGCGCCCTTTGGGCAACGTCTAGGGGAACGTCAAGGAGCACGGGGCTTGGAATAGAAAGCTTGGCGAGACGCTGGGCCAGATCCATTCGCTCTCCTTCAGTAAATCCGCTCCCGACGGCACCTATGTAGCGCAGGCCATCGACGTCCTTCGCCCCCAAAAGGAGCGACTTTAAAGCGCCATTGGTTGTCAAGTAGCCGCCGATAGCCGAGTTTATTACCTGGCGGACCTTGATTTTCAGCCAGCTGCGGCTGCGGCGACCGCTGAGGTATGGGCTTTCGATGTCCTTGGCCATGATCCCCTCAAGGCCGTGGTCTTTAGCCGCGCGATAGTAATCGATCCCCCGTGCCAGGATGAAGCCCGATAGGGCAACGTTCTCCCCGGGGTCAAGACTCCTTTGCAAGAGTCCCTTACGCTCGATTAAAGGCAGTTGACACACATCTTTGTTGCCGTAGTAGAGGAGATCGAAGACAATGTAGACTGCCGGATAGGTTGCCGCTCCTCGGAGATTCCTGCGCTGCAGCCAGTAAAAACTAGGCTTGCCGTCAACGAAGCAGACAATCTCTCCGTCGACTACCGCTTTATCGCCAAAACGTCGATGGATTCCCTCCAGCTCCGGGTAGCGGGGTGACAGATCCCGGTTTTGGCGGCTGATGAGCTTAGTCTTGCCGTCCAGATAGGCTAAGGCCCGAATGCCATCCCACTTGACTTCGAACAAATGGTCATCAGAGTCGAAGGGGGCGGCGGGAAAGGCTAACATGGGCTGAAAGCTGGGGAGCATCTACCGCCGCCCCCCCGCCGGGGCCGTAGCCTTGAGGCTTGCCTCCAAGGCAGCCAGCAAATCGCTGACCTTCTCCTCCTGGGGCTGAGGAGGAGTTGTGATTTGCCTTCCCTGGATCTTCGCTTCGATCCTTTCCAGGAGGGCGGCCCGGTAGGTGTCGCGGTAGCCTTCGGGGCGAAAGTCTGTCGCCATGTTATTAATTAGCTCCAAGGCCATCTTCAGTTCCCGCTCATCCACTTGCACTGGCTCAAGGCCAGTCAATTGGCTAATTGACCGTACTTCATCGTTATAAAACATGGTCTCCATGGCTAGGACCTGCCCGTAAACCCTGATGGCGGCGATGACTTCCTTGGAACGAATGACGACCTTAGCAATAGCTGCCTTGCCCGCTTCTTCCATGGCCTTGAGCAGAAGATGGTAGGCCTTTTTGCCCCCTTCAGCAGGTTCAAGGTAATAAGTCTTGTCGTAGTACACCGGATCGATCTGGGCAAGTTCTACGAAATCCAGGATGTTGATGGCTTTTTCCTCGTTTTCTGGACGGGCTAGTTCATCCTCCGTCAACACAACAAACTGGTCTTTAGCATATTGGTATCCTCGCACGATATCTTCCTGGGACACTTCCTGTTCGCATAGGGGACACATCTTCCGGTACCGAATCGGGGTTCCGCAAACCCGGTGCAAGTAGTTGAACTTGATGTCCTGTCGGTCGGTTGCAGCATACATTCGCACCGGCACGTTGACTAAACCGAAGCTGATGGCTCCTTTCCAAAGGCTGCGCAAGTCCCTTCCCTCCCTCCATAGTGTGCCCCCGAGGCCTTGACTGCTGGCAAGAACTGACTTCCTTTACTGGGCAAGGGGGACTAACACAGTGAATATAGTCTTTACTGGAAACCGTTGTTTAGGAGGTGCCGACGGTTTGGTGGAAGATGACATTTTGACCTGGGACGGATTGCGACAGTTGAAAGCTGAGTTGGACTACCTCAGGGGTGAAAAACGGCGTCAAGTGGCAGCCAAGATGAAAGAGGCACTGGCTTTCGGTGACCCTTGGGATAATGCTGAATATGCGACGGTCAAAGCTGAACAGATGCTAATTGAAGGACGCATCATGGTTTTGGAGAATCTGCTGCGTAATGTGCAGGTGCTGCCTCCCGGCTGCAATCCTTCCGATCGGGTGGAGGTAGGCTCTTGGGTGCGGGTGTTGGACATGGAGACCCAGGAAGAACACTGTTATCGGATCGTTGGCTCCCGGGAAGCTGATCCGAGCCGCATGCGTATTTCCCACCGTTCACCGGTCGCTAGATCCCTGTTGGGCAAGAGAATAGGGGAGGTGGCAACGGTCTCGGCACCAGGCGGACGCTTTTCCATGAGGATTCTTTCCATTGGTGATGTCGCCGAAAAGGTCTGATTTCCAAAGCCAACGGGCCAGGCAGGTCTTCTCCCGAGGATTC
>ERZ773359.2317-NODE-2317-length-24222-cov-8.616171_pt1 | contig 24222 bp, 19 predicted proteins | sample MGYA00374955_ERZ773359 | MGnify/ENA primary metagenome ERZ773359 (study PRJEB29098, sample SAMN04486028) | biogas fermenter metagenome | study: EMG produced TPA metagenomics assembly of the Biogas fermentation microbial communities from Germany - Plant 4 DNA1...
AACAAACAATGAGTATTCTTCTATCAAAATTGGCAAAAGGGCTTTTGCATCCACGTATGTGGTGCGGACGGTCGTCAGTTCTGTATCTACGATAGTGACTCCTTCGGGTAGAGGTAAGCCGATGAATTCTTCAATCATTTCCATGTATGTGTTGGCTTTAGGGTGTAATTTTTCGACGAAGTAGACAACATAAAACAGTTCGCCGTCTTCTTCTAATTCTTCTGCCATAACTTGAGCTGTGAACGGCAAAAAGACAGTGCCGGAGATTTTTTGGAAATCGAACTCAAGAGCTTCACCTAAGTTTTCCACAGCGAAAATCGTAATAGCTCTTTGGTTGTTCCACTCGGCTATGAGTTTGTTTTTTAGCGTTTCCGCAGCGGATATTTGGGAATAGGTTTGGCGCAAAAGAGGATTGGACACAGTTTGCAGACGTCTGTCCAACTCTTCAAGGCCGTGTACGTCAACCATAAACAGGCTTTCGTCGTACTCGTTGATCGTGACGAGATCAATCAACAGATCGTAAAGCGGTTCTTCTGCAGTTTCACCGTTAACCAAATACTCATACCCCAAAACGTGCACTGCTTCTAAAAGACGGTCATCTGGAGTAAACACATAGTATAGATCGGAAATTACGTACATTTCTGTGACTTCGGTGCCGTAGATAGATCCGGTAGTTGTTTTGGTGTAGAACCGTTCTTCAACGGCGTATACTGGGTCGTCAACAGAAGGCGGAAGATCCGATGCCGATGCTTTAAGAACAATAAAGACAAAAATCAAAAAGAGGACAAACTTGTTTGCTTTTTTCAAGAGAACACCTCATTTTCAATCAATTGGGGTTATGTCTGTATATTATCCTAAAATGACGATTTTTCCTTTGCAATGTTTGGGAAAGAGGTTGTTTTTGCTACTTGCTAATACACCTTGGACTCGTTGGCGGACGCTGTTTTACAGGCACCATGATTCTACAGAAAAAAGCCGGCGGACGTGAGTCGCGCCGGCCATGTTTTCGGCTTTCTGTCCTACTTTGCTCTCACTTCCAAAATGCGAGCAAAACACGCTGCCAAAGGTTTTAGTACAGATATTGCTTCAGCACAGATGCCCACACATCGTAGCCTAGGGTGGTAAAGTGAACGCCGTCGCTTGTGAGTTCTTCTTTAAGATAGCCGCTCTCATCGGCCATCGAGCTGTAGATGTCCACGTAGGTGAAGCCGTGTTTTGCTGCTAGCTTCTGGAGCTCGGCGTTGAGGTTCTGGATGGTGTACGGAGAAATGTAGTAGTTTCTAGCTAGTGGGCAGATGGACTGGACGTAGATCTCTGCTCCGGGAACGGTCTCCTTGATATAGAGTAGGACTTTTTCCATGTCCTCCAAATAGGTTGGAAGTTGGATGTTTGCAGTCACGTTATTGATGCCCAGCATCATAAACACCTTAGTGGGGTTTTTCTCTAACCCCAATAAGTGCCTCCTGTCCCATGCTCCGCTGATCACGTCTGCGCTGATACCGCGGTTGATAATGGGCAGGTCGGGGAAGTACTTCTTAAAGTTGAAAGCTTCAGTGAGGGAATCGCCGATAAAGACGATGGGATTGTTGGGAACGGTTTCGTTGGCAAACAGATTTACCCTGTTCTCATAGTGGGATCCTCTAGCTTTGAGGGTTGCGTAAGGAATTTCGGTATAAGACGAGATGTCGTAAAGTTCTGCGCCAATTTTGCTCGCTGGTGTGACGTACCGAGGCAGATGGTAAGAAGATCGAGTTCTTACAGCAAAACTGAGGGCGTCATACCACAGCTGGGATTCTTCGTAGAGTTCGGCTGCTCTAGCGCCTAGATCGCGTTTGGCGCTAGTTTTTCTGTACTCTCGTTGGGCGCTGCGGAGGAGAGATCTGGTCTCGTTTGCCAGTTCTTTAATATCTTCGTAATCCATGGCGATCATACCGAAGTAGTTCTTTCCGACCATTTCCAATACTTGATCGATAAAAAACTGTTCTAGGTCGTAGTTTTCCGAAGCGAAAAGGTCCATGGCTGCGTAGATGGTGTTGTCGGTTTTGACGAAAGGTGCTGGGCCGTCGATTCCTTGGTAGACGCCGAGTGCCGTTGCGTTAGCCTGCGGAACGGCCAGGGTCGAACGGCCGGAGTAAGTCACGACCTCGTCCTCCAGGACGATGGTAAACGAGGAAAGGTCTGATACGGATACCTCGCTCGTTAAACCCATTAACTGGGGCAGCCAGGGATTTTCGATCTTGTCACCGACCATGTCGTAAAGCCCAGAATCAAAGGTTGCTGCCAACACGCCACCGGAGGCGATAAAGTCTTCTAGAATGGGGGCAAGGTCGGCGTTTAGCGCAGAAGCGCCGACGATCACCACGGCATCAACAAATCTCAAGTCGGATGCTTCAAGGTAGTCCCCTTCAACTATTACCGCGGGAACGTATGCGTTGTGGAAAGCATAATAGGCGTTTTCGACGATGCGATTGTACTCTTCTCCCATCAGGATCTCAGACTTGCCGTCTGTAATGATGGCAACCCCAAGCCTGAGGTCGTCGGCGCCGGATAAAACAGTGAGAAGTAACAGTGCTATAACTACGTAGACCAACTGCTTGCGGATTTGCATACTTATGGCTCCTTTCTATTTATCAGTAACCTTGGTAAGTTTAGCCGTGTCCGGGGTTGTTTCCTCTTTGTGCTCAGAATTTTCGCACCCCATCTGCTATGGAGGGAAGGTTTAGGTAAAAGTCAACGGATGCTCTAAAGCACAATTCTAAGGGGTTAGTTCGTGTTCTTCAGAAACGTAAGGAGTTTTGTAACGGTATCCTTCTTCTTCCTCGGTGGTGACGATAAAATCTTTCAACAGATCGTGGACGGGATTTGCCATTTCACTGCAAAGGCAACCAGCTTTAGTTTACTGTTCTGAAGTACCTTTTTTCTTTTCAGAACGGAAGCCATTTAATGAAGCACTCCGTGATTTACTTAAACACTCACCACTCGAAGTTCAGCACAGCTCGGAGCAATGTTTTGGTGGCACCGGAACTGTGGCTCTTACACCGACACGACCATTTTGCCAATAGAGGCGTGCCTTTAAGTAGGTAGTATTAGTATGACAGGATTTCCTTGTTAAACTGCAGGAAGAGAGCGTCTTCATGCTCTGGGTCTGGAACAAAGGGAACCGTGTATTCGGTTAACTCGGTCTCGACGTTGAGGTCGAAGGCCAAGGGGCCGACCACTAACTCCATGTCTGTAACTGAGTAGAAATCCCTTGCTAAAACCCGGTAGTTGTCTTTATCGATGTACAGGTTATTGTGGATCTTGACAACCACGTTTCCCATGGAAAGCAACCCATCGTCTTCTAGGAGGTACAAACTCAACATACTTTGGACTAATGCGTCTGCAAGTCTCTGATCCTCGATCGATGAAGAAGTTAGGCTTATCTGCAATACGTACACCTCATCGCCTCTGTAGGTTCCATTCGAACACAAGATCTGCACGTTAAAAGGTACCGTTGCTACTAGAAAGTTCATATCCTCTTCAAATTCGATAACTTGGTCTAGGTTCTGAACTGCCTGCAAAAAGTACGTTCTTTGCTGATTCAATTCAGTGATACTGGTGTCCCGATTGAAAACGTTCGAGGTCAGATTTTTAAGAACTGCTTTAAGGTCAGGATCGCTCACAAAAAACTCGATTCTTTTGTCTAACTCTTCTAGACCGTAGACTTCGACGGCAAACATGTCTTTGTCGTATTCAATAGCTATGACTAGATTGAATAACAATGTGTTGAAATCGAACTCAACATGTTCACCGTTGTTGTATGAATCTAAGCTGATACGGCGAGAAAATTCAAGGAAGTTACCGTCGTTAGTAGGCTCAAAGCAGGAATAAGATTGCTGGTATTGCTCTTGGATATCAAGCACTCATCCGCTTGATCTGGTGATGGTTTTTTGGTACAATCTGTGCTCCCAAACTTCGTCGGGGTTCTCTGGCCAGATCGGAGTCTCTGCGGCAAGGGCGAAAGCACAGATGAGTAAACCCAAAGTCAAAACTGCAGTGGTTTTCATCAACTTCATGTCGCAAATCTCTCCTTGCTGTTTCTTTATCCTAGTTGGAATATTACGTCTAAATAGAGATTTTCCTTTGTTTTTGCAAAAAAAAAAAGGTGCACAAAACCTTAGATAAACATGGGAGACTAAAAGGGCATAAAAAGCCCCACTGCACTTTGAAGTTGAAGTGCAGTGGGGCTTTTTTAATCGTTTGTTAGTTGTACACAAGTTCTTTGATCAGAGCCGCCCAAACGTCGTAGCCTTGAGGCGTCAAGTGGACGCCGTCGTTTGTGTACTCTGGAATTAGGTAACCTTCACTGTCTGCTAGGGCAGAAAAGACGTCTACGTAAGTGAAACCGTTTTTCTTTGCCATCTCAGCAAGACCGGAGTTCAGGTTTTGGATGGTAGTTGGAGAGATTCCTTTTTCTTTTGCCAGAGGAGCAATTGATTGAACGTAGATCTCGACTCCTGGGACGTTTTCCTTGATGTAGAGGAGGGACTTTTCTACATCCTCAACGTAACTGTAGAGGGCGTTGTTGTATAAGACGTTGTTGGTCCCGATCAAGATAAAAACTTTTGTGGGGTTCTTCTCCAAGCCGAGAAGGTGCTTTCTATCCCAAACGCCACTGGCGTGGTCACCACCAATACCCCGGTTCAGCACTGGCAGATCCGGAAAGTAGTTTTCCAAATCGAATCGTTCGGTTAGGGAAGCTCCGATGAAGACGATAGGGTTATCCGGAACCTCTTCTTGGGCAAACAAGTTGACTCGGCCTTCCCAGTAGGTGCCTCTAGCTTTTAGAATCTCGTAGGGGATTTGCACTAAAGACGCTTTTTCGTAAAGCTCTTTAGCTACATTGCTAGCAGGCATGACGTACTTCGGAAGGTGATACGGCGAGCGCGTTTCCACGGCAAACTGCAGAGCTGCAGACCACATCAGTGACTCTTCATAGAGTGCGTCTACCTCAGCGCCTAGGTCTTTGTTGCGTGTAGTCTTTCTGTACTCGCTTTGGGCAGCTCTTAGAAGGGATCTGGTATCCGTTACGATCTGTTTAATAGACTCGTAGTCCATAGCGTAGACGCTGTAGTACTCTTTGCCGATTGCCTCAAGGACCAGGTCGATAAACACCTGTTCTAGCTGTTCGTTCTCGGAGGCAAAAAGATCCAGCGCGGCGTACACAGTTTTATCTGTTGTAATAAACGGTGCGAAGCTCTCGTGTTCTGCAATAGTGCCAAGCGGCGAAGCAGAGGACAGAGGCATTGCAAGTGCCGTTTGTCCTTCGTAGGTGTAGGTGTTGCCCGCTACGGTGACGGTATAAACACCTGGATCGGAGAGGGATACTCCCGGTTCAAAACCTAGAAGTTCGGGAAGCCATGGCGCTGCCTGTCTTTCACCTACTATGTTGAAAAGTCCTGAGTCAAAGGTTGCAGCCACGACTCCGCCCGAGGCCACAAAGCTCGTTAGAGCGTCTTTGGCGTCCTGGGTTAAGGCTGAAGCGTTTACCAACACAACGGCATCTAGAAACTTCAGACTATCTTCGTCCAAGTAGTCTTCTTCGAGTACGAGCACAGGAACTAAGGAGTTGTAGAAAGAGTTATATGTTCTTTCGACGATTCTCTCATACTCTTCGCCGAGGAGAATCTCGGAACTGGTATCGGTGATGATGGCAACTCCTATTCTGAGGTCATCTGCTAGCGTAAATACACTGAGGATGATTATTAGAAAAACTGCCAGGATCAACTGCATTCCGCTGTTCATAAGGTACCGTACTCCTTTCAGGTTCGAAAAATGTTCTTACTATTTACTTTGCCGTGGTCGGACTCGTCTCCTGCACGGAAAATCACAATGTGCTCGGAGTCATAGCGCACTCGGTCCACATCAGCATAACTTTATAGTAAGCCTTCCTAAGGAAGGTTGGGACTCTAGTAGAGGAGGAGAGTCAATGACGAGGAATTCTTCCGAAGCCGCAGCAGCAACACTGTTCTTGATCTTGATCCTTTTAGTAATCATGACCATGGGTAGTGGGTGGTTTTAATGAGCAACCCATCCTACGATTATGAAGTCGAAGCTGGAAGACGCAGATGGGAAGAACCAAACTCGAGCCCCGACAACGCTTCCGAGGCTGCAGCATTATTCTTGATTTTGATCCTCCTAGTTATCATGACAATGAACGGACGGTTTTAACGTCATAAACTTCTAAAATTTGATTGCGAAAAAGGAGGTCTGCAAATGACCGGCAAAGGCGGAAACGAAGCTGGAGCAGCAACACTCTTCCTGATCCTGATTCTTTTGGTTATCATGACCATGGGTAACAACTTTGGTTTCTAGAAATAGGCCGCGTCTTCACAAAGACGCGGTTTATTTATTGAAAACGAGTTTGTTGTGCAAACTCTGAAGGATCTGGTCTGGGTTTTGTATAGTTACGCCTCTCCGAAAAGCTAAAGAAAAATCTTTCCAAAAAAAAAAAGGAAAAATTCCGCACAAGGCGAACGTTTTTTTTGAAACCATGAGGGGGAGGTGAAGTGCACTTAAGTGCACGGCTAGATGAAGCGTTTGCTTGGGATTTTTGCGCTTTTGTTGGTGTTGTGCGTGTTGGTTGTCGCTGATGATCTAAGGTTTATAAGAGAAGACGTACCTAACAAGCATGTGGTTGGGCCTGGAGGCATCTACATGATGCTTTCCTACTACAACCGCAATCTCACTCGTGACGATGTCATGGGATACGAATGCGAACTGTCAGTGTTTACGCCAGAGTTTAAAGACCCCATCAAACTAGTGCCCAACGCAGGTGTAACAATATTCGTTGTTAGAAACGATGTGATCACCGAAATCATCACCCTCGCACAGAGTGCTCCCAAAATACCGGAAGATGGCTATTTGGTCATCGGTCACGGTATGGCATCCTATGCGTTCATGCCACAGTTTGCAGTGGGAGACAAAGTAGAGATTCGCGATTACACTCCAAAGTTTTCTTCAAATAAAGACTACAAAGAATGGGTTATTATGCCCAACGGCAGCGAAGTGATGATCGCCGGCTGGAATAGGGGACGCTGCGCCGATGAAGTTGTGGCCTACAACGCCGACTATGCTGACAAGACCTATACCAACCAGTGGGGTTTCGAATTCTCCGTAGAACGAGATGAAGTCATCGAGACCCGTGCTTCAGGTTCCTTAAATTTCATGCCCATTCCGCCAAATGGCTTTGTGATCTCCGCACACGGAGTGGCCGCTGGTTCGATCAGCTTCGTTTATCCGGGGGATTTCGTTGAGCTTGACTAAACTGATTCTCTTCGACGGTTTCCTGGAGGGATTTTGATCCGGACCGCGAATTAGTGTTGTACAGGTTAAATTAATTCAGCAGATTAGCACCATAGATGTTCTCCAGATTGAAAAAATCAAAGGAGGTGTCTATGGTGCTTTTTTTCAGCGGATTGGGTCTTTTTGTTCTCAGAGTACTGGTGGCGATAGTAGGAGGCACGATCGCCGCAAGGTATCTGTGGAAGGAGTGCTTCCTCTACTTCAAAAACGAGGAGAAGTCCCTGCCGTGGGCTCTAGCAGCCCTGTTTGGACTCTTCTTAGGTTTTCCCCTAATGATTGCAGCAGTGGTGGCATGGATATTCCTCCAGATTGAAGGCAAAAAAAGCCAACCTGAAGCTCAGAAGGAGAGCTAAAAAAGAAAGACACGCTTTTTGGCGTGTCTCTTCTTATATTAAGTTCAAGTGACTTCTTTAAACTCAGCTGGTTAGCCCTAGCGCTTTCCTTAAAGCTGCAATCTCGTCTCGGAGTTTTGCCGCTTCCTCAAACTCAAGGTTGGCAGCCTTCTCGTACATGGTCTTTTCGAGGCTTTTGATGGTCTTGATGGCTTCTTCTGCGTTGATGTTTACGAGGGTTGGCAACTCTGAATCTGCGCTTTCGTCTTGTTTTTCTTCTGCCCGTACGAGCTCTCTGATGGACTTTTTGATGGTTTCGGGAGTTATGCCGTGCCGCTTGTTGTACTCCGTCTGGATTGCCCTACGGCGCTTGGTCTCGTCGATAGCGTTTCGCATAGAGTCTGTGATTTGGTCTGCGTACATGATAACCTGTCCGTTGACGTTTCTTGCAGCGCGTCCGATGGTTTGAATGAGAGACGTGTACGAACGCAGGAACCCTTCTTTGTCGGCATCCAGAATTGCCACCAAAGATACCTCCGGAAGGTCCAAACCTTCTCTCAGAAGGTTGATGCCCACAAGCACGTCGTAGGTTCCAAGTCGAAGGTCTCTGAGGGTTTCCGAACGCTCCATGGTCTGAACTTCCGAATGGATGTACTGCACCTTGATGCCCACTTCTTTAAGGTAGTCGGTAAGGTCTTCAGCCATCTTCTTGGTGAGGGTGAGTACCAAAGTCCGCTCATTACGCTCAATTCTCTTGTGGATCTCAGAGAGGAGGTCGTCGATTTGACCTTTGATAGGTCGGACGATGATTTCGGGGTCTACAAGGCCTGTAGGTCTGATGATTTGCTCCACGACCTGCTCCTGCTTGCCCAGTTCGTAAGGTCCGGGAGTGGCTGAAACATAGATGACCTGGTTGATGTGGTCTTCGAACTCCTCAAAGGTGAGCGGCCTGTTGTCCAGCGCCGAAGGCAGCCTAAAGCCAAATTCCACCAAGGTGGACTTGCGAGAGCGGTCTCCGGCATACATAGCTCGGATTTGGGGAACTGTGACGTGGGACTCGTCGATGAAAAGGAGGAAGTCGTCGGGGAAGTAGTCGAGAAGGCAGGCAGGCGGCTCTCCGGGCTGTCTGCCGGTGAGAAATCTGGAGTAGTTTTCAATGCCGGAGCAAAAGCCCATCTCTCTCAACATCTCCAAATCGTATTTGGTACGCATCTCAAGCCTCTGGGCTTCGAGGAGCTTGTTTTCGGCTCTGAGGACTTTTAGCCTCTCTTCCAGCTCTGCTTCGATGTCCATAATAGCCTGCTTCATCTTTTCTTCGGTTGTGATGTAGTGCGTTGCAGGGTAGAGGGTAAACTCCTTCAGCTCGCGGACGATTTCGCCGGTGACCAGATCGATCTCCATAATTCTGTCGATCTCGTCTCCGAAGAACTCAATGCGGATGGGGTTGTCTTGATAGGCAGGGATGATCTCAATGCTGTCGCCTCTCACCCTGAAGGTGTTCCGCTCAAAACCGATGTCGTTTCGGACGTAGCGGATGCCGATGAGTCTTCTGATCAGCTTGTCCCGGTCGCTGACTTCACCGGAGCCAATGGAGACGGTCATGCCTTTGTAATCATCAGGGGAACCCAGACCGTAGATGCAGCTCACGCTGGCCACAATAATCACGTCTCGGCGCTCGAAGAGGGAAGACGTGGCAGCGTGGCGGAGCCTGTCGATCTCGTCGTTGATCGATGCGTCTTTTTCGATGTAGGTATCGGTCTGAGGGACGTATGCCTCAGGCTGGTAGTAATCGTAGTAGCTGACAAAGTAGTGTACAGCGTTGTCGGGAAAGAACTCCCTGAACTCGCCGCAGAGCTGCTGAGCCAGGGTTTTATTGTGAGCAATCACCAAGGTCGGTTTTTGCACTTGCTCGATTACACAGGCCATCGTGAAGGTTTTGCCGGTACCAGTTGCACCGAGGAGAACTTGGTGCTTTTTGTTACTGCGTATTCCCTCTACAAGTTTCCGAATGGCCTCGGGCTGATCACCTTTTGGGGTATACTCGCTTTTTAATACGAACTTGTTCACGGAAACCGCCTCCTTATGTAGCGAACACCTATTCGCAGTGTCTATTATATAGTATGTTGTCCGAAAAAGCACCTCCGAAAAGAGACGAACTTTGAACGCTTAAGATTGCCTTCTTCGAACGTCTACCGCTAAGGATGTGAAAAAGAGCGTGGAAAAAAGCAAGTGGGGGAGCAGGCAGCCAGCAAAACTTGATGGGAACGTGCCAAAGGCATCAGGGATTCTCCCAATAGAAATGCTCCCTAAAAGGCTGGCTGAAGCGCCTTTTGCCTTAGGGAGCACTTTTCACACGGTTTGAGTTTTAGTCTATAGGAATGACTTTGTACTCGATCTTCTGCCAAACGGGCTCTAAAGCTTTGACGATGAGAAACCCGATTAGAAGGCCGACTATGCTACCGACAATGCCGGGAGTTTCGCTGCTGGAACTGTAGAGGGAGCTACCTATAAAGTAGCCTGCGATAAGAAGAAACAGGATGATTCCCGCAGAGACAATAAGAGCCATCAGTGCCTGACTGCTGTTTACATGGATATCTAGAAGCTGACCGACGCGGTAGTTGTCGTTTTTTATTGTGATATGCCGCCCGTCTCTGTAGGAACACCCGCCGCAACTGCCGCAGGACGCTCCGCACGATGAATCGGGGTAGACGCGGACTTGGGCGTACTTGTCATCGACTTTTTCGATCTGACCGATAAGATTCATAGTAGTTATCACCTGCGCTTGTAGTCTACTCTGATTGTATAGTACTTATGGGGGCATTTCAACCTGAGAAAAGGGGAGCCCCTTACTGCTGGGTAAGAATGAGCGGGCCGCTTGCGGTGATGGCAACGGTATGTTCGTACTGAACCGAGAGACTGCCGTCTACGGTTCTTGCGGTCCAACCGTTTTCGTCCATGGTGCACAGCGGGCTTCCTGCATTTACCATGGGTTCAATGGTAATGACCATCCCTTCCTTGAGCATGGTGCCCTTAAAAGGCGTTCTGAAGTGCAGAATCTGAGGCTTTTCATGGATGGAGGGGCCGATTCCGTGACCGGCAAAATCTCTAACCACAGAAAACCCCTGGGACTCTACGCGGCTTTCAATTGCAGTGCCGATATCGGAAGTCCGGCCACAAGGAACGGCCTTTTCTATGCCGCAGTAAAGAGCTTCGAGTGTCGTGTTCATCAGTCTGCGCGCATCTTCTGAGATCCTGCCCACACCATACGTCCAGGCAGAGTCAGCAAGAGCACCGTCAAGGTTTACCACCATGTCGATGGTAACGATATCTCCGCTGTTTAGAGGGTGGTTTCTGGGAAAACCATGGCAGATTTCGTCATTGACGGAGGCGCAGGTTGCAAATGGATAGCCTTTGTAGCCTTTCTGCTCGGGATATGCGCCATGTTTGAGCAGGTACTCTTCAACAAAGCGGTCGATGTCCAAAGTAGATACGCCGGGCCTGATCCTACGCTTAATCTCCCGGTGGCAGGCTGCAAGGAGCCTTCCCGCTTCATGCATCTTTCTGATTTCCAGTTCGGATTTCAATGTGACCAACCGACCACTCCTCGTTTGATCTGGGAACTTTACCAATAACGTATGCCAAAAACTCTGGGGCACTGTAGGACCTTCTTCCTGAAACCTGTGTGTGGCTGGAAAGATGAAGAACCCTTGAGAATTACTCTTGTACCCGGTGTTCTGTGATATAATGATAACTATAAGCCCCACTTGTGAAGGGAAAGATTTGAATGGAAGCATACTTAAAGCCAAAGAGATACATCAATATGCACCTTTTAAAGCAGATCGTCCTGTTCGCCCTTCCGATCATGGCCATGAACATCCTGCAGCTCTTGTTCAATGCTGCAGATATGATCATCGTTGGTCGGTACTCAGGAAGCCATGCATTGGCAGCAGTGGGTGCGACTGGATCTTTAATAAACCTTTTGGTGAACCTGTTTATGGGTCTGTCGGTGGGCATCAGTGTCGTGGTAGCACGAGACTACGGTGCGCACAGAGATGACGACATCAACCGTTCGCTTCACACGTCCATTGCCGTTGGCATTTTCAGCGGTGTGTTCGTGATGATCGTTGGGATTTTATTCTGCAAGCCTCTTCTTGCCATGATGGGGACTCCGGTCGATATCATCGATGCTTCCGCTCTATATATGCGTATCTACTTTCTAGGTATTCCCGCTACCATGGTCTACAACTTCGGTGCAGGGGCTCTGCGCGCCACAGGCGACAGTAAGAGGCCCATGTACTTTTTGACTATAGCAGGCATTGTGAACGTTGTGCTCAACATGTTTTTCGTAGTAGTGTTGGGCATGAGCGTGGATGGAGTTGCGCTTGCGACAACCATCTCTCAGTACTTATCGGCATTTCTAGTCTTGTTTACCTTTTCTAAGGAAGCAGGTGCCCTCCACTTTAGTACCAAAAAGATCAAAATCCATAAGCAAAAGCTTGTGGATATTGTGCGAATCGGTATACCTGCTGGCCTTCAGAGTACACTGTTTTCCGTGTCCAACGTTCTAATACAGTCTGCAATCAACTCTTTTGGCTCAACTGCTGTTGCTGCCAGCGCGGCTGCTGCTAATATTGAAGGCATAGTCAGCACGTCGACGACTGCATTGTACAACTCTGCCATCACCTTCACCGGTCAGTCAATGGGAGCAAGGGACTACGACCGCATCGACGAGACCGCAAAGGTTGTGACCGTTTTGATCTTTGCGTCTTGGATTCTCATCGGCGGACTTACTGTAGTCTTCGGGAGACCATTGCTTTCCATCTATACTACAGATAGCGAAGTGGTGGAGCTCGGCTTGATGCGCATCAAGATCATGATGGTGGCCTACTTCACTGCCGGTGCAATGAACGTTTATCCAGGCCTAACGAGAGCTATGGGCTACTCCATATCCCCGATGCTCAGTACTCTGTTTGGTGCGGTGTTGATGCGTATTGCCTGGTTGCTGACGATCTTCAAACAGTATCCAACGCAAGCGGTGCTGTTTGCGGCCTACCCGGTCACGTGGGCTATCTCCGGCCTCGGACAGGTTCTGATCTTTTTCTATGCGAGAAAGAGAGTACGTGAGAAAGATCGGTTGCAAGAAGCGCATGACGCAGAAGCAACAGAAGAAACACTTGCAGCAGAATAGACAGTGTACTAACAGAAGATCACCCCCAATTGCCGGACTTTGCAGTCTGTATTGGGGGTTTTTTTGCTTGAAGTGCTGTTTTTAAATCAGTTTAGGGCTGCAAGATCCCGGCTTCCTGCTGCTGGATCTAGGGTGAACTCGATGAACTGGTCCTTCAGCGCGTCTGTAAGGATGTCGGCAATGTCTTGCGCTTGGATCGCAAGAAGGTCGAACATCATGGTCTGCTTTTCATAGTTCTCCTGGATCCTGTAGAGAGCGCAGGCTTCTATTAGGGAAAGATGTTCGCTTAACACCGCTAGAAGCTCGTCGCAGTCCAAAAACGGGTTTAATTCGTGAAGAAACCGGCAGATGCTTTCGGCGTTCTCCTGCCACCGGTAGCGAATGTCTTTGACTTTTGGCGAGCTTACTTCATCGATCTCTGCAAATAGATCCAACGTTAGCCTGCAGTGCTCTTTTAGAAGATGGGCCACACGTGACGCGTTTTCCGGTCCGTAGAAGTGTTCGAGAAAACCGGCCAAGTCGCTGACATTTTTGTACAGGCGGGCTGCAACCGCGGCCGTGTCTTTGGCTTTGTCGATGATGCTGAGCATGGCCAGCGTCTTCCAATTAGTATGCCTTTCCAGAATAGCCCTGAGGGACGCGTTTAGAAGGCAGCATTCTGCGGTGATCCCGAACCTCCGCCCAGTATGCAGCATGGTGGAACCTCCTTCCGAAGTCGTTTTCAGTCTAGAGTATGCAGAACCAGGAAAAAAGTCCCAAAAAGGGCTCGGTAGACTTTGATCGAGGAGGGACAGGGGAGAGGGGTGGGGAGTGTGAAACAGTGACCGTTACAGCAAAACCGACGGAAGCCGGACTTCAAATGCCGATTTTCAAATTCGAAAAGGTTTTGCTTGTGGCAGAGGAATTGTTTTGCCAAAATCGAACATGAAAAATAAGAATGGATATTGCATACCAGTTATTACATAACTGAGATCAAACCCAGATCGTAATCTTGGCGAAAGTTCAGTGCGGTGCCATTTCTGTGGTGCTTAGCTGGATCTGTCTTGGAAAAATGGCTAATGGAAAAGAACGTCTCCCTTGATGTCAGCGTAGACTAACAACAGCGCAGGGATGCAAATTGAGGGCTTCCAGCGGCAAACGCTGCAGGTGCCTTTGTGCATTAAGCACGTAAACATATAGGCTACGGATCAGAGCTCTGTTGCGAGCAGTGAATTTTCTTGGTTATTCGGCGGTTTTTAGAACCGCTTGATTAACAAAACACTTTGTCGGGGGGAGATAACAATGAACTGGTTTGCAGTGTCGTCTCTTGTGTCGGTACTTGCTTTTGGTGTTGCGGTATGGTTTTACTTCTGGGTGAAAAACCAGCCGTCGGCCAACGGCGAGGTTATGAGAATTGGCGGTCTGATTAAAGAAGGCGCCAATACGTTCCTGGCAAGGGAGTATCGGGTGCTTGGATGGTTTGTACTCATTGCTGCTGTAATCATTTTCCTTTTCGTACCACATCCCGTATGGCAGGGTGGTATTAGCCAGAATTTGACGCTGGCTTTAGCATATATCGCGGGCTCTGTGTTCTCAGGTCTTGCTGGTAAAATTGGCATTAGCGTTGCCACCAACGCCAATGTCAAATGTGCCGAAGCTGCAGTAGAAGGCAACAAGCGTTCGTTTATGGTAGGGTTTAGAGGCGGAGCGGTAATGGGTCTTGCAGTTGTGGGTTCTAGCCTGCTTGGCGTAACCTTGGTGATGCTTCTCACTAAAGACGCCTCGGTGACTCTGGCCTTCAGCTTTGGAGCTTCGTCACTGGCTTTGTTTGCCAAAGCCGGAGGTGGTATTTTCACCAAGACTGCTGATATCAGTGCGGATATTGTCGGCAAAGTGGAGTTCGGTATTCCCGAAGACGATCCGAGAAACCCTGCGGTTATCGCCGACAACGTCGGAGATAACGTTGGCGATGTAGCTGGAATGGGTGCCGATCTTTTCGACTCCCATGTAGCGTCTCTAGCTTCGGCCTTGGTTCTAGCAACGGCCCTAGACAAGGGAATCGGTCAGAACATCGCTATGGTTTTCTGCTACGGGTCGATCGGTCTTCTGGCTTCGGTTATCGGAACGCTTCTGGCCAGAATCAAAGACGGTTCTAGTCCAACGAGGGCTCTCAATACATCAACCTACGTTACTACCGGGATTTTTGCTGTTTTAACCGCTGTTTGCACTCATTTGTTCGGCTTCAACTGGCTGTACTGGGGTGCAACCGCTCTGGGACTTGCAGTTGGTGTGGTTGTAGGTATGGCAACTAACTACTTCACCGACGACAGGTTCAATCCGGTGAAGGCTGTAGCTGAAGCATCCAGAACCGGTCCGGCGTTTACGATTATCTCGGGCATTAGCTACGGCTTCTTAAGCGTCTTCCCAGCTCTAGTCGGCATCGCAGTTGCCGCTCTCGGTGCGTTTTCGATCACAAACGGTATCGATCCCACGACCAGTGTAGACGCTCTCTTTGGCATTTCCATGAGCGCTGTCGGAATGCTCTCTATCGTAGGTATGATCATTTCCAACGACGCCTACGGTCCTATTGTGGACAACGCTAGGGGACTGGTGGAGATGGGCGGTCTCGGCGAGAAAGCGCTGGAGATCACCGACGAGCTCGATAGTGCGGGAAATACTGTTAAAGCTGTAACCAAAGGCTTTGCCATCGGCGCAGCAGGTCTTACGGTTATTGCGCTTTTAGGCGCTTACCTTGCCGAAGTCAACGACGTTTTGGCAGGACACGGTATGGAACTTCTGGCCGGGTTTGATATCATGAATCCCAAGGTCTTCTTCGGACTTCTTGTGGGGTCTGCAGTTCCTGCAGTCTTTTCCGGTATGCTGATGCTCGGCGTTGATCGGAACGCTCAGAGGATGGTCGACGAAATCCACAGACAGTTTGATGAGATACCGGGACTGAAAGAAGGAAAAAAAGGCGTCGCTCCAGAGTACGACAAATGTATCGACATTGCTACAAAGGGCGCGTTGAGAGAACTGGTACCGGCAGGTCTTATGGCTATCGGTTCAACACTTTTGGTGGGCTTTGTTGGAGGAGTTCACGCCATAGGGGGCTTTTTGACAGGGAATATTGTCAGCGGCCTTTTGCTTGCTCTGTTTATGAGCAATGCCGGCGGTCTGTGGGACAATTCCAAGAAGTATATTGAAGCCGGGCACGAAGGCGGAAAGGGCTCTGATGCTCACAAGTCTGCTGTTGTTGGCGACACTGTTGGCGATCCGTGTAAGGACACAGCCGGTCCTTCGATTAACACCCAAATCACCGTTGTGTCTCTGGTGGCGTCGCTATGTGCTGCGCTTTTTGCCATATATTCACTTCTTTAGACATTGGCGTTTGTTTCCAGGCTCTCAGCAGCTTGTGCTGCGAGAGCCTCATCTTTTTACCAAAACAGAGAAGAGTCAGAACGTGTTTCGAAACTGAAAGGTTACTGGCTTTTTCGAAACCTAAAAACAAACCGCGATTTAGGGCGTCGTCCAGTAAGGTTTACCTGGACAATGAAGGAATTTCGAATTACTACATAGAATCAATAAACTAGCATGATAAATTAATGACTAGCGTCTACGAAAAACGCAGGTGTTTTTTATCTTGCGGACAAACGCAGTTCGGAGATGGTTTTGTGGTACGTGTTTTGCGTGGGTCTTTTGGTTCACTTAATTTGGTGGAGGGTGTGCCAATAAGCGTTTTATACACATACAATAAGTTGTAACGAGTTTGCTTTTCAGCTAGCTTTGTTCTACTGTGTATTCTACGAAAGCCCATATCTTTAAGGTGTTAGTACGCGGTCTTTACGACTGGGGTAGCGGAATCAAAAGAGGAGGGCATGAACGTGAGAGTGGAATCTACCGAATTTCTAGAAGAGGTTATACGCCATTACGATTTACCTGGAGACATTGTTGAAGCCACTCAATGTCTTAACGGACATATAAATGGAACTTATAGAGTTATCTTATTGACTCCTGAAGGCATAAAAGACGATCTGATTGTGCAGAAAATCAATCATTATGTATTTAAAGATCCGGAAAAGGTAATGCATAATATTGAAGAAGTGGGACGCCATGTTCGCAGTAAAAAAGCTACCAGCGACTGTGATATTATCTCTTTCATGAACAACAAGGATGGCAGGAACTTTACCGAGGTAAACGGCGAATATTGGCGCATTACTCGTTTTGTTAAAGACTCGATCACTTTCGATTTCGTAGAGTCCAGCAAGGTTCTCTACAGTGCAGGGTATGCTTTTGGCAGATTTCAGTCGCTGCTTTCAGATCTGCCTATGGAGAGGCTCTACGAGACTATTCCCGATTTCCACAATACCAAAAAAAGGTTGGACTACTTTTTTGATGTGGTTTCAAAGGATCCTGAGGGCAGAGCCAAGGATGTCAAAAAGGAGATCGACTTCTTCAGTAAATATTACGATTTTGCAACGGAGCTTACCAGGATGACTGAGGCCGAAGAAGTGCCTTTGCGCGTCACGCACAACGATACGAAGTACAATAACATACTGATGCACAAAGACACTTTAGAACCCCTTTGTGTCATAGATCTGGACACAGTAATGCCCGGACTTGCCATGCATGATTTCGGCGATGCCATTCGGTTTGCTGCAAACACCGCTGCTGAAGACGAAGTAGATCTCAGCAAGGTAGGTCTCAATCTTGAGCACTACCGCGAGTTCACCAGAGGGTTTATGAGCGCGCTCCAGGGACTAACTAGGAAAGAGATCGACACTATGGCTCTCGGCGCCATTACCATCACCATAGAACTTGCGTCCAGGTTCCTTGCGGACCATCTCAACGGTGACAAGTACTTTCGCATCCACCGACCAGGACACAACCTTGACAGAGCAAGATGCCAGATTAAACTGGCTGAGGATATGCTAGAGAAGTACGATGAGATGCGCGAAATCGTCAACGAGAGCATTGCAAGCAACGAAGCAGCCACAGCAATAGAGTAAGTAGAGTAAAAAGCACAGAATCCCAGTATGATCCTGTGCTTTGATTTTTTCGCTTTACACCGGTTTGCAGAAGAGAAACCGGTATTTGGTGAACTTGAATCATTATAGGGAGCAGCTCCAGAGGCTGCTCTTTTGTTATGGGTTAGTATTCCATTAAAGTGAGATCCCCTGACGAGAGTGCTGCTTGATTGCTGATAGAGAAGGAGATGCTGTACCATCAGCTAAAGTTTGAAGCATTTGTGGTGCGCAGTTTTAAAGGCGTTTAATGCCTAGATTTCGGAAACTGAAGGTCTTTTAGAACATACGGAAGGTTTTGCACCGTCTCGAAAAGGTACCGAAGCAAAGTTTGGGTAGAAGATCGCCAAGCTGAGTGGAAATAGGCAAAAAAAAAGCAGCTGCAGGCAGCTGCTTTAAGTCATTCGGTTGCATTTGCGACAAAAAGTTTTAACAGACCGTAAGTTTAGGTTTTAGAGAATACCAACAACGTCTTTTAAGTCCACTACAAAAGCAATACCTGTACCGGGCTGCTCGAGCTTGCCGGCTACTTTGATGGCTTCTAATACTTCTTGGGTTTTCTCTTTCTCAATGACTGTAAGGACGATTTCTTTTTCCGGCTCTATCAGGATACCGAAAAACTTCTTTTTGTCGTTAATGCCAGTTCCCCGACCTGGAATGATGGTGCCGCCGTTGCAGCCTTTAGCTCTGGTCGCATCGACAATCTCCTCACCCCAGCCTTTAGACACGATCGTTACAATTAAATCAAAATTACTCACTGACGTTTGCTTTTCCACTGGGCTCTGACACCTCCGTTTGCCTTTCCGTTTCTTTAACCTTCATGACGTAAAGAATACCGAGCAACTGGACAGCAAGAACTGCAGCTAACGCAACTATGGCAACAAGTCCAAATCCTTTAAGAGCCGCTTGATGAGCGCTGTCAGCCATTGCCACAGAAAGAGTCATCATGAACGACACTGTCAGCGGACCAGTAGCGACTGCCCCAGCGTCATAAGCGATAGCTGCAAATGTGCGGTTGGTAAAGCGCATGCATATAAGCGCCAGGACATGTCCGGGCAAGATGATCCACGTAAGGGGGATACCCTTGCCAACAAAAAACAACGCAAATCCGATCAGCGACCCAACTCCAATAGAAGCCGTTACAATCAACATCTGACCTTTTATGGTTCCAGTCGAAGCTGATTCGACTTGCTCTGCAAGTACTCGGAGAGAAGGTTCGGCTGCAGTAACCAGGAACCCCAAAAGCAACCCAATGGGGAAGAGCCAACCTTTGCTGTTCATGGCTCCGAATACAGATCCTAAAGCTTCTGCAACTGGTTTAAAACCTGCATATACTCCGTAAAGGAAGAAACTCAGTCCCACCAAGGTGATGACAATTCCCAGCGCTACTCTTTTCAAATAGGTTTTTGGAAGTTTCAAGTACAAGCCATCGAAGATGGCGAACAAAACCACGATGGGAATGAGGGTTTTGCCTACTTCCAAGAAGACGTAGAACAGATCAACAAAAAACCCTGTTAGACTCATAGAACGAAGACCCCCAGTACCATCAAGATCAGTATCGGACCGAGAGTAGCCAGCCCAACCAGGCCGAAGCCATCATCCAATGAGTTTCTTCCGCTTAAAACCGAAGCTGTGCCCTGACCTAGGGCGATGATGCAAGGAACAACCAGAGGTCCCGTGGAGATGCTTCCGGAGTCAAGGAAAAACGGTAAAAGGTCTTTTGGTGCAAAGATGCTAAATGCAAGCACCAGCAAATACCCGACGGTCAGTACGGTACGGATCTTAATATTTAAAACGATACGCATTAGGGCAAATGCCGATAGAAGACCCATACCTGCAGCGACAATGTACGCCAAATACTTAGGCGGTATATTGATGGACCCAGCAGCCAGCCCTTCGAACTGACTCACCATAACGCTAACGCTGGGGTCTGCGGTAGTGACTAAAAAGACAAGGAGAAATGCTGTGGCTATGAGCAATAATACCGATCCGCTTTTTGGTAGGTAAGCTCCGATTCGCTCTCCCATTGATATGACTGAGATGTTAGTACCAAATAAGAACAAAAACAGTCCAATCCAACAGAAGAAAGCGCCTATTAGTGTTCTAAGAATGTTTTCTGTGTTTCCTGGCAAGAATACTAGGTTGAGTACAAGGACCAATGCAGCTAGAGGGACAATTGCAAGAGCTGCTTCCTTCAAACCTTGTCTGATTTCATTCAATAAAGATCCTCCTTCCAAAAAAGTGTTGTTGCATTTTCAAGTAAAAGTTCTGTGCATCAGAAACACTTACTTCAAAATGACACTATTTTAGTATATCACATCCCTGAGGGTTTTGCATGGCGATTCAAACAAGACAGCTCGTTCTAGCTACAGCTTGCGTTAAAAAGCTGGTATTTTTAAGTTTTACTACCTACACCTACTCCGCTACCATCGTGATAGTCGGTTGAATTCTAGAACAGTTGTGATATGATAGTAGTGAAAGAAGTATCATATCTATAATGATCGGTGGTTCTTTTATGAGAAGGTTCAGAGTATGCAATAGGAATACGCTGTCGATTCTTGCCTTTTCATTGCTATCTACATATGTTCTTTCGTTCCTCTTCGAGGGACAGATTCTCTATGGCCTTTTAGGTATTTTCGGTATGTCCACATCTAGCAATATTCCACTGGCAATGAGCGCCCAATTTCTCGGCCTTCTGACCAGTGGTTTTTTTATTAAGTCTGCTGCTAGAGCCAAGTTAACGATGTTGTACGGAACGGGTATCGCTTTTATCACATTGATTCCATTCTTTTTCGCTCCGTCTCTTTTGTGGAAAGTGGGACTATTACTTGGCGGTTACAGCAGTGGTGCCGCAATAGCTGCCTGGGGTTACTTCCTGAAGATATTCACAGAGAGAAAAGAACGCTTAAAAACATGTGCTGACGTACTCATTACGTCAAATATCTTTATGATCGTCATCAACTTCATCGCAATCCGGCTAACGCCGTATGTCGGATTAGTGATCGTGATGTTGGCTTTGATCATTGGAATGCTTTTGACAGGCAGGCTTAAAGTTGACGCGGCTCTTGATGGTGTTACAAAAAAGGGCAGTGTTCAGTCTACAGGCAGGTTAAAGAATGCCGTTTTGGTTCTCTGTTTGTTTATCGCAGTACTCACCATTAACTCCGGCATTATGTATGTGGTTATCAATCCTGCATTTGAGCACTTAACCTCTCTTGTGAGTTGGTATTGGGCCGTTCCGTATATCATCGCCCTTTTTGTCATGCGCAGTCTACCATGGGCAAGTAGGCATTCGAGAGTGCTTTATCTCGGAATGGCCATGATGATAGGTGCGTTTATCGCTTTTATGCTCCTTGGCAGAGCCTCACTGGACTACTTAGTGGTAAACACCTTATTTCTAGGAGCTTGTGGTTTCTTTGATCTCTTCTGGTGGAGCATCTTAGGGAACATGCTAGATTACACCGAAAAGCCTAGTTTCGTCTTTGGCATTGGCTTATCTGCTAATGTCCTTGGGGTCTTGGCTGGAAGTATGATCGGTAGGGTGGCGAGGTCAACTCACCTGCTCACTGCAGAAATCACTGTTATGGGCCTTACCGTCGTCTGCGTAACCTTAGGCGTCCTTCCGATTCTTAACCGGTACCTGGTTCTTTTGCTGAAGGATCAACCCTACCTTTTGGCTTTTGAAGCCCAAGATGCAAGTACCGAACGTTCTGCTTCGTATCAAGCTGAAGCTTTAGATCCGTTGACTAGTAGAGAACGGGAAGTTTTGGAACATTTGCTTGCAGGCAAGTCCAATCAGGAAATAGCAGGTGCGTTGTCTGTCACAGTCAACACGGTAAAAACACACGCTAAGAACATCTATTCTAAGTACGATGTTCATAGTAGGGCGGAGTTAATCAGCCTGCTCTTGAAGGGGAGAGACTCCTGATATAACCTACTGGTTCTTTCGCTAGACGCAGGAGAGGTTATAGACCTTTCTTTCCCATTATGTAGGACTGAGTGAAATACAATCTGCCCCTTATGCTGGTCTTTTAAAGCCTCCTACCCACAATGGGTGAGGGGGCTTTTTGTCGATTTCATCCGTATGGTGCACGACCTGGCAGGTAATTACTGTTACGATAAAATCACATAGTGGACACATCGGTGTTCTAGGGGTCGAAAAGTCCGCGATGTAGACAAAGTAGTCGGGTTTGGCGAGGGGTACGCTGTCTTTTACTACAGATCGACTTAAAACGGCGTTTGCCCTGAGATTTGGAAGAGAGGGGTGTCGGAACAAACAAGGGGGGGGAGTGTATCCCCGCGTGTTGGGACAGCTTACTAGAGTTTGCACCGGTAAAGTGTGGTGCTTTGCTCTTGTTGAACGTAGTGCTTTGACATAGGGCTTAAGACGAGATCAGAAAAAAGGAGCTAAAAACATGAAAAGATCACACAGACTTGCACAGTGGATGTTACTGTTACTAGTCATTAGTCTTTTATCCGGCTGTCTAGACGGTATCTTGAACAACAAGAAGACTTACAAGCTCACTGTAACAGTGTTAGAAGAGGCCACGGACAATCCTATCCAAGGAGCTGTGGTTGAAATTGTAGGCAAGGTTGGTGCCCATCAAGAGACAGACAAAGATGGAAAGGCTAATCTTGTTGGGTTGTCGGAAACCTTAGAACTTAACATTGAAGCTCCAGGTTATCTGCCTCAAAGCAAATCTGTAGTCATGAACAAAGATCAAAGCATTGTTGTTAAGCTTGCTATTAACGCGACGGGAACGGTTGTGGCAACCCCGGAGCAATTGGCTCAGGTCATAGCCGACGAGGAAGTAGAAAGTATCGTTTTGGCGAGCGATTTAGTTCTTAATGAGATGCTGGTCATAAACCGTCCGGTTGACTTGAATTTATCGAACAAGACGTTAAAAGGCGATGTAAAGTACAGTTTCGATGATGCGGAAACTATAGAACTGTCCGGAACAGGGAAAATCCAAGGAAACTTAACCGTTAACGCTCCGAATGCAACAGTCACAAATCGGCTTAGTGTTACGGAGTTTGTGAATATAGAAGAAGTTGCCAGTTCGACGTGGAATGAGTATGCCAGTGGAAACAAGCTTGTAGTGTTAGCGCCTGAAATACAGGTTAACATCTATAACGGTGCGGAGTCTATTCGCTTTGGTCTTGAGTCATGGAATGCGAAGCTGAAGATACACGGTGGAACCGTTCAGAGTCTAGTTGCCGAATCCCAGGTACGGGTTTGGGGCGCTGACAAGATTCAAGTGGCGGAAGTTAACGCGCCTCATGTGACCTTTGATCTTAGCCCTCAGGAGATCCAAGGTGACTTCAGCCCTACTATCATAATGTCTTTTGTTCCAGGAACAGGTGGCACTATCCCAGCTTGGATTCCATCTACAGCGGACCCAGAGACGTTTGCCGGTCTGTATATTCAACGTCAACAACGATGGTCCCACTTTAGCTCGGTAACTTATCCAGAAGTAGACATGTACTTCCCATCTCCTGCGAGCTTGGACGGCGACAGTTATGTTCTACAGTACTTCGATAAAACAGACTCTACTTGGAAACAATACGACGAAGTTGAAACGAGTTCTTCTCTGTCGGAAAACTTCTCAATAACTTGTTGGGAAGAAACACGCTTTAGATTGCTGATGGTTGGTGGCCCACTCAACAATTACGTGTCTAATGAAGTAGTGGCCAAGGCCACCAACGTTGACACGTACTTCTCCGCTTGGGGTATCATCGGATCCAGTCAATATGTGGGAGAAACGGTCAATGCCTATGCCCTTGCAAAGAGTCTTTCTGACGGCACTGAAGTCGATGAAGAGTACTTCACATATCAATGGTTCAGAGTAGATCCAGTTACAATGGAGTTTGAAGCGATTCCAGGAGCAACAACTACTCAGTATACTACTCAAGATGAAGACGCAGGCAAAGCAGTGATCTTTAGGGCTACCGGTGATGACGAAAATATCGGGGGTTACATCCAAATTTGGGCAGCTAGTGTAGGTATGATAGGTTCTGCTGCAAGACCTACTTTAATTCCAAACAAAGCTTATATATCTGATGTTGGACCGAACAGCCTTGTCTTGAATCTACACAAGAACGTATCCGGTCTAGAACCAGAAGAAGTTGAGATTTGGGTATATGGAGCTGAGATCAGTGAGCAACTACCGGTGAAAAACATCGAGTTTGTTGCTGGATCCAAATCACAGTTGATCCTAGAGGTTGATATACCTAACGATGTAGAATCGCTTTGGTTAACTGCAAAATCAACCAATTGGGGTGCTGTATCTAACTATCCAAATGACGGAGCTCCTTACATCATGGATTCCATCATCTACACCTTCTAGTTTGGTATGCC
>ERZ773359.2319-NODE-2319-length-24212-cov-5.626568_pt1 | contig 24212 bp, 15 predicted proteins | sample MGYA00374955_ERZ773359 | MGnify/ENA primary metagenome ERZ773359 (study PRJEB29098, sample SAMN04486028) | biogas fermenter metagenome | study: EMG produced TPA metagenomics assembly of the Biogas fermentation microbial communities from Germany - Plant 4 DNA1...
CTGACTCTGTGGAATTTACTTTTACAAACCGGAGTTTACTTTTTCAATTGACCTAATACAAAATAATTCTTCTGAAAAGTTTCCACGCAGTTATTTATTCTTTCCATATAATTGAATTTAATAATATGTCCCGGTCAAATATATTTTTTTATAGTTATGAAAATCCTGTTCTTTTTCGAGACAGCACCGATACTTTCCAGAACTATTCGCCCTTTTCCCCTCAAAGTAATGGTTTGCCCCTCTTCAACAGTCTTAGAGACATTATTGCATTCTTCATACTGGAGATATACCTTGCCTGCCTTAATACAATCAGCCGCCAGAGAACGAGATATATTAAATCCTTCAGCCACAATGGCATCCAATCTCAACGATGCTACAGTGGTGGTTTTCTCTGTTGTTTTCACAGCGGGTACAGTGAGTTTACTCAAAGGAGCGGTCTTTACATCAACCCGAAGACGCCCCGCCTGAGTTAAATTATTTTCAATAAAAGCTGCCATATCTGAAAGCAAAACAACCTGTGTATACTCATCATGGACAAGAATATCCCCAAGTGTTTCACGCTTAATACCTAAATTCATTATTGCACCTAAAAAATCCCTGTGGGTCAATTCCCTGGAATACCGGTTTTTTTTGTAGCTTATTTCAACCAACGAAACCGGATAAGATGGATCGTTCCTTACAGCTTCCAGAGTTTCTGCCTCTGTACTGCCTGTGAGATATTCGGGCACGAAGGCAACAACGACCCTTTCTGCATCCTTGTAGCCACCATCAAAAACATATTTTACACCAAGCTCATTAAGAACCTTCTTTGCAACAGATCTCTGGTGCGGATCTATAAAGTGAGTATAAGTTATATATCCTTTTAATGATTGATTTGCCTTATCCACCAATCTTCTTACAAAAAGTTTATCTTCTTCAGTCCGTGCAAAACTGAGCAGCTTTTCTTTATCAATACCTGTCAAGACAATTACTCCTGTTAGATTTCTTTGAAATATGAAAACAGCTCTCTGCATAAAGCTGGAGCTGTTTATCAGTCACATGTATATCAGAACTCAAAGCTTTATACCCTGTCTTTCATATCAAGGAGCTTGCGTTTAAGCTCATCTTCCATGGTTCTGAGCTCTGCTTCAGCCTGAAGTCTTTTCTGGCGCCCTTCCTGCGAAATAGCAAGGGTTTCTTCCAGGGTCTCGATAAGATCCTGATTAACCTTTTTAAGTGTTTCAATATCAACAATACCCCGTTCATTTTCACGGGCAATCTCTATGGAACTGACCTTGAGCATTTCGGAATTACGGGCTAAAAGCTCATTGGTCGTATTTGTAACATCTCTTTGGAGTTTCAACGCAGCTTGTTGGCGAAGCATTGTAATTGCAATGGCAATCTGATTTTTCCAAAGTGGTATTGTATTCATAATGGAACTTTGGATTTTTTCAACCAAAGTCTGGTCATTATTTTGAATAAGCCTTATTTGCGGTGCAGTCTGAATAGCAATCATACGGCTCAGTTTCAGATCATGAATCTTCTTTTCAAAACGGGATATAAGTTCCGCCATATCCTTGACTTTTTGTGCATCCACCGGATCCCCGGACTTGGTTGCTTTTTCTTTAAGCTGGGGCAGTACCTTGTCGTTCAGTTCCTTTAACTTGAGTGAGCCCGCCATAATATACATGTCCAGCTGGTGAAGATACTCAAGATTTTTTTCATACATGATATCCAGGGTTGTAATATCACGTATCAGCTGGAGCTTTGCCCTGTCAAGCTGGTCGATTATTTTTTCTATTTGAACGCTTATTTTATCATATCGGGATATAAACTTTTGTGCTTCCCTTTTGAAACCCCCAAATAGTCTGGAAAACCTTTTTTGGCCGGGATCCAGATTATCTATATTGACATCCTGGACCTTTGACAACAGATCATTGAGAATATTGCCAACCTCGCCGCTATCTTTGGCCCTTATTTGATCCAATATGGCATCAGAAAATTTGGATATATCACTTTGTGCCAGACCGCCGTACTGGATGACACTTTGAGAATCCGTTATATCAATCTGTGCGGCAATATCCAGAATTTTCTGCCTGTCTTCAGGCGACATTTCATTCCATTTCTTAACATCATAATCATCCACAGATTTAACATCCTTTTGAGGGGCATTTTGCAGCTGACCTTCCATCACAACCATACCTTTCCGGATAATAATTACAAAATCTTCCTTATCTTAGTATATACCACTTTTATTTTTATTTGAAGCATTTTTATCAGTCTTGGGTGAGCTGCTGGTGATATTATTTGCCAATGTTTCAAACAGCTTTATTTCAGTATCCAGATCCATTACATCATTATTGAGCATTCTTTCCTTCTGCTTGAGGAACGTAGCCCGGATATTTTTAAGAGAACTTTCAGTCCTCTCAAGGGTTTCTACTGCTTCAGCAGGCATTGGTCTTATGGTTGCCAATTCTGCATATTTTACTATAATCTTGTGAGTTGGCTCCAAATAGTGACTGATGAATTGTTTAACTATACGTATATCCTTTGGATCCTTCTTCAAGAGTTCAAACATAGATTCAGCAATTCTGCATAATTCCTCGACTTGCTGTTTTATCTCAACCTGTGTGAGCTTTTGAACAGCATACCTCATACCCCGGGTGAGCTGACGGCCTTTTTTTATGGTATTATCTATATCTGACCTGGTAGTTCCATCGTAAACTATGGCCTGATCCCTTTGCTTTTTGTCATAAATCAAAGAAACAGCAAGCCAGCCCAGAACACCGCCAATAAGAGCATACTCAAGCAAACCTACTGTTAATATTAACAGTACAAAAACACCGCACCCTGTAAGTATGGATACTATTCTGCCAGTCGTCGATGATTTCAAAAACTCACCACCTGTAGATCTTTTCATTTTAATTTTACACAGTTTTATTCATCCGGTAAAGAGCCATCAAATGGCTTAATCAACGCTCTGTCTGTAACCGGGTCTATAAATGCCATATCCACTAACATTCTATTACTACTCTCCATAAAATTTTCCCCTTTTTTCTCAGGAAAACTGCCTGACAATAACATGAAACGTCTGTGATAAGTTTTTTTCCACTGACCTTCAACATAGTAGCTCAGATATTCCTTGGCATTTAACACCTTTACCTGACTGTTGCTTAAGAAATCGGGCAAAACTGTATTTTTCAGTGAAGAGGCATAATCAAGGGCAATATATGAATCCAGGGCATATGAATCCATTCCCGGAATATTCAGAGCGAAATTTCTCAATGCCTTAAACAGTCTTGCGGCTGCAATCGGAGCAAAAATCATGCCCTTCTCCGCCAGATATTGTGCAAAACTCTCGTAAAGGTCAAAGGGAGCTGGAAAATAGTTTAACAGGTACTTTAAAGTCAGGGTAAATCTTCCTGAGTTGTAGGTCCGGTCCAGTGCTTCTTCAACCCTTTTCAGCCTGAGTATGTCACTGTATTTCATATACTTATTTTCAAGAACCTCATACGGCGGATAGGACCTGTACTTATAATCATGTAAATTAGCTTCCCTGCGTATTCTGGTGCCGTGGAGCAGTTTTAGAAATCCGAGCTGTAAATGGTGGGCATTTATCTCATAAACCCGGTTAAAGGAATTTATAAAAGAATCAATGTCCTCATAAGGAAGGCCGGCAATAAGGTCAGTATGAATATGGATATTTCCCTTTTTTGCAAGGATTTTAAGATTCTCTATGGCAACATCCACATCCATTACTCTTGAAACTGATCTCAAGGTTTCAGTATTGACCGATTGAATACCTGCCTCTACTTGCACAAGTCCCGGGGGCATGGTCATAAGGCTCGACATTTGCGCTTCTGTTAAGCGGTCAGGGTTAATCTCAAAATGGAAAGACACATTATGCCCTTCATATTTTCTTATAATCTCCCAGATTTTCAGTGAATGCTCTTCATGGACATTAAAAGATCTGTCGATGAATTTGACTACCTTGGCACCTGCTTTGACCAATGCATCCACGTCTTTTTCAATTTTATCAATAGGAAAGAAAACAAGCTTCCGGCTCTCTGACGAAAGACAGTAAGAGCATCGGTAAGGACATCCCCTGGATGATTCAATATAAGCTATCCTGCCTTTTATCCTTTTTAAGTATTCGGAGCAAAAAGGCGATATATATTCTGATAAACACGTATTAGCTTCCTGGTCTTCAACAAGTTTTTTTGCACTTTCCAATCCTTCTTTTTTTAAGGTTTCCAATACCAGAGGAAGTTTGTTTTCACCTTCACCTTTAATTACAATATCGGCTCCCGCCGCATAGTAATCATCTTCAGCACCTTCGTAGTATGTTTCAGGACCTCCTATGATTACAGCAGTCCCGGGTCTAACTTTATTAAGATCCTCCACAAGATCAAGTATAAGCCGACGATTCCAGATATAACAGGAAAAGGCCACTGTATCCGGATTGATATCCAGAATTGAAGACCAGATCCGTTCAAGTGAATCGTTAATTGTATACTGTTTTACAATAACCGGTATATTCTTTTTTTCGCAGGCTGCCTTCAGATACCATACAGCAAGTCCTTCATGGTCATACCTGGAATTTACAGCAACTAATAATGTTTTCATTTTCGCCTCTCTTTTTTGTATTATATTTATCGATAAAAGCCGTACTTAATCATTTTTTCTTATAACCATATAAAAAGAACAGTTTACCAGATGTTCAGCTCTTCTAAAACCTCGTCACAGGCAATTATATATGCAGGCATACAACTTCAACTGCTCCTGCAAAAAGCCCAGGAGCTAAACATAATGCTATAAGGGAGCGCAAGGCTTCTCCTGAAAAACAGCCGGTGTCCTAAGGCTGTTTTGGAATGAGAAACCTTGCATCCACCTCTTCTTTTACCCAATCTTTATCTTACATTCTCTTTATAAATAACAAGTATGAAACAGATTAAATTTTGATTAGAGCAATAAAAAGGTTTTTACTTTATAGTAAACTGATAGATAGTCTTATGATGATATCTCTCTCCCGCTTTAAGTATGGGTGAAGGAAAATGGCTGTGTCTTAAGGCATTGGGGAAGTATTGTGTTTCAAGACAAAAACCATGCCATTTGTCATACCGGGCACCATTTTTTCCGGTCAGAGTACTATTCAAAAAATTTCCTGAATAGAACTGAACCCCGGGTTTGGTAGTCAATACTCTCATAAATCTGCCTGATACCGGTTCATAAACACAGCAAGCTTCTTCCAGTAAATTTCTTTCGGTCTTTCTCAGTACGTAATTATGATCATACCCATTTGCAAGTTTAATCTGCTCGTTGCCTGAGTGGTTTAAAAGTCCATCTCCAATTTCTTTGAAATCAGTAAAATCGAAGGGTGTGTTTTTAACACTGAGGATCTCGCCGGTAGGTAATGTTTCTGCATCTACAGGAGTATAAAAGTCTGCATTTATTTTAAGCTGATGTTTAGTAACAGGTCCCTGATCATGCCCAGCAAGATTAAAATATGAATGGTTTGTCATATTAAGTACTGTATCTCTGTCTGCAACACCAAAGTATTCAATCTCCAGGGCATTGTCATCTGTCAGCCTGTAGATAACACGAACCTTCAGATTCCCGGGATAATGTTCATCTCCATCGGGACTAAAAAGGGAGAGTTCCAGTCCTTTATCCTCGTCTGTGTCTATAATTCGTGCATCCCAAACTTTTTTATCAAATCCTTTGTGCCCGCCATGCAATTGATTTTCACCTTCATTTTGGGTAAGTTTATATTCCCTTCCGTTCAAAACAAAACTGGCACCGCCTATTCTGTTGGCATGGCGACCCACAAGAGCACCTAAATATCCTGTCTCTCCAAGATAACCTTCCATGGCATTCATACCTAAAACAACATCTGCCATTTCTCCATTTTTATCGGGTACGTTAAGTGAAACCAAAATCCCGCCGTAATCAATGATTTCAGCTGTAAGCCCGTTTTTATTGGTCAGTGTAAACAAAGTTACCTCCTGCCCGTCTGGCAGATTACCAAAATGTCTTTTAGTAATGCTCATAAATACACATCCCTCTACATATTTTTATAGTTGTATGTCTTGATGCAAGGTTGCATAAACCCCGCCTTTTTTAATTAATTCTTCATGTGTTCCCTGCTCTTCGATACCATTTTGAGTAAGAACAATTATCTTGTCAGCATTTTTTATGGTTGAAAGCCTGTGAGCAATGATGAGTGTGGTTCTGCCTTTGGCAAGCTTATCGAGAGATTCCTGAACAAGTCTTTCACTTTCATTATCAAGGGCAGAGGTTGCCTCATCCAGAATAAGAATGGGCGGATTCTTTAAAAATGCCCTTGCTATGGAAATTCTCTGTTTTTGTCCTCCTGAGAGTTTTACACCTCTCTCGCCCACAAAAGTGTCGTAACCGTTTTCCAGTTCCAATATAAAATCATGAGCATTGGCAAGCTTTGCAGCCCTGATAATTTCCTCATCAGTGGCATCAGGCTTCCCATACAGGATATTATCCCTTACAGTTCCTGAAAACAGGTACACATCCTGCTGGACTACCCCGACATTCTGCCTTAAAGACGAAAGGGTAATATCCCTGATATCTATGCCGTCGATTGTTATTGAGCCTTCATTGACCTCATAGAACCTTGGGATAAGGCTGCAGAAAGTAGTCTTTCCCCCGCCCGAAGGCCCAACCAGGGCAACAGTCTGGCCTTTATCTATTGTAAGGTTAATATTCCTTAAAACCTCAGTCTTGTCATTGTAGCTGAAGGATACATTATGGAATTCTATTTTCCCCTGAACATCTTTTAATTCTACTGCATTTTCGCTGTCCTTAATCTCGGGTTCGGTGTCCAATATCTCCAAAAATCTCTCAAATCCCGACATGCCTCTTTGGAAAGCCTCTGTAAAGTTGACCAGCCTGTCAATAGGATTTAAAAAGACATTAATAAACAGAATATATGCAATCAGATTAGCTGTGGATATTTTACCAATAATCAGATAATAGCCGCCAATCACAAGAACACTTATATACAGTATTCCCTGCAGGAACTGGTTTCCTGAGAAGAACCTGCCCATAATGGTATAGCTATTCTCTTTAGTCCTTAAGAATTCCTTGTTGCCCTCTTCAAACTTATGTCTTTCAATATCTTCATTGGCAAAAGATTTTACGACACGAATCCCTGCAAGGCTGTCCTGAGCCTTTGCATTCACCACAGCTATTTTCCTGCGGTTTTCGGCAAACACGAAACGCATTTTAAGGTTGTAAAAGGCTGTAAATACCACCAAAGCTATCACCAGAGCCAAAAGAATCAGTGTAAGCCTTACATTCATGGTGAGCATTATAATAACTGCACCTACTATTTTTATAAAGGAAATAAATACATCCTCCGGGCCGTGGTGAGCTAATTCCGAAATATCAAAAAGGTCATTGGTTATTCTGGACATAAGCTTTCCGGTATTGACATCATCATAATATGAAAAAGACAGAGTCTGAAGATGCGAGAAAAGATCACGTCGCATATCGGCCTCCATACGGGCACCCATAATATGACCCTTTGATGTTACATATAATTGACAAAAATATCTTATTACATACAGTACAAGCAGACCCATACCCGAGATTGCTATAATCTCCATCATATTGGGAGGCCGTTTTTCATAAACTTCTTCCATCAAAAAATTTACGAGGGTTGGAAAAACCAGATCTATGCCCGACAGCACCAGGGCACAGAACATATCCATAAAAAACATTGCTTTATATGGTTTATAATATGATATAAACTTTTTTAATTTTTCAGTCATAGTCATATTAATTTACCTCTTTCGATACATATTGTATTTTTAACAAGTCAAAAATTTATTGAAAGATTGTGTTCAAATGTAAAAAAATCTTCATTCATAAAATTTAATACATAAATACAATAGCATAATTAAATCTTCAATTCCATCCGCTCCCAGACAAAAAATCTGTAATTAAAATAAGCATACTTAGGAATAATAGCAACGAATAATAATTTTCTTATCAACTTACAAAAAAGGAGAAGAAAGTAATGGCCAGACTACAAACAATGGACGGAAACCAAGCCGCAGCATATGCTTCATATGCTTTTACAGAGGTAGCGACCATTTATCCCATCACACCTTCCTCTCCCATGGCAGAGCTTGTTGACGAGTGGTCTGCTCATGGAAAAAAGAATATGTTTGGTCAGGAGGTTAAGGTAGTTGAAATGCAGTCAGAAGCCGGAGCAGCCGGAGCTATGCACGGTTCCCTTGCCGCTGGTGCTCTCACATCTACCTTTACGGCCTCGCAGGGTCTTTTGCTCATGATACCAAATCTGTATAAAATGGCCGGGGAACTTTTGCCGGGAGTACTGCATGTTTCAGCCAGAGCAATTGCAACCCATGCCCTTTCTATTTTTGGAGATCACCAGGATGTTATGGCTTGCAGACAAACCGGTGTATGTTTGCTTGCCTCCTCCAATGTACAGGAAGCTATGGATTTAGGTTGCATAGCACATCTTTCAGCCATTAAAGGCAGGCTTCCCTTTATACATTTTTTTGATGGTTTCAGAACCAGCCATGAAATACAGAAGATTGAGATTGTAGAATATGAAGACCTGTATAAGTTAACAGATCACGAAGCCATAAAGGAATTCAGAAACAGGGCTTTGAATCCCGAGCATCCAGTTGTAAGGGGTACTGCTCAAAACCCTGATATTTATTTTCAGGGAAGGGAAGTTCAGAATAGATTCTTTGACAATATACCCTCAATAGTCGAAGATTATATGAACAAATTTGCAAAACTTACAGGGCGGCAATACAAGCTCTTTGACTATTACGGAGCTAAAGATGCCGAATATGTCATTGTGGCAATGGGCTCTGTATGCGACACCATTGATGAAACAATTGATTATCTCATGGAAAAAGGAGAAAAGGTCGGAGCTGTGCGTGTACATTTATACAGACCGTTCTCTGAAAAACATTTCCTTGAGGTTATGCCACCAACCGTTAAAAAAATCGCCGTACTTGACAGGACAAAGGAGCCCGGATCCGTAGGAGAGCCTCTCTATCTTGATATAGCGAAGGTTTATCAGAATAAAATCAAAAGCCCGGTTATTGTCGGCGGCCGTTATGGTCTTGGATCCAAAGACACGCGTCCGTCCCAGATTATTGCTGTATACGAAAATCTTAAGCAGGACGAGCCTAAGAACAGATTTACAATCGGTATCACCGATGATGTTACAAACTTGTCCCTGCCTGAAAAAGAAATTATTGAAACCACTCCAAAAGGTACAATCAGCTGCAAATTCTGGGGCCTTGGTTCAGACGGAACTGTTGGTGCCAACAAATCTGCAATTAAAATTATCGGCGATAACACCGATCTCTATGTTCAGGCTTATTTTTCCTACGACAGTAAAAAATCAGGAGGCACAACCATATCCCACTTAAGATTCGGACCAAAACCGTTAAGGTCACCGTATCTGGTTTATCATGCCGATTATATAGCCTGCCACAACAAATCCTTTGTATATAATTTTGATATTCTTAAGGGAATTAAGGATAACGGCACTTTTGTTCTTAACTGTCCATGGTCGGAGGATGAACTTGAAGAACATCTGCCTGCATCCTTAAAAAGAACCATTGCCCAAAAGAATATTAAATTCTACATTATTGATGCCATATCAATTGCCGGCAGGATTGGGCTCGGAAACCGTATTAATATGATAATGCAGGCGGCATTTTTCAAACTGGCAAATATAATTCCGGTTGATGAAGCAATAAAATACCTGAAAGATTCCATTGAAATGATGTACGGAAAAAAGGGCCAGAATATTGTCGATATGAATAAGCAGGCGGTAGATCAAGGTATTGAATCGTTGATTGAAGTTAAAGTGCCCGAATCCTGGAAAAATGCTCAGGACGAAGATCGCCCCATCAAAGATGAGCCTGATTTTGTCAAAAATATTCAAAGACCCATGGCGCGCCATGAAGGAGATGAGCTTCCTGTAAGCGCCTTCGTTGGTATGGAGGATGGTTCATATCCTCTTGGCACAACAGCTTATGAAAAGCGCGGCATAGCGGTGTACCTTCCTCAGTGGCAGCCGGACAAATGCATACAGTGCGGACAGTGTTCCTATGTCTGTCCCCATGCTACAATAAGGCCTTTCCTTTTAACTGATGAAGAACTCGAAAAGGCGCCTGATACCTTCATAACCCGGAAACCGAAAGGTAAATCACTTGAAAACCTGCACTGGCGCATACAAATATCGCCCCTGGACTGCACAGGCTGCGGCAATTGTGCCGATGTCTGCCCGGCTCCGGGCAAGGCTCTTATTATGGAACCTGCAGAACAGGAAATTGAAAATGAATCTGAAAACTGGGAATTTGCCATGACTGTATCCCCGAAAGAAAATGTTTTAAACCCGTACACTGTGAAAGGAAGCCAGCTTAAAACACCGCTTCTCGAGTTCAACGGCGCATGCCCGGGCTGTGGTGAAACTCCATATATTAAACTTTTAACACAGCTTTTTGGAGACAGGATGATGATAGCCAATGCCACAGGCTGTTCTTCCATTTGGGGCGCAAGCGCACCTTCTATAGCATACAGCACCAACCATGAAGGCAAAGGACCAGCCTGGGCCAACTCATTGTTTGAGGACAATGCCGAATACGGTTACGGCATGTATTTAGGTGTAAAACAAATCCGTGAGAAGCTGGCTGAAACAATGAAACAAGCCACCGAATCTGAAATAGACCCAAAACTCAAAGAGGCCTTCAATGAATGGCTTGAAAACATGGATGACGGGGAAGGCTCAAAAAAAGCTTCCAAAAAAGTTTTAGAAGCCTTGAAAAATGTGGATTATGAAGCCAGTCCGCTTTTAAAGGAAATCAATGATAAAAAAGATTTCCTTGTAAAACGTTCTTTCTGGCTGATAGGCGGAGACGGCTGGGCTTATGATATAGGTTATGGTGGTCTTGACCATGTCCTGTCAACCGGTGACGATATAAACATCTTTGTTATGGACACAGAAATCTATTCAAACACGGGTGGTCAGGCTTCCAAATCAACACCAACGGCTGCTGTTGCCAAATTTACAGCGGCGGGTAAAAAAATCAGGAAGAAAGATCTTGGCATGATGGCAATGAGTTATGGCTATGTCTATGTTGCACAGATTGCTATGGGAGCCAATATGGTCCAGACCATAAAAGCCATTGAAGAGGCCGAACGCTATAAAGGTCCTTCATTGATAATTGCCTATGCCCCATGTATAAGCCATGGTATAAAAAGCGGTATGGGTACAAGCATTTTTGAAGAGAAAAGAGCGGTAGAAGCGGGATACTGGCATCTTTACAGGTATAACCCGCTCCTGAAAGAAGAAGGGAAAAATCCCTTTATGCTCGAATCTAAAGAACCTTCAAAACCGTATAAGGAATTTCTCAATAATGAAGTCAGATATACAGCGCTTAAAACCGTATTCCCTGAAATCGCAGATGAGATGTATGATTTGGCTGAAAAACATGCTAAGGAGCGCTATAACACATACCGCAGAATGGCAGAGCAGGTTTATGAATAGTAAGTTTTTCAAATTGGTTTTACGGGACAAAGTGTCTGGAAGTATTTCTTCCCCTTTGTCCCTTTTTATTTGGAATTTCATCTTGAGTTTAATTTAACAAATTGAAAAAAACATGATTAATCTATACAATTAAAACACTATAGAATATTTTCGGGGGTTTTAAATGTTAAATAATTACTATACAAATGCTGATTTAATAGGCTATGAGCACCATACCACAAAGCCCTTCAGGGCTGATTTCCATCTGCATAATTTTTACGAGATATATTTTTTTATATCGGGTTCAGTAAATTATTTTATTGAAAAAACATCCTACCGTCTCAAATATGGTGATTTGCTGATAATCAACAGTAATGAGATACATAAACCCTCGTTTTTGAACAATGATACATATGAAAGAATAAAGATACATTTTGACCCGTCAATCCCAATTTTATTCAATACCTCTGAATACAACCTGCTCGACTGTTTTATCAACCGGCCCAGGGGAGAACAAAACAAAATATCGTTAAACAGCGAACAGGTTAATACCGTTCAAAAACTTTTTAAAAAAATTGGCGATGCCCAGAATAATCCTTCCGACGCTGCGAAAATCATTAAGCTGACATCATTTATAGAACTTCTCATTTTTATTAATAATGTTTTTACAAAAAACATCTATTTTGATAGGCACGCAAATCTGCCTGAAAGACTGGTTCCAATACTTGACCACATTGATCAAAATCTTGACGGGGACTTGTCGTTAAAACATCTGGGTGAGAAATTCCATATAAACAGCTCCTACTTGAGCCGCTTGTTTAAAAAAAGTACCGGGAGCAATATTCATGAATATATAATTTTTAAAAGAATGTCAAAAGCATAAAAATTAATTGCTGAAGGAATGAGTGCTACAAAAGCCAGCTTGATGTGCGGATTCAACGATTTTTCAAATTTCTCCAGAATGTTCAAAAAAGTCGTTGGAATATCTATAAGAGACTATAAGAGAGAAGCTAAAAAATAGTATAAATGTGAACCGAAAAAAATGATTAGAAAAGCAAATACAGCACATATAAATTTATAGCCCTTCTCAAAGACAGTTGTCCGGAAATAACTACAGATCTCTAAAACTGTAGAAAAAACTGTAAAATAAATTCTGTAAAACCGAAGTAAAAAAAAGCTATATTTTATATCAAAAAAGACCAAGTCCAGTGCTTTATTTTACACTATAATAAAAGTACATGAACGAAAAGCTATTCTTTTATATTTCCTGACATTGTGCAGCTTAAGAAACTTCTTAAGTTCTTAAAAAATATTATTTTTCAGGAGGGGAACTATGAATAAATTTATTTTCAGTGCGTTTGCCGATGAAATTGACCCAAATCTGGATGTTCAAATGGATGTACTGGATGAACATGGTATAAAGTTTATCGAGATGAGAGGCGTAAATGGCAAAAACCTTACCCAGCATTCACTTGATGAAGTAAAGGAAATCAAAAAAAAGCTTGACAGCAGAGGTTTTAAATTATCCTCAGTAGGATCCCCGATAGGGAAAATTATGATAACAGACGATTTTGAGCCACATCTGGATCTTTTCAAACATACCGTAGAAATTGCAAAAATATTGAATGTTAATTATATAAGAATTTTCAGTTTCTTTATACCCGAAGGTGAAGACCCGCTCAAATACAGGGATGAAGTTATTAAGCGCATGAAGCAGTTTGTAGAAATTGCAGAAGAGGCAGGTATAATTCTCTTACATGAAAATGAAAAGGATATATACGGAGATACACCGGAAAGATGCCTTGATTTATTCAAAACTATTAATTCCGAGAATCTCAAAGCAGTTTTTGATCCGGCAAACTTTGTACAGTGTAATGTTCCCTCAAACATCGAAGCATTTGAAATGCTGAAAGATTATGTCGTTTATCTGCACATCAAGGATGCACTGTTTAGCGATCATAGTGTGGTACCTGCCGGATATGGGGACGGAAAAATCAAAGAAATTCTAACTGAGCTCTATAACAGCGGTTTTGAAGGATTCCTTTCCCTTGAACCCCATCTTGCAAATTTTGTAGGTTTTGCAGATTTAGAACCAAATTCAAAAATAGACAATATGCCTGATGGGGGACCAAAGCATTTTGCTATAGCCTTTGATGCCCTCAGGAAGGTACTTGAAGAGATAGGAGTTGATGTACAATGAAAAAGGTTCGTATTGGAATAATAGGTATAGGAAACATGGGATCATCCTATGTAAGAGAATTGTCAAAAGGCAGTGTTCCGAACGCCGAACTCAGAGCAGTATGCGATATAAATCCTGAAAGGCTGGAGTGGGCAAAAGACACTTTGGGTGAAAAAGTTTCACTATATGACAACCCTGATAAATTCTTTTCTGAAGCCGATATAGATGCTGTAATTGTTGCCACTCCTCATTACGATCACCCACCCCTTGCTGTTAAAGGCTTTGAAAAGGGGCTCCATGTCCTTATTGACAAACCTGCCGGTGTTTATACCAAACAAGTTCGTGAAATGAACAGAGTTGCTGAAAAAAGCGGAAAAGTTTTCGGAATTATGTATAACCAACGAACAAATCCCCTGTATCAAAAGCTCAGGGATCTTATAAAATCGGGCGAACTTGGAGAGCTTCGCAGAACCAATTGGATAATTACAAACTGGTACAGACCTCAGAGCTATTATGACTCAGGAGGATGGCGCGCAACCTGGGCAGGAGAAGGTGGCGGTGTTCTTTTAAATCAGGATCCGCACCAGCTTGACCTGTGGCAATGGACCTGCGGAATGCCAAAAAGAGTAATGGCTTTCATGTATTTTGGCAAATATCATAATATTGAAGTGGAAGACGACGTTACAGCTTTTGTTGAATACGAAAACGGAGCTACAGGTGTTTTTGTTACATCAACTGCAGATGCCCCCGGCACCAACCGCTTTGAAGTTACAGGAGACAGGGGCAAAATTGTCATAGAAGATGATAAACTGACATTCTGGCGTCTACGTGTTTCCGAGAGGCAGTTCAACAGGGAATACACCGGAGGCTTTGGACAGCCGGAATGCTGGAAATGTGAGATTCCTATTAGCGGTGAAAACACCCAGCATATAGGTATTATAACTAACTGGGTTGATTCCATCCTTCATGGAACGAAGCTCCTGGCTCCCGGCACAGAGGGTATCAACGGACTTGAAATTTCCAATGCCATGCACCTTTCGGCCTGGACCGGAAAATGGGCAGATATTCCCGTAGATGAGGATTTATATTATGAATTGCTGCAGGAAAGAATTAAAAATTCTACATTTAAAAAGAATACAACTGTTTCGAGAACACTTGATGTAAGTGGAACCCACTAAAGAGGTGTAGACTGTGAAAAAACTTAAGACCGCAATTATAGGTTGTGGAGCAATATCAAAAACCCATCTTGATGCAATTAAAAAATGCCATGTTGCAGAACTTGTCTATGCTACAGATACAGACATCAATAAAGCTATGAAAGCTGCATCCGCTTATGGATGCAGCTTTCATGCAGATTATCGCAGAATAATTGCGGATCCTGATATAGATGTTATGCATATCTGCACACCCCACTACCTTCACTCCTCAATGGCTATAGAAGCCATGAGAAATAAAAAACACGTGCTTATAGAAAAACCAATGGCCACTTCTGTAGACGATGCGAAGCAAATGATATCTGTTTCGAAAGAGACCGGCATGAAGCTGGGAGTATGCTTTCAAAACAGATATAATACTCTGTCGGCGAAAATAAAAGAAATACTCGCATCAGGTAAGCTCGGAAAATTAAAGGGAGCAAAAGCATTTGTGACATGGCACCGTGACAGCGAGTATTATAAAAGCAGTGATTGGAAGGGTTCCTGGGAAAAGGAAGGCGGTGGACTGCTGATAAATCAGGCTATTCACACCCTTGATTTATTGCAGTGGTTTATCGGAGAAATCCACTCTTTAAAAGGCTCATACTCCTCTACCCTGCTTGATGATATCATAGAAGTTGAAGATACTGCCAATGCAGTCATAAGGTTTAAAAACGGTGTAAATGCCATATTCTTTGCCACCAACTGTTACGTTGAAAATTCCCCTGTTTATATAGAACTTTTGCTGAGCAACGGTGTAATAAGGCTTGGAAGTAACTTGACAGTGCAATACAATAATGGCAAGCAGGAAACTTACTGTGAAAAAAATAGCAATACCGGAGAAAAATCCTACTGGGGAGACAGCCATAGCCGTCTGATACAAGACTTTTACAATAGTATAGTTAATTCTTATGATTTTCCAATTGACGGTGAGCAAGGAATAATAGCCCTTAAAATGGTGAAAGCAATTTATGAATCATCCGATACAGGTTCATGGGTAGAATTATGATTGTGGGATAAAGAATAATAACAAAGAGTGTCTCAAAGATTTCACATCGTAAGCAGCTTTTGAGACACTCTCAGGTAATCTGTTACAACACAAAATTATTTCTGGTTTTCATCAACATGTTCTTTTGCATGTATAGCCTGAATTTCGCTTGGTATAGTGACATTTGAGACATTCTTCTGCTTCTCAACATTTGCCCATGCAGCCGTGTCATGCTGTTCAATAGGGTTTGCCATAAACTTTTCCTTGGATTTGTTTTTTGCCATCGGGAACACCTCAATTCCAGCTTAGTTTTATACTAAAAAGGTTTCCCAAACAAATCAGCTGATATTCACAAAGGCAGACCTTCCTGATGACATGTGATGGATGCTTCCGCTTATATATACGGCCGCAAGGGATCCACGTTCCGAACATTTTCAAAGCACCAATTTATAGTTTTGCAAACAGGTTTATAACCTGATATCAAAACCGCCTTTAGACGGATAAGTTCTTTTCCAGCCTCTTTCACCAAAAGGACCCTCGCCTGATATTCCGCCCCGGTTCACCACTTTATCGTCATTGGCAGCTATTATCGAATTGAATATTTCTTCAATCATAATCTGATCAAGTTCCCTGACAATATCCTGATATTGAGGATCAATAATAAGATTTATCTGCTCTTTCGGATCCTTTTCAATGTCGAACAAAACATTGACACCGTTATTATATCTGCAGTACTTATAAGGTCCCTTGGCTACCATAAACCCTGCAAGGGAAGGAGCAAAAAGGTATTCTCTTTCCTTGCCTGTCTCATTGAACCTGGGCAATACTATTGAATCCCCGTTATTTTCATCATAGGGAAGTCCCGCCATGTTTAATATGGTCGAATATAAATCTGTCAGTGACACAATTGAATCAACTGTCTTCTTTTCCCTCTTATCTGGATGGCTGACAATGAGCGGTATATGGACTGCCGGCTCATAAAACTCCCTTTTTCCTATCATGCCGAAATCGCCCAGGTAATCGCCGTGATCCGATGAGAAAATAATTATGGTATCCTCATAAATACCTTTTTCTTTCAGAGCCTGTATAATACGACCTACCTGCCGATCCACCAGAGTGACAAGTGCGGCATAGTGTGCCCTTACCTTCTTCTTTTGCTCTTCGGTGAATTCCGAGTAATCAACACCGTTCCATGGAAGCTTGTTTCCTTCTATACATGCCGGCTTGAAAGCCTGACTCTCCTTTGTTTCGGGAATACTGTCAGGCATGTCCTCAGGGTTATACATACCGGCCAATTCAGCAGGGGGATCATAGGGACAGTGGGGTCCCGGAAAACCTACCATGAGCGCAAATGGTTTGTCCTTATCATAGTTTTCAATGAATTCACAGGTTCTGTCACCAACCCATTTATCCACCTGGTGTTCCAAAGGAATCCTGCTTACTACGGCCCCTTTGTTTTCAAAATAACCTTCATCTTCAGAAGCATGATATTTTGTATAGCCATGTTTCTTTAAATAGTCATAATAGTCGTCTTTGATATAAATATGTCTCTTGTCCTCGGCTATAATTCTTTGCTCAAACCCTTCACCAATATCCCAGGGATAGAAATGCATTTTACCTATTGCTGCGGTATGCCAGCCGTTTTCTTTCAAAATTTGTGCCCAGGTCTTCATCCCGCATTCATCATGGTCAGGTCTAAGCCAGTGGTCATTATTGAAAACACCGGTTTTAATGCAGTTAAGACCGGTCAGCAGTGATGCTCTTGCAGGTATGCAGACCGGAGAGGGCGAGATTGCCCTCTCATATCTGATACCGGTACCGGCTAAAGTGTCGATATTGGGGGTTTTTATGAAACCGGCCCCGTCCGGGTCTTTTCCTGAGGGTACAAAAATTCTGAACTCTGAAGAAATACCGGATGTCTTTGAGTTTATAACCATGTAGCCCATCCCCTGACGGCATTCATAGCTTTCATATTCCTTTTTGACAGGCTCCCAGTTCACATTCCAGTAATCCCCTGTCTCATTGTCACGGACATATATGAGCCTGTTCATAAGATGGTCGCGGCCAAAAACGTCAAAGTCGCATATCCTTCCCACCCCGGTAAAAAGCTGGATGGCTTCTTTGTCGTCATACTGGTAATCAAAGTATCCGACACCTGTCTGGGATACATTTGAAAACACAGCATCATTCCATAGAAAGTTGTCAAAAGGCCTTGGCGTTTTGGGGTCTGTAATAATAAATTCTGTTCCGTCTTTATTGAAATATCCGTATTTATACTTCATTTTCTGATGCCTCCGTTTCTGCTGATACCTTTTTAAATACCATCAATACATGCCTGCACCACTTCACTGAGTGATGCTGTTGCAAGGCAAATTCGGGTATCTGCCGCTCCATAGTACAGGCGAAGCTCATCTTTTTCATAATCCGCTATGGCTCCGCAGGGGAACACACAGTTGTCACAGTTTCCGTGTCTTTCGTATTCCATTTCAGGAGCCAGAAGATAGCTGTTGGTTTTTCCGATTACTTTCCATGGCTCCTGAAGATCCAGCAGCACAGCGCCAATGTAGTAGTAAATTCCACCTGCTGTTCTGAACACACCATGAATAATTTCCAGCCATCCTTTATCAGTTTTGATTGGTGGTGTAGGACCAATCTTTCTGGTGTTCCAGAAGCGATACCCTGCAGCCAGAACGGGTCTGTATTCACCCCAGTGTATCAGGTCAGGAGATGACGAAAGCCATATATCACCTTCATGGGGTGCATCCCCATTGGGACGATCCAGTCTGTAATATTTTCCGTTTATTTTCTCTGGGAATAAGGACGTACCGCGGTTTCTTGGCAGCGAAACAAAATCTATTGGCTCATAGGTTTCAAAATCTTTGGTTTTGCCCAGAAGCCCGAGAGGTGACGCATACCCCTTCATTTTTACAGGAGTGATAATATAATAGGTGTCATCAATCTTGCTGATACGATTGTCTATGAAATGGTAGGCCAGATTGAAAGGGTATTCATCGGGAACTGTGATAAATTTTTTGCGTTCAAGATTGAAGCTCACCCCGTCTTTACTTCTTGCAACCCAAGTCTGACCCACATCCCTGCCCTCCCCTTCGGCGGTATGTTCAACAACAGACACCAATAAAATGGTTTCATCCTTGTAAATTGCCGGGGAAGGATTATATAACTGTGCCACTCCGGGATAGTCCTTAATATCCAAAACAGGATTTTTTTCATGTCTTGTAAATAATCTTGTTGCATCTCTGTACATAATAACTACCTCGCTTATTACCATATTTTTGTAAGTAAGTTTATATATGAGCATATCTCATGCCGGTTTTTCGGCATGAGATATACCTGAATCTGAATATTTTTTATTTAAGAAAACTGCTCAATTATAGTCTTCCTGTTATATCCAGTACTTTAATTAACATTGCTACAGCCTGAGCCCTTTCAGCATCAAGTTTAGGTTCAAATGCTGTCTCACTTATACCGCCTACACCATCAAGTATACCTTTGGCATGGGCTGCCAGGATGGACTCAGCTGAATAAAATGCAGCATCTTTCAGGTAATTGATGCTTCCTTTGTATTCGTTGGCTTCATCATCAAGATCGCTGCCTGTTACCATTACATACGCCCTCATCAGCATAGTAACCAGCTGTTCTCTGGTAATTGGACTGTCAGGCTCAAATTTTCCATGCCCTACACCGTATACTATTCCAACCCTCTCTGCTGCTTCTACATAAGGTGCATACCATACATCTTCCGGTATATCGGTAAATGTTCCTTTATAATCTTCAGTACTGATATTGAGTGCTTTTACAATAAATACTGCAAATTCTGCACGGGTTATGTTCTGGTCAGAACCGAATTGATTATTCCCGATCCCCACTGTTATATTCTTGGCAGCAGCTGCCTGTACATAATCATGTGCCCAGTGGTCATATCCCACATCATCAAAGGTCTTGCTCCAGTCAAGAAGTGCGTATCTGCTAAAACCTTTAAGTTCTGCCACATAGGTATTTCCGTCACGATATGTATATCTGTATTCGGGCGGGGTTACATCCACTCTGTAGATGTTTCTTGTTCCCTTAATTACAGGTTCAGCCATACTCTCATCAACAGGAACCCTTACTGCCACCGGGTTATCAAATTCTTTAACCTCAACAGTTCTGCCATCTTCAGTGGTTGCTACAAATCTGAACTCGAAAACCTTTACGGGTTTTCCAAAATTCTCACCGGTTTCCGGAATATCTTCCGTAACTTCTTTTACTTCAAATTTAACAGTTACTTCATCCAGGGAGGAAACTCCTAATTCAGCTGCCAAAGTATCAATATCTGTAATTTTTGCCGGAATACTCATTCTGACATTACCGTAATCCAGTTCGACAGTTTTTCCTTCAGCAATGAGCCCGAGTATTTCTGCCGGTGCTTCAAATCTTTGAACTGATGAACCCTCCCCTGCTTTTATTGTTACAATTTCTTCTTTTTCCAGTTCATTCTCAAGATCTTTCAGTGCGCTTTCGGGCAGTTTGGCAATTCTTGTACCGTCAGCTTCAGTTTCTGTCTCAATCCTGTCATTCAGGTCCTCAGGTTCAGGTGTCGGTGCAGGTGTTGGTTTCGGTATCGGTGCCGGGTCGGAATCTCCTTCGTCGTCCGGCTCTTCACCAGGATCTTCACCCGGTTTCTGTTCATCAGGATCTTCTTCATCGGGTTCTTCTTCGCCCGGTTCATCTGCTTCCGTAACTTTTATGATGATACTGTCTTCTATAACTCCGTACTCGGAAGGCTGTACACTGACAGCAGTTATTATTGCCTCACCTGAAGTAACACCGGTGACAACTCCATTATCATCAACCATTGCAATATCCGGATTACTGGATCTCCATTCTACACCTTTAAAAGTCGCATTGTCCGGAGTTGTTATTGCAGTAAGCTGTATGCTTTCACCTGCTTTAACTTCAGTAACATCTGTCTCAATCCTGATTCCAGTTACAGGTATTACAGGCTCTTCGGCTGCTTCTACGATAATGGTTATTGTATCTGATACCTGTATTTCTGCATTCTGGAATACGATAACTGTAATATCAGCCTGTCCTGCACTGAGAGCAGTTACTTTACCATTGCTGTCTACAGTTACTACTTCGGTATCGCTTGAAGTCCATTCCAGTCTTTCATATGACACACCATCAGGTGTTGTAACAATTGAAAGCTGCTTTTCTTCACCCACCGAAAGAGTAACTTCAGGCGGTACAATTCTGACTTCTGCTATTGATACCTTGACTGTTACTTCACATTCTGCATAAGCAGTTCCGTATTTGTCAGAATTCAGAGTTACACGAACAGTAGTTGTTCCTGCGCTTTTAGCAGTAATATTTCCATTATTGTCAACTTCAGCTATATCCGGATTATCAGATTCCCAGCTGATTTCATCTATATCTTCCGGACCATATTCAACAGGCAGGGTTACTGTTTCTCCAGACTCCAGATCCAATTTTTCCGGAATGCTGGCTGCCGGACTTAATGATACTTTCAGGTAATCTATATAGATGGTATCTTGAGCCTGATTTTGCATGTTAAACTGAACCTTGCTCAAATCGTGTTTGTTTTCCCAAAGTCCATAAGTACCAAAATGTATACCATCACAATAGAAATCTACCGTACCCTTTGTGGTATTAATATTGAATTTAAATACACTCCATGTATTTGTCTGCCAGGCAGCACCAGTAATAGTTCCATTAACTCTTACAGAACCATCTTCATACAGAACAAACTTGATAATGTCCTTATTAAGAGTGTTCTTGATATAAAATACCCGTGTCTTTCTGTTTGCCAAAGGCTTAACTCTGGCTTCAACAGATACCAGACCTGTCTCTCCACTGAATTCCTTAACCACTGAAATTGTATTCTGTTTTCTTGACATAGCCAGCACTTTTGTGCCATTGTCTTCAACTACAGTTACAGTATCGTCTTGATGATTCGTTGTTATATTCCAGCCTTCGGGAGCTGAACCTAATTCTATACCTTCAAAGTCTTCATAATATAATGTGTAACTCTTAGGTTCCACGAGCACACTGCATTGAGCTTCAAATTCTGAGCCATACAGTTCATCTTTTACAATTACCCTGATTTCAGCTATGCCAGTTTTTACAGGTGTAACCTTACCGTTTTGATCTACAATTGCAATGTCTTCATTCAGAGATTCCCATTCCATGGTCACAGTTGATCCTAATGGTTCTACTACAGGCACAAGCTGCAGCTCTTCACCCATCATCACCGATACTGTTTCAGGAAGGCTCACATTTGTAACAGGTTCAACAGGTACACTGATTGATACATCATCAAAAAAGAATATATCAGGATTGTTAACGTGAAGGGAAAATGTTATTCCGGCTACTTCTGCTTCGGCCCCTGACATTATGTCATAAGTGCCGTATTTATTACCATTGATATAAAGGTCATATTTTCCTGTAGTTGTATCTAAGTCAATTGTTACCTTATACCATGTACCTCCTTTGTACCCTGTGACTTGATGCCAGGTAACTTTACCATTTTCGTCAATTTGGCCGTAGGAGATGTTTCTGTCCCAGTTTAATGCAATACCAATAACATTTTGGTTCTTGCTGTTTTTAACATACATTACCCTGGTCTTACTATTGGCATTTTCCCCAGTGCCACCTTTTATCCTGGCCTCTATTGTTACTTTGCCGGTTATTGGATTATCAAGGGTTTTTATTGCCTGAACAGCAGTTCCTTCCTTAACCGCTCTATTCATCTCTACAACATGATTTCCGTTTTCCTCTATCAAAGTAACGGTATTATCATCATTTCCATATTTTATTTCCCAAACATCAAACTGGCCTTCTGTTTCAAAATCATTGTAACATTTCGTCAGAAAATTTTAATCAATTTGAAATGCTTATAAGGTATTTAATACGAATCCATATTTTACATGCACTTTATTTATTTTTTTGCACATTTTTATAATTGGTCTGGTATTGTTTCGGTGAAACCCCTACCACTTTACTGAAGATTCTGCTGAAATAATATATGTTTTCATATCCCACCATTTTGGAAACCTCATAAATCTTTAACTCTGTAGTCCGCAGAAGCTCTTTAGCCTTTTCCATCCTCAACTGAATTAAATAGTCGATAAAATTCTGACCTGTTTCTTTCTTAAACAATATACTCAAATATCCTGCAGATAAATTTAGATACTCAGCAACGGTATTAAGAGAAATATCCTCTGCATATTTTTTCTTAATATAACGCTTGGCTTTTACTATGATTGATTTCTGGCTTGTGTTTTCTCTAAGCAGCTGTATAAGCTCCTTTTGCAGATTGTCAATCCAGTCCATATACTGACTGACAGTACCCGACTTTTCAAGTTCAGAAAGCAGGGGTGCACCCCCTTCAATTATTGAAGACAAAGCAATATTATGCTTTTGAGCAAATGAATTAACAATAAAGAATATTACAGAACAGATTCTTGACAGATATTCTTTACTGATTTCTTTACTCTGAGCAATGTACTTTTTGATGTTATCCAATATTTTTTGGGTTTTCTCCACGTCATTTTCATTCAGATGGGTTTCAAGTTCAGCAAGCTCATTAAGCAATTGTTTATAATCAATATCTTCTGAAAGGAGCTCAAGTTCAGAATACCTTATTAAGCTTCTGTTGGGGTAAACAAATGCTTTGTTTGCGGCTTTTACTGCCTGCCGGTATGCAATTTTAATTGAAGCATAATCCTGGTGTATATTGCTTGCGCCTATATATACAACAGAGTTTATGTATGTTGATATGGAATTACGGATATTGCTTGCAAGCTGGGTAATATGCTCATAAACAGCTCTTTCGTCATATATCTCTTTAAGGCTGTATATTATTGCATACTCCATATGCTGAGTATTGACTGCATAACCACAGCCATATTTGGAAACAACTCCATCGAGTATTCTTATTATAGAATCATTTATCAGAGAAGACTTTTTTTCCTTCTGAGGTGTCTCGTCTTTTTCTACATGCAAGACCAGGCAGATCAGATTCTGTTCCGGCAGCGTAATATCGAGAAATTCCTTTTGTAGCTCAATTTCATCTTTTGTCATGCCATCTTTAAACAATAAATCCTTTAAGAAATTCTCCCGCACAAGTGGAATTCCCACATCATAATACTTTTCAATTATCTGTCTTTTTTCATTTTCTTTTCTTGCCTCTTCCAGTTTGGCAGTCAAAGATTTTAATGCATTAATAAGGTTATCAGGTTCCAGCTGCAATTTCAGAAGATATTCATCTGCACCATGTTTCATAGCATCTTTTAC
>ERZ773359.2322-NODE-2322-length-24173-cov-8.969152_pt1 | contig 24173 bp, 23 predicted proteins | sample MGYA00374955_ERZ773359 | MGnify/ENA primary metagenome ERZ773359 (study PRJEB29098, sample SAMN04486028) | biogas fermenter metagenome | study: EMG produced TPA metagenomics assembly of the Biogas fermentation microbial communities from Germany - Plant 4 DNA1...
GAACCCCTGGCCTGCGGTTTAGGAAACCGACGCTCTATCCTGCTGAGCTACGGGTGCATATAAGGACAAATTTTATTTTACCCCCATAACGAGAATTTGTCAACAGCCAGTCATTACCCGATGATGCAGCTCTTTTTTTTTGGAAAAAAACCATTAATACTTGATTTCTGTGGAAAAATGCTCTATAATTACTATAAGCAGGTATTTTGGATGTCTGTAAGAAACAGTGATGTAAAAACAGATAAAATTATCATTTAAACTTTGACCTATTCATTAAAATTATGCAGATAATTTTTACAGCATAGACCTGTCCTTTAAGAAATAAAAAGCATTAAAAAATAAAGCAAACGAATAATTTATGAGCTTTCGGGTTTTCGGAAGCAAATTTATATATAATCATGAAAGGGAGGATTATTACATGAAAGAATTCACTTTTTCCCCGGCGCCATGGGTACCCTTCAGGGACAAAGAAGCATTGGAACGTGTAAGGAACATGACAAGGGATGAACTGGAAAAGCATCCTAACCCCGATTTTAAAATTAAAATTGTTCCTAACTACAGTGGTATCGTTATCACTGACATGGTTATGCGCATGAAACACTCTGACGATTATGATGATACCCTGGTTATGATTATCCCAAATCCTGATCCGGCCGGTTATATGCAGGTTGCAGAACTGGTTAATTACTTTAAGATTAACTGCCGCAACGTGCACATTTTCTCAATGGATGAATGGGCGGATGAAGACGGCAATATTGCACCGCCTACATACAAGTCCGGATTCACCTATTCATTCCTGAAATATTTTGTATATCAAATTGATGAGTCTCTGCGTATGCCTATGGAAAATGTGCATTATCCCACCAATGAAAATGCGGCCGATTACTCTAAGATGATTGAAGATATCGGCAACGGCGGAGCAGACATAAGCTACGGCGGCCCGGGTTGGTCAGGGCATGTAGCCTTTGTTGATCCCCTGACACCAGAGTTCGAAACAGACAGCGTAGAGGAATTCATTGAGATGGGAGCCAGAATAGTTACGCTGCATCCGCTGACCATTATACAAAACTCCCTGCACGGGGTATTCGGACAGAGCGGTGACCTGGCAAATGTGCCGCCCAAAGCCTTCACCGTCGGACCCAGAGACATTAAAAATGCCAGAAACCGTATTTTGAGACTTGGAATCACTACCAGCGGAACATTCTCCTCCTGGCAGAGGATGATAGGAAGGCTGGTTCTGCATGGACCCGTTACACCCCTGGTACCCTCTTCAATCATGCAATTGTGGCCTACAAGAGCGTATGTAACCGAGTCTCTGGCTGCACCCATACAAATAAATGAATTGGCAGGTTACTAAGAATCAGATTGCTGAATAACAAAAACAGATATTTTTAAACAGTTATTTCAAAGACGGGCAGTTGCCCGTCTTATTTTATAAAATATCTCTTTTCCGGCTGATGTTTCCCTATTCAAGAACCTGGGGATTTACTATATGGAAGGGCTTTCGACCGCTGAAAAAGTCTATGAAGCTCTTTGTTGCTTCCCTGGTCATCTGCAGGCGTGTCTCAAATGTGTCAGCTCCAATATGAGGAGTGAGTACAATGTTATCCATTTTTAGAAGTGCTGAAGGAATGTCAGGCTCATCTTCATAGACGTCAAGGGCAGCGCCGGCCAGCTTTCCAATGGCTAAATAACGGATCAGTGCTTTTTCATCTATTACTGCTCCTCTGGAAGTATTGATCAGGTAAGCACCTTCCTTCATCATGGAAAGCTCCCTCTCACCTATCAGATGCCTTGTTTCTTTCGTAAGCGGGGTGTGAATGCTGATGACATCAGCAGACGGAAGCAGGTCATCAAGCCTTTTAAAATTTGCATCCAACTCCATTTCAATAACCGGATCCAGCCTTTTTCGATTGTAATATGAAATACGCATGCCGAATGCAGCTGCTCTTTTTGCTGTTGCTTTGCCGATGCGACCCATTCCTATTATGCCTAATTCTTTACCGTAAATAAGCCTGCCCATATTTTTTTCCATGTCCCATCTGAAGTTGTCTTCTGTCCGGAGCCTGCGATCAAACTCTGAAATGCGGCGCATTGCGCTAATGATTAACCCCATGGTTAGTTCAGCAGCAGCATCGGTTACTGTATCAGGGATATTGGTAACGATAATACCCCTGTTGGTTGCCGCCTTTATATCCACGTTGTCATATCCTGATCCAAACACGCTTATCATTTTGAGCCTGGAAGAAGCTTCAATCACTTCTTCATCCACTTCCACTCCGACAGGCAAGAGCCCATCGCAGTCGCGGACAGATTTCAGAAGCTCAGGTTTAGGCATGTACCCTTTCTTATAGACTGTCACATCAAACCTTTTTTGCAGCTCCTGAAGACCTTCTGACGGCAGAGGATATGTAACAAGAATTTTTCTTTTGTCCATAACCTGCTCCTTGTAAGACATATCTACTAAAAATCTGCGGTTATCATTACCATATCATCAATATACTAATTCTTTAATTATTTGGCAATATCCCGATAATTTGAAATATTATTCAGCATGATAATCCCCGTGGATGTCACTGACCTGATCTTTAAAACCCTTACTGAAATAGATTTTCTTGTCTTCAGTTATAAACATAGCATCTACAGACTCCAGTTCATTAATCAACTTCAGGCCTTCCTCCACCCCCATTACAAAAAGAGAAGTAGTCCACGCATCAGCATCAATTCCGCTTTCAGATACCACTGTAACACTGATGACTCCGCTTTTCGCCGGATAACCGGTAGACGGATCAAATATATGATGGTATCTTTCACTGGTCTTTTCATATATCTCTACCATGTATCGTTCATAATCTCCTGAAGTGATTACCGATTTGTCCACAGCTTCAACCACAGCCACATGCCTTCTTTGGCCGTCTTTGCTTTCGTCCATTCTGGGATTCTGAATGCCTATCCGCCATGGCGAGCCGTCTTCCTTTGAGCCTATAGCCACGATATTGCCTCCGAGATTAATCAGCCCATGGGCAATACCGTTTTCCTTAAGAATCCGTGCAGCTTCATCCCCGGCATAACCCTTTGCAATGCTGCCAAGATCAATGGCCATTCCTTCCTGCTCCAGAAAAACAGTTCTTTTTTCCTCATCCAAATGTATTTTTTTGTAATCTACCAGGGGAAGTATCCTTCTAATTTCTTCCTCCTCCGGAACCCGCGGATTCTCTCCTGTTATGTCCCAAAGCAGGCTTAAAGAGCGGGTGGAAATATCCAAAGCCCCCTTAGTAAGTTCTCCAAACTCTATTGCCTTTTGTATTACATAAAAAGTGTCCGATTCCACTGTGACAGGTCTTTTTCCTGCATTTTCATTAATCCTGTAAACATCGCTGCCCGGCAGGGTGGCACTCATTCTTTCTTCAATCTCCTGAATTCGCTTAATTGCTGCATCCAATCCTGCCCGAGCGCCCTCTCCTTCTGAAACTGTTATATTGATAAAGGTATCAAGAGCAAAAAAATTTTCTTTTATGAAGTTTTCATCCGCCTTATTGCATGATACGAATGAAATTATTATAATTAAGATTATTAAGAAAGTTATCAGAATTTTTTTCATTTGTTTTTTCCCGTCTTTCTGAATTGCTTAAACAATAACTCAATTTTACTAATAATACAATATATTGTATTTAAAAATATTTTATTGCAGGAATTCCATGTTTTATGTAGAATATATGAATGGTTCAGACCCTATAAGTTCATAGTCTGAATTTTGTTTGCTTTTTACTTCCAATTATACACTTTTCTGTTTTTGTACAGGGTTATAAGTGTATAATATATCAAATCAAAAATTGGAAAAAATTAGAACTAAAGTGTACCGTCTCAGGAATAATACCATGAAGGTAAACATATATAGAAAAGGATGTAAGAGTGAAAGCATGGATAATACATCTAACGATCGTGCCATTAACGCAGCCATAATACAGGAGATGCAAAATCAACTGAACAAGCTGATTGCAAAACATGGATGTTCAAACCTTATGCATCCCGACATACTGGAATTCAGCCAGCGGCTTGACGACTACATTGCCAAGTACACATCGATTATGCATCAGAATAGAGGCTAATTCTCCAGTTTACGGAATTGCCGGACACCCAATGATAAAAGACACTTCATAAGAAGGGCGCATAAAAGCCCATGAGCAGCTGTCAACAGTACTGCAGTCAGCACAAAATTGGATGATACGGGAATAAGCGCCAGAGTCAGACCCGCAGGTACCACCCCTGCTATCATATTGTATAATACATTCACATTCTGCTTCACCGCTTTCTGTTCGCTGTCCCAATCCAGCTTCGGATTGTACAAATCTATAAGAAGCCCGCTGATACAGGTTGACATAATGGGCAGCCATGCAGTGAGCAGAATCAGCAAACCTGTCCAGACAGGCAGTTTAAACACTAATACTGCCAAAAATACAGCGATTATAATGGCAGCCAGCCCCAATACAAAACCTGAAAGAACTTTTGCTGTCAGCTGCTTCTGATAGCTTACCGGAATATATTTTTTTATAAACAGCTCCCCGCCTTCACGAGAGATTGAAGTGGAAGTTGTTGCATTCATGCATCCCATAAATACTGCAAATATAAAAGCTCCTATCAGGATAAATCCTGATGCTTCAGGATCAGCCATGAATCCTGTAATTCCTTTCATCATATCCGTTTTTTCCGCCGGATTTTGCATAATCATTGGCAGAAAAAGAAATATGGGCCATAGAAAATTTATTATTACACAATTGATGAAATAAATAGGCGTTCTGATCAATAGCTTAAGCTCTGTTTTCAGATAGGTTCCAACAACAGAACCCCGCACTGCTTCTTTCTCCAAATAATTGCTGCCGGTCTTGTGTCTTCTTGAACCTGTTTCTGACATTCCCATAACACTTCGCAAATAAATCCATTCACCCATCAGCAGAACTGCCAAAAATACCAAAAGAGAAAACCCTATATAGATAAGGAAGCTGAGAAAACCTGACCAGTCACCGCTGGACACCATGGCCTTTGCTCCCCATTTTATTGTCGGAAATATGCTGTTTGACAGTTCAAGCAAAGAGTTCTCTCCTTTCCGGAGAAGAGCAAGAATCTCTTCTTGAGACATATTCGTAGAAAACCTTTGAACTATGAGGTTAACGCCAATGCCCAAAAATACGCCCAGCAGACCGCCTATTACCTTAACAGTATCTTTATACCTGGATAAATTGGTGAAACGCATAATCACCATAATCAGAACTGACGCCAAAGCCAAAGGAGTAATTGGCAGCAAAAGAAAAATTATTAAGCCATATAAATAATAAAGGACTCCTGAGCCGGTCATTACTCCGTATGTTACCCAAAAAGGGAGGAAAAACACGGCCGTGGTCATGTATTCGTATAAGGTTGCTACCAGGAATTTAGCTCCAACAATTTGTCCGGGTTTCAGCGGCAGGGGCAGCAAATACTCCACATCAGAAGAGAAATAATAAGTGCTGATTATATAGAACAGTCCAAATATGAAAATGATGGCTGAATTAAGTGAAAGCCCCATGCTTATGATAAGCCCTTCCTGTCCTATGGGTCTTAAAACCCCCATCAGGAAGACCACGAAACTGCCGATGCCAAACATGATCATGGGAATAACAACTGCAAATGCCACAAGAACAGATATCTTTGCAAATGTATTGCTGCCTTTTAAGTTCAGCCCTTCTCCGTTTCGAATCAGTGTTTTTGTTAATAAAAGGGTTTTATTCTTCACTTTCCGTCAACTCCAAGAACATTTTTTCCAGAGAAGCATTCTTCTTAAAATGATCCTTCATTTCTTCCATGGAGCCGCAAAACAGAAGCTTCCCTTTATTGATAATGGCAACCCGGTCACAAACCTTTTCCGCCACATCCAGAACATGTGTAGAGAAGAACACCGTCTTATTATTATCAGCATGCTCTCTCATCATCTCCTTAAGCTGGAAGGAAGAACGGGGATCCAGGCCTGTCATGGGTTCATCCAAAATCCATACAGGCGGGTTATGAACCAGGGCTCCCATAATAACAATCTTCTGCCTCATTCCGTGGGAATAGCTTTGTATGCGGTCCTGCAGCACATCTGTCATGCCGAAACGCCGGGCCAGATCGTCTATTCTTTCCCTGCGCTCTTCCGTTGATACATCATACATATCTGCCATAAAATTCAGATATTCCATGCCTTTAAGCCTTAAAAACATATTGGGGGTGTCAGGCACAAAACCAATCTGCTTTTTGACTTTCAGGCTGTCTTTTTCAATATCGAGTCCGTTTACCTTGATTGAACCGCTGTCAGCATTCAAAATCCCTGTAATTAACTTGATTGTAGTCGTTTTACCGGCACCGTTCGGACCCAGAAAACCAAAAATTTCACCGTCCGGAATGATTAAATTTAAATTATCAACTGCTTTTACAGAATTGGCATAAGTTTTGTATACATTGGTTAGTTCAATCATGCTTTTCATTCCTTCCATACTCGACAATGGGGTTGATCAAAAGAAAAACCTAATCTACTTAAATCTAACATATATAAAATGGATTATCAATAATTCGGCTAAAAAATCAAAAAAAATGAGATACTAATATTATCTTATAAAAGGAGTGAATGCTAAATGAAGTTCAACCGCAATGCCCTGTCAAAGATGATGTCCGAAATTTCTCAGGAACTGGGGGTGGACGCACCAAAAAAGCGAAAGATGCGCAATACCTTATTATGGACGGCAGGCAGTATAGCCGGCTATTATCTTATGCGAAAAATTTACAATCGGGTGAAATAAATGACGTAAATGAAATAAATGAACACAATATAAATGAATGGAATATAAATAAATGGAATATTGAATGGCATCTAAAAGATTAAAGACCGGGTATACCGGTCTTTTTTTTATTTATGTAATTTCTCCTGGTCTTACCTCTGTACACGGCCGGAGGCATCTCCGCCCATGAGGTTTTCAACCTCATCAACAGTTACCCGGTTGAAATCTCCAATAATGGAATGTTTCAAACAGCTGGCAGCAACGGCAAACTCCAATGCATCCTGCCTGCTCTTGTAATTGTTTAAACCGAATATCAGACCGCTGGCGAAGGAATCTCCTCCTCCTACCCTGTCAACGATATCCTGAATTTCATACTTCCTGCTCAGGTAAAAATTTTCTCTGTCATTCAGGCAGGCTGCCCAGCCGTTTATGTCAGCGCTCCTGCTTTCCCTTAAGGTAATGGCAATCATCTTTAAATTGGGATATGCATTCAGGACTGCATCTGACAAGGCTTTATACTTGTCGGTGTCAAGCTCTCCGCTCTTAACATCCACGTCTACCTCGATTCCCAGGCTCTTTTGGCAGTCTTCCTCGTTTGCGATGGCTACATCCACATATTTAACAAGCTCTCTCATGACTTCCGGTGCCGTCTTTCCGTATTTCCACAGATTCTTCCGGAAATTCAGATCACAGGAGACGGTGACGCCTCTTTTTTTCGCTTCCTTAACAGCTTCCATGGAAAACTCTGCTGCTGAAGCCGATATGGCAGGGGTAATTCCGGTGATATGGAACCAGCCCACATCCCTGAAAGCCTTTTCCCAGTCAATGGAGCCGGGCTTGGCCAGTGAGATGGCAGAATATTCCCTGTCGTAGATAACCTTGCTGGGACGCTGGTTGGCACCTGCTTCCAAAAAGTAAATTCCCATACGCCCCTTGCCGAACTGAATCTTGCTTGTATCTACTCCGAGTTTTCGGAGCTCAGCAATACAGGCTCTTGCAATGGGATTGTCAGGCAGTATGGTCATAAACTGTGATTCAAGGCCGTAATTGGCCAGGGAAACGGATACATTGGCTTCTCCTCCGCCAAAGGTGGCCTCCAGCGTCGGCCCCTGAAACAGGCGTTCATGACCGGGTGATTTCAAACGCAGCATTATTTCACCAAAAGACAGATATTTCATAGTTTCAACACTCCATATTTTTTCTTAATAGCTATTTCTTATCATACCATATTTATGCATGCTGATTCAATTGGACGGATGCGGATTTACTCCATTTTCAACCTCATAAATTTCATGTATTCCAACCAGTCTGTTCTGCTGAAGTAATGGTGACCGGGACGTATATGGTATCCTATCCTGCCTTCATGCAGACTTGTTCCGGGCGTCGGATATTCATCCGGCGTCACAAGTCCGGAATGGCCTAATAATTCGTATACCTCACTTGCAGCCACGCATGACAAAAACTCGGATTTAGGATCAGCTCCTCTGTCCTTTTCTGCACTGCCCACACAAATGAATCTGGGAGCTATGGCTGCCAGAACGAAGTGCTGATCATAGGGCATATTAATATCTTCATAACCCGAATATTCCTGGAATTTCTCACAGAACCAATCCCAGCTGCCAGCCCTTATAAAGTCAATGACCCGTTCTCCTGTGGAATGTTTGGCTATGGCAGCTCCTCCTATTCCGGAATTATTGGAAATGCCCATAAAGAAGCGCTCGTCCTGGGCTGCAGCCCATAATGCTGTCTTGCCCAGACGGGAATGGCCGACCACTGCAATATGTCTGCCGTCTACATCATCACGGGTTAACAGGTAATCCAAAGCCCTGCTGGCAGCGTATGCCCACATACCGATTTTACCCCACTGGTCAGAAGGCCTTTTCTTGGATGTGCCGGTATCAATGAAAAGTTTTCCCAGACCGTCTGAATAATCTCCGTGAAGATTGTCATTAACAACATCCTTATAGTGGAAAAAAGCCAGCCCGAAGCCGTTATCCGTAATTTCTTCAATGGGGTTGTATCTGTCAGGTATGTCCGGACGAAAGGCAATATGAAGGAAAAGAGGGGGTTTGGGAATGTTTCTTGGCAGGAAAAGATACAGAGGGAATGAAAAATCTCCTTTAGGTGTATCAAAGGTTATTCGGATACGCTGCTGAAGCACCTTCCCTGCAAAAGCACGCTCGCCTTCTTCCGCCTCCACTTCCCCTGTCACTTTTTCTGGCGGGGGAGGCGTATAGCCATAGATATTCCTCTGCAAAATATCCAATATTTCCGCTCTGCGCTCTCTCCACAGATCCGCAGTACAAGGTCTGCCATCGTTCATGGTGAATAAAGGCGGAAGCTCTCGTCTTCTTAATTCCTCTATCAACATCTACTACACCTCCATATTATTAGTCTTTTTTAAACAGATAAGCCAAAGATGCGTTCCTAACTTTAAATATTGGGTATCTGCCAGTCGATCGGCTCCTGCCCGGTTCCCGCAAGAAACTCATTTGTCCTGGAGAAGTGGCGGCAGCCAAAGAAACCTCTGTCAGCGGAAAGAGGGCTGGGATGCACTGACTTAAGCACAAGATGTCTGCTGTTTGTAATATATTTTTCCTTACTCTTTGCATTATTGCCCCATAAGAGGAAAACAACAGGGGTTTCCTTCTCGTTCAGCAGCTGAATAATTCTGTCTGTAAGTATCTCCCATCCCTTATTCCGATGAGAGTTGGCCTGTCCGGCAACAACCGTAAGACTGGTGTTAAGAAGCAGAACTCCCTGTCGGGCCCAGGGTACAAGGCAGCCGTTATTTGGGATATTGCAGCCCAAGTCCGATTCCAATTCCTTGAAAATATTAAGAAGGGAGGGAGGAATAGCAATGCCTTCAGGAACGGAAAATGCCAGACCATGTGCCTGGCCCGGACCATGATATGGATCCTGACCCAGAATAACCACTTTACAATCCTTGTAGGAAGTTAATCGCAGGGCCTCATAAATTTTATACATATCCGGATAAATGGTACGAGTGCGATACTCTCTTTTCAAAAACTGCCTGAGTAACAAATAGTATTCCTTTCGAAATTCATCCTTCAGCAATTCGTCCCAATCATTGCCCAATGCTACCAAAATATCACCTCATGACTATAGTACCATATGACAAATATTAGTTCCATAAAAACAGCTGTTTATTTAACAAATTATTCACATTTCATTTCGCAAGAAGGTGTTATAATCATATAAGGAAGGTGAGATTTATGGAATTTATTAACGCTGTGCTCAGAATTACCATGATCATATTTTTGATCAGGGCGGTAATTACCATAGCAACAGGTTTTATTATGTCCAGAAGAATGCAGAAAGCTCAGCGAAGCACCGAATTAATGAATGAAAAAATGCTGCAGATAAAGATGATGGAGCAGAAAAGGCTGGAAGAATCTGAATTGCAAAAACATTTGGTGAAGGATGATTACTGCGGCAGGATGATAGACAGGACGAAAGCCTTTATTATCCATTGTGAAGGTAAAACATGCCACTTTTGCAGCTGGGAGTGCCGCGAGAAATATTTGGAAGAGACAGTTGCTATTTAATCTAATATAGATAACGGCAATACTAAAGGTTAATATAAGCTGATTTAGGCTGCTTACAGAGTTATAGAAATAGTCCCGATGTGAATTGTTACCGCCGGGGCTTTTAATTTTAAACTATAAAACTAATTTTCAGGAGCCTATGGAGGCGTTTCAATTCGATAAAAAATAAGGTATAATGTACACAATACAATATACACACCTATAGCACCGTGTACATAGTCATCGAAAGGATCGAATCCTATGACGAACATAAGAAAGCAAAACAAAGCTACTTTGGTTATTAGTTTGCTTGTGCTCATATTTCTGGCTTTGTACAATCTCCTTGAGTCACAATATCTGCTGCCTGAGGATGCCGCTATGGGCTACCAACAGACACAACCTGATACGGTAGAAGTTCATTTTATTGATGTGGGTCACGGAGATTCCATATATATAAAAACTCCTACACAGGATATTCTCATCGATGGAGGGGAACGGGGAAGCAACGTTGTAGAATATCTTAACCAACAGGAAGTAAAAAGCCTGGAACTGGTCATCGGAACTTATCCCAATTCCAATCATATCGGCGGACTCATAAGCGTTTTCGAGGAAATACCGGTTAAAGAAGTTATGGATCCCGGGGTTGTACATACCAGCAATGTGTTTGAAAATTATATAAGATTAATAGAGGAAGAAAACATAATACATACAGTGGCAAGAGCCGGACTAAAAAGGACCTTTGAAGACGGAACAACTATAGAGGTTTTTTCACCTCACAGACAGGGGCAGGATACAGAAAATCTGCATAACTTCTCCGTTGTTGTCAGATTTACATTCAAAAATGTCAGCTTCTTGTTTACCGGAGATATCGAATCATCTGTTGAAAAGGAATTGTTGGAGAAAAATTATCCATTAAGCAGCACTATACTAAAGGCCGGGCATCATGGCAGCTCTGACAGCAACAGCGATGAATTCCTTCAGGCGGTAAACCCGGAAGTCGTAGTCATAATGTGCGGTTCAGGGAATCCTTACGGACTGCCTCATCAGGAAGTGCTGGACAAACTGGAAGAAGCAGAAGTAGATGTTTACCGTACTGATTTGTCAGGCTCAATTGTTGTTGAAACCAATGGATATGATTATGATGTAAGAGTGGAACACCCTGATAGAAACAACTCCTTGCTGGGTATCTGATTCCCTGCAAGGAGTTTTTTTATTCTTTTGGAGTGGCAGGATACTTATCCCTCTCCCAAACGTGGCTGTTTCCGTATTTGTTGGAGTATTCAGTAATCTCATCATCAGTCATCATAAAGAATTCACCGCCGGTTCTCCGGGGTGTTGTATCATAATGATACCAGCCTTCGCCTAAGTTTACCAGATGCCAGAAATGGCCTCCTCCTTTTTTAACAATATCCATATTCTGAATTCCTGCTTCATTCAACAGGGCTTTGGTTACTCCGAAAAATACATAGCAGTCTCCCCGCCTGTTTCTGAAACCGTCATAGGCTCCTTTGATCCAGTCGGTGTTGTTCTGATAATTTCCGTCATATCTGATATTTGCCCTTACCCAATTATAAATGGCTCTGGCTGTCTCCCTGGGTGTCATGGAATCATTAGTGATCTCAGACAATACCTGACGGGCTTTGGCAATTACCTCTTCCTCCTGAATATCCTGTTCAGTTTTTTCTCTTACTATTATCTCTACTTCCTTTCTGGAAGTATTCCCTGCTTTATCAGTTGCTGTGTAAATTACAGTATAAGTACCTTCCTTATTCAGATTAACCGCAGAACTGTCTATTTCCAGCTTAACATTTTCATCTTCATTATCCGTGACAGTTACATATTTTCTATAAGAAGCAGGTTCTCCAATAAATATAGTAACAGAATCTTCCCCTTCGATTACAGGAGGCTCGGTATCACTCGGCGTCGGCTCCGGAGTGTTCACTGGAGTAGGAGAAGGAGTAACATCAGGTGTGCTCGCAGGAGGCGTCGTATTTTCAACAGGATCTTCTGTGTTTTGAACAGACCCTTTTATATCACCAAGCTGTGCAAGTACACTGCTTATATTATCTTTAAAATATACTAAGCAAAACCCTGAAACAAGAACCAGCAGGAATATAAAAAAACGTTTTCTTACAACTCTTTTTCGTGTCTTTCTTCTAGTACTTCTTGAACGCATTTTACTACCTTCTTCTTTAAAAAATTTAAAGAGCACCCTGCCCTTTATATATTGATGACGTAAATAGTTTTTAATACGTTCTAAAATCCTTGAACTTAATTCGCATAAATATCTCCGATTAAAAATTATAACATAATTTAACCGGTTTTTGCACCACTTTTTGCAAATATCCTTGCGTTAATTTTTTCCGGCTGCCGGATACTGATTCAGCCTATCCCTTATACTGACTGACTGCTTCCCCTTTTTATCCATATACATTAAATCATCTATTCTTTTCAGAAACTCACTGATGCCCGAGTCTTTTTCGTAAAAACCGTATCCAACGCTCATAACAATTTCATAGGGTGTCATTTTTTTAGTATTAAATTCCTTTACATTATTCTTTAACCGGTTGATTACGGCTTCCAGCTCAGATGAGTCATCAAGCTCAAGTATAACAATGAATTCATCGCCCCCGTAGCGGGCTATAAAATCCATTTTCCGAAAGGTATTTCTCAGGATTTGAGCGGTATATTTTAACGCTTCATCTCCTTCTTCGTGTCCGTATGCGTCATTAATGATCTTAAAATAATCAATATCAATCATGATACCGGCTATACGCTTGTTTCCGCACGTCTTCGTAATTACCTGCAGATATTTGTCAAGATACCGCCGGTTATAAACGCCTGTTAAATAATCGATATTCATTTGAGTCTTTTGAATGTTAATGAATGCAAGAAATATGGACAAAGTCGCCGCTGCCCATATAAGGGAAAGACCGGGGTATAAAAACTGCACTATTGCACCCAGGGCCGGGGGAAGGGGAAAAAATAAAAGATGCTTATATTCTATCGCTGAAATTTTCTTTCTGTTCCTGAACAGGAATAATTCGGTGTATAAAACCATATAAAAACATAATACAAATAAGAGATAGATAAAACGTCCCCGATGATAAACATTGTTCACATCGAATACATGATAAACATCTGTAAAAATGCTGGCAATGCATAATAGAGTGTTAAGGACTACCGGTAATTGAACAGGCATAAACACTCTGAAGATGCGCTTTTTATCCCCGAAAATATGGTAGTCCACATAATAATGCCACAGCATGCAGATAACCGGATTAAACATATTATAAAGCACTATGAAGAATACGCTGAGATATCTGATGGGTTTCCCCGGCTTGCCATTAATGATCCATAATATTGTATCTGAAAAAATGAGAAGAAAACATGCAAACAATATTAAAGCAAAAATCTTTTTACTAAATGAATAATCACTTCCCCTTTTATGCACATTGAGAAAGATAATAAAAAGAATTATCATAGCAAAAATATTAATTTGCAAATAAAAAAGCGTAGGTTGTATCATAAATCATCTCAACCTTTTCTTTATATAAACGATTTTAGGATCTAATGAGATAATGGCAGGATGGTTTTTCAAAAAACTGTTAGCTTACCTCATGATTATTTTATGTGCTTATTGCACACATTATAACAAATAATAACAAAGGATTCAACTAAAAACCATAAATTGTGTATGGAAAATAAGTAATTACCAATATACAAGAATACCGCATGGCAATAAGAATTCAATGCAAATATAAAAAGCAAAGAACCCCTTTATGCAAATATTATCAGGGTCCTTTGCATGTGGCGTACCCGACAGGATTCGAACCTGTGACCTTCTGATCCGTAGTCAGACACTCTATCCAGCTGAGCTACGGGTACAATTAAATATCGGAAAGATATTAACTTAAACCGCCTTATTATTTTAGTCCATTCTTACCGATATGTCAACTGTAGATTTTTCCTGCCGTAATTATTTCCTGCTTACTTCATATAAAAATATTTTTAAATATTCATTATCTGTTTATGAGAACAGTCTCCTCATATTCTTTAATATCATTTAACCATTCTGCCCCTATTGGTACATTCTGATCCAGGCAGAATTTATTCCAAACAGCCCCGTAAGGAAGCGTTTTAAATTCCTCCATCAAAGCCAATCGGTTGCCGAAATTGCCGCTTTCTTCAGCTTCCATAAGCAAATGAGTAGGTTCTAAAAGCGCAATCAGCATGGCCTTCAGTGCATTGCGGGTTCCGGTAACCCAGGCTGTCAGCCTGTTTATGCTGGCATCAAAGAAATCCAGGCCGAAGAAAACCCTGTCAAGCGCATTGCACCGTTTAATTTCCTGGGCAATCGACAGCAGATCGTCATTTAATATGATCACATGATCGCTGTCCCAGCGAACGCCCCTGCTTACATGCAACAGCACTGCATCTGAGAAGGTCAGAATGGAAGAAAGCTTATCTGCAATTCCTTCCGTTGGATGGAAATGGCCGGCATCCAGGCAAATTAAAACATCATTTTTCATTGCATATCCCATATAAAATTCATGGGAACCAACAACATAAGCCTCTGAACCGATGCCGAACAATTTACTCTCTACAGAATCCCGTAAATACTTCTTGTCATATTTTACTGAGAAGATTTCATCCAGGGAATCCTTCAGAATGCGGCGGTGAGTCATGCGGTCAGCCGGTAAATCTTTGGATCCGTCGGGAATCCAAAGATTGTGCACTACTGTACTGCCTAACTCTTTTCCTATATGCGCAGCAATCTCCCTGCATGCCTTAGCATGACGAATCCAAAAATCACGAATATTTTTGTCCTTGCTGGAAAGGGTGAACCCGGAATCCGCCATTGGATGAGCAAAGAAGGTAGAGTTAAAATCGATCCCAATTTGATTCTTTTTAGCCCAGTCTATCCATTTTTGAAAATGTTCCGGCCTTAACTCATCTCTTTCCACAAAAACACCGTCGGTTTCCGCATAACTGGCATGTAAATTAATCCGCTGTTTACCCGGTATCAAAGACATGGCCTTTTCCATATCTGCCCGCAGTTCATCACCGTTTCGGGCCCTTCCGGGGTAGTTTCCCGTAGCCATAATGCCGCCGCCGGATACAGCCTCCTTTTTCACTTCCAGTCCTTCAACGTCGTCTCCCTGCCAGCAATGCATGGAAACCTGAAACTCTGCTAATTGTTCCAATACCTTATCAACATTTACTCCAAACTTTTTGTACAGCTCTTTAGCACTTAAAAAATCCCGCTCTATGCTTTCTCTTGTGTAAAGGTCAAACATAATGGTACCGCCCCTTAATCGTTATATTAAATATCGGTCTTAAACGACTGAAAACATTTGTTACCCAATATCCATATGTTCGACAACTAAAATCCAATTCCTCCTTCATTTCTGATAATTTCAAGCAAAGGTCAGCTTATATCTGCTCTAAACTATCCACAACATTTTCAAAGCAATTTTCACAATACCCTTCGTAAATCGAGCCGCATTCATCACAAACGCATTCGCTGCATTCGGGGCAGCTTAGAGCTATGCTCTCATCACATGTACATCCGCAAATAGAACAGACAACCTGTGCCATTTTAATTTCTCCTTCCTGATTTTTCAATTCTGCAATACTTATTTTTCCAAATTATAAATAAAATATGCCTCTTTTTAATTTTTGACATGAAAAGCCTGTAAGGATATAATAATTTGAAGTCATACGATTCTATTCGAGCCGATGCAATCATACAAACATTTTTTGCATATTTAACCTTTATCGAAAATAAATGCCATGTCCTTATAATTAAACATGCTAAAATCAGAGTAACAGGAGGCACCAGGATGATTGAACTGAAAGACATATGCAAAACATTTCGGGTTTCAAAACGAAATGCAGGGCTTAAGGAGGCCTTTAAATCATTTTTCAGAAGAGAATATACCTGCATTCAAGCTCTCGACAATGTATCCTTTACAATAAATGAAGGCGAAATGGTAGGCTATATCGGCCCCAACGGCGCAGGAAAAAGCAGCACAATCAAAATTATGAGCGGCATTCTGACACCCGACAGCGGCCGGTGCATTATTAACGGCAGAACACCCTGGAAGGACAGGATTGCCCACGTGAAAGAAATTGGTGTTGTTTTCGGTCAGAGAAGCCAGCTTTGGTGGGACGTTCCTGTAATAGACAGCTTCGAACTGATTAAGGACATTTATAGGATAGACGGCTCCACATATAATAAGAATTTAAATGAATTAACAGAGCTGTTGGACATAGGAGAGATTATACGTACTCCTGCAAGGCAGCTTTCTCTCGGCCAACGCATGCGCTGCGAAATTGCCGCTTCTCTTTTGCACAGTCCCAGGATACTTTTCCTGGATGAACCTACAATCGGCCTGGATGCCGTATCTAAAACGGCCGTACGGCAGTTTATTAAGACCATAAATAAGGAGCGTAAAACAACAGTCATACTGACAACCCACGACATGCAGGATATTGAAGCGCTTACGGAAAGAATCATTTTAATCGGAAAAGGAAAAATCCTGCTGGACGGCATCCTGGATCAATTAAAAAAACGAAATTCCACCCATAAAAAACTGTCGGTTGATTATTTGGGTGACGGCTCATCTCTTTCTGTCCTTCCGGACGGAATGCATCTTTTAGACAACCTGGACGGTCATGCAAAGATAGCTGTGGACACAAGTATACTGCCTGTTTCCAATGCCATTGCCTGCTTGTCAAAAAATATGGAAATTACTGATATTTCAATAACGGGTTCAACAGTTGAGGAAATGGTTGTTACACTATATGAGGAGTTTCAAATATGAAAAAGTATTTGTCATTATTCAGAATCAGATTCATACATGGACTGCAATACCGGGCTGCTGCATGGGCGGGTGTTTCAACCCAATTTGCCTGGGGCAGCATGACTATTCTGATGTTTTGGGCCTTTTATCAAAACAGCGGGAATCGCTTTCCCATGACATTTCACCAGCTTTCCACTTATATCTGGCTGCAGCAGGCATTTTTATCACTTTTCATGTCATGGTATTTTGACAATGATATATTCGAATCCATAATCCGCGGTCATGTTGCCTACGAACTCTGCCGGCCTGTAGATATCTATACAATGTGGTTTCTGAAGAATATGTCTGTCCGCCTGTCCAGGGCCGTTCTCCGTTGCATGCCTATTTTAATAGCAGCTGTTTTTTTGCCCAAGCCTTTTTCCGTTTCTCCTCCCGCCGACCTTACCGGGGCACTGATGTTTTTTGTTTCCATAAGCCTTGGTTTTTTGTTGATGGTGGCATTTTCCATGCTCATTTACATTACAGCCTTTACCACAATTTCACCCCTGGGAATTCGCATTCTTGCTGTAAGCACCCTTGAGTTTTTTACCGGGGCAATTATACCCCTTCCCTTTTTCCCGGAAGGATTGCAAAAGATTATGGCAATCCTGCCCTTTGCCTACATGCAAAGCACACCCTTTCTCATATATAATGGGTTTATTAAGGGACCCGACATTCTTATTGGTGTCCTGTTGCAGATGATTTGGCTGTTAATGCTGATTTTAACAGGAAGAACTCTTATGAAGAAAGCGCTGAAAAAAGTGGTCATTCAGGGAGGATAAGGCATGCCGCCGGCAATTAGCAAACACAGGGAATAATAACAACAATTAATAGACAATAAATCATTTAAATAAAAATCAGAAAACAGATAGCCTATAGGGAAGGAGAATTGAAGATCAAATGAGGCTGTATTTAAAATATGCTTCTATTATATTCAGAAGTCAGATGCAGTATAAGGCGTCCTTCATTATGTCATTAATCGGACAGTTCCTGACAGCCTTTACCGTTTATTTAGGAGTTTACTTTATGTTTACACGTTTTCCCAGCGTAAATGACTTTACATATACAGAAGTTCTTCTTTGCTTCTCCCTTATGCTTGCCTCTTTTTCCCTTGCAGAATGCTTTGTGCGGGGCTTTGATACCTTTCCGTCAATAATCTCAAACGGAGAATTTGACCGAATTATGGTCCGCCCCAGAAATGAAATTTTCCAGGTGCTTGCCACAAGAATAGAATTCTCAAGGTTGGGACGTTTTCTTCAAGCCGGGTTTATGCTTGCCTATGCCATCCCTAAAAGCGGGGTTGCATGGACCCCTGACAGAATCCTGACTTTAATATTTATGATAATCGGCGGCTTCTTTGTTTTTTCCGGCCTCTTTATTATTTATGCAAGTATATGTTTTTTTACCCTGGAGGGGTTGGAGTTTATGAACATATTCACTGACGGAGCAAGGGAGTTCGGAAAGTATCCTTTTTCCATTTACGGAGACGGGGTATTAAAATTTCTCACCTATGTGATCCCGCTGGCTCTTTTTCAATATTATCCTTTTCTATATCTTACCGGAAAGTCTGACCGTATTTTGTATATGTTCCTGCCCTTGATTGCCATACTCTTTCTTGTGCCCTGCCTTTTGTTCTGGCGGTTCGGACTGAGGCATTATAAGTCAACCGGTTCTTAAAGCTCTCTATACATGAATAGGGCAAAAAAGCTAATCAAGGCATGAAGGGCCGGCCTATATATGAATCCCCAGGGATGAGACCCCTTTGACAACAGCGCTCCATTCCTCCAGCATGAGTGATAAATATTCCTCTCCGGAGGGTGTAATTTCGTAGTATTTTCGGGGAGGCCCATTGGGAGATTCCTTCTGGATGACCTTGGTGTATCCGGATTTATGCAGCCTTCGCAGTATGGTGTAGATAGAACCTTCATACACGTCGGAAAAGACTTGCCGAACAGATTTCATAAGTTCATAACCGTAAACGGGTTCCTTTTTCAGCTGGAAAAGAATGCACATTTCCAGTATGCCTTTTTTCATTTGTGTATCCATATCGGCCGCCCTCTTTTATGACTCCAGCACAATGGTATCCGCCAGCATATCATGAAGAGCCCTGTGTTCTTTGGTTAAAAGGATAGTCAGACAGGAAATCAGGGCTGCCAAAGGAATGGAATTAATCAGAACTTTTCCTAAAAATTCGCGATAAAAAATACTTCCATTTGAAATAGACCCGGTATTCATATTCCGGACTTTAATTCGCATTAATCTTTTGCCGATAGTCTGACCCTTCATCAGGAGGGTGCTGATTAGGGAATAAAACAGGTAAAAGATGACGGCTGCTGTGTAAAACGCCCTGTCAACCATAATTCGGGATTTCATTTCCCTTTCGCTGTATCTTACACCGTCCCGTATAACATAAGATTGTATGACATTGCCGCTTTCGTCCATTACCTTAACCGACTCGTCAAAACCTCCGACTGACATAATGCTGGAAATAAATACCCCGGGAAGGGGACTGGGATAAGATACCAGGAGAAAGCGTGATAAAAATCCAGTCATTGCACCGTTGAAAAAAAGCAAAGTCACAAGTACAGCCGGCAAAACTGCTATTACTGCATCAATAAGATAGGCGCAAAGCCGGCGGCCCGGATTTGCTGTGTTTTTATATGACGCTTCATTTGTCTTCCCGCTGTGTTCATCCAATAATGATTTTGCCAATAAGGAAGGAGAACCCAGTTCATCTGATATCTCATCATCACTTTTTCCTTCCTCCCTGCCTGAGATAAAGAAACTTTCGTAATCGGACAGAATATCATTAATTTCAGCTGCCGGCAGCTTTGACTCCAGGTTTATTTTAAGCTCCCTTAAATATTCAGACTGTTTCATATAAAACCCTCCCCATGGCTACTATTATATAAACAGTAGTTCTTGTAAGCAGTATATCACACTACTATTCATTGCACAATACCTATTTTAAAATATAATAAAAACAAACGGTTTATTCATCTGCGCTTTCAGTTTTCAGGCATAATCAATAGAAATGCAAAATTTCCCCAAAAAAAACCAGCTTTATTCAAGCTGGTTATTATGGCAGGGGCAGCAGGACTCGAACCCGCAGCCAATGGTTTTGGAGACCACTACTCTACCAGTTGAGCTATGCCCCTATAAATCAAAGAATGACTGTAATTAGTATAACAAATTCCTCAGATTTGTCAACTTATTTTGCTTTATTGGTCTGGTGTCAATTTTAAGCAATTATACCTTACAGCAGGTCAAATTGAAATTAATTTGGATCAATTAAATCAGCCTGCAGTCGTCTCAACAATAAAATAGTTTTTTCTCTAATCTCCTTAACCTTTTTATATTCATATAATAAATCCTTGTGAAAATATCCATTTCTTATTTCATTAACCCATTCTTTTAAATAAGCAAAAACCATATCACTGCTGCCTGGGATTTTTCTGGTATCATCATAGTCTTTTATATAATGGTATATGCTGCCCAGAGTTATACCGCCCGGCCAACCTCTGCCTAGTATTTCAATCTTCCTATTGTTAATCTGAACAGGAGGCAAGTCCCTGTTCCTCCTCTTAATACCTTCCAGTCTCTTGGTAAGGAACAGTTCAACGGCCTTTAAATATGGGGCAACTACATAAGTGAATTCTATTTCGTTCATACCATTTCTATTTTTCTGCGTTTTATTCCAAATCCATTCACCTGTTAACAAGAGTTTTTTTATATCTTTATATGCATTATTGTTTATTATCTTGTCTAATTGATTTCCCGCCTCTTCAAATAATCGCAAGCATTTTTGTCTGTCTTCATGGCTTTTTACAAGTTCAAGATATCCCTCTTTAATACTTGCTTCTGTATATTCTTTCCTTAGACTCTTAAGTGCTGTATCATAATTATATTTGTCTGTTAACTCGTAGTCATTATCGCTTATAACCTTTTTAATTACACTATCCATTTCCTGGAATAACAAATCTGTTGTTTTTTCAATCAGAACCGGATACAAAACATCTATCATTTTTCTCTTATAAAACATATACTGAGATTGATTCACAAGATAATCCATTCTCTTTCTCAGTCTGCTTAAGTTAAATTTACTGTCCTTGTTCAGATAGCGCTTAAGTTGAATCCGTCTGAATTCATAATCATTCACAAAATGGTTGAATTTTTTTGCTTCATCCAACAAATATGCCATATCTCCATCCAGGCCTTTAATAACATTCAAAAGCTTTGCCATATGAAAGTCTTTCTCAATAACATTTAACGCTGGGATATCTTCCTCTAACAATTCGTATATTTTAGTAACTTGTAAAAATGAAGGATACTGCCATATTATCTCATCAAATTGTACATTTCTTTCTCTGCATAAATTCATTATTGTTTTATCTATAGACCAATCCTCAAAACCGGATTGTACTTGAGTATGCCCAAATTCAAACAGCTCTTCGTCTGTAAAGGATTTCAGACTGCTGTGATTCCTAATTTCCTGTAATATATTTTTTATTATGTTGTGTGTTTCGTTTATATACAAATCCTGGTTTTTTGTATATAATTCAACTTCTCTCCTCAGGGTCTCAAATCTCCCGAGAATTATGTTTGCATAATTCAAAGAAGTCATGTTATTAATCAAATCAAAAATAGAATAATCACTTTTTACAACCAGCTGATCACCTAATATTTCATTTTTAAACAGCGATCTTATTGGATAATCATTGAAGTCAATTTCATCGACAGCTTCAACGAAGAATTCCATAGCCTCTTTATATAATCTTAATCTCAGTAGCATAATCAATATACTGTAGCAAAATTGTTGTACATCTCTGCGGCTTATACTCATATCTCTTACTATATACTTGTACATATCTATTAGACAGCCTATAAACGTTTCAGTACAAGAATAGACGGGGTTGTCCATCTGCTCGTTAATTAATTCTGAATAAAAAAGCTGTATATGTTCTGCTGCGGCATCCGTTTGTTCCTTTGTATACCGTCCGCGATCTTTTTTTAAATTTATAAACAGAGGAAAAACTTTTTCTATAACCAGCTGTTGAGCAAGTTCCTTCTTTCTTTTTATAATTAATGCAAGCAACCAATAGTAATACGTCATTGGGTATTCCTGTCCCTTATATGAAGCGATATCGTTAATATCTGCTTCAGGCCCGTATGCCAGCTTAAACACTGTCGAAAGTTTAATATCACTGTAATAATCCTCCAGTCTTAAGAAAGGAGTACTTGCAATACCATTCCCATGCTTTACAAACAAATGATCCAGGTAAGAGAATAAAGAATCCATTGCCTCCAAATTGTTGGGCCGCTCCCATAATTCGTAACTGTTCTTACATTGGTGAAAAAAATCTGAAATACTAATCCCATTCTGTTTCTCATTACTTTCTGCTATGTTATGAATAATATATTCAACTGCTTCAAGCCAATAGCCTTTTTTGAACTTATTACATAAAAAAGAGATAAACTTCTTGCTATTTATGGGAACTCCGGGATTCATTCCGCCAAATTCTCTTTCCAGATTTTTGTACATGTATTTGTCGAGCAGGCGCCCGACATTCACCTCTTTCCTATAGATATTTAGTGTATAAATTGTGAATATATTTATTTTTACTGTAAAAAGCATCAGACACTGATAAGGAACTTGAGCTGATATACTTATGCATTTTCTATTCCTTGTATTATTTTACATCTATTGTATTATTTCTGAACATTATAGCACATTTTAAATGTATTTGACATGCCCGTTTGCTTCGTTATAAGGATTCACACATCAATTTTAACTAATTCATTTACACCTCTGCAGGATTTTTCAAGGGAGAGTCGAATACATCAGTTATGCAGTTTTGATCCTTTTCTATTCTAATATAAGGAGCAATGATGAATTATGAAAATAGACCATGATCTTCATGTGCATACAAACATTTCTTTGTGTGCAAGTCCTGAAGCTACTCTCGAAATGTGCATGGAACAGTGTAAGCGGCTCGGAATAAAAAAAATGGCTATTACCAATCATATGTGGGATCATTCCGTATCAGGATGGGAAGAAATCGGCAGATTCTATGCAGTACAGGATGCAGATTATGTGTTTGCTATAAGAAAAGAGATAGATGAGGCTAATAAAAAAGGAGCGAATTTTCTTTTTGGCTGTGAAACAGAATACAGCTTAAAGGAGAGGCGCCCAGCCATAAGACCGGCAGCGGCAGAACAAATGGAAGTTCTGCTTGTCCCCAACTCACATACACACATCACCATGCCAAAATCCTTTTATGAACCTCATCGTAAACATGCAGAGTATATGATTGACGCATTTTGGGATATAGTAAAGTCAGATGTAGCCAAGTATATAACCGCAATTCCTCACCCCTTCTTAGCTGTTGCCTGCCCATACGATAACCATATGCTGTTAAACGAGATAAGGGATGATGAATTTAAAAGATGTTTTGATGCCGCCGCCGAAAAGGGAATAGCACTTGAGTTAAACCCAAATTATATTAAGAATAAATCCTTAAGTGAAATTTATGATGACCCTATTTTAAGAATGTTCCGGATAGGAAAAGAATGCGGCTGCAAATTTACGGTGGCAACCGATGCACACAGCGCTGAACATTTTGAAAACTATCACCTGATATATGTTCTTGCTTCCCTGCTTGATTTGCGCGAAGATGATTTTCATCCAATAGTAAGGAGTTAACTTTTCGCTTATAATTGAACTTAATGTTATATAAACCAAAAACCCGCCTAAACAGCGGGTTTTTTATCATGTTCTGGCGGAGAAGGAGGGATTTGAACCCTCGCGCCGGTAACCCGACCTACGCCCTTAGCAGGGGCGCCCCTTCGGCCAACTTGGGTACTTCTCCACATTTGGGGTGGATGTTGGGTTCAACATCTAACCTCCGGTTCCGGAAATCATTCAGACACTGAAATGGCGGAGAGAGAGGGATTCGAACCCCCGGCACCTTGCGGTGTCACTGGTTTTC
>ERZ773359.2325-NODE-2325-length-24134-cov-6.887288_pt1 | contig 24134 bp, 18 predicted proteins | sample MGYA00374955_ERZ773359 | MGnify/ENA primary metagenome ERZ773359 (study PRJEB29098, sample SAMN04486028) | biogas fermenter metagenome | study: EMG produced TPA metagenomics assembly of the Biogas fermentation microbial communities from Germany - Plant 4 DNA1...
TTCATGCGATAAATTTGACCCATTTAGGGTGAAATATTCAAAAAGTATTGACATATCATTTCCTATGTAATTTATTACTGCCGCAAACGATCAGTTAATACTCGGTTTCCAGATAAATATCTCCTAAATCCACATCCTCGTACCAATCAGACGGAATTTCCAATGCATAGTCCTCAGCTATCGGTAAGTATCCGTCAGCATAAGCAAGGACAGAGTAGGAGGCACCGGCAGGAATGTAATCGCATACAAAAATGCCGTTCCGGTCAGACTCGCCTATTGACAGGATCATCGACTCCTGGGGATTATTGGCGAACTCCCGAATAGTAACACCTTCCTGCAGGATAACAAATATACCGCCCCTGATAGGCTTCAGTGAATATGAATCCACCAGTCTTCCCGAAATGGATATTATTGCATTAGATCCAGGCTGTTCTATACCCGGTCCCGGAGTCTGCGGAGAAGGAAGATTCGGGCCATCCCCCTGGGCAATCGCGTTCTCTACGATCGGCAGAGCCTGATTAATCGGTTTCAGGTAAAACATAATGTCATTGTCAGGTCCGGCTATTTTTGCAGTAGGAACGCCTATCATTTCACCTTTATTGTTTATTGCCGTTCCTCCGCTGTTTCCATGGTTTACGATTGCATCTGTTTTTATCCAGTCAATTTCTGAATCCCCGTCTTCATCAATAAACCCTGAAACATGGCCTGCGGTAAAAGTTATAGTCTCTCCGCCAACGGCAGGATATCCGAGAATATTTATTATATCTCCCAATTCCACATTGTCAGAGTCAGAAATGGTTATGGGAGAAAGATTAAGATCCCTTGCTGATACTGCATTCCAGTTTAAATCCGATACTATTTTTATTACCGCCAGATCCAGGCTTTCCACGCCATGCCTGTATTGTGCGATATACTGAGGCTGGATATTCTTCTTTACGTCATCTGTAATTGCAACAGCAACATACCCGTCCGAATTATAAAGCCTGCCATTTTCACCTACACAATGAAAATTTGTCAGTATATAACCGTCTTTATTGATGATGGTTCCGGAACCCATTGCTATAACATTGAAATCATCATCCAAAGTATATAGCTTTATGGTGGATTTTGAAATTTTCTTCATATTAAAATTGCCCTGTCCCGCCTGAGGGGTATCAGGAGTTCCCTGAGGTTCCTGCGGGTCTTGCGGCAGCTTTTCACCTGATATGGCAACTTTTTGTTTTATACTTTTGGATGAACGGTTGCCGGCTTTATCGTATGCCACCACATAGTACTCATATTCGCCGCCGATTTCGACATCCCTGTCCTCATACTCTGTTTCTTTCACTTTAGCCAGAACTTCACTGTTTCTGTAAAGCCTGTATTCGTCAACACCCACGTCATCATAGCTTTCGCTCCATGCAAGCTCCACAGAGTCATCGTTAACGCTCAGTATAGTTAAAACGGGCGTAGTGGGCGGTGTTTCGTCTTCTTTCTCCAAAGAACATGATGCTAACAATGCGGCCATCATGATTACGACGGCTGTTATAATAAAATGATATATTCCCAGTTTCCTTTTAACCATCAGAATCACTCCATTCTTTTATTCTTAAATAGCCGTCAGTCTATGTTAAATGTATAGTCCAAATTAACCAGTTTATTATCATTACGAACATAATTCTCATAACTTGTTGACATTGTAATTATGTATAAATCATTATCCACAATACTCAGTATGTCCCTTCCGTATCCGATATCAGGTTTACTGATTTCCCTGACTCCGGATTGTGTGTTGGGAATATAAATATAGTTTATCACGTAGGTTTCCTTACCTTTGGTATTAAGATAATAACCCTCTTCAGACTGATAGAACCGGTTAGTCATACCTGCCTTTATCGTCCATGCGGCTGCCGCATTTTGCAGTTTTTCTTCCTCATCATTTGTCTCCATAATCATCATGCTGTCCAGCGGAACTTTTTTCACGCTGATAAAGTTGGTCCCGTTATCCTTATTAATATCCGACGCTTTAAAAAGCTCGGATTCGCTCCTGGATACGATCCAGTTGGACGGGTAGCTTACTTCAATAAAATTGTCCACTGCAGAAATATTATTTTTTGAAGCCGAATTACTGACTATGATCCCTACGCCAAGAGCAACGGCTAAAATAGCCCACACCGGGATCATCCCAATAAGAGCTTTTCCGGGTTCCTGGGGCACCATTTCAATACCTGTGTCCTCTTTCTCATGTTTTGATGACAGAAATACCAGGACTCCGAATACTATACATGCCACAACTGCCGCAGGTATCAGACCTAACAGATAATTAACCTTAAAGCCGCGTCTTACAACGGCATTCAGAAGAAATTCAGTTACGGCGTTCAGTGCCGAAGCGATGATTACTGCCATAGGCAATCTTAAAACATTAAATTTACTGTATTTGGAAACGCCCAGAATATAACAGCTTAAACCTGTAATACTGGCATGGGCAAAGGTTTCAATCACTACCAAAGCTGTGACATTGGTGAGCATGGCGCCGCCGGAAGCAATTATATCGCCCAAATTGGTCATGGCGGCAAACCCAAGTCCCAAAGCAGATCCGTAAATTATTCCGTCAATAACCTCGTCAAATTCTTTACTTGGATATATACTGTATCTTACCGCGATCAATTTGAGAGATTCCTGGATTACTGCTATCAGTATAATATTGGCAATCATTCTTCCGCCGATTGATGAGATGCCGCTGTTACTGCCGGAAAAAACCAGGGATACAATCGGCGTATAAACGGCCTTCTGGACCAAAGCCCCCAGCAGCATGACCTTAAATACAAAACTCTTTGGCTCGGGATTGAGCCTGTCCTGCCGATAAAAAACAGAGAGCCACAGCAGGGGCGGAATAAGCGCGATTATCACTGAAATAACGGTCAATAACGTTTTATTGAAATTAGGACTGATTGTATTTTCAATGAACCATGCGATTAAAACAATTAATAATAAGCCTGCCATTGAGATGAAAGTAGAAAGCCATAATCCCAGTTTGGTCCTGGAGTTCTTTGTACTCATATCATTACCTCCGTATAACTGTTTGCCAATCCATTATAGGGGGCTTACAGCGTTCAGTTTAACATATACTGGATGTGATGTCTATTATTAATATATTAATAAATAGAATAAACCAGAATAAAATTGAAGAACACAGCGCAGCTTATTGCTCCGTTCGGCTGCAAGAGAGGAAATATGGTTATTAAAAAGGAGGCAATACGTCCATTGACAGTAAGGTAATGTCATCAGCGAGTTTCTCATCGCCTATGAATTCTTTTACATCATTGATAATTGCCTCGGTCAGATGATCTATTCCCCATCTGTTATACTTTTTTATAACAGATTTCAAGCGATTAATCGAATATTCATCATTGGATGAGTTGCGGGCTTCGACCAACCCGTCGGTATACAAAAGCAGCTTATCTCCCGGAAAAAGAAGAACCTGGCGATTTGCAAATTTGGGTTTTATCAAATCCCCAAGCTTGCAAATTGCAAAACCTTCGCTGTCCAATTCCTGGACAGACCCATCCGGCCTTATTCTTAAAGGGGATGTATTAAGTCCTCCGGAAGCATATGAAAGTATACCTGTTTGGGTATTGAATACTCCGTAAATCATCACGATATACATATCATCATTGAAATTGGCTGAATTAAATGATTCATAAAGATGGGTCAATACTACTGACGGAATGCTGATGCCTCCGTCTGCCGATTCTTCCATAAGAGATTGTATCTTCTGGAATGTAAAAATTGACAGCATTGCTGCAGAAACTCCATGGCCTGACACATCTCCGATACAGATGCCAAAGCGGCTGTCATCTATTCTAAACACATTATAGAAATCGCCGCTGAGTTTTTCTGCCGGCACATATCCGGCTGAAAAAGTAACATACTCGTTTGCCGGAAATTCCGAAGGAAGCATGGACAGTTGTATCCCTCTGGCTATCTCCTGATCTGCCATCAGTTTTTCGTACATGCCTCTGAGTTCGATAGTACGCCTGTCAACCAGTTTATCCATTTCCTCAATATATTCATCCAGGTCTTCTTTGGCCTTGGCCAATTGTGCGTATGGTTTTTTTACGCTTTCTATGTAGAAAGCGTAGAAAAATATTCCGTAGGAAACGACCAGATAGATATGGCTGAGCGCGCTGTTTATATCAAAGACTTCATCCATCAGCATTAATGATATTCCGCTGAAAACCATAAGAATGAAGGCGCAGCAAAGTATCTTAAGGACAAACTCGTTTGTTCTCAAATATTCTCTCAGTTTTAAACAAAGTACGTAAATATACAGAAAATTGGCAACCATCAACAAAGATATGCTTAAGGCAGTCAATCCGTGTTTGTTAATTAAATATTCCTGTTTGATCAACGGACTGCTTATTAAGTAATAGAAAACTAACACTATAACTATTGATAACCACATATATCTTCTTTTTATATAGTGTTTATTCCTGAATTTTATAGTTGAGATTAAGAAAAAGCATATACTGTTATTGATTCGTATGGTTAAACACATTAATAATGTACATCTAGGACTGCTTATTCCAAAGCCGGAGCCAAAATAAGAAGGGATATCCAGGATTTGTATCCAGTATAATATCCCCCCGATCAAAAAGGTAAAACCTACGATAAGCAAACGATTATCTTTTGTCTGAGGATATGTATAAAAGGAAATGAAAAAAATCGAAAAAGATACAATCAATAAGTAAACATCAAAAATTCTATGCCAGATATTATTATCCACCAGGATTTGCGAGATATGAAAGCTTCTGTCGCTTAATTGAACAATCGAAAACAATAAAAGGCTGACAAATAGAGTAATTAATATCGAAAAATAACGATCTTTCACTGCAGATACTGATGATCCTGCTTTTGTAGAATTCATTCCTTATCCTCCGGAAGATTTATCTGGCAGTAAATCAACATAAAATCTTATGTATATGCTATTAATTACATAATTTTCTATACTAATTCTATCATATATTGCAGAACGAACACAATATTTTAATAACGACAGCGTTACCTGGTCTTTATCAATACATAAGAAGAACCGTTAATAAATTTATCGGTACATTCCAGCTTATAATTTTCAATAGTATATTTATTTTTTAATGCTTCTTCAGCCAAAGCTCCATATTTGACAATTTCATCCCAGCCTTTTACGCTGGTGTTTACATTTTTGCTTATTACCTCTGCAATTTTACCGAGCTTACCCAAATTTTTTAACGTTACATGCTGTTCAATAAAGGCTTTGATAAACCTGTTCTGATTTTCTTTTCTGAAAATATCTCCGTAATTTATAAAATTGCCGTTTTCATCGTAACCCTGTCTGAACCTTACATACCCTTCGGCCTGTTTGCCGTTGAGGGTTTGGGTGCCTTTTTCTATATATATCTCCAGATCCTGATAGGGATCGTTATATTCCATATGAACGGGAACATATACAGTTACACCGCCGAAATAGTCAACTATATTCCTGAATCCGCTTACCTTGACATATGCATAATCATTAATATAAATATCGAATACCTCCTGGATAAGAGCTGCAATGAAATCCACATACGGCTTATTAAAACGGCCGATACCTTTTTGGTATTCAATAGCCTGGCCAATTGAAGGAGCCGCGTTTATCCGATTCATACCCTTTTCTTTCAGATACTCAGGCTTGGCCTTCCTCAAAGCTTCAATGATATATTCGCTGTAATCTATATAAATATCTCGCGGAAGACTGATGATTTTTACCTTTTTTGAAAGCTTGTCAATATTAAGTATCATAATGGTATCAAAATTGAAACCCGTGGGATCCGTCCCTAAAAGCATAATATTTGTGCTTTCAGGGTGTACGATACTCTCGAAATATTTCTGGTTATTAGTAAGGGAAAAACCCTCATCTTCCTCCAAGTCATCGTTAGGCACAACGACCGGGTCCTGTTGAGGACCAGGAGTAGGGGTGACTGTAATCGGTTCTTCAGGCTGCTCCTCAACAGAACCTGTCGAAAGGTTCTGGAATACCATTATACTAAAAAGCACAGTAAATATGGTAGAGAAGAATGCCATAGTTATTCTTGCCTTTGGAGACCTGAAAATAAAATCACCCCCGAAAATCAAAAGCTAATTCTAGGATATCACTTTTTAAACTATAATAATACATCCCATGCTGTCAACTTCTGCATGGTTCAGCGGTTTACAAGCGCTTCCAGTCTCTCTAATATCTTTTCATACATTTCGGAATACTTCTTCAATTTTTCTTTTTCTGCGTCAATGACCGCCGCAGGAGCTTTGGAAACAAAACCCTGGTTGGAAAGCTTTTTATTTACTCTGTCCAGTTCCATTTCAAGATTTGCTTTTTCTTTTTCGAGCCTTTCAATTTCCTTCTTCAAGTCAATAAGTTCTTCAAGAGGTATAAATATTTCTGCCCCTTCGACAACAACAGCCACGGCATCGTGAGGTATTCCGGATTTATCACTCTTAGTGATAATATCGGACAACCCTGCCAGGCGGTTAAAGGTAGATTTCTCTTCCTCGACCAATTCCCTGATATCCTGTTCTCTTACTACAAAGAAGGCTTTAGCTTTCCTGCCTGCAGGCACATTCATTTCTGCTCTTATGTTGCGTACTCCTCTTATGGAATCCATCAGGAAAGACATAAGCTTTTCTTCCTCAGGGTATAGAATACCATCGGAATACTCCGGCCAGGAGGATATCATGATGCTCTCGTCATCGGTAATAAGATGGCTGTAGATCTCTTCGGTGATAAAAGGCATAAAAGGATGCAAAAGCTTCATTGCTTTTTTCAGTACCTCGTTCAGCACAAACAGAGCCTCTAAACGATCCTTTGCCTCGCGGTCATACAACCTCGGCTTAACAAGCTCAATATACCAATCGCAGAATTCTTCCCAAATAAACTCGTAAATCTTTGAAAGTCCGATACCAAGCTCAAACTTCTCGAGGTTCTCGGTAACTTCCCGGGCTACTGTGTTGATACGGCTCAATATCCATTTGTCACCGACTGTAAACTTGCTTTCATCCACCTTGCTGAAATCAGCGTCATCGTCAAAATTCATCATAACAAAGCGGAAAGCGTTCCAAATCTTATTTGCAAAGTTTCTGCTGGCCTCCAGTTTTTCATCGGAAAAACGCATGTCATTTCCGGGCGAAGTGCCAATGGTAAGCGCATACCGAAGAGCATCAGTACCATATTTCTCAATTACTTCAAGAGGATCGATACCATTTCCCAATGATTTGGACATCTTTCTTCCCTGGGCATCCCTGACAAGACCGTGAATCAGAACATACTTAAACGGCTCCCTTCCCATTTGTTCAAGGCCGGAGAATATCATACGGGCAACCCAGAAGAATATAATATCATAACCGGTAACCAGTACATCGGTGGGATAAAAGTATTTTAAATCGGGTGTCTCTTCAGGCCAGCCAAGGGTTGAAAACGGCCAAAGCGCAGAGGAGAACCAGGTATCAAGGACATCTTCATCCTGCCTGATATTTGTTGACTTACATTTGGTACATTCCTTCGGAGCGGTCCTTGCTACCATCATCTCACCGCAATCATCACAGTAGTATGCCGGTATCCTGTGCCCCCACCAAAGCTGACGGGATATGCACCAATCCTGGATATTTTCCATCCAGTTGAAATAAATCTTGGCGAACCTTTCAGGCACAAACTTGATGGTACCGTTTCTTACAACTTCAATCGCAGGTTCTGCCAAAGGTTTCATCTTAACGAACCACTGCCTTGATACCCTGGGCTCAATAACTGTTGAACAACGATAGCATTCGCCAACATTATGTTTATGCGGCTTGACCTGGACAAGCAGGCCTAAGTTTTTAAGGTCTTCCACTATCTGCCTGCGAGCCTCATAGCGGTCCAAACCCGCGTACTTCCCGCCGTTTTCATTGATGGTGGCATCTCCATTCATGATGTTGATTATTTCAAGATTGTGCCTCAAACCCACCTCAAAGTCATTGGGATCGTGGGCAGGAGTAATCTTAACCACGCCAGTTCCGAAATCGCGTTCAACATAAGTATCGGCAATTACGGGGATTTCACGGTTCATAAGCGGGAGTATGACTTTTTTCCCTATAAGGTGTTTGTATCTTTCATCATCAGGATGTACAGCTACGGCCGTATCTCCCAGCATTGTCTCGGGTCTTGTCGTGGCAATCTCCACATATTCATCAGACCCAACAACGGGATATTTTATATGCCAGAAATAACCGTCATGTTCCTGATATTCCACTTCAGCATCAGATATTGACGTACCGCAGACAGGGCACCAGTTGATTATTCTCTCGCCCCTGTAGATAAGGCCTTTTTCGTAAAGCCGTACAAACACTTCCTTTACAGCTTCCGACAAACCTTCGTCCATGGTGAAGCGTTCCCTCTTCCAGTCGCAGGAGCTGCCTAATTTTTTAAGCTGCTCGACAATTCTTCCGCCGTATTGCTCCTTCCATTTCCATGCTCTCTCCAGGAAGCCTTTTCTTCCGATATCTTCTTTTGTTATGCCTTCCTTTGCCATAGTCTCGACGATTTTGGCCTCTGTTGCTATACTGGCATGGTCGGTTCCCGGAAGCCAGAGAGTGCAGTATCCCTGCATACGCTTCATGCGGATCAATATATCCTGCATTGTGTTATCCAGCGCATGTCCCATATGAAGCTGCCCGGTAATATTCGGCGGTGGAATCACAATGGTGAACGGCTTTTTTTCAGGATCGATCACAGCATGAAAATAATCTTTTTCCATCCATCTTTTATATAACGCATCTTCAACCTTATGAGGATCATAGACTTTTTCTATCTCTTTTTTACTCATGACAAACTTCCTTTCTTTGTGTCCCTGATAATTACTTATATAGTTTTTTACAGATTTATCTGAAAGAATAAAATACCAATAATACGCCGGGCAACATGATAAGGAATCCAATAACCTTTACTCTTGCAATGGCCGTGGTCATTTTATACTGTTCAAGTTCTTCACCTGTAAATTCTTCGGCCTCTTTTGCATCTGTTTTTTCAGCAAGATTCATTTTTCTTACAATAAGCCCAGCCCCATAATTAATACCGGCACCAACTAATATCAATACAAAAGCAATAACTATAAGTGTCATATTCATTAGTCTCCTTCAATTAAAAAAGCTTTCATCCAAAATATTTGGACGAAAGCTGACTTCCGCGGTACCACCAAAATTCCCAACAGGGCTCTCAATAAGAAAATAACGGTTCTTAACCGGAATAACCTACTCAAATTCAGCTATTCAGCTCGGGAGCGACTTCGACAGCAATTTTCCACGGAAATGCTTGCAGCCTGTGGCATTTCCTCTCTGTTTGGCTTTTCTGCCTACTCCTCTCCGTCATAGCAATAATATTATTTAAAAATATGGCTATCAAATTGATAAGATAGCATATTATATAGGTTATGTCAACTGCAGATAACTATTTTAGTCCGATCGTACGGTAATTTTGATGTCTTATTATACCACATATGATGATGTCTTAACTTTAAAAATATATTAAAAGTTTACGTTTTTAAGCGAGATATTTCAAATGTAAAAATATTTCATTGGTTAAGCGTAAACAAAGAAATCCCATAATCATTTTATCGGGCAGGCCGGCCGTGAAGGACGTACTCTTATGACTGCGAAATCCTGATATTATGGCAGTCAATCAGCAGACCCGTTTTGTTAAAAAAAACGTTTTATAAAATATAGAAGACGCTTGAAAGCAATAGCTTAAAAGCGTCTTTATTTTGACCCATTGTTATTCTTACAGAATAACTTTCCGGTATCCGAACTAATTTATTGCATTATCAGAATTATTTGAAGAAAATACCCATATTAGTCTTGTTGATTTCATATGTACCGGTATCCTCGTAATCGGGGATGTTTTTACCGTTGCAGGCTTCATGAAGCCTTCTGATGGACAGTTCACCCCAAAGTCTCGGCCGCTGTGCCAACACATGGAGATATCCTTCTTCCATGGGTTTCTTGGAATCTTCGGTTTTATCAAATACGACACAAAGTGGTGTAATCCTCAGGTCTTCCTTCATTCTCCGCGCAAAATAACTGCCCATTGCATCCAGGCAGACAAAGCAGTTAAAGTCAGGATAACTTTGCATGGTCTTCTTAATACTATTCCAGCGATCTTCTACATTTGGCTGGTCTGTAACCTCAAAAGACAACACTTTTATATCAGGCGATCCTGAAATAGCCCTCATAAAGCCTTCCATACGCTCCTGCATATTCTTGTTCTTGTTGGACATGGTCCCTATAATTCTGCCTTTTCCGTTAAGTTTCTTTACAACTATCTCACCAAGCATTTCACCTGCAGTGTAATTGTCGGTCCCTATAAAGCTGTCTTTTTTAACACCTGTAATATCAGTATCAAAGCAAACTATTTTTATACCTTTCTTACTTGCTTTCCCTAATGCTTCCCTGACTTCAGGGCTGTCTATCGGTCCTATGCCTATACCTGAAACGCCCTCTTCAATTACTTTCTCGATAAGCTGAGCCTGTTCGGCAGGTGTACCGGATTTAGGGACTCGCCATAAAACATCAACACCAAGTTTGGCAGCCGCATCCATGGCTCCTTCCCTTGTATCGTTGAAAAATGGGATGTCAATAGTTGGTATGATAGCGTAAGAAGCCTTGTTAACTGCGATTTTATTAAAATTGAATTTCTTTATTGCATTCTCCAAATTTGCAATAACTGAATCAAAGTTTTCGGAAAGTTGAACAAGAATTTCCGATGAATTCATGTGAGAATACATTAAAGAGGTTATTTCCTCAGTTGAGGCGGCTGTTTCCTGTGCAACCGCCGCAATATTGGTGATCGAATCTGAGAGCCTCTGTTTAAACTCATTCAGGATGTTGATTCCCTTCTTAACTTCGAGCAGTTGGGCAAACAGCTCATCAACAGCATTGGATATTGCAATAAAGGCTTCATTTGTCTTATTCACCGACTGAGTCTGCGCTTCCAGGGTTTTTGCCGTCAAAGCAATAGTTTCAGTGGTTACATTTATCTGGTTCTGTACACCCTGAATGATTTTGTCTATTTCAGTACTGGATAAATAACTTTGCTGGGCCAATTTTTTTATTTCATCCGCAACAACGCCGAAACCCTTGCCCATCTCTCCTGCCCTGGCTGCTTCGATTGAAGCGTTAAGAGACAGCAGGTTTGTCTGACTGGAAATACCTGAAATGACCGAAGTTATTTGGCTTATATTGTTGGTCATTTCATTCAGTTCCTTAATTTTCTGATTGATTTCGTTCATATTCTTTTCTGTTAGTTTGCTTTTTTCCAGCAAATCATTAATATTTGACATTCCGAATTTGGCCATCTCTTTGGTGACATCAGCCTTCCTGGTCATGAGTTCGGCGGATTTTACAACCTCTTCAAACTTATTTACCATTTCGGCTGTTACTTTTGAGCTGTGTTCAGCGTCTTCGGCCTGCTCTCCCGCGCCTTTGGAAACGGATTCGGCGGCTTTCGCTATTTGACTGGCCACATCTGAGGCTTCTTTCGATGTAGATTTTACCGTAAAGGCCAGGTGTTTTGCTTCTTCTGTCGAACGGTCAACATCGGAAAGAACCTGGTTAAACTGTCGGATAAGCGCATTGCTTTCTTTTTCAAGAACAGTGTTGCCTTCAATTCTTGTTTGAAGATCGCCTTCCCTTGCTTTTCTCAAAGCTTCAACCAGAGCCTGATTATCCTTTGATTTCCTTACGGAAAAATAATATTGCAAGGCTGTTCCTAAAATAACCAGGACGCCTCCTGTTATGATAAACGGTGTCAAATTATCTGCATTGGTAAAAAATACTATGGCTATAATGAGAAAAGGAAGAACTGCAGTCAACAAGTGTGTTAACAAAATTGGAATCCTGACCGTTTCTTTCTTATTCATAGTACAAACCCCTTTTAAAATAGATTTACAAAACGAAAGATGCCGAACTATCACAATACTTAGATATAAACGACAAAATTAGACATATTCCACTATTAATTATATTACCATTATATTTCATTATAAACAAATGCTATGCAGAAATATATAAAAAATGTACAATTAAATTCTTTTCTTCCCATCTTATATCTATAGTTCTCCATAGTGTAAAATTCTACCGCTTTGTGTTAGAATTGTTCTTGAGTTTTGATAAATCAGATACCGGCTCGACTGATAAGGAGGTGAAAACATGATAGAGAGCGACTACATAAATATTCCAATTCCAAAGCAGAAGCGGATTGCTCTGATTGCCCATGACCATAAGAAACAGGACTTGGTGAACTGGGTCAAAGAAAACGTTGATGTTTTACGTAAGCATTTCCTTTGCGGTACCGGCACGACAGCCAGACTCATAGCAGAGGAAGTAGAGCTGCCGGTCCGGGCATATAACAGCGGGCCTTTGGGCGGAGACCTCCAAATAGGTTCACGCATTGTGGAAGGCGCGATCGACATGGTTATATTTTTCTGGGATCCCCTGGAAGCCCAGCCCCATGACCCGGATGTCAAGGCTTTGCTGAGAATCGCAGCGGTATATGACATCCCAATAGCCAACAATCGTGCCACTGCAGATTTTTTGTTGGCGTCCACGCTTATGGACGGGGAATATAACCGCAGAATAATTAACTATAATAAGAAAATCCAGGACAGGCTCAATGAGCTTAAAGAAAAATAAAACGGCTGACAGGATAAGATTTTCCTTGTCGGCCGTTTTGTTTTCGGAGCAAAATTTTTATCCGGTTACACTATTCGATATTCTTCTCTTTAATATATTCCACATACCTGAACCGTACACCGGCACGGCTTTCCTGCCATTCTCCCGTAACCGTCCTCTTCCAGTCGCTTTTAACGTCCAAATTAACAAGATGGGCATCGGCTTCAAACTCCTCATCTATTTGGGTGATAAGAGCCAGGTTACAATATGGCAGAAGCTGCCTGTAAATCGTTTCACCGCCGCAGACATAAACCTTTTTATCAAATCCTTCAATGGCATTGAACATCTCTTCAATACTGTGTACTATTACGGCGCCATCGCAAGTATAGTCTTTATCCCTTGTAAGTACAACGTTTATACGATCAGGCAACGGTTTTTTATCCCTGAAGGTTTCAAGAGTTTTTCTTCCCACCACTATGACATTTCCTCTTGTAAACTCAGCAAAACGCTTCAAATCCTCGGGGATCCTTATCAAAAGTTTATTATCCCTGCCCAGGCCCCAGTTCCTGTCTGCCGATGCAATCAGAATAAGATCATCCCGCATTTATTTTTCCCCCAAAACCTATATTAAACAGCAACGGGAATGTTTTTGATTTGCGGTCCCGGTTCATAACCTTCAAGAACAAAATCATCCACTTTGAATTCATAGAAATCTTTTACGTCCTTATTTATCAAAAGCTTTGGAGCTTTTTTAGGTTCCCTGGTGATAAGCTCTCTCACCAAAGGCTCATGCCGGTCATAGATATGGGCGTCGGCAATGACATGAACCAGCTCACCCACCTCAAAACCGGATACCTGGGCAAACATATGCAATAATATGGCATACTGGACCACGTTCCAGTTATTTGCCACCAATACATCCTGGGATCTTTGATTAAGGATCCCGTTAAGCCTGTTGCCCGTCACGTTAAAAGTCATGCTGTAAGCGCAGGGATAGAGATTCATGGCGTGCAGATCCGCATGATTATAAAGATTTGTTATGATCCTGCGGCTGTAGGGGTTATTTTTAAGATCGAACAAGACCCTGTCCACCTGGTCAAATTCGCCTTCTTTATACTTGTGCTTGATCCTCAGCTGATAGCCGTATGCCTTGCCTATTGAACCGTCCTCATCGGCCCAGGCATCCCAGATATGGCTGTTTAAGTCCTTTACATTGTTTGATTTTTTCTGCCAGATCCACAGGATTTCGTCAATAGCGGCTTTAAAGTTGGTCGGCCTTAATGTCAGGATCGGAAATTCTTCAGATAAATCATATCTGTTGATCACACAGAATCTTTTTTTTGTATAGGCCGGAGACCCGTCTTCCCACCTCGGTCTTACATTTGTTCCCTCATCAGAAAAGCCATTCTCGAGAATATCCTTGCACATATCAATAAAAATGATATCAGCGCGGCTCATATAAGAACCTCCTCTTATGCAACAATCGCTGTTTATATACTGTATGTCGCTAAAATAATATAACCTAAATATAACCTACATAGTTCTTTATTACAACCCGGAAATGAGATTGAACGTGAACTGTTGAGAAAATTGGCTTCGTTTCACGCAAACACACGCTTTAAATCCAGTTATCGGACAACGGTAGTTACCCTCATTCGGGTTTCTTTTTCCCATACCTCAACCAAAATACCGCCGTTATCAGTGGTCTGATATATTTTGGAGCCCTGGCCGGCAATTCGTTCTAACGTTTCAGGGCTTGGGTGCCCATATACATTCCTGCCGACTGAGATAACTGACACAACCGGTTCTGCCGCCTCAATAAAGCTTTTATCCGAAGAATACTTGGAGCCGTGATGCGCAACTTTCAATAAGTCACAGCTTAGATCCTTATGGTTTTCCAGTATAATATTTTCTGACATAAAACCTATATCCCCAGTAAAAAGCGCGCTGAATTCGCCGTAATCCAGCCTTGTAACCAGTGACAGCTCATTGGCGTCGGCGGTTGAATCTTTAGGCATCAACTCTTTATCTTTCAAAGGATACAGCGCTTTAATGGTCAATCCGTCTTCTTCATAGAGAATGTCATCCTCTTTCACGTACATGACGGGAATACCCTTTTCTTCCGCATAATCAGTGAGATACCTCATCTCGATATCATTGGCATCTGCCACGATAAGCTTTTTTACATTAATTTTATCAATTACGGTTTTCAGTCCCCCGATATGGTCCATATGTCCATGGGAAGCAATCATCAGGTCAATTTCGGTCACATTAAGGTTGTATAACAACGGCACTACTATCCGTTCCCCTACATAAGAACCTTCCGTATCATTTATACTTCCCCCGCCGTCCAGAATAATGTTATTTCCTGAAGGTGTCCTGATAACGGCACAGTCCCCCTGCCCCACATCCGCAAAATATATACGGAGCGATTTATCAGGTATACTGACAATAAGTATCACAGCTCCGCATAAAAGCATAATTGACGCAAATACCGGCCTTGCTGCTTCCTTTGCAAGTTTCGGGTGCCAGAACCTCAGATAGATAAGAATGAAATAGTATATCAATACCAAAATGATACTAGGAGTGGCTATATTGATCTCAGCCCAGGGAATCTCCGCCATTTTCCCCGTAATCATCATCATAATATCGATCATGACGCCCAGTAATATTCCAAGCAACCTTGCGGCAGGAAGGAGGATGTTTCCCAAGACAACAAGAACGGCTCCCAATACTGTGATTATACCTGTCAAAGGCACAATGAGCAGATTTGTAAATACCGATATTATTGAAAATGTGTTGAAACAATAAGCGATTATAGGTATAACACCTAATTGGGCGGAGATCGTTCCGGCTGTCGTGTCTCTGATTATTTTGGGCAGTTTCTCAGGCATTTTGGAAAATAAAGGCTTGTAGAAGATCACAAGTGAAAGGGTTGCCACAAATGACAGTATAAAGCCTAAATCAAACAGCATAAAGCTGTTGCAGAACAGTATAATTATTGCCGATGCCGCAAGAGAGCAGTAAATATCAGCTTTTCGCCACAGGAGCATGCCGGTCAGTGTGATCCCTGCCATAATAGCGGCCCTGATCACCGAAGCTTCCATACCGGTAGCATACACATAAAACAGCATACATGGAAATGCCAAGGCCGATGACCATCTGGGATTTAAACCCGCTTTTTTCAATAACCATAGAAAAGGCGCCAGCAAAAATGCTATATTTGCCCCTGAAACAGCCATAATATGCGAAAGACCGGCTCTGCGAAAATCTTCCTCCATCTCTTCCGGCATTTTATCAGTATATCCTATCAACATTCCGGCCAGTACCGAAGATTCCTTATCTGGCAAACTGCTGTTCAAGGTGTTCAATATATTATGCCTGAATTTATACCCGGTTTTTTTAAGCCAGGAACCCCTGTCTCCCTCAAGAATGGTAAGCGCTTTTTCCTGGGTGCTCATAGTTCCTGAAATACCCCGTGAAGCCAGGAACTTTCTTGAATCGAATCCTCCGATATTCCGTCTTCCCTGAGGCATCCTGATTTCTCCCGAAATATTAACGACTGAGCCATAATCAAGGTCATCAATCAAGTCATTGCCGTAAATACTAACCTGTATTTTGATTTTTTTGTTTTTAGCAAGTGGTTTATTGTCAATTGATTCAACATTTAAAACAAATCGGGTTCTTCCGTTTTTAAATTCCGGTTCGGTATGTAATGCTCCCCTGACATAAACGCTTTTGCCTTCCCATTCCTTACAGGCGTTGTTATAATAATTTTCATTAATACTATGTAAAACGTATCCTGAAACAAGAAAGGGAACGGCAAGCAGGACAAAAGCAGAAGATTTTTTCCTTACCGGCCGATAAATAAGTATAAAAATCAGCAAACTCAGCGTGATAGATATAATCCCCCAAATATGACTTTTATTTACATCAGCGAGTATAATGCCCCATATAAGAGCTATGGCAGCTGCTGCCAATGGCCTTTTCATATAAACCTCTGTTACTTTAATATTTTTTTCATAATGGCTGCCTCAGATGTTCCTAAAAGATGCAATGATTGTTCCAATTCCGGGTCATGTGAAAAACCGGCCTTTTCCCAGAACGAAAGCCCTCTTTTGTTCTCAGTTGAAACCGCGGCTATGCATGCAACGGTTCCATACTTTGACTGCACAAAATCAAGAAGCTTATAAAGCGCATGTGTGCCATATCCCATGTTTTGATAATCCGGGTCAATTATAAAAATACTGATCCACAGAACCGAGTGCCTGTTTACGTCCCTTAAGTATCCGTTAATAAAACCTACGGGTATCTTGGTTTTTATATTATAAATCATGAAGTTTAACATGGAAGGATCCACAGGCTCCTTAAATTTCTGCATAACATCCGAAAACTTTTTAAAACCTGTGGCATGACCCAGGCAATCCTGCATGCCATACCATTTTTCCAATATGGCCATGTCCCTGATTACAGGCACTCTAAGCTCAATATCGATATCACTCTTGATCGTCATACAACCACTTTGTTCCGACGTATTATTTGCTGCAAACCGGATTATTACGGTTTACACTGAAAACATACAATCAGTGATTCGGGTATACAAGATACCAATTCTGCCATCCGTTATAAATATTCTTCCACTTTGGGTTTCTTTCGCCCCTGATGTAATTGTTATAGAGTACAGCCCCATATTTTCTGTACAAAGGTAATATTACACTGTTGGCGTTACTTATATTGAGGCTTTTCTTTGCAGACTCCAAAACTTCATCCATAGTCGCATAAAGCGGAATACGGCATCCCAGGAGCATCATGTCGAATTCGCCGCTTTTTGCAAGACTTTGCTGTTTTTCTATCTCAGCAGTTTGAGCATCTACCTGGATACCTATTTCGGCCAATGCTTCGGTCAGCCATTCACCCGTATACTCCCTGTCGGTATTGAGTCCGTTATATATGAGTGAAAGCCGGACCGGTATCTTTACATTATCTTTATAAGTATAAAGATAGCTTTTGTCGTAATTATATAAAAAGCCCAAATTGATCAATTTATTGATCGTGGCGTTTTTATTCAGTTTTTCTTCAGTATTGCCGTTTTCAGGCTCTATTGCGGATTCTCCCCTGTTTATGGGATTTTCTTTTTCATATTCTTTTAAATATTCAATTAGCACTGCTCTGAATTCTTCCTGTTTTATCGGGGAAGATGATGTACCGACCGGAGACAGAACTAAAAATTCAAGAATATTGCTGACATATTTATTAAAGAATATGTCGGATCTCTTGGAATAACTGTCCAAATCCCCTTCCTCCAACCATGCGATATCTATTTGCTGTCTTTGAAAGGCCTGCATCATTTGCGATTCGTCCGGGTATATTTTAAAAGTTATTCCGTCAAGCCATATGGGATGCGAAAGACCGTCATCGGCCTCTAAAAACCACCAGGAATCATTTCGCAGCAATGATATTTCATTACTGTCGTATGATTCATATTTAAACGGACCGGTACCGATTAACTTCATGGAAGCCTTGTGTCCCTCTATAGGCCACTCCTTGAATACATGCTCCGGCACTATCGGGAATGTGAGTTTTTCAGTAATCCTCGGGTCAGCCTTGTTGAGGATCAGTCTAAAACTCAGTCTTGTCAACGTTTTTATACTTTGTATGTTTGATACGTGATCATAATACAGGGATCTTTTACCGGCTTTTTTTATGGTTTCCAAAGTAAATGCCACATCATCCGAACTGAGAGTTTTGCCGTCATGAAACAAAATATTGTCCCTAAGTTCTATATCAAGTATAAGACCTTCCTGGCTGAATTTAAAACTTCCTGCAAGACCGTTCCTAATTGACCCTGATTCATCCTCATAAAAAAGGCTGTCAAATACGAATGAAGAAAGCTGTCTTACGTATGTATCCTGTGAGGTCAAAGGATTGAGGGTCCTGGGAGTGACCATGAAAAGTTTCAGAACGCCTCCCTGCGAAGGCCCTACGTCTTCGTAGATAGCCTTAACAGCGCCGTCACTGATTCCCGTAATAGGCTCCTGCTGAGGAGTCTTAAGCTGCTCACCACATCCGCTGATAAAACTGGCGATTATTAAAATAACAATGGACATTCTATGTATCTTTTTCATTTTTACCCTCGTAACATTAAAAATGCTGCCCCGGTTCCTGTTTGATTCCGGCTCCCGCGATGGGAATAGAAAACATCGCTGTTGCATTTCGTACAAACCCGGCAACCGGAAATCTTTTCTTCCGATACGCCCCGGTTTATTAAATTACGTATTATTATGCCCTCTAAATCTATGATCCATTTGTCCGCTCTTTCTGTAATATAGTCCGAAGCCCACAAATATGCGGATCGGAAAGCATCAGCCACATCCCTGTCGACTTCAAAGCAGCATGTCTTTATATGGGGGCCAAACGCGACAAGAATATTCTCCGGAGAACATCCATAGGACTCCTCCATAACTTTTATGGTCTCCCCTCCAATATTAATGAGTGTCCCTCTCCATCCGGAATGAGAAAGACCTATAACCTTATTAACGGGATCATAAAAATAAACCGGCACACAATCCGCATAATAGGTTATAAGCATCAGGCCGGGCTCCTGTGTTACCAGTCCGTCAATGTTTTCATAGTTTCTTTCCCGGACGATCCCCATTCCGGAATGCTCTTTCGTCACTTGAAGGATCCTTTTATCATGCACCTGATGCGAAAGTACCATATTATTTAACGATACTCCCAGCTCATCGCTGAGAATCTCATAATTCTTCCTTACATTGCTCAGAGGATCAGATCTGTTGAAATTAAGATTAAAGGTAGCATAATCGCCTGCGCTGACCCCGCCGAACCGGGTGGTATAGCCATGCAGTAATTCAGGGAAAGCATAAAATGCAGGGATACCGATAAAAGGCCTCCTGTATTTTCTCGCCTCTTCAATACATCCGTTATCCAGCAATAATTCCACCGGAACCTCCTAAAATTATTATATCATTATTGATTATACCATAAACATACTGCAAAACTAGCAATCTCGTTTTACCAGGGATAAATCCCGGCATCGCTGTCTCAAAATACCTGACGTGCCATTCTGAGGCCATAAAATGGCCTCAGGATCTGGCAATGATCTGCCGAAACCATTGCTGTATTGACTATTCAATGCGTTCCGCCTGCTTCAGCATGGACTCTATGAAAACACCGTATCCGCGTACAGGGTCATTTATAAATACATGGGTTACTGCACCTATCAAGCGTCCGTCCTGAATGATGGGGCTTCCGCTCATGCCCTGTACGATGCCTCCGGTACTGTCTAAAAGTCTTTTATCCGTAATCTGTATGACCAAATTCTTTGTGCTGTCCAGGTCATTCCTGGCTATACGTTGTATCTCGATTTCAAATTCCTCAACCTCATCGCCGTTGATACATGTCAGTATTGTCGCACGTCCCAGTCTTACCGCGCTATGTGGACCGATACTGTATAATTTTCCTAACTTGTCTTTATTTATATCGTTTCCTATCCTCCCATAGATGCCAAATTCACAGTTGAGTTCAATATCCCCCAATATATCGGATGTTTTCAGAAAATCGCCTTCCAGTTCTCCGGGAACTCCTTTGACACCTTTTTTGATCCCTTTGATAGTTGATTTCATCAGGGTCCCTGAACCCACCTTCAAAAGCGAACCTGTATCTATGTCATTGATCCCGTGACCTAAAGCGCCATAAACATTATTCTTTGGATCTATAAAAGTAAGGGTGCCTATTCCTGCCGAACTGTCCCTGACCCAAATACCCAGTCTATATTCATCATCCTCGCCTGATTTTACCGGTGTTATCATGGTCATATACTGGGTATCCTGTCTTCTGTATATTATTTCCAGCGGTTTACCTCCTGAATTTTTGACAATACTGGTTAAATCGGATATGTTCTTTAAATCTTTGCCTCCGGCCTTAATAAGTACATCACCGGCAAGTAATCCCGCGCTTTCGGCAGGTATGACTTTAGTTCCGTCCTCCAGAAATACTCCTGAAATATTTATAATAATAATTCCGCTGGTTTTCAGTTTTATTCCGACAGGAACGCCGCTGGCTATGACCTTTTGTTTTTCTATTGAGCGTACTTCCACTGTTTTGACAGGAATGATCCCCAGCACGCTAAGTCCAAGTTGAGCTTCTCCTTCTTCGGTCGCCATTATGTTATACGGCTTTTCAAACGCAGAAATGGAAGTATCATTACTGTCGCTGACCTTGAGAATATTGCTTTGGGTATGAATCTGCAAGAACAGGGGGGATTTGAACGAGATCTTATAATCCTCCCCCGCTAACAGGGTTATGCTCCCGGGTATTGAGAAAAGCGTTACGATATATGATATCAATATCATAAGCAATAAAACCGTTATTATAAACTTAGGTCTCAGGATTTTTTTCAACAAACAAATCACGCTCCATATGCAAAGTTACAATCATAAGTTAACCTGCATATGAAACTCTTATGCTTTTCAAAAAATCCTTATTGTGTCATTCATTGGACAAAAACGACATTTAAAGTCCCGCCCAGTTTACGGTTTGTTTCGTGTCAATCATGCAATTACTCTTTAAAAAGTCATCCGGATATGTTTTTGAACACATCATGGGATGGCGGGATTCATAAAATTTACCGCTTATTATAAAAGATTTGAATGCCTGAGAATTTTTTCCCCATAAAAACCATATAAGATCCGGACGGTTCTTTGATAACCAAAACAGCAGTTTTCTTGTAAATTCATGCCAAATTTCGGTATGACTCAGGGGTTTGCCCGGATACACGGTAAAGCAAGTATTGAGAAAAAGAACGCCTTGTTTCTCCAGGCTGTCGAACAAATCAGGAGGGTTGGCAATTTGAAACCTGCCTTTTTTTATCTCGTCCAGGATGACAGAGAATTTGGGAATATCGTCATAGTCCTCTATACCTTTTTGTGCCTTATAAATCAACCTGACCATATTCTTCAGGGAAACCTGCCGGAACGGCTCATCCCAGGCGTTTAAGTCTCCGACTTCAAAGGCGCGGCCTGTAGCCTTCCCTTCTTCAGGATATGGATCCTGACCTAAGATTATGATTTTTAAATTATGGACATCAGTTTCAAGAAAGCGAAGAACTCTGCGCTTATCAGGCTGAAAATTGCCATCCAGTTTCTTTTCTGTTGCTTCAATCATCGGCAAAGTTTCTGACAAGAAATCGTTCCAGGACTGATGGACCTTCTCTGGCAGCAAACTCATATTGTTCTCCTTCATACCAAACGTCGTTTTATATTGAAAGCCATAAGCTTTATTGTTTTACTTTTATGCCGAAACGGCATTTTGATCTCAGGAGTTTAATATACGTTTAAGTTCCTCGATCTGATCCCTGATTACAGCCGCCTGCTCAAACTCAAGCGCCCGCGCGGCTTGCCTCATATCTTTTATAAGGCTTTCTATCAAAGCCTTCAAAGTATTTTTGTCCAGGTTCTCCGCTCCTGTCTTTCTGCTTCTCTTATAAACATCAGCATCCTCAGCGGTTTTGGTAGCTTCAATAACATTGTGGACAGCCTTTTGAACAGAACGGGGAGTGATATTATGCTCTTTATTATAAGCCTCCTGAACCCTGCGACGGCGGTTTGTTTCTTCAATTGCTTGTTCCATGGCAGATGTAATGGTATCAGCGTACATAACGACCCTGCCCTCAACATTTCTGGCCGCTCTTCCGATAGTCTGTATCAATGACGTTTCAGATCTTAAAAAGCCCTGTTTATCGGCGTCCAGAATAGCCACCAAAGCAACTTCAGGCAAATCCAGACCTTCCCTCAGGAGGTTTATCCCCACCAGCACATCGAACTCGCCCATGCGCAGATCCCTGATTATTTGAAGGCGTTCAAGGGTATCAATGTCCGAATGAAGGTATTTCACTCTTATTCCCATATCGTCAAGGTATTTCGTCAAATCTTCCGCCATTTTTTTGGTCAATGTGGTTACCAAGGTTCTGAAACCTTTTTTGGTGGTTTCATTAATTTCATGCATCAGATCATCTATTTGTCCTTTAACCGGCTTTACGGCAATTTGGGGGTCAACGAGCCCCGTCGGCCTGATAAGCTGCTCCACTATCATTGTGGAATGCTTTTTCTCATAACTTCCGGGTGTCGCGCTGACATATATTACCTGGTTTACCCTCTCTTCGAACTCTTCAAATGTTAACGGCCGGTTATCAAAAGCAGACGGCAATCTGAAGCCGTATTCAACCAGCGACTCTTTTCTGGAACGATCCCCCTGATACATGGCCCCGATCTGGGGTACGGTCACATGGGATTCATCTATCACCAACAGAAAATCCTTCGGGAAATAATCCATCAGGGTATACGGAGCACTGCCCGGTTTCCGCCCGCTGATATGCCTGGAATAATTCTCAATACCTTTGCAGAACCCTATTTCCCTCATCATTTCAATATCATATCTGGTTCGCTGCTCGATTCTCTGGGCTTCCAAAAACCTTCCGTTATCTTTGTAATACTTTATCCTTTCTTCCAGCTCTTCTTCAATTGTTTTAATTGCTCTTTCCATCTTTTCTCTTTTTGTTGAAAAGTGTGAGGCAGGGAAAATTGCTATATGAGATCTTATGCCTTTAATTTCTCCTGTGAGGACATCTATCTCCGTTATCCTCTCTATCTCATCGCCGAAAAACTCCACTCTTAAAGCCGTATTGGAGGAAGACGGCGGAAATATATCCAGGACATCACCCATAGCCCGGAATGTTCCTCGCTTAAAATCATATTGGTTGCGGGTGTACTGGATATCAACCAGTTTTCGAATGATCTCGTCCCGGTCCTTTATCATACCGGGGCGTAAAGAAATCATAAGGTCAGTATAGTCCTCCGGGTCACCCAGGCCGTAAATACAGGAAACGCTGGCTACGATTATTACGTCTCTTCTCTCAAAAAGGGCGGCAGTAGCAGAGTGCCTGAGTTTATCGATCTCGTCGTTTATTGATGAATCCTTTTCTATATAAGTGTCAGTTGTCGGAATATATGCCTCCGGCTGATAGTAGTCGTAATAACTGACAAAATACTCAACGGCATTATCCGGGAAAAAATCGGTGAATTCATTGCAAAGCTGAGCTGCAAGAGTTTTGTTATGGGCCAGTACCAAAGTAGGCTTTTGGACTCTTTCAATCACATTGGCAATAGTATATGTTTTTCCTGATCCGGTTACTCCAAGCAATGTCTGATGCTTGCTTCCCTGTTTGATCAGGTTTGTAAGAGCCTCTATTGCCCTGGGCTGATCTCCCGTAGGTCTATAATCGGATTTTAGCTTAAATTCAGGCATACTATTCACCTCCGTAACGGGAAAAAGTCATCATTCTGAGTTTCATTGACCGGAAACTTAATTATAACATAATAATCTTTATCAATACACAAGGACAGCAAAAGGCTATACATGTTTAACAACAT
>ERZ773359.2327-NODE-2327-length-24120-cov-18.764097_pt1 | contig 24120 bp, 23 predicted proteins | sample MGYA00374955_ERZ773359 | MGnify/ENA primary metagenome ERZ773359 (study PRJEB29098, sample SAMN04486028) | biogas fermenter metagenome | study: EMG produced TPA metagenomics assembly of the Biogas fermentation microbial communities from Germany - Plant 4 DNA1...
CTTAATATTTCCCTTTTTCGGGGGCTTTTTTTGGATAAAGAATGGAGGAGTCAGCGTGGCGGAGAATCGATTTGCTAAGCGGATGTGGCATGCTAGCAGCAATGCCATCCGCGAAATCCTAAAAGTGACGGAGCGTCCCGATGTCATTTCCTTCGCTGGGGGGCTGCCTGCACCCAGCTCCTTCCCAGTAGAGACGATCAACAGGATCGCAGGGGAGATTCTGACTGCGGACGGATGTCGGTGCCTCCAGTATGGCACGACCGAAGGCTACTGGCCCTTGCGGGAAGCCATCGCCAACTGGGTCAAAGTGAAGGGTATCGAAACCTCGCCGGATCAAGTCCTGGTCTTGAGCGGCTCCCAGCAGGGGCTCGATCTCATGGGCAAGGCCTTCTTGGATGCGGGGGATCGGGTGATCGTCGAGGAGCCAGCCTACCTGGCCGCCCTTCAGATCTTCCGCAGCTACGAAGCGGACCTCATTCCCGTCAAAGGGGACGAGGAAGGCTACGATCCTGAAGCTTTGGAGGCGGCCCTCAAGGAGCATCAGCCAAAGTTCATCTATCTAGTCTCCACCTTCCATAACCCGACGGGAATAACCTACTCCGTCGAGCGCCGGCAGAAGGTGGCGGAGCTTGCTGCCAAGTATGACTGCTATGTCATCGAAGACGACCCTTACGGGGATCTGCGCTACAGCGGCGAGCGGGTGCCGGCCTTGCAGACTTTCAACCCGGAGCGGGTAGTCTATTTAGGGAGCTTCTCTAAGATCATCGCTCCGGGACTGCGGACCGGCTATGCTGTCGTCAACAATCCCGAGATCAGGCAGAAGCTGGTCATCGGCAAACAGGGCGCGGATGTTCACACCAGCAACCTGTCCCAACGGATCGTGCAAAGATTCCTGGCCGAGGGGCTCCTTCCCGGCCATATCGAAACAATCTGTCAGGACTACAAGGCCAAGCGGGATCTCATGCTGGAGTCCCTAGAGGAGCACTTCCCCGCCGGGGCCAAGTGGGTAAAGCCCGATGGAGGCCTCTTCCTGTGGGTGACACTCCCCGAGGACATATCCGCCATCGACGTTTTCCCCAGGGCCGTCGAGGAAAAAGTCGCCTTCGTTCCCGGCGCCTACTTCTTCGCCCAGGGCGGCGGCGAGAATACCTTGCGGCTGAATTTCTCCAACGCGACCTTCGAACAGCTGCAAACTGGCTGCGCCCGGTTGGGCAAAGTCCTCAAGGAGTTCTTGGACTAGCCTCCCTGAGGGCTGATCGCATCAGGAGGATGAGGGGATAAGCGCTAAGGACGATGGCGCTGCAAAGGAGGAAGAAGGCCGTAAAGCTGAAGCGGCCGATGATCAGCCCGCCAAACATGGGGGCGAGGGCGCCAACGGTATTGGTGATGATGAAAAACACCCCGTAGAGCCGTCCGTGGACTTCTTGGGGGACGGCATCCGCGAGCAAGGTGTTCATGGCCGGCTGTTTGACGAAGAGGGAGAAGCCCAAGATGAAGATGCCGACGAGCAGGGCCGCGGGGCTGGGGAGCAAAATGAGTCCAAAACCGATCAGAGCGCCAGTTGTGCCGATGAGGACCGGCAGGACCCTGGAGCTGCGATCGGCCATGTAGCCGCCGACTAAATGGCCCAGGGCTCCCACCCCGTACTGGACCCCGGCCAAGATCCCCGACACCGCCACGGTCATGCCCCGGACATCTTGCAGGTAAGTGGCTATGTAGGCGAAGGTGCCCGACCAGATGAACCCCTGGATGCCGCTGAGCAGGAAGATGATGAGCAGGGTGTGGACTAGTTCCCTGTCTTGGAGGATGGGGGCAAGGCCGGCTAGGGGACTTGGATCGGCGCTTTCGGGGGAGCCGGTCGACTCAAACAGGCGCCAAAAAAGTGCGGCCGCCGCCGTGCCCGCCAGACCCCAAAAAAGGAACGCGGCGCGCCAGTGGAAAAGGGTGGCGATCCCGCCGGCTAGGGCAGGGGCTGCGACCATGACGAGATTGCTGCCAACCCCGTGGAGCCCCATCGCGATGCCCCGGTTTTCCGGCGTTGAGATGTGGGCTAGGAGGGACATGGCCGGGGGATGATAAAGACTAGCTCCCAGGCCAAGGAGGAAGAAAGAGACGGCCAAGGTCCCATAGGATCCGGGAAGGCTCCCCACAAGAGCCCCCATGCTGGCCAGGGCGATGGCCGCGGTGATGGTCCATTTGTGGCCAAAGCGGTCGGATAAGAATCCGGCAGGGAGCGCGCCGATGCCGTAGGTAAAATAAGCGAGGCTGACTAGTGCCCCCACAGCCGCATAATCCAGCCCCAAATCCCGCAGGATGAGGATGAACAGGGGCGATGAAAACATTAAGAAGGCATGGTCCAGACCGTGGACGAGACTGAGGAAGCCTACCCGCCCGTAAAAGGATGACTTCAGGGGAACCACTCCTTCAACGGCGATATGGAGTACTTTCGTTGAGCACAACATTTTCCCTTCATTGGGGGTGGAATTTTGCGAATCGGCGCCCATTTGTCCATCGCGGGCGGCCTCCCTGCCGCAGCCAAGATGGCGGAGGAGATCAAGGCCAACACCTTCCAGTTTTTCACCCGCAATCCCCGGGGCGGCAAGGCCCGGGAGATCGGAGCCGATGAGGTGGCCGCCTGGGAAAAAGAAAGGGTCGAGCGGGACATCTACCCGATCATGGGCCATCTTCCCTATACGGTGAATATGGCGAGTCCCAAAGATGAAGTCTATGATTTTGCCCGGCTAGTCCTCACCGAGGACCTGCGCCGCTGTGAATCCTGTGGCGCGGAGCTCCTGGTGGTCCATCCGGGAAGCCACCTGGGGGAAGGCGTCCAAAAAGGACTCCAGCGGATAGCTTCCCTGCTGGAGGAAGTCCTCAGCCCCTGGGAAGGTCGGGCGAAGCTCCTCCTGGAGACGATGGCGGGACAGGGGTCGGAAGTTGGGACTATCGAGGACCTGGCCTGGCTGGGAGAAGCCCTGGGCTGGCCAGAATGCCTTGGATTTTGTATTGACAGCTGTCATCTCTTCGCTGCCGGCTACGACTTGCGGACCCAGGCGGGACTCGATCAGCTCCTGGAAGAGCTGGATCAGAAGGTGAGCCTCGCGCGGGTCCACGCCGTCCACCTCAATGATTCCAAGTTTCCCCTAGGGTCCGGGAAGGACCGCCACGCACCCTTGGGCAAAGGCTACATCGGCGAAGAAGGCCTCTCCCTGATCATCAACTCCCCCCACCTAAAACACCTTCCCTTCTTGCTGGAGACGCCAACGGAGGACTACCGGGAATATGCGGATGAGATACTGTTGTTGAGGAGCCTGATTAACTGACACATCCCGCGGGCATACTTCGCGATGGAGGTGGCGGCTTTGCAAGTCAACTGGCGGGAGTGGGGAAAGGAAGCCTTCGAAGATGCCCGGCGGAGGGAAAAGCCTTTGCTGTTGTCCATCAGCGCCACCTGGTGTCACTGGTGCCACGTGATGGATGAGAAAACTTACAGCGACCCACAGGTTGTGGAACGGATCAACCGGGATTTCATCCCCGTCAGGGTGGATGCCGATCGCCGGCCCGACATCGACCGGCGCTACAACATGGGCGGCTGGCCCACCACAGCCTTTCTTGCCCCCGATGGCAGCTTGATCGCCGGCGCAACCTACTTGCCACCCGCAGAGATGCTCCGGGCGATGGAGGCCGTCTTGGCGGGCCCGGGGGGCGGGGGCCGGTGGATCCGCAGGCCCCCTGAGAAGACTGAGATCGATCCCAGGGCGGCCGATGAGATCTTGGCCGAGATCCTCCTGGCCTATGACCCCGCCTACGGCGGCTTTGGGCGATCGCCCAAATTCCCCCAGCCCTACGTCTTGCGCTTCCTCCTGGAGGAGTATGTGCGAAGCTCACAGGATGAGCTTCGGGAGCCCCTCCTCAAGACCTTGCGGGAGATGGCCGGGGGAGGGATGTACGACCAGGTGGAGGGGGGATTTTTCCGCTACTCCACAACCAGGGACTGGTCCATCCCCCATTACGAAAAAATGCTGGAAGACAATGCTTTGCTTTTGGGAGTCTACCTGGATGCCTACATGGCGACGGCCGAGGATAGGCTCCTGGAGGTTGCCAAGGACTTATGTCGGTTTTTGCTCGGTCCCCTGCGGGATGAAGGTCAAGGAGTCTTTTACGGGAGCCAGGAGGCCCACCAGGAATACTACCTCCTCGATGGGGGAAAGAGGGCGGAGCTTGGGCCGCCCCCAGTGGACAGGACCGTCTACGTCAACTGGAACGCCCTCGCCTGCGGGAGCCTCATCCGCGCGGCCGATGTCCTGGATGAGCCTTCCTTGGCTGAGGAGGCAGAGCGGACCCTCGCCTTTCTCCTTGCCGAGGGCACCAGGGAGGACGGCCCCGCGTACCATTACTACGCCGATGGACCCCACTTGCCCGGTCTTCTCGAAGACCAAACGGCCCTGGCTGGGGCCCTGATGGAGGCCTTCCAGTACACAGGCAGGGAAGACTACCTCCAACTGGCCGAGGGGCTGATCGCTTGGGCTTGTCGGGAGCTTTGGGACGATGAGGCCGGTTGTTTTCGGGACACCCAAGAAAGCCTGCTTGAGCCGGTCTGGCCCTTCATGGAAAACGCCGGGGCCGCGCTGGCCTTGCTTAAGCTTGCAGCCCTCACCGGCAAAGAAGATTACCGCAAGCGGGCCGGGCGCATCCTTGAGAGTCTTCTCCCCCGGTGGAAGGACTACGGCTACATGGCCGGGGAGCTGGCCAGCGCCCTTCGCCTTTACACCGAAGGGAGCATCACGGTGGCCGTTGCCGGACCGGAGATGGCGGAGCTGGCCCGGATTGCCCGCCGGGAATATCTCCCCGGCAAGGTGGTCTTCCCGGGCCAACGGTCAGATGAGGACATCGCCCTCATCTGCGTCGGCGAGCTTTGCCTGGCTCCTGCCAAAACAAAGGAAGAACTCAGCCAGTTGCTGTGTAGGATCAGGAAAGAGCCCTTAAGGATGTGATCCCGTGAAGCTCAAAGAACCGGTTAGCGGCCTTACCCACCTGGCCGGAGCGCTGCTTTCGGCAGCCGGCCTGCCTTTCTTGATTTACATCGCCCAAGGGCGAGGCCTTCGCCATGTCATTTCCTTCAGCATTTTCGGGGCAAGCCTCATCCTCCTTTACACGGCAAGTGCCCTGTATCATCTCCTGCCCCTCTCCCCGGAAGGGACTAAGCTCTTTCGCCGGATCGACCATATCCTCATCTTCATCCTGATCGCGGGGACCTATACACCCTTTTGCCTCGTGCCCCTGTGGGGGTTCTGGGGATGGGTCCTCTTGGTGACGGTCTGGCTCATCGCCATCGGGGGCATCTTCATGAAGATCTACTGGCTCCATGCCCCGAGGTGGCTGTCGACCCTGGTCTACGTCGGCATGGGCTCCCTGATCGTGATTGCCCTCTCGCCCCTCCTCCGCCGGGTGTCCCCGGCCGGCGTGGGGTGGCTCTTGGGCGGCGGCCTTTGCTACCTGATTGGGGCCATCTTCTACGGAGCCAAGTGGCCTAACCTTCTCCCCGGGGTCTTCGGCTTCCATGAGCTTTGGCATCTCTTGGTGTTGGCCGGCAGCTTCAGCCATTTCTGGACGGTCCTCAAATACCTAGTTTAAGGCCGGAAGGAAATGCCAAGCGGGTTGCAGAAATATAGGCCGAGACTTGCCTTGGTTTGCCGTTCCGAGGAGAGAGGAGGTGCAAGAGCCATGAAACTGAGTCTTACCATTTCTGCCCCTGGTTCCCGCTTTGCCCCGATTATGCTTCAGGGTGACTACCTGGAGATGATCAGAGAGGCCCACCGGCTCGGCTACGAAACGGTGGAACTGCACATTAGGGATCCGAAAACGATTGATGCTGACGCCATGGCCCGTACCCTCGATGAGCTGGGCATGAAGGTATCGACCATCGGCACCGGCCAAGCTTACGTCGATGACCGGATTTACTTCACGTCGACCGATCCGGAAGTCTCGGCGGCTGCTGTCCAGCGGATAAAGGATCATGTCCGGTTGGCAACCAAGTTAGGGGCGGCGGTCATCATCGGCACCATCAAAGGCCCTCTGCCGGGCGACCCAGAAGAAGACCAAGGGGCCCTGGCGAGGGCTGCTAAGTGTCTAGCGGAATGTGCCGACTTTGCCGCGCAACATAATGTGGAGTTGACCCTGGAAGCCATTAACCGCTATGAGACTAATTTCTTAAATACCGCCGCCGAGGCGGTTGAGTTTCTCCGCGGGCTCGATCGGCCAAACGTCGGGCTTCACTTGGATACCTTCCACATGAACATTGAAGAAGTGGATCTGGCCCAAACCATCAGGGATTGTCGCCATTACCTGTTCCATATCCACCTGGCCGACAGCAACCGGTGGCCCCCAGGCTATGGGCACCTGGATTTCGAATCGGTCCTGAAGGCCCTGAAGGATATTCAATATGGTCGGTACATGGCCATCGAGTCGCTGCCGCGGCCCAATCCCCAGGAAGGCGCCCGCCGGGGACGGGAGTACATCCAGGGGCTCCTGGAGGAATTATAGGATGTTGAGCGCCGTTTTGTTCGATCTCGATGGGACTCTGCTCGCCACCGACTTTGACGAACTGATGCCGTCCTATTTGCAGTTAGTTAGTGAACCCTTCGCCCCCTGGGTCGAGCGGGAGACCTTCATCAAACAGCTCCTCGCTTCCATTCAAAAGGCGATGGAGTGTCGGGATCCAACCATTACGGTGCTAGAGGCTTTCAGCCGCGACTTTTTTCCTAAGGTGGGGTTAGATCGGAGATATCTTCGGCTTTTCTACGATTTTTATCAAAGCCAGTTCAAGATGTTGGGCAAGAATGCCAGAAGACGGGAGGGCAGCCGGGAGGCCCTCCAAATCGCGCTCGCAAAGGGCTGCAAAGTAGTCGTCGCCACCAATCCCCTCTTCCCCGAGGTGGCCATTCGGGAGAGGCTGGCCTGGGCCGGCCTGCAGGATGTCTCCTTTGACTTGATCACCTCCGGGGAAAAGATGCACTTTTGCAAGCCCTACATAGAGTACTACGGAGAAATCGCGGATCTCATCGGCTGCGCCCCTGGGGAATGTCTCATGGTGGGGAACGACCCCGTCTACGATCTGGCCGCCCGGAAGATCGGCATGAAGACCTTCCTGCTGGGGGACGGGCCCCATGAGCTTGCCGACTACTGGGGCGACATGGGGGAACTTTGCCGGCTCCTGGGCAAATCGGGTGCATAGGAGTTGGCAGTATAGGGATAATAAAAAGGGAAAGGGGGGTCACCCCCCCTTATATCCTAATAACCGCCACCTTTGAGTTCGTTGGGGTTATGGGCAGACGAGGTGCCTTGTGCTGAAACGTCCGGCTCTAGCGGGAAAGAGCCGCCCATAGAACCGCCCACACTCTGCCGGAAACCGGACTGGACGCTGGCTGTTGCCTGCTGAATCAGGGACTGTTCAGCGGCGGCAATCATCCGACGCACCATATGTCCCCCGACAGCCCCACACTGGCGGGCGGGGATGTCTCCCCAGTAGCCAGTCTTCCAGGACTGGTCGATGCCCAGTTCATTCGCTACCTCGTATTTGAACTGCTCCAGTGCTGAAGAGGCTTGTGGTATGAGACTGCGATTTCGCTTCTGACCAAGGGCCATTCTGTTTCACCTCCTTCTGTTCTGGCACCCATAGTGTAGACGGCAGACCCCGTCCTGATACGGTGTAGATGTTGGGGGTTCTTCATCTTCGTCCCATGGTGGGCCGATGTTTTGCATTGTTCGCCGGTGGGATTTGTGGTATCATGTTGCGCAAGAACAATAAATCAACGACTTAAAGGGCGAGACGATGGAGAGTTTTAAAGAAACCGTCGACCGAATCAATGACTTAAAGAAGAAGCGGCGTGCGATTATCCTAGCTCATAACTATCAACTCCCAGAAATCCAGGACATCGCCGATTTTGTCGGCGACTCTTTGGGATTGAGCCAGCAAGCGGCAAAAACCGATGCGGAAGTAATCGTTTTTTGCGGCGTCGATTTCATGGCGGAAACGGCAGCCCTCCTCTCCCCCGACAAGAAGGTCTTGCTCCCTGCTCCCGATGCAGGCTGTCCCTTGGCGGAGACGATCACCCCCGAGGAGCTGCGGGCCAAGAAAAGGGAGCACCCCGAGGCGGCAGTTGTCTGCTACATTAATTCCTCCGCCGCGGTCAAAGCGGAAAGCGACATCTGCTGCACTTCCTCTAATGCCCTCCGGGTAGTCGAATCCCTCCCCCAGGAGGAGATCCTCTTTGTGCCCGATGCTAATCTTGGCCAATGGGTGGCCTCCCAGACGAAGAAGAAAATCATCCTCTGGGACGGCTGCTGCATCACCCATCACCGGGTAAAGCCGGAGGATGTGGAGCAGGTGCGGCGCTCCCATCCCGATGGAATCGTTTTAGTCCATCCCGAATGCCGGCCGGAAGTTGCAGCCCTGGCCGACTACGTGGGGAGCACCGAAGGGATCTTGAAGTTTGCCCGCCAGTCGCCGGCCAAGAAATTCATCATCGGCACGGAGATGGGCATCCTGCACCGGCTGCAGCGGGAAAACCCAGACAAGACCTTTTATCTCCTGTCGCCTGGACTAGTTTGCCCGAACATGAAGCGGACAGCTAGCCTCGCCATGGTGGAAGCGGTCTTGCGGGACATGTCCAATCAGGTAACCGTTCCCGAAGAAATTCGCGACCGCGCCTTGGCTGCAGTGGAACGAATGCTTGCCGTCAGTTAGGGGGACTAGCCGTGTGGGGGGAAAGGTATGATTTCCTGGTCATCGGCAGCGGCCTTGCTGGTCTTTTCGCCGCGTTAACCTTGAGGGAGCATGGAAGGGTCGCTCTAATCACTAAAAGGGCCCTCGAAGACAGCAACAGCTATTTCGCCCAGGGAGGCATGGCCGCCGCCGTCGGCCGCGGGGACTCGCCGGCCCTTCATCGCCAGGATACCTTGGCGGCGGGGGCGGGACTTTGTGATGAACCGGCCGTTGCCATTCTCGTCGAAGAAGGCCCCCAGCGGATTAAGGACCTAATGGCCCTGGGGGTAGAGTTCGATCAGATCGACGGCCAGATTCACCTGGCCCGGGAAGCAGCCCACTCCACCAACCGGATCTTGCATGTGGACGGGGACGCCACCGGCCGGGGGGTGTGCGCCCGGCTCATTGAGGAAGTCAAGAAAAGCCCCCAGATTGATGTTTACGAAAACCATTTTGTCGTCGACCTGATCGTGACTGACGGCCGCTGCTGGGGAGCATTGGCGTTACATAAGGGAGAGTTACGGGCTTTTTGGGCCCCGGCCACTATTTTGGCCGCCGGCGGGCTTGGGCAAGTCTTCGCGGAGACTTCCAATCCCTCCATCGCCACCGGCGATGGCGTTGCGCTGGCCTTCCGGGCCGGCGCCCAATTGATGGACATGGAATTTGTCCAGTTCCATCCTACTGTCCTTTACGCCGACGGGTCCAGATTCTTAATTTCCGAAACGGTCCGGGGCGAAGGGGCGGTCCTGCGCAATCATCGGGGCGAAGCCTTCATGGAAAGGTACCATCCCCTCGGGGATCTGGCACCCCGGGATGTGGTGGCCCGGGCCATTTGGACGGAAATGGAGCAGGGCGCCCGTCCCCATGTTTATCTCGATGCCACTTCCATCGAGGATCCCCGGGGCAGGTTTCCGACCATTTACAGCCGCTGCTTAGAGCTGGGCCTGAAGATGGAGCGGGATTGGCTGCCGGTGGGTCCTGGGGCCCACTACGCCATGGGCGGAGTTTATACCGATCACGAGGGCCGCACCACCCTTCCGGGGCTGCTTGCCTGCGGTGAGGCGGCCTGCACCGGCGTCCACGGCGCCAATCGCCTGGCAAGCAACTCCCTCTTAGAGGCCCTCGTCTTTGGCTGGCGGGCGGCCGAAGCCGCCACGAAGGCCGGCCCGGTTAAGACGCCAAGGCCGGCTATACCATCGCCCCCGGCTGCCTTTGACCGCGGCCAGTTGCAGCGGCTCAGCTGGCACTGCGTGGGCCTTGAACGATCGGGAGAGTCGCTGCATAAAGCCTTGCTGGAGCTGGAGAAACTTAGCCGGAAGTGCCGGGGGATGGATGTGGAAAGCCTGGAGACGGCCAATATGGCTTTGGTCGTCAGCTTGATGGCGAAAGCGGCCCTCCTCAGGGAAGAGAGCCGGGGCGCCCACTACCGGGTCGATTTTCCGAAGTCTGATCCGTCCTGGCGCCGGCATATCATCCTGCAGCGCGGCCAAGACCCGGCCCTGCGGCCGGTTGATAAGGAGTAGTTAGGCATGTTTAGTTATGCAGAAAGATATTGGGCGGAAAAGATCATCCGGCTCGCCCTGGCTGAGGATGTGGGGCGGGGCGATATCACTACGGCCGCAGTCGTCGACCCGGAAGCGAAGGCCCGGGGGTACATCGTTTTTCGGGAGCGGGGGGTGCTTGCAGGCCTCCCGGTGGTAGCGATGGTCTATGAAAGGATCGACCCGCGGGTGCAGGTCTTGCCTTCCCGCCGGGATGGGGACTTGCTCCTTCCCGGGGAGAGCGCGGCTCTCCTTGAAGGTCCCGCCTGGGCGCTGCTGACGGGCGAACGGGTGGCCCTCAACTTCCTCCAGCGCCTAAGCGGCATCGCCACGGCCACCGCGGAGCTGGTGGAGCTAGTCCGTCCTTATCCTTGCCAGGTGGCGGACACCAGGAAGACTGCTCCGGGCATGCGAGTGTTGGAGAAGTACGCGGTGCGGGTCGGCGGAGGCCGCAATCACCGCTTAGGCTTAGATGATGCCATCCTGATTAAGGACAACCATGTGATCGCCGCGGGAGGGATCGCCAAAGCTGTGGCGGCTGCCCGGGCCAAAGCTCCCCTGACGGCCCGGATTGAAGTTGAAGTGGAGTCAAGGGAGCAGGTGGAAGAGGCCCTCGCTGCTGGAGTCGATATCATCATGCTCGACAATATGGACGTCCATCAGATGGCCCGCATGGTGGACCTGATCGATGGGCGGGCGCTAGTCGAAGCCTCCGGGGGGATTACCAGGGACAGCATTGCCGCGGTTGCCGCCACCGGCGTTGACTTCATTTCCGTCGGCGCGATCACCCACTCCAGCCGGGCCTTGGATGTGGCCTTGGACCTGGCCATCAGCGAAGGAGCCGCAAAATGACCGCGACTATCCCCGCGGACATGAGGGGGCCGTTGGGAATCCCTTGACAAAAGGCCACCCCGAGCAAGGAGCCGACGATGAGGCCGATCATGACCTCCGGCTCGACCCGCAAGAGGGCAACTCCCCTAGCGGCCAGGTGGGCGGAGATGGCGCCGACGATGAGGGCGATCAGCCCACCCGCGGTGGTGAGGGCCCCCAAGATGCCTCCAAATCCCACCTTCCCCGTTGCCAGGGGGAGCATGACGCCGATTAGCATTAAACAAATGCCGACGGGGAGACATAGATGCTCCAGCAGCTGCAAGGCCGGCTGGATGTGGAAGACCGTCAGGAGGAGCAGGATGGCGCTGGCGATGGTGATGAGCTGGTGACCGCCGATGGCTCCCACCATCAACAGGAGGAAGAGGATCCAGCTCTGTTCGGACACGGGCACCACCTCCAGTAGATTCTATGCCCGCATCACCGTTCCATACCAGTCATCATCAACCAGCCTGATCCGCAACCTCCGCCTCTTCCGCGATGGCCTGGCTGTAGTAGGCCGGCAGGACGAACGCAGCCGAATGCAGCTCCGCAGTGTAATAGCGCAGCTTCCAGTCCTCATGGGGCTTTCGCTTAGGAGTCCGGGGATCGTGCTTTTTCGAGGCCAGCATAAAGCTCCAAAGTCCAGGCGAATAGCTAGGAATGCTCGCCAGGTAAGGCCTGACGATGGGGAACAGCTTCGTGAAACTGCCATAGACCTGTTTCACCAAGTCCATGTTGAAAAAGGGCGATTCGATCTGGGCGACTAGGATCCCGTCTTTTCTTAAAGCCCCCCGCACATTTCGATAAAACTCATAGTTGAACAGCCCGACAGCCGGACCGAGGGGATCGCAGGAGTCGACGATGACTACATCATAACAGTCGACAGCTCCCTGGACATGTTTGATCCCATCGGCGATGTGCACCTCGACGCGGGCATCGTCGAAGCCGACGGCAAGCTCCGGCAAGTACCGCCGGGAAGCTTCGATGACTTGTTCATCGATCTCCACCAGGTGGACCTTTTCCACCTCGGGATGCCGCAGCACCTCCCGCAAAGTGCCTCCGTCGCCGCCTCCGATGATCAGCACCTTCTTCGGCCCAGGATGGGCAAACAGGGGCACGTGGGCGATCATCTCGTGGTAAGCCGGCTCATCTCTAATGGTCGTTTGGATGACCCCATCGAGCAAGAGCATGCGGCCGAACTGGGGACTGTCCACCACGGCCAAATCTTGATACTTTGACTTGGCCCGATACAAGAAGCGTTCCACGCGATGCATCGTGAACAAGTTCTTGTTTTCGTGGGCTTTAAGCCAAATTTCCATCATTTCAGCCCTCCTTGCCTTAGTCTTCTGCCACTTACACCATTAGACATCATGTCATTGATTCCTGCATGGAATTATATCCGCATCCTTTTGGCGGACGCATTTGTGGGAAAGTTGAGAATTTTATTATATAAACTTCGACAGACAAGCTCGTCCCCCCTGTGTTAGAGTAAGCCTTGCCCGTTGATCTTGGCAGCAAAGGGTGGATGATGATGGCTGAACAAGTTGACATCGGCACCTACCAAATCCTCACCCAGCCTTTAAAAAGGGCTCCCAGCCTTGCCCCCCCGTCCTGGTGGGAGTCTTTGGCGGCCATTGGCGGGGGGGTCTTGCGGCGGGAGTTCTTCCTAAGCAGTATATGCGGGCTAGTCATGGGCCGCATCGTCCTTTTTGACAGCCTCTCCCCCTTCGGCATCGCCCTGTACAGCACCCTGCTTTTGACGGGGCAAAGGCGCCGGGCCTGGGGCGCTTTACTTGGGGTTTGGCTGGCTCTCCTCACTTTGGGGAGGCCCGTCGAGATCGGCTTTCATCTAGTTGTTTTCGCTAGCCTGTACGTCCTCAAAGCACGCTCCGCCCTCTGGGTGATGCTGGCCGTAGGGACGGTCAGGCTCGGTTTTTCTTTGGCAGGAGGAGGGACATGGCCGGTCAGCGTCGGCCTGGAGGCGGCCCTGGCCGCCCTCTTGTGCGGGGTCCTGGGCCCGGTTGCCACCTTGTGGGCCGGGGAGCGGCCCCGCGTTTTGTCTTCCCAGCAGCTGGCGGCTCTTGCCGTCTTTGCCGCGGGATTAGTTGCCGGGCTCCATGGATGGCAGGCGGGAGGCATCGCCTTCGATCGGGTTGCCGGCAAAGCCGCGGTGCTCATTGGCGCCCAGGTGGGTGGGGGAGGCCTTGGCGCGGCCGTCGGGGTGACGGTCGGCGCCTTGGCCGCAATCTCCTCCGCCGGCGGTCCTTACTTGCTCGGCCTCCTGGCCTTGGGGGGGCTGCTGGCCGGTCTTGGTCAGCGCCTCGGCAAGCCCGGCACCGCGGTTGGTTTTCTCCTCGGGCTTTTCATCTTGTCCGCTCAGATTCCCGGTGAAGAACTGCTCCTGGACACCTTGAAGCACACGGGGTTTGCTTTGCTCTTGTTTTTCCTCCTGCCCAGCATCTACTTGCAGCGAGCGGCCCAACTAGTTCCCGGCACGGCCCAGCAGCTTCGCTCCCAGCGGCGGCAAGAGGAGCGGTTTCAGCGCACTTTGGCCCAAAAGCTGCTTGATGTCAGCTGCATGTTTGCCGATCTTTCGGACAAGTGTCTTATCCGGCCGCCGGAAGAGACCAATCCCATGGATTCTTTCCTGGAGCGCCTCGGGGAGAAGGCATGCTGTCGCTGCCCCTCTTACAACAGATGCTGGGACGAGAGCTTCCTGCAAAACTACTGGGATCTGATCGCCATCCTGGCGGCTTTCGAAAAGCCCGGGACCAAGATCCCCCGGACGAATCTAGAGGGTCGCTGCATCCGCCGGGGGGCTTTCCTGGAAGCGGTCCAAGAAGTCCTCAGGACGATGCGCCTGGAAGAAAACTGGCGGCAACGGCTCAAAGACAGCCAGCGGCTCATCGCCGGGCAGCTCGAGGGCGTTGCGGAGATTATGGGGTCCCTCGCAAGTCAGCTCAAGATCCAGGTCGACTACGCGGAAGAGGCGGAAATCGGTCTTGCGCAGAGACTGGCCGGGGCCAAAGTCAATTGCTCCGATGTGGTGGTCCGCCGCCTTGGCGATGAGCTCCTCGAGGTCTTCATCCAGAAGGCCCCCTGCCGGGGCCGGGAAAACCTTTGCGGGGCGAGGATACCCGATCTGGTCACCCGCCAGCTGGGGAGAACTTACGTCCTAAAAAGACGGGGCCCTTGCCCCCGCAAAAGCGGAACGTCCTTCTGTGAACTCACTTTGCTCCCTAGGGAGGAATACAACCTCCAGGTTCAAGTGTTGACGGTGGCCAAGGACGGCAAGGCGGTATCGGGGGATCACCACGGGCAGGTGGAGCTGTCTGGAGGCAAGACCGCGATCATCCTCAGCGATGGGATGGGGGCCGGCTCCGCCGCAGCCTTGGAGAGCGTAACGACCGTTTCCCTGCTCACCAGGATGCTGGAGGCCGGCTTTGATCATCGCTATGCCCTGCGCCTGGTCAACACTATGCTCCTTGTGCGCTCGCCGGAGGAAACCTTTGCCACCATCGATCTGGTCATCGTCGATCGCTACACGGGCGAGGCGGAATTCATCAAGGTGGGCGCCCCTTCCAGCCTGATCAAGCGGGGAAGCCAAGTGGAGGTCCTCTCCCCCGGCTCGCCCCCCGCGGGGATCTTGACCGAAATCGACATCCAGGTGGAAAAACGCTCCTTGCGTCCCGATGATGTGGTGGTGCTCTTCACCGACGGGCTCTTGGACGTCCGGGGCGAGTCGGAGGAAGACTGGCTGCAGGAGGTCCTCGCCGGACTGGAGGATACCGACCCGGCCCATGTGGGACAGGGCCTCCTCGAGGCGGCCCAGGTCGGCGATGGGGGACGCTTCCCCGACGATGTGACCTTAATCGTGCTGCGCCTCGAGAGGAATACTAGCGCCGGGCGCACCGCCTGGGCGATCCGTCCTTACGTCAGGCGCCGCGGAAAAAGGGCCGGCTAGCCATGAAGGATTTCCCCGGGGTGAAGGCGAACTTGCAACAAATACAGTTGCCTGGCGGCGACTCTTTCTAGTTCACAGCCTGGCCTTGCCCGAGCAGGGGCACTGCGCTCTTGTTTGAGCCTGTCAGGGGAAAGCAGCGGGGGGCCTTCCTTGAGCAAGGATCTTTTGCCAGAAGTTAGCAGTTTCATTGAAGAGCACAACATGCTGAGCACGGGCGATCGCGTCTTGGTTGCCGTCTCGGGCGGTCCCGACTCCACCGCGCTCCTCCATCTGCTTTATCGCCTGCGGGAAGACTACCAGCTGGCCCTTCACATCTTCCATTTGCACCATGGCATGCGGACGGAGGCCGACCTTGACGCGGCCTTTGTGGCCGACCTTGCCCGCCGTCTAGGACTCCCCTTCCACGGGGAGTACCGGAACGTGCCCCAGCTGGTCCAAGAGTCCGGAAGTTCAAGTCAGCTGATGGCCCGGAAGGTGCGCTATGAGCTGGCCTTCCAGCTGGCGGAAAAGCATAATCTGAACAAAATTGCCTTCGGCCATAATGCCGATGATCAGGGCGAAACGGTCCTCATGCGCGTTCTAACTGGCGGGGGTCTGCGGGGTTTGGCCGGCATCCCTCCCGTCCGGGGAAAGATCATCAGGCCTCTCCTGGGGACTTTTCGCCGGGCCATTGAAGAGTATTGCCGGGCGATGGGCCTTGCCTATCGGATCGATGCTTCCAACTTGAAGCCTACTTATCTTCGCAATCGCATCCGCCTCCAGCTCATCCCCTACTTGGAGGAAGGATACAACCCGCGCCTTCGGGAGCGTTTAGCTTCCCTGGCGGACATCCTCCGGGGCGAAGGGCAGCTTTTGGAGGAACTAGATCGGGAGCTTTACCGGGTTTTGGCCCGGCCCCAAAGGGATGGAACCTTAGGTTTAGACCTGGAGGGCTTCCTGGCTTTATCGGCGCCTGGTCAGCGGCGGGTCCTGCTCTATGCTCTGGAAAAAATCAAGGCGCCCCGGTTCGCTGCCGATCATATTGAAACCATCAGGGAGCTTGCCGGGGGGCCCTACGGGAAGATGGTCCATTTGCCGGGAGGGTTCTGGGCCGCCCGGGACTACGATGCCCTGGTCCTTGGTAAAGGCGGGGAGAAGTCCTTTCAGGCCAGAGAGCTTCCCGTGCCCGGGATGGTGGCCATCGGGGATCTTTGGATCAAGGCCGACCTTATCCCTCGGGAGAGGGCCTCCGTTGGTTCGTTGGGCAAGGAGCTTGGGGAAAGCTGCGCCGAGTTTGACTGGGAGGCAATAGTGCCGCCCCTCGTTGTTCGTCCCCGAGCCGTGGGCGATCGGATGGAGCCTTTCGGCCTTGGGGGCAGCAAGAAGGTGAAGGATATCTTGATGGAAGGGAAGGTTCCCCGGCGCTTGCGGGCGATGGTCCCCATCATCGCCGATGCAGAAGGGATCCTTTGGGTCGGGGGCCTGCGGCGCGCGGAGCGGGGACGGGTCGCCGAGGGAACGAGGAAGGTGCTCAGGATCCAGATCGAGGGTTTGGAACAGCTGGGCATCAGGCCTGGAGGGGAGGTTTTTCGCCCCTGAGCCGATTCTGTTGATTGCGGTATAGACCCTGCCGTGTTATAATGTTATACTGCAAGTAGGAGCAAATCTCATTTTGCCCAATTGACAGGTCAGCAGTTTACGGTGGCGGGGATCACACCCGCTTATCTTGTGGAAAGACTCGAGGGGAGGACATGTTTTGAATAAGGTTCTGCGAGGGATCAGCCTCTACCTGTTGATTGCCATCGTGGCCGTCACCTTGGTTAGTGGGCTTTACACGCCTTCGGAGACTCGCAAGGAGCTGGCGTACCACGAGTTTATCGAGCTCCTCGAAAGCGACCAGATCGTTGAAGTCCAGATGATCGGGCGCCAAACGGTGGAAGGCGAATTGAAAAACGGGACTAAGTTCACCACTTACGTTCCCGAGGGGACTACTAACCTGAGTGACCGGCTGCTGGCCAGGAACGTGAAGGTGTCTGCCCAGCCTGAACCGCCGGCCCCATGGTGGATGTCCTTCTTGCCCAACGTCATTACCTTGGTCATTTTTGTTGGGCTGTGGCTCTTCATTCTCAACCAGATGCAAGGGGGCAGCAATCGGGCCTTGTCCTTCGGCAAGAGCCGGGCCAAGCTCCATACGGACCAGCGGATCAAAGTCACCTTCGACGATGTGGCCGGTCTCGATGAAGCCAAGGAAGAGCTGCAAGAAATCGTCGAGTTTCTCAAGCAGCCTAAGCGGTTCATCGAGGTGGGGGCGAAGATCCCCAAGGGAGTCTTGTTGGTGGGGCCTCCGGGCACCGGCAAGACATTGCTTGCCCGAGCAGTGGCTGGAGAGGCGGGCGTGCCTTTCTTCAGCATCAGCGGCTCGGATTTTGTGGAGATGTTTGTGGGGGTTGGGGCCGCGCGGGTGCGGGATCTGTTTGACACCGCCAAGCGGAACGCCCCCTGTATTGTCTTCATCGATGAGCTCGATGCCGTCGGTCGCCAGCGGGGAGCTGGCCTTGGCGGCGGCCACGATGAACGGGAGCAGACCCTCAACCAGCTCCTGGTGGAGATGGACGGCTTTGAGCCAAACGCCGGAGTCATCATCATGGCGGCTACCAACCGGCCCGATGTCCTTGACCCGGCCTTGCTTCGCCCAGGGCGGTTCGACCGGCGGGTAGTGGCTGATCGGCCCGATGTAGTTGGGCGGGAGGCGATCCTGCGCATCCATGCCCGGGGCAAGCCCCTCGGCCCCGATGTGGATCTGAAGGTCCTCGCCCGCCGCACTCCCGGATTTGCCGGAGCGGACCTGGAGAACTTGATGAATGAGGCGGCCATCTTGGCGGCCCGGCAGGGGAAGAAGCGCATTGGGATGGAAGAGTGCGAGGAGGCCATCGATCGGGTCGTGATGGGGCCTGAACGGAAGCGGCGGATCCTCAGCGAAAAGGATAAAGAAGTCTTCGCCTACCACGAGGCGGGACACGCGGTGGTGGCCCGCTTTCTCCCCCACGCGGATCCGGTCCACAAGGTGAGCATCGTCGGGCGGGGTCTGGCCGGAGGCTATACCATGACATTGCCTTCCGAAGACAGGTATGTGACGACTAAGTCCGAGCTTCTCGATGACCTGGCCCACCTCCTGGGGGGACGGGCCGCAGAAGAGCTGGCCTTGAGTGAAATCAGCACCGGCGCCCAGAACGACCTGGAGCGGGCGACGAAGCTGGCCCGGAAAATGGTCATGGAGTGGGGGATGAGCGAGAAGTTGGGCCCCCTCACCTTTGGCCGGCAGCATGAAGACATGGTCTTTTTGGGCCGGGACATCGCCCGGGACCGCAACTACAGCGAAGAGGTAGCGGCGGCCATCGACAAGGAAGTCAAAGAGCTGGTGGAAGGTGCCCATCGCCGGGCCCGGCGGATCCTGGAGCAGCATCGGGATAAGCTGGATCTGGTCGTCGAAGCCCTTCTGGAGCACGAGACCTTGGATCGGGAAGCCTTCGAGCGGGTGATCAGCATGGGCACAAGGGGCGCTGCCGCCGCCCAAAGGGAGGACGCCGCCCGGCCCAGCGTCCAAACGACGCCAAAACCGGTGAGTCCCGTGCGGCGCGACCTGTTGGATGGACAGCAGCCGGCCGTCGAGCTGGACTAAGATGTGAACTAGAGAGCATTCCCACGGGGAATGCTCTTTTGCATGGAGGGATGGACTGATGAGGGCCTTGCTGGTGATCGACATGCTGAGGGATTTTATCGAGCCCGATGGGAAGCTGAGTTGCGGTCCCGCGGGGGAGGCAATTGTCCCCTTCGTCAAAGCTTTGCTCGATGAGTTTCGGTCCAAGGGGGAGCCGGTGCTCTTCATCGCCGACAGCCACCTGCTGGTGGACAAGGAGTTTGACATGTTCCCGCCCCACTGCCTCCAAGGCAGCCCTGGGGGGGAAATGATCCCGGAGCTGGCGCCCCGGGAAGGTGAACGAATCATCTACAAGCGGCGCTACAGCGCCTTCTTTGGCACCGACCTGGACCTCACCCTGCGGGAGCTGGGGGCCACCGAACTGGTCCTGGCCGGGGTCTGTACCAATATCTGCGTTCTTTACACCGCCGCGGATGCCCGGATGCGGGGCTATCACGTGATCGTCTTTCCCGAGGCAGTGGCCTCCTTTGACGGGAAGGCCCATGCCTTTGCCCTTGAGCAAATGAAGGATGTGCTCCACGTGGAGGTTAAAGCCGGCTCCTTAGGGGCAGGCTAGAATAACCCCAGCAAAGGAGGAGAGGCGGTGGCGGATAAGATCCTGCTGCGGAACATGGTTTTCTATGGTTACCATGGCGCTTACGCTGCGGAGCGGGAACTGGGCCAGAAGTTTGAGGTGGATGTGGAAATCCATCTGGACCTGACGGGCATTTCCCAGAATGACGACTTGGAGGTGGCCATCAACCACGTCGACATCTACACCATCGTCAAGGATGTGGTGGAAGAGGGCGGGTTCAATCTGCTCGAGAGCATCGCGGAAGCCGCCGCCCTAGAGATCCTTGCCGCCTTCGCTGTGGAAGGGGTGACCGTCCGGGTGCGGAAGGTCAATGCCCCGTTGGGGGGGATCCTGGACTACGTGGAGGCGGAGGTGACCCGCCGGGCCTGAAGACCATGATCGATCCTTTTTTCCATGTCCATTGCCTGCAGGAAGTAGATTCAACGAACGAACGGGCCAAAGAATTGGCCCGGCAAGGAGCCCCCGAAGGGACCGTCATCGTTGCCGCGACCCAATGGGCAGGCCGGGGTCGCCGGGGGCGAAGTTGGTCATCCCCCCACGGCGGCTTGTATTTTTCCCTGATCCTAAGGCCGCCCATCTCCCCTGACCTTGCTCCCCAACTAGTCTTGGTCACCGCTGCATGCCTCTATCGGGCCCTTCATCGCCGGGGTCTTCCCGTCTCCATCAAGTGGCCCAACGACCTGGTGGCGGGAGGGAAGAAGCTTGGCGGGATCCTGGTTGAGGCCGGATCCGCATCTCAAAGCCTGAGCTTCCTTGTGGTGGGCGTTGGGGTGAACATCAACGGTCCGCCCCCCATCGAGGGCGGGACTTCCATCGAGGCCCTCGCGGGATCTCCCCAGCAGAAAGAGGAAATCCTGGCGGATATCCTCGGGGAGATGAAAAGGACCTATTTCGCCTATCTCCAAGAAGGGATCGGGCCCGTCTTGGCGGAGTACCGCCGCGGGTGCACGACCCTGGGCCGGGAAGTGATCATTGTCGGCCCAAAGGGGGGAGCCCCGGCCAAAGCCGTCGACATCGGCGAGCGGGGCGAGCTTTTCGTTGAGGATCTTGATGGACGTCGCAGGTCGGTCTTTGCCGATGAGGTGAGCCTGCGCTGCGGCTAGAGGAGGTATTCGATGCGCAAGGTGCCCTTAGGAAACACGTCTCTCATCGTCAGCCAGCTTTGCTTCGGTGCTTTGCCCATGGGACCCCTCCAGCGGGACATGTCTCCTGCCGATGGGGCCCGGGTCATCAGATACGCGTTGGAGCAGGGCGTGAACTTCATCGATACGGCCCAGGTTTACGGGACTTATGAGCATATTCGCCTGGCCAAGGAAGGCTGGGGCCGGGAAATCACCATCGCGACCAAGTCCTACGCAGAAACATACCATGAAATGGAAAAAGCCATCGAAGAGGCCCTCACCGCGCTGGATGTGGATGTCCTCGGGATCGTCCACCTCCATGCGGCTAGGGTGGGGCCGGAGCTTTTCGATCTGCGCTCGGGGGCCCTGCGGTGCCTGGTGGATTACAAAAAGCGCGGCCTCATCAAGGCCGTTGGGGTGGCCACCCATACCGTCGCGACGGTTAGGGCCGCGGCCTTGCGGGATGAGATAGATGTCATCTTTCCCTTGATCAACGTCCGGGGGCAAGGCATCCGGGGCGGGAGCAGGGATGAGATGGCCGCGGCCATCGCCGAGGCCCACAGTCGGGGTAAGGGGCTCTACGCGATGAAAGTCTATGCCGGCGGCAACCTCCTCCATGATCGCCGGGAAGCCTTGGGTTATGTGCTGGGGCTTGCGGGGATGGAGGTGGCGGCCATCGGCATGGTGGACGAGCGGGAAGTGGACATGAACCTCCGGCTCCTCAAGGGAGAGGATGTCGATGAGCAATCACCCCATTACGTGCCCATCGCCAGCAAGAAGCTCATGATCAGCCGCTTTTGTAAGGGCTGCGGCAGCTGCCTCGAGGCTTGTCCCAATGGCGCCTTGAGCCTGGAGAATGGCAAAGCCCAAGTCGATGGGGAGCTTTGCATTTTATGCGGCTACTGCAATCCCGTCTGCCCCGAGTTTGCCATCCGCATGGTTTGAATGCTCCTCCCCGGGGAATAATAGGGTCTGAATTGCTAATGGGGAGAGAAGCTAGTGGGGAAGATGACAGCGCTGCTCGTAGCTCTCTTGGCCGGGGCGACCATGGCCATCCAAGGCTCCCTGAACTCCGTCTTGGGGAAAGCGGTGGGCCTGGTGCAAGGCACCCTGGTTGTGCACATCGTCGGCCTGGTCACGGCCTTGATCTTGCATTTCGTTAAACCGGGGCCCATCCCCCTCAAAGAAGCCCCCTGGTATACCCTCTTGGGGGGAGCTTTAGGCGTCCTCATCATTTACGCGGTGGCGGTGAGCATCCCCCGTCTGGGGGTCGTCTCCGCCACCACCGCAATCATTGTGGGCCAGGTGACGACCGCGGCCCTGGTCGATCATTTTGGCCTGTTCACCCTCGAGCCGGTTCCCTTCACCTGGCTGAAGGCTTTGGGGTTCGTCCTCTTGGTCGCCGGGGGCTGGCTCATGCTACGATGACAAGGCTTCATCGAACATAGCGCAGATATTCTCCGGGGGCACATCCGGTTGAATGTTGTGGACCGAATTCAGGATGAATCCTCCGCCGGGAGAGAGGATCTCGATGACCCGGCGGGTTTCCCGCCTAACCTCCTCCACCGTTCCCTTGTTTAGGATCCGGTGGGTGTCAACCCCGCCCCAGAAAGTGATGCGATCGCCAAAGCGTTCCTTTAGCTCCACCAAGTCCATCTTGTAGGCCGTCGTCTGCACGGGGTTGTAAGCATCGACGCCGATTTCGATCAGATCTTCCATCAAGTCGAAGATGCTGCCGCAGGAGTGGTAAAGGACCTTCTTGCCGCCGGAGATGGTCTTGAGGTGGTCGATGAATTTGGCTTGCCTCGGCTTGATCACCTGGCGGTAGACTTGGGGAGAGATCATGGGGCCCGTCTGCATGCCGATATCATCGGCATAGCCCAAAACATCCACATTATCCCCCACCAGGGCGACGGCCTGGCTTGCCACCTGCATGGAAAAGTCTAAAGTCCGATCCAAAAGCTCCCCGAGGAGCTCGGGCTGGAGCAGGAGGTCCGCGAACCAGTTCTCAAAGCCCCGCAAAAGCTGGGACTGACCGATGAAGCCCCCGCGAAACTGAAGGACTACGGCATAACCTGCCCCTCGCCAACGGGCCGCTTCTTCCTTAAGACCCCGGTATCGCCCCGGATCCTTTGGGTCAGGCCAAGGATAAGCATCGATCAGCTTGCTGGTCATCTCCTCCCCGAAGGGGCTGTAAACGAGGTCGAAGTAAGGGGAGTCCTTTGGCTGGCGCCGGATGATGCCCCATTCGTCCCGGAAGGAGTTGTTGGGAAGCTCCTCATCAGGGGCCTTCTCCGGTCCTTTCAAGATGAGCCCCCTGGTGTCCACGGAGAAGTGCTGGAGCACCTCTTCATCGACGTAAACCAGTTGCTGGCTCCGGTCGAAAATGTGGGTTTCCCGCTGGACCCCCAAGTAGTCTTTCAGCCGCTCATAGGCAGGAGCCGTGATCCCGGTGTTGTTCGTTGAGCCAAAATCGATGGGCACCCTGTCGGTTTCCTCATGATTAAGGGCCTTTAGCACCCTCTCCCGGGGAGTCATCGTCACAAGCAAGTCATCCTTTCTGTAGTTATTGCCTTCATCAATTGCTGGTGCGACCGCGGCAGTCGAGATGTTGGCCGTGTCGTAGGAGGAAGCTGCCTAAACCTTGATCTTCTTTCGGCGAAGGATCTCCCCGATCACCTCGAGGGATTTCCCTTGGGCGATGGCTTCTTCCTGCTCCAGCTCGAGGGCGGCGATGTCCCGAACTTGGACCATCACCTCGGGGAGTTTGCTTGCGGGGACCACCACGATCCCATCGGCGTCGCCGACGATGATGTCCCCCGGGTGCACCTGGGCTCCAGCACAGTTGATGGGAACGTTGTAGTCGACGAGCTCCATGAAGGGGGCGTGGGGTCTGACGGAGGCGCCCCGGCAAAAGACCGGGAGCTCCATCTCCCTGATTTCCGCGGCATCCCGCACCCGGCCGTCGAGGACGATGCCGGCCAGCTCCTGGTAGAGAGCGGCGTGGGCCACGTTTTCGCCCAGGATCCAACAATCGGTCCCTAAAGCTTCAATGACGAGCACATCTCCCGGTTTGCAGCGGCGGATGATGGAATAGAGGTTTTCTTTCGAGGCGCCAATTCCCCGCCGCGGCGCGTACTTCACCGTGACGGCAGGACCTGCCAGCCGGCCCCCAGGCTCCATGGGGAGGACGTAGTCCATCCAGCCCTCAAGGCCAAGGCGCACCAAGGCATCGGTGACGACGCCGCTTTGGAGAGTAGCAAGATAAGCCAACGCTTCCTTTTGCTCCGCAAGGCTCATTTGGCTTCCTCCTCGCCTGTTTAGTAAGGAGTAGTTCCCCGTATAGGCGAGGGATTCCTGCGGAAAAAAAGGCCCGTTATGGCCTGCTCGGGCGGGGGCCACCCATCTCTACAGAACCCGCAGCCCCCGACCGGGGACTGCAGACCCTTACGAGACCCGTGGCTCCCTGGGACCGGAACTGCCAGGAAGCCTGTTGAGCCCAATGGCCTTGGACCCTTGGGCCTCCCGTCAGCTCCCCGGCTCGGCCGTCCCACGGACCTGTCAAGCCAGCAGCGACCTTTTGGGCCGC
>ERZ773359.2328-NODE-2328-length-24119-cov-32.590176_pt1 | contig 24119 bp, 22 predicted proteins | sample MGYA00374955_ERZ773359 | MGnify/ENA primary metagenome ERZ773359 (study PRJEB29098, sample SAMN04486028) | biogas fermenter metagenome | study: EMG produced TPA metagenomics assembly of the Biogas fermentation microbial communities from Germany - Plant 4 DNA1...
TCTATAACAACTCTAATTTAATGACTTAATAACTCATCACTTATGATAGGGCTCATTATTGATAATACGATAGGCTCTATATATTTGCTCGTATAAGATTATTAGTAACAAGTCGCTATCTATATCCATATTGGATATCTTTAGCTTAAAATCGGCATTTTCTACTTGGTGTTCATCATCAAAAACAAAGGTTAGATGACTATGGCCACTTATGCCCAATGATGATATTTTATCTGCCAACTCTTCTGAAGTTAGCATATTGCCACTGTTGTTTATTTTTATTAAATATGAATCCCTATTTATTTCTTTTTCAATTTTATTTGTTACATTAAGTTGGATCTTACAGTATCTTGTAAGTCTTTTTGCATACTCCTTTATAGCATCTTTTGTAAATCTATTTTTAATCTTTTTGGAAGTTACTATCTTTATTTTCATTTTCTCTAATTCCTTTGTATAATTCACTTTTCTAATTCATTTAATGTTTATAATGTCTATTGATAAAGGAATAGTCTCAATTAGCTTCAATGATTTGTCTAATAAAACTTAAATGATGGTTCAATAGCCACATAGATTAATTCATACTTACTATTTAATCTGGAGAACATGATAAATCTGCTCCAGCAGTATCAATCTCATAAGCTGATGTGGAAAGGTTAATTTTGAAAAGGACAATAAAAGGTTAGCCCTATCTAAAGAACCTTTATCCAGCCCTAACGATCCCCCAATTATAAAGTCTATATTTTCCCTGCCGCTAGACTCTAAATCCCTAAGCTTTCTAGTTAAATGCTGTGAAGATAAAGCCTCACCTTCTATGGCTAAGGCTATTACATAAGAATTTTGCCTAACAGCATTTCTAATTCGCTCACCTTCTTTAGCTTTGACTATTTCCTCTTGGGCTGGTGATAGGTTTTCCGGTGCCTTTTCATCGGGAACTTCAACTATTTCCACATTACAATAGGATTTTATTCTTTTTAAGTATGTATCAATCCCTTGCTGAAGGTATCTCTCTTTTATCTTTCCTACTGCTATAATTCGTATATTCACGTTTCCTCCACAGATTCCAAATATTTGTTATTTCTATCATATAAAGTTATTAAATATTTATTGTTCCAGTCATATAAAGTATTTCAAATATTACATTTACTATAATTATAACTATAGCTGCAAGAGCAGGTAACATTTCAAGGAAGGTCAATGGTCTTGACTCTCCTAGGGGTACAGATCTAGTCTGCCCCTTATCTCTCGTGTAGATATGAAGGACAATGACACAGCCTATAAAAGGTATTAGGGTTAAAAAGCCTATTATTCCCCATACTACAAAAGCAATAGTCATCATATCATCAGGAAGCTGAGATATATCCTGAGGTAATTGCTGAGCCACTTCAGGACTTCCTATAAGCATGTTTTGCATGTACAAGAAAAATACAGTAGCCCCATTATGGACGAAGTGATATATAATACCTGCTAAGATGGAATTGGTTCTATATACTACATAACTAATAATAATTCCAATTAGGATAATGGATGGTATACTCATAAGCTGCAGGTGCAGCAGTCCGAATAATACGCCAGTCATTACTATAGTCGCTTTTGCTCCAAACCTTTCATAGCCCCTTAATATAAGTCCTCGAAATAAAAATTCTTCTACTACAGCCGGAACAAGCCCAATAACCAATGTAGCTGCTAAATACTGGTTTAAGTTTTCTATATTGGAGAGCTGTTGACCAGTAGGGGTTCCTAAATGACTGACCACCCAATACCATACCAGGTTAATAGCAATCATTACAAAATATCCGAATATAGCCATTCCTACGACTAGAAAGCCTTCCACTGGTTTAATGGGGTTAAAACGCGCCACTTCTCTTATATCCATATTGAAAATTTTCATATAAATAAGAGGTGGCAGTCCAATCAGTACAACTTCCATGATAAATAATTTCCAGTAGTAGTCCGCACCTTCTGATGTAGTAGGTAGCCACTTTGAAAATACTATCTGAGACCCGATCATTAAAATAAGCACAGTTAGATATACTATGTTGGACCCCAATACCGTAGGTTGTTTTGTTTCCTTTATTAAATTTTCCATAGGTTTCCCCTTTCAATCCAGATTTTGTTTGGTATTTATTATATTATAATATAGAAAAAGGAAAAAATGTAGCTCAAAACTATTAAAGCCGGTTTTACACCGGCTTTTCCACTAAGGTCATATTAATGGTTATCTCTCGTCCCCCTCTAATAAGCCTTATATCCACACTTTCTCCTACTCTATAGGAATATATAGTCCTTCTTAAATCCAACATCTTACTTACCCTTTGGTCACCTACCATGGTTATAATATCATTTACTCTAACCCCTGCAGCATAGGCGGGACCATTTCTATCTAGTTCTACCACATAAACCCCTTCCTCCACATAGTGGCTTCTATTGTAATAGGATGCCATCTCTCTATCAAATCCTACAATTCCAATATAAGGTGTAATGAAGCTGCCTTCCTCTACAAAGTGCTGTATTACCGGCTTGGCCACGTCTATAGGTATGGCAAAACCCATGCCCTCAGCACTAGTTACCTTAATGGTATTGATTCCTATCACTTCACCCTTAATATTGACCAAAGGACCTCCACTGTTGCCTGGGTTTATGGATGCATCGGTTTGTATGAGATCTTCCATAAAGTTCTCGCCTAGGTTGGTGGGAACTCTAACAGTCCTGTTTAAAGCGCTGATAATGCCCGCAGTTACTGTATGCTTAAACTGAAGTCCTAAAGGAGTACCTATAGCTATAGCCGTCTCCCCCACTGCTAGATTTTCACTACTACCAAGGGGAGCAGAAATAAGATCCGTTGCCTCTACTTTAACTACAGCAAGATCCAATGTAGGATCGGTCCACAGCACCATACCCTCCAGTTCATCGCCATTTCTGAATATAACACTAATCTTACTAGTATTTCCTCCCACCACATGATCATTGGTAAGTATATATCCGTCGGGATGTACTATTACTCCTGAACCAACTCCCTGAACAGCAACAGGCTCACTCCACAAGTTTTCTCTCGTAAATTCTACAGTGGATATCCCTACCACAGCAGGAATAATGCTATCAGCTACTTCCACCACTGTGCCGCTGGTTAGCACTCGATCCCGAGTTTTCACCTGCTCCTGAGTTTCCACCTGCTGCAGCCTGGCCCCTGATTCAGGTTGTGTATCTTGAATCCGATTTTGCTGCTGAGGGGTATAAGGCTTTTCCTGAGTACAAGCTGCAAAATTTAATAAGACTGATATTAGCAGAAAACAAAATACAGCCCAAGATCTTTTCATAGCTGGACATACTCACTCCCTTAAGTCACGGTCATTTGGTAGGGAAGGGCCAGCCACGATTAGTTTAATTCAAGAATTTTTAACCCAGATGATAAAAATTGCTTACCCTATCTCTATAGGTCATATCCACTACTATATCCTTACCATTTTTTATTCCATTAGCTTCCAATACCTCAACAACGGTATTATACGCCAACTGAGGCAAATTATTTTGCTTGCTTAAATGAGCAAGGAGAACATGGGTAAGCTTACCCTTTATCATCTTAACCAAGGCCAATCCTGCATCTTCATTTGACAGATGGCCTTTTCTTCCCATGATGCGTTTCTTTAAATGCATGGGATATGATCCCGCTTTTAGCATTTCAATATCATGGTTGGCCTCTAAAACCACCAAATCTGAATCCATGACAGTATTTATGATTCTGGAATTAGTATGCCCTAAATCCGTTGCTATACTAATCTTTTTGCCTTTGTTAAAAAAACAAAAACCCACCGGCGATACGGCGTCATGGGGTATATCAAAGGGCTGTATATTTATGTCTTTTATATAAAAATCCATATTATTATTGAAAACTCTTATATTATTACTACTAATATTTCCAATTTTGTTCTCCATAGCCTCCCAGGTTTCCTGGTTGGCATATATGGGAACATTATACTTACGGGATACAACACCTGCACCCCTTATATGATCATCATGCTCATGGGTAATCAAAATCCCATCTAGCATGGAAGGGTCCAAACCAATTTCTTTCATAGATTTTTCAATGGTCTTACAGGCAAGGCCTGCATCTATTAGAATATGGGTTTTTTCTGTACCAATATAGCTTGCATTTCCACTGCTCCCGCTGAAAAGGGAACAGAATCTAAAACTCATATAACAACCTCCTACGAAGTCCAACATAAGTAAACTTATATGTCATTATAATATGATTGAATCTAAAAATGCAAGCTAAGCCCAAGCCCTACCCACCCATATCAATATATCAATTATCTTTTTTAATTCCTAAGTTTAGGATCTAAGGTATCTCTTAGGGCATCACCGAATAGATTAACAGCCAGAACTAATATGCCTATAACCAATCCTGGGAACAAAAATATCCATGGTGCCTCCATTATATAGGACCTTCCTGCACTCATAATAGATCCCCAGCTTGGAGTTGGTGGCTGGGCTCCTAAACCTAAAAAGCTTAAAGAAGATTCAACAATAATTGCTTTTGGCAGTTCCATGGTAGCAAGAACTATAATTGGGGCTAAGGAATTGGGAATCATGTGCCTAAACACAATCTTTCCATTAGGAATCCCTAAAGCTTTGGCTGCCATAATAAACTCCTTCTCCCTTATGGCTAGAAACTCACCTCGCACCAGCCTAGTAAATCCTGTCCATCCAGTTAAGGCTAGGGCAAGTATTAAATTTGTCAGGCTAGGTCCTAAGGTTGCAACAAAGGCAATAGCTAGAAGGGTTACAGGAAAGGACCACACTATATCTGTTAAACCTGAAATAATATAGTCCACTACACCACCAAAGTATCCAGCTATAGCACCTAATACCACGCCTATAATAAGTGAAATTCCTACAGAAAACATACTGACTTTTAGAGAGACTCTAGCGCCATATATTATCCTACTAAAGATATCTCTTCCAAGCTCATCAGTACCTAAAGGATATGACGAACTTGGTGGCTGCAGCATATTAGGTAAATCAACTTCATCATAGGAATAGGGCGCAATATATGGAGCTAGGATTGCTACTAAAATAAATAGCAGGATTATTATACTGCCGAAAAGAGCTCCCTTACTTTTAAATAAGAGCCTTAAAAACTCCCATTTTGTACTGGTGTACCCTTTTTCTGTATCTCCTTTAGTATCCCAAACATCTATTTCTTCTAATTGTCCAAGCTTTTGGTAAGCTTGCCCTCTTGCATAAGGGCTTTTCAATACATGCCCACCTGTATAGCCATTCACCCTATACATTTTCTTTTGACTATACTTATTTATTGCATGTTCCTTTCTCAATTTATCACCCTTTCTGCTATGATTATTTTCTAAGTTTGTAGCCTAGTATTTAATGCGTGGATCTACTAGTGCATATAATATATCTGCTATGAGATTACCAACTAGCACCGATACTCCAAGAACTAGCATTGAACCCTGGACTACTGGATAATCCCTAGAAAATATACCATCTACCATCAATCTGCCTAAACCGGGAATACTAAACACCGTCTCTAATATTGCTGAACCACCAAGAATCCATCCCATTCTCATACCTAATAAGGTAATTACAGATATCAAAGCATTTTTAAGGGCATGCTTATTCATTACTACCTTCTCACTCAAACCTTTTGACCTGGCAGTCCTAATATAATCTTCACCCATAACCTCAAGCATACTGGATCGAACCATTCTAGCTGTTACAGCTGCGTCCGTTAACCCTACTGTAAATACAGGTAATACCAAATGCAATAAAGTGTCATGACCTGAAACTGGAAACCATCTCAGCTTATAGGCGAAGATATATAAAAGCGTTAACCCGAATCCGAAAGTAGGTATGGATATCCCTACTAAGGCAAAGGTCATAGAAAGATAATCAACAGGGGTGTTTCTGTATTTAGCTGCTTGAATGCCTATAGGTATGGCTATAGCAAAGGATACCAGCAAAGATAAAACTCCAAGTTTTAAAGTTATGGGAAAACGTTCAGCTATTAAATCCTTAACAGGTACATTTTTCAGTATAGATGTTCCTAAATCTCCCCTTAAAACATTCTTTAGGAAGGTAAAGTATTGGACGTATAAAGGTTTGTCTAAGCCTAATTTGTTTCTCACATTTTCATATACTTCCGGGGTAACGTTGGGACCTACCATGAGGTCCACAGGGTCCCCCGGCGCTAAATGCAATATCAAAAATACAATTAGTGTTAAACCAATTAACAAGGGAATCATAAGTAATAGCTTTTTTATAATATACTGTGTCAATTTATCACCCCAATTCCTGACGTCCTATTCAGTTTTCCAGATCTATTCCGTCATTGTACTGAATCATCCAGGGATGGTGTTTAAAGTTCTTCACTTCTTTTCTCACAGCTATGCTGTGATTGGGAATGTAAATAGGTGCCCATACTGCTTGTTCAATGAGATGTTTTTGTACATCGTGATAAGCCAAGGCTCTTTCTTCCCAAGTAGGCATGGTGGCTGCTCTCTGTATTAACTCGTCTGTCTTTGGGTCATTCCATCTTGAATGGTTTGGATAAGGCAGTTGACTGGACAATAAAAACCAATCCAAAATATCTGCATTGGGCCAGCTATACTGTCTTAAGAATAGCTCCTGTTTTCCCTCTTTTAGCATTGCAGTGTAACTAGAACTATCATATAATTGGATGTCCACTTCTATACCTACTTCTTTTAGTTGATTTTGTATAACTTCTGCTAGCCTGCTGTATTCTGTGGAGTTTTCAGCAGCTAAGGTTAATTTTAGTCCATCCCCGTAGCCTGCTTCTTTTAGAAGTTCTTTAGCCTTTTCCACATCATACTCGTAACCTTCCTCTTTACTGTTTGGATAATATTCATCCTTTAATTTGGGCGGTAGATATCCATAAGCAGGCTGGGCAGTATCTCTAAAGACATATTTAATAATCTCTTCTTTATTTATAGCGTGGTTAAGAGCCCGTCTGACCCTAATATCAGTAAAGGGTTCCTTATCACAGGCATATGCCAGATATCCTAGTCTAGTTGATTCCGTAGAGTATATTTGGATATCCTCATTATCTTCCAATTGTAGCAGTACATTAGCGGTAATATCTCTTAGTATATGAACATTTCCCGCCTCTAGCTCCATAAGTCTTGTAGTCTCCTCTGGAATAACCTTAAATACCAGCTTATCAATTATTGGTTTACCCCCGTTTTCCATCCACTCTGGACCCCAATCATAATCAGGATTCTTCTTTAGAACAATTTCCTCTCCCCTTTTCCATTCTTCAAACATATAGGGGCCTGAGCCTACAAGATACTTACTGCCATATTCATCTCCATATTTTTCATATGCTTCTTTACTGGCTATACCTGCTACTGTATTGGATAAGATAAACAGCAAATTCGGAAAAGGATGTTTTAAATGAATTTCAACGGTATGCTCGTCTACAGCTTTTGCACTCTCTACAGCAGCAAAATCGCTTTGTGCAGGTGACCCTGTCTCAGGATCAATAATCTTTTCTATGCACCATGCTACATCCTCAGCTGTAAGAGGTGTCCCATCATGGAACTTTACACCTTTCCTTAAATAGAAAGTCCATACTGTTCCATCATCTGAAACATCCCAGGACTCAGCAAGACCTGGCACGTAGTTATAATTATAGTCGCGGGTAACAAGTCTATCATATACGTAGATAAGAGCATCAGAATATACTCCAGTCTTGAAATGATCCAATGTGTCTGCATCTTTGTCATAAGCTATAGTTAAAATCTTTCCTGATGATTTTTCTTCACCACAACCCACTAATCCTAGCGGTAATAAAAGAACAATTATGAGAAATAACGACAAAGATTTTAATATACATTTACTCATATATACACTACCTCCTCTGTTTTTTTGAATATTAAATCAAGGTAATGGTATATTTTCCATACCTTGGATTTGACCCATTAGTACTGTTATATATGAGTAAAGATAATTAAACTCTACTTATTTTTTAGCATAGAGTTTAAACCATCTCTATATTGTTTGTTTAAAGATGGATAGCTAAAATAGTATATAGTTTAAACCACAAAACTGACCGCTATTAAGGCTTTGCATGCATTTAAAATAGATGCATATTTGTTATTGATCAAGATAAAATCTAACTGTGGTTTTAACAATGTGATTATCAAAATGCCTAATAAGCACACTTGATACCAATTACAAATATGAAAACTATGGAAAATATTATATCACACTAATTCATGCTTTGCAAATATGACTGAGCGGTTATTATATAGTTTATACACTGGTCTTTAAATATATGTTTGGATAAAGTATAATTATATAAAAATTATATCCAGGAGAACAAAATGAGAGAAATACATGTAAACCAGATAATAGAAACAGTACAAAAACTATGTATAGAAGCATGCTGCTATCTTGAAGATGATGTGAAAAAATTATTAAATAAAGCATACAGTAGCGAAAAATCAGAACTTGGTCAAAACATTCTACAACAAATTCAGCAAAATATCCATATTGCTGAGACAGAAACTATTCCCCTTTGCCAAGATACGGGTTTAGCAGTAGTTTTCCTTGATATAGGTCAGGATGTTCACATAACTGGAGGCAGCCTCTACCATGCCATTAACGAAGGAGTCCGGCGTGGCTACGAGCTAGGCTTTATGCGGAAATCAGTATTAGATCCCATAACTCGAATTAATACAAAAGACAATACTCCTGCTGTTGTTCACTATAATATTGTAGAAGGTGATAAGCTTCAAATAACAGTTGCTCCCAAAGGATTTGGCAGCGAAAATATGAGCAGGCTCAAAATGCTAAAGCCGTCCCAAGGCATTGAAGGGGTCAAGGAATTTGTACTAGATACTGTTCTAAAGGCAGGTGCTAACCCTTGCCCACCTATAATTGTAGGTGTAGGTATTGGAGGCACTATGGAAAAAGCCGCTCTTATGGCAAAGCAGGCTATATTAAGAAAAGCTGGTATGCCTAGCAGGGATCCTAATATTGCTCAATTGGAAAAGGAATTATTGGAGCTTATTAACAGGTCCGGCATTGGCCCTCAAGGCCTAGGGGGAACAACCACAGCACTGGCTGTCCATGTTGAAACCTATCCCACACACATTGCTGGGCTTCCAGTCGCAGTAAATATACAATGCCATGTAGCAAGGCATAAACAAGCTATTTTATAAGGAGTAGACAATGAGTAAATATAAAGTTTTATCATTACCATGTTCAACTAAAGAATTAGAATCCCTTAATATTGGAGAAATTGTATATATAAATGGTACGCTGATTACAGGGCGAGATGCTGCCCATAAAAGAATGATAGAGCTTATAGAGAAAGGCAAACCTTTACCTGTAAATTTAAAAGATCAGGCTCTCTATTATGTTGGACCCTGTCCAGCAAAACCTGGACAAGTCATCGGTTCTTGCGGCCCCACCACAAGTAGCAGAATGGACGTATATACACCTACATTATTAGATCTAGGCTTAAAAATCATGATTGGTAAGGGACAGAGAAATTCCAAAGTCATAGATGCCATGGTTAGAAATAAGGCAATATATCTTGCTGCAATAGGAGGTGCAGGGGCGCTCCTTTCCAAATGCGTTAAGAAAGCTGTAGTTATAGCCTTTGAAGATCTGGGAACTGAGGCTATTTACAGCCTTACGGTAGAAAACTTTCCTACTATTGTAGCCATTGATACTAAAGGAAATAATCTGTTTAATACAGGTCCAGCAGCTTTTTGCCGGCTATAAAATTAAAATACTTCCAAGTACTCATATTCTTGGAAGTATTATTATGCCATTTTTTATATTTAAATAATTATATATTAAAAGTACCTCTATAAAGCAGCTGTATCTTCTACTTCGTACTTGAGGATACTAGAGAAAGCCTACGTGTCCGGCCATTTTGGTCAACTCTCTCAATATCTGCACCTAAGCTTACCAGCTTATGTTCAATGGCTTCATAGCCTCTGTCAATATACTTTACGTTACTGATCTCAGTTACACCGTCAGCTATCAGGCCAGCTATTATCAAGGCTGCCCCAGCACGAAGGTCAGTAGCTATTACCGGAGCACCGGTTAATTTTTCAACACCTTGAATTATAGCTACCCTATCTTCTATCCTAGCATTACCACCCATACGATTAATTTCATCTAAATGCTTAAACCGAGCCTCCCAGACATTCTCTGTTATGACACTTACCCCATCTGCAATACTAAGTAAGGCAGACATAGGCTGCTGCAAATCTGTAGGAAAGCCAGGGTAGGGTTGGGTTTTGATATTTACGTTACGTGGTCTTTGCCTACCTATCACTCGAATCTCATCATCACCTTCAATGACTTCCATTCCCATCTCAAGAAGTTTGGCCGTTACAGCCTCCATGTGTTTAGGGATAACATCTACCACTGTGATATCTCCACCTGTAGCTGCTGCAGCGATCATATATGTTCCTGCTTCTATCTGATCTGGTATAATAGTATACTCGCAACCCGATAGCTTTTCCACACCCTTAATTCTAATGGTATCAGTGCCAGCCCCTTTTATTTTTGCTCCCATGCTATTTAGGAAGTTAGCAACATCCACTACATGGGGTTCCTTGGCAGCATTAACTATAGTAGTAGTGCCCTCTGCCCTTACAGCAGCTAACATTATGTTTATAGTTGCTCCTACGCTGACTACGTCTAGATAAATTTCATTACCCACTAACTTGTCAGCATATGCTTTTATAATACCATGTTCTAAAACTACCTTTGCTCCAAGGGCTTCAAATCCTTTAATATGTTGATCTATAGGCCTAGTACCTATAGCACATCCTCCAGGTAAAGCCACTTCAGCTTTACCAAACTTGGCTAAAAGTACCCCTAATAGATAGTAAGAAGCTCTCATACGATTTACCATGTCATAAAGAGCCCTATACTCTTTCATATTAGAAGCATTAATTTCTATACTACCCTTGGGATTAAGTTTAACGTAAGCTCCTAATTCTTGTAATATATTAGCCAATACTATAACATCATCTATATATGGAAGATTATCAATAACACAGTTATCATCTGCCAGTAAGGCTGCTGGTAAAATAGCAACTGCAGCATTTTTAGCGCCGCTAATTTTAACTCTTCCCTTTAATCTTTTTCCACCATAAATTCGAAGTTTTTCCACACCCCTGCCCCTCTAAACTACTATATTGAGAGGGAACTTCACCTCCAATATTTTCCTGTATCGTATCCAAATAAAGCAACATTTCAATTATAACATCTTTGCTATATTAATTCATCACTAAAATTTTAAAATTGTTTAAACTTTAGTTATAATTACCCTTGTCCAAAATCAATAAATAAGTCCTTTGCATCAAAAATTGCAGTAGAACTACTATATTATAACATTATATTATGTAAACTTCATCTATCAATTAATGGCAGCCAGGGCAGTCTCCACTTCTTTGAGCAGGGCAAACGAAAGAATCTGATTCACTGCTGCCAATCTGTCCGAAAAGGCTTTTACCTTGAAATACCTGTTTATATTCTTTACTTCCACATTGTGGACAACTAATTTTGCTCCGATCATCTCCAAAAACTAATTTATCAAAGATTTTTCCGCATCCATGGCATTGAAACTCTAGCAGTGCCATATCTAAATCGCTCCTTTCTTCAAAACTATTATGCCCAGACCAAAGGCCAGGGCATGTTATATACTACCTAAGATAATTCAAGGGATTCCTAGGACTGCCGTTAACCCGGACTTCAAAATGAAGATGAGACCCTCTACTTCTCCCTGTGCTCCCCATATATCCGATCAGTTGGCCTTTTTTAACATACTGGCCTTTAGTAGCAACTCTCGAACTTAAATGAGCATAATAAGTGACAATCCCGCCTCCATGGCTTATCTTAATTAGATTACCATAACCACCACTATTATATGCGGAATAGGTAACTGTACCACTATCCGCTGCATAAACAGGGGTGCCTTTTGAACCAGCAATATCTATTCCATTATGCATTCTTCCCCAACGCCTACCAAACCTAGAAGAAAGGGTTCCTTTAGTAGGCCATGACATGGTTCCGCTCCCAGAAGTGCTTGAACTTCCTCTAGATGAAGATGTTCCTTTTACAGGCTTCTTTGTTCCCTGTAAAACAATCTTTTTCACTGGTTCTTTTATTATTGTTTCTGAGACCTTTTCTCTATCCTTTTCTATTCCATTCCTTCTATAAACTTTGGCCACTATTTCCTTTTCACCTTTTTGACCTTCCTGGGATACTTTGGTTTGATTAGTATATAAGGAATCGGTCTTCTTAGTTTCGGTCTCAAAGGGAATAGACTCCGTGTATTTGATTTTTTCCACTGTTATCACATTGAGGGGCCATTCCGGTACATTAAGATTAAGTTCTTGTCCAATCTGTAAAATATCAGACTCCTCCATTGGAGCGTTAGCCTCTAGTATTTGTTTTACAGTGATATTGTGTTTTCTGGCAATGGTCCAAACGTTATCCCCTTCCTCTACGATATAGATCTGTTTTTCTGTCTCACCCTCCATAAACCTTTCCAGAACCTTGTCCATGTCTTCTAGCTGGTTATATTCCACATATGCATCTTTAATTACTACATTCTCTTCAAAACCAATGTCTAACAGCTCTATACCCAATTCCTCTGCCCTCTCTTTATAGGGCTGCTGAAGGGAATCCAGTATGGATTTTGCAGTTTTTTCATCTTTTAAAACAGCCATATTCTGCCCATCTACTTCTATTATAGCGGCCTTTACCTTAGCTTGAATATTTGAGCGTATTATATCTTCCAATGAATTGATACTGCTTAAAAAACGTTTATCAACAAAAATCTCTTGAAATTCTATTTCAAACTCTAAAATAGTTTCCATATTGAATTTGCTTTCAAATTCCTTTCGAATTTCCTCCAATATGGCTTTAACATCATCCTTGTCCTTGACTAAGCCTATATTATGGCCATTATAATAGGTAAAATAAGCCTTCTGTATTTTTTCATCTACAACTATTGAGCCATTTGGGGTTGATCGTGCTTCTGATACATTGCTAGTAGAAAATACTCCAGCACTAGTTAATACAATAACCAATAGCAATATCTCAGATATATTGTATGCTTTCAACCATTTTCCTGCTTTGTCTAAAAACTTTGATTTAAGTTTATTAATCATAGTAGGTTTCCTTCCTGTGTTTTTTAAACAGTTATTCGTTTCGATATCCATTATACCACAAAACACAAAAAATGTTACATTTTTTTTACGAAATTATTAAGTTTCATATTTATATTTATCCTTCATTCTTTCTTTTATTCCTTCTTCTTTTTATAAAAATTTATCACCTTGTAAGTTAATTTCTATCATGCAGCCATTGATTAAAAAAGCTTCCCCAGTTTTGTCCAGTGACAGTCTCACATGCCTTAAACAAATCTTCAGGCTTGGCATTTTGAAATTTGTTATTTTCAAAGTAGGTTTTAAGCACTTTTATAAAATTCTCATCTCCCATTTCCTGCCTTACTTCATGAAACATAATAGCGCCTTTGCCATAGACTAGAGCATCGTATTCTATCCAGTCTTCAAACTCATACAAAGGCCTTTGGATGGTTTCATCCATATCTTCACTATCTCTATAGACTTTAAATAACTGGTATCTACCTTTATCTATTAACTCTTGATATTTACTGTGTTCTTCCTCCTGGCCATAGCGCTGACCATAGTACAGAATAGTAGAATACTCTGTCAAAGCCTCATCTAGCCAAGAATCATATATTTGATCATTACCCACCAAGCCATACCACCATTGATGGGCAACCTCATGAACAACAACTACCTCCAGCCAATAATCCTGCTCTGTTTCATAAAGACTTCCGTCGATCATTACCAATTGTGGATATTCCATTCCACCAATAAAAAAGTCTGATTGGACAATGGACAAAGTACCATAGGGGTATGCCCCAAAAAGCTCATTAAAAATCCTGAGAGCTGACGCACCATAATCTAGAGCCTTCTCTCCTGCTTCTTGGGTATAATAATAAGAATATATAGTAGTGTCCCCTATGGTCATTGAAGAAGTTTTAAACTTTTGGCTGGCTACCCAGGCAAAATCCCTAACTGTAACAGCCTCAAAGTGCCAGATATTTTGATCTTTCCCTTCATCTATGGCCATAAGTTCACCAGTAGATGCTATTATAAAATCTTTAGGAGCACTAATACTGACCTTGTAATTTGATATATCGCTATAAAAGGGATCACCTAGGGTATAGTAAGGTTCAAGATTCCAACCCCTCTCATCATACACACATAGTATTGGATACCAATTTCCAAGATTATAGGTGTTGTCCCAATATCCAAATCTACCTGGAGACCGGGGCAGTTTCACCGTATATTCCATCCAAATATCTGCCCTATCACCAGGTTCTAGTGCTTGCTCTAAGGATATCATCAAAATATCATCGCTATATCCTTGAGTTGTATATGATGCAGGTTTTCCGTTCAACTTTAAATTAGAGAACTCTAAAAATCCAGGTGAAAAACCATCGGGGTAAGCCCTGCTCATCTCTTCCGGAGGGAATACAGCTTTTTCCTCATATTTAAAAGAATTGGGGTAAATATGAAAGTAGATATTGGTAATAGAATCTTTCTCTGTATTTATGTAATAAACCCGCTGTTTACAATCCAGTCTCCCATCCTGGGGATTAAATGAAACATCTATGCCATACCAGGTTAAGTCTTTATCATGTTTTTCAAAAGAATTCCTGTTATTCCATAGCAGATTATATGAACCTAATATAAAAACAAGCAAAATGATAGCTGCAATGCCGCCTAACAGATATTTTCTTTTGATAAAAGCAAATTTCATACAATCGCCTCTTTAAACATTATATTAACTCCTTATACCAGTTCACTTAATAATCATAGGATAAACCTTTCACTTATCATTAGCATGCATGTTCATAAAGCCGCAACTGTTGCAATAATACAAAATAGTACAGCTAGAATCTATTTATAGGGAAACATATGCATTAAATTAACCAGAATAAGGAATTAAATTATATTAAACATTATTATATATATTCACAGAGGCGTGTAAAAAGAATAGATTTGATTAATGGTTGGCTATAGGTAATTTTACAATAAAAGTAGCACCTTGCCCAAGAATGCTATCTACTTCAATATTTCCCCCATAGGACTTGATAATGGTCTGGCAAATATGCAGTCCAAGCCCACTACCGTTTTTCTTAGTGGTATGGAAAATTTTAAATATATGATCAATTTGATTTGGTGGGATACCTGGTCCTGTATCTATAAATTTTATGACAACCTCCTTAGTTTTTTGTTCTATATACCATTCTATTGTAAGAGTACCTCCGTTCTCCATAGCCTGAATGGCATTGTCTATAATGTTTATAAACACATGATGCAAAGCACTTTTGTCAGCTTTTATATTAATATCTTCCTTGTTTGGTCGATATATAATTTCAACCTTGTTTAGCTCAGCTTTAGGCTTCATTATATACAAAACAGATTGCAGTTCTTCACCTAATGACTGTTCCATAATATTTTTTTGCTGATGTCTAGATAGTAGCTTGAAATCATCAAGAAGTCTATTTACCCGACTAATCTCCCTTAAGATTCTCTCACCTCTAAAGTTATTGATGGATTTGTCCAGCTGTAATAACTGTATATAAGCACTAATATTGGTAAGTGAATTTTTTACTTCATGGGATATTATAGAGGTGGCTTCAATTATGCTATTTTGTGCCTGCTGCATCATGTCGTGCATGTTTATCAGATATTCCTTATCTTTTATTAACTGCAATTGCCTCTCAATGCTATTTGCACCTACAGATATAATAGCCATAGTAGTTCTACAAGCTTTTTCCACAGGTACCATGGCAAAAAGTACAGCGTCAAGATTGTTTTCATCTACATAGATGGGTGCTGCAAACCCAACCCACCTTCTTAAAGATTGTAAAAAATGCTCTTCTTCCCATACAATAATGGGTTTTCCCGTTTCAATACAGGTACCAATGGCGTTTGTCCCCATATATTTTTCTAAATGAATACATCCCTTCTCATACCCTAACTCTTTTAGCCTAGCCGAATCGCCTTCAATATGTAAAATAATTCCCTCACTATTACTAAGTCCCAAAATGCCCCCCTTTTTAATAGTAATAGTAGAAAGAGTCTTCATATAAGAATGAGCTAATTGCAATATTTTCTCGTGTTTTTTCAAGGTTTCTTCTAATTTATGAGATAAAATTTGCGGAGGTTTTGGCCTGTGCTGGTTAGTCAATCCATAACTAACACATCTGTCCCATGAACTATTTATTGGCAATCTAAATGATTTACTCTCGTAAGGTATGGCAGTTTCCATCGCAGATTGTGTGTTCTCTTCCATATAATCTCATCCCTTCAGTTCCTTTGATCACTCTTTTTATACAAGCCCTCTATAACTGACAGAATAAATGAAATGAGCGCTAAAACTATAGCTATATATATAAGAGTCCTATTGTTTTGTATCGGGCATACTCCTGGGGGAAGACTAGCACGTACAATCAGAAAATTTACAAATATATACACACAAAGCCCAATAGTCAGAATAAAGAAGGCTTGGCTTAATAACCAAATCCATGACTTTTTTACTTTCATAAACATCTCCTTCTTTTCTTCTAATAAATTAAGTTTACCATAAGCGCAGGTGTTAGTGCAATCCATTATTAAAACAGCATAAAATATAGGCTTCTATGTTTGTCCATAGAAGCCTATATTGATAACTTATATCTATTTTTGTATTTCATCTTCTGGAGGAAAAATTGTCTGAAGTCCCTTTACAAGCAAGTAAAATAATACCAACACTGAAAAAACTGTTCCCATACCTATGCCCAATACTTTAAGAGCTTCTAACGCTACTTGATTCATAATTATACCTCCTTATCCTACCAATGCCAGCAAGATTCCACCAGCGATGATAGACCCTATCTGTCCAGCCACGTTGGCACCGATAGCCTGCATTAAAATGAAGTTGGAAGGATCTTCCTCCAAAGCTATTTTCTGGACAACCCTAGCAGACATAGGAAATGCAGATATACCTGCTGCTCCAATCATAGGATTAATCTTTTTCTTTAGGAAAAGGTTAATGAATTTTGCAAAAAGCACTCCTCCAGCGGTATCAAAAACAAAAGCTAACAGACCAATGGCTAGTATTAATAAAGTAGTAGGTGCCAAAAACTTTTCTGCTACCATGGTAGATCCTATGGTGATACCTAGCAGTAGGGTTGTTAAATTGGCTAGTTCGTTCTGTGCTGATTTGGATAGCCTGTCCATTACTCCAGATTCCCTTATTAAGTTTCCAAACATCAAAGCTCCAACTAAACCAACACTAATAGGTGCGATAATACCAGCAACCACAGTTACAACTATGGGGAAGAGAATTAATACCTTTTTAGACACCTTTGCATCATAATCAGCATCCATGCGAATCAAACGCTCTTTCTTGGTGGTAAGGGCACGAATGACTGGCGGTTGAATTATAGGTACTAAAGCCATATAAGAGTATGCTGCCACGGATATTGGTCCTAGCAAATCAGGTGCAAAAAGGTTAGCTACATATATAGATGTTGGTCCATCGGCAGCACCAATTATTCCAATGGATGCAGCCTCCTTTAAACTAAAGACACCTGTAGATGCTGCCAGTAACATAGCCGCAAAAATACCCAGTTGTGCTGCTGCACCAAAAAATAGCATTACAGGTTGTTTCAAAAGCGGGCTAAAATCTATCATTGCACCTACAGCGATGAATATAAGAATAGGAAATAATTCAGTCCTTATACCCGCATTGTAGAGAATAGTAAGAAAGCCATTTTCACCTACGGCTGATGATAGAGGTATATTGGTTAATATTGCTCCAAATCCTATTGGCAGTAGAAGCATTGGTTCATATTCTTTCTTAATTGCTAGATAAATTAGGACCAACCCTACCAAAATCATTACTCCTTGCTGCCATGTAAAGCTTTGCAGACCTTCTAACAGTTTGTCCACTTTCATTCCCCCATTTATAATTAATTATTTATATAAAAAAGACTTTTGCCCAGTCAGATAGACTAGACAAAAGTCTTATCCTCAAATAAGAATTTGAAGTCTCGACCGGGTAATCAGTCACCGTATTGACGACCGAGACAATCGCACAAGGCGATGGATTACTCCCTTTTATCCTTCAGTATCATAGCCTATTATGTTTTCTTTTATCATAATAATATTCTTTACAAGCCTTGTCAATATATAAAAGAAAAATCTTTAAGCTGTTCTTCCACAGCATCTATAATCTTTTGAATACCTGCAGCCTTTAATTTCTCTCTATATCTATTCACCGCTTCTACAGGATCTCCTGCCTTACCCAATAATATAGGTATTCCATATTGAGAATTAACCTTAATCACACTTTGGATTTCTTCCTCAACAGAGGTTGCATCAAAAGTGAATCCGCCATAAGGATCTTCTATTGATATATTCTCATAATAGTCTAATACCTCTTTTTGTTTAATATCTTTAAAAATCTGGCCCTGAGCACCATAAGTGAAAAGACCGTTAAATTCTTCGCTATCCATAATAAAATCTATCACCATTAGTGCACGCTCAACATTACGAGAATCTGAGTTAATACTTAAAAGGTTTTTTACCGCACTTTCCTTTATAACTTTCTGGTTTTTCTCTCCGAAACAGAAAAACCTATATTTCTGATCATTAAATCCATTGGAATAATCGAAGATGTTCCCAAATATGGAACCGTCCTTCCCCGACTCCAGACTATCTATTATAGTGCTATTGTCTGTTAGGGCCTCCTCCTGCCAATATCCCTTCTCAGCCCAATCCCTCATTTCCTTGGCAAACTCCATAAATTCATTGCTAAAAACAGGGTAGAGAATATCAGACATATTCTCCTTGGACTTTGAAACCAAATACAAGCTGGATTGAGGAATACCAGGCGCGGGAATCCAGTCAGGATTAAGATCAACTAGCATATCATAAAGGCTTATGGCACTATTCTCATTTATCACAATTGGTGTTATGTCTATTTCCTCTATTAATATAGTATCCATAAACTCTTTTATATCATCTAGGGACATTAAAGGTTCCATTTCATATTTCTCTAGCAAATCCCCTCTGTAGATAAGGCTATTTGCCCTATATTTAACCTCTTCAAGTGGTATTCCATATATCTTGCCCTTATACTTAGTATCATCCCATACATCAGGGCTAATATTTTCCCAGATGTTCTTAGCGTAGATAGGCAATAGCTCATCCAACTCTTTTAAATTCTCCTGCTCCACCAGCTTGAAATAACCTGGATTTGCTCTAGAACTAGCATATATAACATCATAGGTTTCCTTAGAGTTAAAGATTAGAGAATACTCTCTACCTATTTCGTCAAAAGGAATAAAGGTTATCTCAACATTGGTATTTATACTGTCTTTAAGTTCCTTGTTTAGCCTAGCTATGATATCCTTATAATCCATTATAGCTTCTGTAGATGAAGGTCCAATCAAAAGCATAGACAGCTTAACATATCTTGATGTATCAATTTGACCGTCAACTATTGGGGTAGAGCTTGTGGTAACAATACTACTGTTTAATACACTATAACCTAATACTACACCTACGAGTATTATTATAATAACCGTTAATGCACCCTTAGATTTTCTTCTAGATGTTCTAATCATTTTTTTCCCTCACTTTGATTAACCTGCCATATCTGTCTCCAATATTTCCTCAGGCTCAAGATTTCTGAACTGAGATCTGTATAAGCTAGCATAAATTCCGTCTTTCTCTAGTAGCGTATCATGAGTTCCTCTTTCCTCTATACCGTTCTCCGTCAGCACTAGTATTTCATCAGCATTCTTTATGGTAGAAAGTCTATGGGCTATAACCAAGGTAGTCCTTCCCTGAGATAAATTATCTAAGGCCTGCTGTATCCTAATCTCAGTCTCATTATCAAGAGCAGAAGTAGCTTCATCTAATATTAGAATAGGAGGATTTTTTAGAAATACTCTAGCAATTGATATTCTCTGTTTTTGTCCTCCTGACAACCTTACGCCCCTTTCACCCACATAAGTGTCATATCCTTCAGGTAAAGTCATAATAAAGTCGTGTATATTGGCTTTCTTGGCTGCTTCAATCATCTCTTCATGGCTTGCCTCTATATTGCCATATAAGATATTATCGCCAATAGTGCCCGCAAAGAGAAACACATCCTGTTGTACTATGCCTATATTCTCCCTTAAGGACTTTAGTGTGTATTCCTTTATATCACGGCCATCAATGGATATATAGCCTTCGTCCACCTCATAAAAACGGGGAATTAAATGACACAGGGTAGTCTTGCCTCCCCCTGAAGGCCCTACAATAGCAACAGTTTTTCCTGCCTCTATTTTTATATTGATATTTTTTAACACTCTCTCGTTATTATCATATGAAAAGCTTACATTATGAAACTCAATGTCTCCCTTTACATCCACCAATTTCTTAGCATCAGGAGCATCAGTTATATCTGGCTTTTCTTCCATAATCTCTACAAATCTTTCAACACCAGTCATGCCAGATTCAAACTGCTGAACAAAGTTAGACAGCTGACGAATTGGGGTCATAAATAGATTTATATACATAATAAAAGCCAATAGATCAGCAATATCTATAATATCTCTAAAGATCATGTAACCGCCTACTGCTATCACTATTGCGTTGAGCATTGCTGACATAAATTCTATGCCGGTGTGGAATAAGGCCATATGTTTATAAGCACCATACTTAGACCTACGGAATTTCTGATTTCCCTTGTTAAATTTCTGTATCTCATGCTCTTCATTAGCAAATGACTTTGATACACGAACCCCGGATATGCTGCTTTCCAATTGAGCGTTGATATCAGCTAACTTTACCCTCATATCCCTAAAGGCCTTATTCATCTCTTTCCGCCTGTCGATGCCATACCATACCATAAAAGGGATAAAGGCGTAGATCAAGAGGGTTAACCTCCACTCTATTCTTATTAGCATAAAGAAGGAACCTGTTAACATAACCAGAGATAGAAATAAATCTTCCGGGCCATGGTGAGCAAATTCTGCTATTTCAGCTAAGTCATTAACTATTCTAGACATTATGTGCCCTGTTCGGTTTTTATCAAAAAAGCTAAAGGATAGGGTCTGAAGATGAGAAAAGAGATCCCTTCGCATATCATATTCTATCCTTACACCTAAAATATGCCCCCAATAGTTGACAACATATTGTAATGCTGTTCTAACTACATACAAAAAGACCATTAATCCAATAAATAACCAAAATGTACTAATCTCCCTACTTGGGATAACCTTCTGCAATACTTGACGGGTAAGGGTAGGGAAGAAAAGGTCAACTCCCGAGATTATAAAAGCACAAGCTAAATCAATGATAAAAAGCTTCAGATGGGGCTTATAGTAGGGTATAAAATACCTAAGTGCTTTCCTGCTTTTACTCAAAAATCATTTCCCCTTTCAATAAATATAGCCAACATATTTACATACGAATACATACAAAGTATATTATAAGCCATTTTAATCAAAATGTCATTATAACAGACATGAGTTACCAAGAAAGCATCAAGCATCTATTTCTATAAGCAGCTCAATTTCAACAGGTACGTTTCCTGGAAGTGCATTAACACCAACCGCCGATCTGGCAGGGCATTTTTCCTCTCCGAATATTTGCATTAGCATTTCCGATGCTGCATTTGCTACTTGAGGCTGGCTATAAAAATCATCATGGCTGGCAACAAAAGCAAGCATTTTAACACAATCTTTAACCCGATTTAAATCACCCAAATCTCTATCTAAAACAGCTAATATATTCAACACACATCTTCTAGCTGCCTCTTGTGCCTCTTCTAGAGAAACATCTTCACCCACTTTCCCCTTGATAGGAGGCAAACCTTCTATATTTGGAAGACATCCTGATATATAAGCAAGATTTGTTCCAAATAGCTTTACCTGTTCATAGACTCCGGCCTTTGCTGGAGCAGGTGGCAGTTCAATATTTAGCTTTTTTAGATTATCATATACATTTATTTTTGCCATATTAAGCCCTCCGTTTATTTTATTGATTTTCCCTTTGAAGTGAACTCTTATCATTTTTTTCGATTAACTATAAAAAGAATTTCCAGCAAATATTGCTGCACTCATAATTTAATCCTGTTCTAGCTTGGCTTTACTTTCCAATCCTTCATTAGCCATTTTATATATAATACCACTATAATACATTAAACCAACAATATCTACACCTTTTACCAGCTTATTTTTTAGTGAATGTCAATATTGATTCCACAGATTTATGTAAGCATTACAATATAACCCCTCTTTTGGACTTTTCTTTGTATAGGTAGTCAAATAAAAAGGCCATCCATTATGGAAGACCTTTTTTATATACCTTATTACTTTATTTGTCATAATGTTAATAGCGTTTTTTCCAACTCTTTTATATCAGAAATTGGTGCTTGACAGGAATAGTTTTGACAGATATAGACTGTAGCTTTACCTTCTATTGGACCCTGTTCTTTAATATAGGGTACTAGTTCAAATAGATCTTGATCTTTTTCAGCCACATCGTTGAATATAATAACAGCCTCTGGCAGGAAAGATTTATGCACAATATTAAGCATTTTTTGCATATTGGTATCTCTGCTATCTCCAGCTAAAACTATCTCCTTTGTTGGATATAATCCCAATATAGCCGCCATTAGAAAATATGAGTGTGCTGAAGGATTTTTTTGCACTATTGACGCAAATGCATTTAACTGGTTATAAGCTTTTTCCTCTAGATGATAATCACCAGTTATTCGAGCTAATCTCAGCATATTAAGGGCTGCCACGGAATTGCCTGAGGGAAGAGCACCATCATATACTTCTTTAGGTCTAGCTATTAATTTTTCCCCATCTTTTGCATATAAAAACAGCCCGCCATTTTCTTTGTCATGGAAGAGGTCTAACATATTTTTGTTAAACTCAATTGCCTTATGAAGATATTCAGCATCAAAGGTGGTTTGATATAACTCTATTAAGCCCCATACCAAAAAAGCATAATCATCAAGATAGGCTAGATAAGCTGCATCCCCATCCCTATATCTGGCTAACAATCTTCCATCCTCGTTGATTAGGTTTTCTAATATAAAATCTAATGCCTTCTGAGCTGCTTTCGTATACTGGGGTTTATTTAATACCCTTCCTACTATAGCCATAGCGGCTATCATAAGCCCATTCCAGGAAGTAAGTATTTTGTCATCTTTATGGGGATGCACACGTCTTTCCCGAGCTGCAAAAACTTTTTCCCGTAGAGGAGCAATAACCCCTTCATTTTCATGAGCTAAATTTTGTGTATGAATTCTATTGGGTATACTTTTCCCTTCAAAGTTTCCCTCAGGAGTAATACCATAATACTGGCAAAACCACTCTCCATCTTTCTGTCCAAGTATTTCCATTATCTCATCAGGAGACCATACATAGAATTTTCCCTCTATACCTTCTGAATCAGCATCTTCCGCCGAATAAAAACCTCCTTCAGGGTGAGTCATATCCCTCAGAATATAGGTCAATATCTTATCAGCCACTCTAGCATATTCTTCTTTTCCTGTAGCTTGATAAGTTTCAATATAAACTATGGCTAGCAGAGCGTTATCGTAAAGCATTTTTTCAAAATGGGGGACAAGCCATTTTTCATCGGTAGAATATCTAGCAAAACCATATCCTATATGGTCAAAGATGCCTCCCCTATACATACCGTCCAAAGTTTTCTCCACCATCTCCAAAGCTTTTTTGTCGCCTGTTATCTTCCAATATCGCAGCAAAAAAGATAGGCTGTGGGGTATAGGGAATTTGGGTGCATGTCCAAAACCACCATAAACTTCATCAAAAGAATTCTTTAATTCTCTATATGCTTGATCGATAGAATCCTTAGATAATTTTTCTTTACTGTTATCCATAAGAAAATAAAAATCCATAGCCTTAATTATAGATTCAGCAGAATCTATCAAAGTATCCCTATTAGATTGCCAAGCTATCCTAACTCTATCCAGCAGTTCCATTAGTCCCATCA
>ERZ773359.2329-NODE-2329-length-24118-cov-12.981964_pt1 | contig 24118 bp, 19 predicted proteins | sample MGYA00374955_ERZ773359 | MGnify/ENA primary metagenome ERZ773359 (study PRJEB29098, sample SAMN04486028) | biogas fermenter metagenome | study: EMG produced TPA metagenomics assembly of the Biogas fermentation microbial communities from Germany - Plant 4 DNA1...
GAACCATCTCTGAAATCGTTTTCAAGAGTCTAGATAAAAAACCGCTGTTTCGAGGGTGATTTTAACACAAACAAAACAGAGAGTCAACATGGGGTCGGTAGATTCTGCCTCATCTAGAAATAATCCATCAAGGGGCAGGAGTTGACGAGGTGTCGAATGTATTATAAAATAGGGAAACAGGAGTTGAAAAATTTAACTTCTGGAGGTGGTTGAACAAGGAGTCTCTGCTTGGTAGAACTTGTTCTAACACACAACTAATTATTTAAGGAGGTTCACCATGAAACGCAGACTGTTAGTTCTCTCGTTGGCCTTAGTTCTTCTTCTTGCTGGCGCATTCAGCGCTGCTGCACAAGTACGGGAATATGAGTTTGCAATCATTACCCACAGTGCTACCATTGACTTCTGGATTCCGCTCGTCAAGGGTGCACAAGACGCAGCCGCGATGATCAATGCTTTTGATCCAAACGTCAAGATTTCTGTGTTCCACACAGGCCCAAGCCTCTTTGACGTTGCTGAACAGGTCAATATCATGGAAAACGTAACTCAAGCTGGTGTCGACGGCATCATCTCTACTCTGCCCGACCCAACAGCTTTTGATGCACCTGTACAGCGGGCACTCGATGCAGGAATTCCTGTCATCGCAACCAACGCTGACGCAGGCCCAGATAACCCTCGTCTCGCCTATGTCGGACAGAGCGACTTCACTGCTGGCCAAGCCCTGGCTCGCAACCTGATTGCCCGGATCGGTACCAGCGGTAAGATCGCTATCGGTGTAGAAGACCTCGGTCACACCTCCCTGGCACAGCGCCTCGCAGGTGTTCGCGACATTCTTGATCAGACCGATATCGAGTACACCGTTCTGCAGACCAGCCCTGACCTGACCCAAGGCGCAGCGGTATTCGAAACCTACCTCATCGCTAACCCAGATGCAAAGGCCATCATCAGTGTGGACGCTAACACCCAGTCTCACGGTGTAGTTATCCGCAACCTCGGCCTCGAAGGTAAGGTAATCTCCGCTGGTTGGGACCTCGTACCAACCACCATCGACAACATTCTCGAAGGCTACACTGCTTTCGTAATCGACCAACAGCCTTATACCCAGGGCTTCTACCCAGTTTTGGCTCTGTACCTCTATCATGAGTACGGCATCGCACCAGCCAATGTTGACACCGGTGCCGGTATCGTAAGCCAAGACAACATTCAAGAAGTACTAGAATTGGCGGAGAAGGGTTATAGATAATATATACGGAATAAACGGGTTTAGCCCGGTTGGAGCGTGTTGAGATTCTTATCTCAGCACGCTCTCCATTCCTCTGAAAGGGGGATTTTTCTATGGCAAACAACGTTCTCATTAGCTACAGAAACATCAGCAAACGTTTTGGTGGAGTGCAAGCTCTAGATGACGTTTCTTTTTCTATTAACCAAGGGCAGATCCACGGTTTGATCGGTGAAAACGGTGCAGGAAAATCCACGCTCATTAAGATCACCGGTGGCATATACATAAAGGATTCTGGTGAAATTTTGTGGCAGGGCACACCTATCGCCCCGCGAAATCCAGTTGAAGCAGAAAGACTTGGTATTTCCATCGTTCACCAAGAAATCCCGCTGTGTAATAATCTGACCGTCACACAAAACGTGTTTATGGGGCGGTTGATCACCAATCGCTTCGGCCAGCCTAATTGGAGCTTAATGGAAGAGCAGACTGCAGAAGTCTTCCGTCAAATCGGCCAGGACATTGATCCTCGCGCCATTGTGGGAGACTTAAGTGTTGCCTTAAAGCAGCTGACGGCCATTGCTCGTGCCCTTATTACTAAGAGTAAATTCATCATCATGGACGAACCCACCTCTGCCCTGACTCCAGGCGAAGTGGGAACCCTCTTTGAGGTGCTGCGCAAGCTGAAGGCCGAAGGAACTACAATCATGATTGTGAGCCACATCCTCAGTGAATTGATGGAAATCACTGACCGAGTAACAGTGCTCCGTAACGGCCGCCATGTCTCAACCAAGGATACGAAAGATACAAGCATTGATGAAATTGTCCATATGATGGTAGGCGACATTACGCTGCCGCCCCCTCCCGATACCAGCTCGGTCAAAGACGAGGTCGTGCTGCGGGTGCGCAACTTGAGTCAGCAGAAACTCCGCCTGAAGGATATCAGCTTCGACCTGCGCAAACAAGAAATCCTGGGTATCGCTGGCATTCAGGGAGCGGGACGTACTGAGCTTGCCACTACTCTTTTCGGTTTACAACAGCCAGACAACGGCACTATTGAGCTTGAAGGAAAGCCTGTCAGATTCAGAAACCCACGTGAAGCCATCAACCATGGAATTGGCTATCTGACCGAAGATCGGCGCAATCTTGGCGTATTCTGGGATATGTCGGTCTGGCAGAACATGAGTACTGCCATTATTGATCGCCTTACCAGAACGGCCGGGGTCTTGAACAACCGCCGCATTGAGGAAGTCGCCGAAGAATCTGTAAGGCAGCTGCAGATCAAAACACCAGGAGTGTCCCATCTCATTAGGCACCTTAGTGGTGGTAACCAGCAGAAAGTCCTGCTGGCACGCTGGCTCAATGCCCACCCGAAGGTTCTCATTCTTGACGAACCTACCCGGGGTGTGGACGTCGGTGCCAAGGCGGAGATTCGCAGAGTCATCCAAGAATTGGCCGAACAAGGCCTCTCGGTGATAGTAATCTCTTCGGACCTAGAGGAATTACTGGCCATCAGTCACCGAGTATTAGTGATGGCTAATGGCCAAGTTAAGGGCGAGTTCCCAGCACAGGAAGTCTCCACCGATGAGGTAATGGCCCTGGCTGTACAAAAGTAGGCAGGAGGTTTGTAAGTATGAATCTGCTAAAGACATTGAGATCGAGAAGAGAAGTTGGGGTCTTGATAGCCTTCTTTGGCCTCTGCATATTTTTCTCTGTAGTAACTAATACATTCCTGACAGTACCTAATATCTTGAACATTCTCCGCCAGGTTTCAATCAGCGGCCTGATTGTGATGTTCATGACCATGCTCATTATTGGCAATGACATCGATCTGTCGGTGGGTTCAACCTTTGCCGCCGTTAGTATGGTTGTGGCGATCCTTTTCCAAAATGGCCTAAATATCTGGCTCGCTAGCCTGATAGGGCTGCTCATGGGAGCGGTTCTTGGCGGAATTAATGGTTTTGTCACAGTTAAGGGTGGACTGCCGCCTTTTATTGTGACTCTTGGAACACAGATGATCTACCGGGGCTTGGCCCTGGTCATCTCCGGCGGTGCGCCTGCATCCGTTCGCCTGCCCAACTCCTTCTATAATGTTACCGGAGCACGCACCTTTTTCAATCTGCCAGTACCGGCGCTGTGGTTCTTAGGAATTACAGCTTTGGCTGCCTTCTTGCTTCACAAGACTAGTTTCGGATTCAAAGTGTACGCTACTGGTGGCAACGAAGAAGCTGCTCGGCTCTCTGGTATTAACACCGGGCGTGTCCGAATTATCACCTTTATTTTGGTTGGCATGTCGGCGGCTCTGGCTGGTATTATCCAGATGGCGTACCTGCGTGGTGTAACGCCTACCGCCGGGCAGGGCATGGAGCTGACTGCCATCGCCTCGTCGGTTATTGGTGGTACTTCGATGTTCGGTGGAGTTGGTACAATTGCCGGATCGTTCATCGGTACCTTATTCATGGGTGTAGTAAGAAATGGCCTGGTATTAATGGGCACCAACGCCTATATTATTGACCTGATCATTGGTATCGTACTGATTGGAGCGGTCTGGTTCAGTACCTTCTCTACTAGAGAAAAACGGTAAAAGCACCACTCAAAAACTTGGAGGGGTTAGCTCGAAAGCTAACCCCTCTTTTTTTCTGTATAGGCGAAGATACAGTTCCGCAAGAACTCTGCTGCACCCGGGCTGTACTGGTCATAATGAGCTTTGAATCTTTCGTCAGCAACGTACATCTCAGCTAGCCCCCGGTGCGCTTCCGCCGAGTAGCTTTGCCATGTAAAACTCAGCCAACGTCGGTGGAGTTCTCCGACTTTAAGGCCGAGATCACTATCTGGATCCCCTTCTTCCATGGCGGCCCGTAGTGTCTCGATGAGTTCCTCTTCAACCTTCTTGAAGTTCTCCCAGTCTTCCGGCGACATACCCATCAGCTTGGCATTGCTTGCATCGACCGCCTCATCGCCGTACTTCTCCCTTGCCTCTTTACCATACTTAGCTTCGTTGTCCGCGACAAGCTGCTTTTTGAAGCCCTCAAATTTTTCCTTATCAGTCACGTGTATTCTCCCTTCTAGCCCCGCGAGTGACCGCTCCACAGTCTCAAGGAGCTGTTCGAGCTGGGCTTTTCTCTGCAGAAGGCTTTTTCGATGCGACAATAGTGCCTCTTTCAGGTCAAACTGTGGGTCGTTCATGATCCGCTTGATCTGATCTAGACCCATGCCCATCTCTCGGTAGAGCAAAATCTGCTGCAGACGATCTACCGCATCTGGCCCGTACAGCCTGTATCCTGCCTCGGTGACAGCCGATGGCTTTAAGAGATCGATCTCATCGTAGTACCTTAAGGTGCGCGCACTGACCCCAGCTAAGTCACCAAGTTGCTTGACCGTATACTGCATTTCCTCACCTCCTGCATCTTCATGATAAACCTTGACGTTACGTTAAGGTCAAGATGTGTTTTGGTAGAAAAATTCCCCGGCTTGACTAAGCAGTAGAAAAATCGTACACTAAATTAGTACGTTACTAAATCACTACTCTACTAACTGGAGGTTCCGACCATGAATGCACGCAAGAAGGAACTAAAAGAACTGTATAAACAGATGAAACCAGATATGGGTGTCTTGATAATCCGCTGTACAGCTAACGATAAGTGTCTGCTGGTACCTGCCCGAAACCTAAATGGCATGATTAACCGCCTTAGGTTTCAGCTCGAGATGGGTTCGGCACCTTACAAAGAACTGCAGAATGATTGGAAACAGTACGGCCCTGAGAGCTTTGCGTTCGAGGTCTTAGATACCCTCGCGTATTCTAAGGATGAGGCCAAAACCGACTACTCTAAGGAACTCGACGAGCTGTGCTCTCTCTGGAAGGACAAGCTCAAGCAAGAAAACGTAAACCTCTATTAGCGGCAAAATAGCTGGATGGTCCTATTTCGGCTTCCTATCAGGGCAATAACATATAACGATGAAAAGCTCTGTCAAGGAGGTGTATCCTGATGGGATACTTCAATGCTGAGCAGGTTTATTGGTCACATCTTAAATTCCCTACCGCCAAATCCGATGTGCGTCAGTACTATGAACCACTTGTTCAGCCCGAAGCGGTAGTTCAGCAGCCGAACTGTGCCTTTAAGTATGCCGTTCAACCAGGCGACAGCATCTATTTGATCGCGCAGCGCTTTAATATCAACATCGATGCCCTGCTGAACGCCAATCCGCAAGTTACCAATCCCGATCAGATTTTCCCAGGGTTGGTTCTCTGCATACCTGATCAAGAGCTTGGAGGAATGCCACCAGCTGACTGTTCAGGCTTCATTTACACGGTGATGCAGGGAGATACACTCTGGTTGATATCCCAGCGTTTCGGAGTGTCTCTGCAGGCCATCATCAATGCCAATCCCCAAATTACTAATCCGAACAGAATCTTCCCAGGACAGCGGATCTGCATCCCTGCCACCTAGCACAAGGGGTAAAGCGGCCCTTCGGCTCAAAGAGCTGAAGGGCTTTCTCTATGATACCACTTGGCTTGTGCGTGATACATCTCAGCGTAGATACCTCCTGAACGAAGGAGTTCTTCATGGGTACCGATGGCAGCAATGCGGCCTTGGTCCATGACAGCAATCCTGTCTGCGATACGCGCTGAACCCAACCTATGGGTGACAATTACAGCCGTCTTGTCAGTGGCCATCTCAGCGAACTTGCGATAGATCAAAGTCTCCTCTAAAGGATCGATTGCAGCTGTCGGTTCATCTAGTACGATCAAGTCGTGGTTGCGGTAGAATCCTCGAGCTATAGCTACGCGCTGCCACTGACCTCCGGAGAGGTCTACACCATCGAACTCACGCGACAGCATGGTCTCAAAACCTTTGGGGAAGGCCTCAGAGTCTGGTTCTAGATCACCTTTTTGGGCCGCTTCGTGCAGTAGTTCATTGGATTTCTCCTTCTCAGGTTCGCTGATGGCGATGTTATCACCCAAAGTCATCTGATAACGCTGATACTTTTGGAACACTGCCGAAGTACGCCTGAACAGACTGTCAGGTGAAACCTCATTTGTAGGAACACCTCCGAAACGGACTATACCCTCTGTCGGCAGGTAAAGGCCCGTTAAGAGCTTGACCAAGGTACTCTTTCCCGCTCCGTTGCTTCCTACAATCGCTAACGTTTCACCCGGATAGATCTCTAGATTAATATCTGACACCGCATCCTTCTCTGAATTAGGGTAGCGGAATGATACCCCTTCCAGGATGATCTTGCCAGGATCCACGGCAACTTCTTTACCGGTTCGCTCTGGGATCTCAAGAAAACGCAGGAAGTTGCGCACAGTACCCAAGTTTTGTGTCACCGTACCAATGTGCATACCAACGACTTCCTCGGCCATGGCGAACATCATGTCCACCGATGCGAAAATTGCCGCAAAGGCACCCACCGAGATCTCTCCCTGCAAAAGAGCGGCAAACAACATATAGAGAACGCCCATGTACCCAACCAGCGTCAAAACCCTCGTAGCTAGTTCCAAAAGGCCAGTGCGCAGCTCTGCCTTCCACTTCTTTTCCTGCATGATCTGCAATGTATCTTGATACAGCCTGCGGAAATAGGTGAAAGCCCCAAGAAGGCGCGTTTCCTTGAAATACTCTCGATGACAAATACACCGCTCATAGTACTCATATTCCCTTCTCAAGGGGGCCGATTCGTCCTCTAATTTGGTGTAGACTCCAGTCCGGATGAGTTGGGCCAGAGCAACTGGGATAAAGATTATTACGATGCTTAAGGCCAGAGATGGCTTTACCGAGTAGAGATACCAACCCATAAAGAGAAAGTAGGGTAAATAGGTCGTGAATATGAAGAGTATTACAGCCAGCATATGTAGGCAGCTGCCCATACCTTGATGTGCCTTGTTTATGTCGTCTAGTACGGCGGGGTCTTCAAAAGCTATAGGATCCAGGCGTGACGCCTTGCGGTATATTTCCTTACTGAGAAAACCCATCATCTTATGACCGAAGATGTTCGTCAAGAAATTATGTGCTCCATTTAGAATCTGACCGCCGAAGGTTATCCCTGCAACAGCGGCCAGCTGCCAATAGATGGCCGATGGTGTGCCAGCGCCAGTAACTGCCTGATTGACAGCATCAAAGAACCGCTGAAATACTAAAGTGTTGAGCCCCCATGACAAGCCGTGGGCAACAGCGAGGACATTTAGCAAAACGAAAAAGCCAGGCAGCGAGGCCCAAATCAGGCCGTGCAGACGCAAGAGAATTGCCGGTATAGAAAGCTCCTTTTTCATTGATACCAGCTCCTTTGACTATCAAACATTTCCGCATAGATTCCCCTATGCTGCATCAGCTCGGCGTGATTGCCCTGTTCGACTATGCGGCCATCGCTCAAGACAAAGATATGGTCGGCAAGTTTGGTCGAACCCAAACGATGACTGATAAAGATGGTGGTCTTCCCACTGCTTAGGTCACCAAATTCCTGGTAAAGCCAACTTTCGCTGATTGGATCTAGCGCAGCGGTCGGTTCATCAAGCATGATCAGTGGGGCAGGGTTAACGAGAGCCCTGGCAAGAGCCACCCGCTGCCACTCACCGCCGGAGAGGTCCTGTCCCCCCTCTTTGATTTTCCCCAAGGGAGTGTCCAGACCTTGAGGCAGTTTTGCCGCAGCTTCTGCTAAACCTACCTTCTCGAGAGCCCAGTCAATGTTGGGCATGCGGTTTACACTACCAAGAGCGATGTTATCTCTTAGGGTGATGTAATAACGGGCAAAATCCTGGTAAACCATGTTCACGATAGATTTCAAATCAGCATGCGAATACTCTCTGATATTCCTGCCGTTTAGAAGGATTTCGCCCTCATACTGGTCGTATAGGCCACAGATGAGTTTTGTGATTGTGGTCTTCCCCGCCCCATTTACGCCCACGAACGCGTAGTGTTTTCCTGCTTCTATTCTGAAGGACACATCCTTTAAGACCAGGTTATCAGTACCCGGGTACTTAAAGCGTACATTTCTGAACTCCAGTGATTCGAAGCTAGGCACCTGCGGCGTTGGAGGCAGCTCTGCACCTTGTTCCTCTTCCAGGTGCGAGAACTGCGTTAAATCCTTGAGGTATTCATGATCCTGCGCTAAGCGGTCAACTCTAGATGTCAACTGCCAGGACATGGTCTGCACCAAACTAAATGCCGCATTGATGAGGGAAATAAACATTCCCACTGAGAGCGCCCCCTGCAGAACGGGTGGCAGAAGCACAAATACAATCAAGATTGAGATGAGTGCTGTAACCAGACTTCCGGACTTCATGCGCAGATACCACTTGAGGCGTGTCTTGAGCTCCACCTTTCGGGCTTCTTCGTATACCTCATGAGCCATATCGTTAAGGAAGTCACCATAGCCAAAGAGAGCCCTCTCTTCTGCTGCTTCCCTTCCTGTAAGAAGCTCGGACAGGTATCCATAGCGCCGGCCGTGCTTGCTTACCTCCCGGCTTGCTTGGTAGGTGGCTTTGCCGCCTTGGACTGCCAAATAGAACAGAGGAATAGAGAAAGCCATAATAACAAGGGCTGCCCACCAGACCTGCGCCATCAACAACGCCCCAACTCCGCCAACCTGCAGTACTAAGGTCAGGATTCCCAGCAGGTTGTTAAAGGCCTGTGTAAACTTCTGCTCTGGGCTGCCGGAAACGCGCTGTATCAGATCCCAGGTGTCAGTGTTTTCCACATGGACATACTGCAGCCGGGCTCTTTTGTCCGTAACCGCTGTACGCAGCGTCCTCTGAAGGGCAAGTTCCATGCGGTTTACAGCAAACTTACTCAATGCATTAGACAGCCAGAGATAGGCGATCAGCAGCACGATCCCGAGTATCGCGGTGTAGATGCGTTCTATCGGTTCGTTTCCCGCGGCTATCTCCACGGCAGTATCAATAAATTTTGCGGTCAGCATGACCTTAAGAGTGGGCGCTAGACCCAAGAGTAGAGTAGACAGCACTAGGAACAGCCCCGCTCCTGGTGCACATTTCATGGGAATACGAACTAAGTCTGGAAATCCATAGCGGCGTGCTGTTAACACCATCTGTTTCGACCTCCCTTGGTAATAATTTACCAGATCGAGACAAAAATCTGAACCGTCTAAAGTTTGCTGAGTTCTCAGTCCTAAGTCTGACCTCTGAACCGCTCTTCGCAGCAGGGAATTAGTTGGCAAAGGACAATAGATTCAATAACTAGAGATAGGAGTGGAAATCTGTGGCATATGAACGAGAATATTGGATCACAGTCCTAGAACGTATCGCCCGCCCCGTGCTGGAGCACTTAGCCGCAGGAACCCTATTAGAGAACCTACCTGCTGCAGGCCCTCGAACTAAGTATGCCAGCCTGGAGGCGACTGCCCGGGTACTGGTAGGTATCGCTCCCTGGTTGGAGCTGGCAACTGATGGACCTGAAGAGAAACTGCGCCGCGAATTTGCGCATCTCGCCCGTGAAAGCTTACGAATGGGCCTGAACAGCACCTGCCCTGACCGCTTCAACTTCCATGATGGAGATCAACCCCTAGTGGATGCGGGATTTCTCGCCCATGCTGTGCTGCGGGCACCGAACGAACTACTAGAAAAGCTCGAGCCCTTGCTTCAGACCAAGCTCGTAGAGGGGTTCATCAGCTCCCGCCAGATTCGTCCTTACTTCTGTAACTGGCTCTTGTTCAGTGCGATGGTTGAAGCCGCGCTTTTCAAGATAACTGGGCAGTACGATCCCGTCCGCGTTGATTACGCGGTACGCCAACATGAACAATGGTATTTGGGTGACGGGACATATGGTGATGGCCCAGAGCTGCACTGGGACTATTACAACAGCTTTGTGATCCAGCCCATGCTGCTCGATGTGATCGAAGTCTTTGCCGATGAATCCACCGAGTGCAAAGCAATGCATGAAAAAGCGGTGCGGCGTGCCCAGCGCTATGCAGTCATTCAAGAGCGCCTGATTGCCCCCGACGGAAGCTTCCCACCGCTTGGCAGATCTTTGACCTATCGCTTCGGCGCTTTTCAGCTGCTGGCGCAGATGGCCCTGCGCGATGAGCTCCCATCCCCTTTAACGCCGGCCCAAGTGAGAACGGCGCTGACGGCTGTCATCAGGCGCACGATGGACGCGCCCGGCACCTTCGATGATCAGGGCTGGCTGACCATCGGCCTCTGCGGACACCAACCTCAGATCGGCGAACCATACATAACCACAGCCAGCACCTACCTCTGTACTGCAGGTCTCTTGCCTTTAGGGCTTCCACGAACTCATGAGTTTTGGAGTGCACCACCCGAACCCTTCACAAGCCAAAAGGTTTGGAGCGGCCACCAAGATGTGACCGCTGACAAAGCTCTATGAAACAGGAGGAAAATGATGCTGGGCACACTGTGGCAGAAAGCCGGCGTAAAATCTGTCCCCAAACTAACAAAGGTACCTATAGGAGAGCATGTATCTCCAGAGTTTACAGAGCAACTTCTGATGGCTACAGAAAAATACTGTAGTTTTTCCTGGCCTACGCTGCCGGCACTATTGTACCTAGATTTCGTTCGCACCGGTAACCGATCTCGATATGAGGCTGCCTATTTTCAGCGCCGCCAAGCCCTGGCGCTGCTGGTACTGGCAGAATGGCTGACAGGCGAAGGGGCTTATCTTGATGATATTATCAATGGAGTATGGTGCATCTGCGAGGAATCCAGCTGGGTGCTGCCCGCCCACCACAACTGGTTTTACAAAGACGGAGCCTTCCATAAGCTGCCTAAGATAGACGAACCAGTAATTGACCTCTTCGCTGCTGAGACAGGAACCCTCTTGGCTTGGACGTGGGCTCTCGTAGGAAAGCTTCTCGAACAGGCCGTTCCGGAGGTTAATGAACGAATACTGCTGGAACTAAAGCAGCGGATCGTTGAACCCTATATTACCCGAGACGACTTCTGGTGGATGGGCCTCAGAGAAACCAGACACACACTAGGCAACTGGGTTCCCTGGACGACAGGCAACTGCCTCCGGGTCGTCTTGATGATAGAGACTAGCGAAGAACTCCGCACCAAGGCTCTCACAAAGGCACTTGCCAGTCTAGACAAGTATCTATCCATCTATTCTCCCGATGGTGGCTGTGATGAAGGGCCGAGTTATTGGGGCCGCAGCGCCGGATCACTATTCGAATGCCTAGAGATGCTCTGGGAACTTACCGAGGGAGTGTTCAACCCGTTTTCGGAAGAGCTTGTTCAGAAGATGGGCCAGTATATGTACAAGGTCCATATTGCCGACGAGTATTTCGTCAACTTCGCTGACGGCAGTGCCAAGGCAGAAGTCGATGGGCCCATTTTATTCTCCTATGGTCAAAGCATCAGCGACGAAGCACTTATGGATCTAGGTGCTCAGATGTACAGAATCCAAGGACTAGATGGGCTGCTCGCTCCCCAAACCTATTCCCTCGGCCGTATTCTCAGAGCTGCGCTGCTCCATAGAGAAATCACAAATTACAGAGAAACCCGGGCCAGAGCATGCCGCGATTATTGGCTGGAAGATCTGCAGGTGGTGACAGTGCGAGAGTCGGTGGAGCCTAGAGAAGGGTTTTTCTTGGCTGCTAAAGGCGGACACAACGGCGAGAACCACAACCACAATGATGTGGGCAGCTGTATCGTTTTCTATCAAGGACAGCCGCTCATCATTGACGTAGGTGTTGAGACTTACACAGCCAAGACCTTTTCCGACAAACGTTACGAGATCTGGACTATGCAGTCTGGCTACCACAACCTCCCTATTATCAACGGGGTAGAGCAGGCTCCCGGACGCGATTACAAGGCGCGAAAGGTATCCTTCCAAGATGCTTCAGACGCTGCCCATATCACTATCGATATAACTGATGCTTACCCCAAGAAGGCCGGTGTTAGAAGCTGGCTGCGCTCTTATGAGCTGCGCCGCGATGTTGTCTCGAGGGTCGTTATCGAAGACAACTATGAATTGGCCCACACGGATGAGCTGAAGTTCGTGTTTATGCTGGCACAGAAACCAGAACTCCAGGACGGCCAAATCGTGCTCAAGGCTGGAACTATACCGCTTGTCATGAAACACAAAGGGGCAGACCTACTGCCCCAGGTTGAAGAAATTCATATTGAGGATGCCCGCCTACGGCCGGTATGGGGGGAATATCTCTACCGGTTAGTGCTCACAGCACACCAGCCCAAGACCGCCGGACAGGTCCTATTCACTGTTGCTCCACTTCAGGATTAGCCCTTGAGGCCGGTGAGCGCAATACCTTCCACAAAGTATTTTTGGCAGGCCAAGAATACGATAATAACCGGGATCAAGGAGCATACAGAAGCGGCCATAATAAGGGAGTATTCGGCACTATACTGAGAAACGAACATTCTGATTCCCAGCTGGATTGTCCGTAGATTTCCTGAATGGAGATAGATTAATGGGCCCAAGAAATCGTTCCACACAAACACAAAGGTGAAAATCGTGAGGCTCGCTAGAGCTGGCTTAGACAAGGGCAGCATAATCTTCCGGTAGATCCCAAACTCGCTCAGGCCATCGATGCGAGCCGATTCTACCAACTCATTAGGCACACTGAGATAAAACTGACGCATTAGAAACACCCCAAACGGGCTGAACGCCTGCAGCAGAATCAGCGCTAAATGGCGGTTTACCAGCCCGAGCCTCCTAAACAGGATGAACTGCGGAATCATGATCACCTGAAAAGGGACGATCAGCGTAGCGATATATGCCACGAAGAGGGCGTTCCTCTCAGGAAAGTCAATCTTAGCAAAGGCGTAAGCGGCTAAACTGCACGTTGCCAGCTGGAGCATGGTAATGATTACTGTCAGCTTGATTGTGTTGAAGTAATAGAGCCCAAAGTCGATCTTGGACCAGATAGTGACATAGTTCTGCCACTGGGGATTCTGGGGAATCCATTCAATGGGGAACTTGAACACTTCGATATTGGTTTTCAAAGAAGCAGATAACATCCAAGCAAAAGGCAGCAACATCAAGAATGATGATACCAAAATAGGTATTAGAACTAGGATGCGGCGTTTAGCCACGATCTGCTCCTCCTTTCTCAGTCGAGGTAGGTGACCCACTTCTCCTGCAGACGGAACTGGAAAATGGTCACTCCCAGAATCATCAAGAAGAAAACCGCCGCCATGGCAGAGGCATAGCCGAAGTTCTGATTAATAAAGGCCTGCATGTAGATGTAGTACACCAACACCATGGTCGCGCGCCCTGGCCCTCCCTGTGTCATAATGTAAATCTGGTCAAACACCTTGAAAGAATAAATCAGGTTCATGGTGAGTACAAAAAACAAAGTTGGTGTCAAGAGCGGCAGCGTCACATACCGGAACTTCTGCCACACAGTTGCTCCATCAATGGTGGCTACCTCGTAAAGATGAGGTGGGATGCCCTGGAGGCCTGCTAAAAACATGACCATGTAATAACCCGCTGACTTCCACACACTCATAATGATGACAGCGGGCATAGCCCAAGTGGTTGACGCAGTCCAGCGCGGTGGATCTGTGATTCCAATCATGCGCAAGAACTGGTTGAGCGGCCCCATATCTGGGTGGTAGAGAAACTGCCACACTACAGCGACTGCAATAGTAGATGCCACATGGGGAAAGAAATGAATTGCCCTAAATATCTTGACAGACCGCAGACCTTTATTGAGTGCGAGGGCAAGCATCAGCGATACAACGATGGTCAAGGGTACTGTCAACCCGGTAAAATAGAGAGTATTCCAAAAGGCAATCTTAAAGCTGCTGTCTTTGAGCATGATCTGGAAATTGCGCAGGCCTACAAACTGCATCGGGCTGTAGCTGTCCCACTTCACAAAACTCAACCCTAAAGCAGCTAGAACCGGTATGAGTGTAAATACTAAGAAGCCGATAAAATTAGGGAGTAAGAAACTGTACGCCACTAACCGATTGCGAGTGGTTCTTTTCATCGAATCAGCTCCCTTCTAAGTGAAGTACCCTGTGCTGCATGAGTACAGGGTACTTCACGTTAACAAACACTACGAGCTTGAGTACGATTCTTTATTGATTGAGGAGGATGATCTCTTCGCGACGTACCTCCATGTCAGCAATAGCTTGATCGATTGACTTGTTTCCGGTCATGGCCAGTACGATTTCTTCCTCAACCATTCTACCTAACAGGCCAGAGAGCGGATGCGCAGGCCATTCCATGTAGACTGTTTCGGTGACCAAGGCGTCCATGTTCTCACTGGGGAAACCTTCAACTTGAGCGAACGTATCAAAGACGGAATCATCGAAGTAGCCTGGTACAATCATGTTTTCTGCCAAAATAGATGCACCTTCGGGGCCGCTCAAGAACTTAACCAGCCTCCATGCTTCTTCGAGGTGCTTTGTTTTGCTGTTGATTACTACAGGTGTAACGTTGCCGATAGTGGCATGGGGCAGGCCTTCCCACTGAGGCAGGCGGGCAATTCCCCAGCGCACGTTGTGCAACCCTTGTTCGGCATCATGGAGAAGTGCCTGCATATACCATGTGCCCATGTAGAGCATACCGATATTACCCTGTTCGAACAATCCACGATAGTGAGCGCCCATGGCTCTGTTGGTGGCGTAGTCTGCGGCAGATTTGTCAACCATCTGGATCTGATAAGCCAGCTCCAAGCCATCCCTGAGCATCTCGTAGGGCCCTTCTACCAGATCACCCATGTGTTTTTGCAAGCCATAGACAAAGTAGGTACTGGCCCACGTGTGAATATAGGTACCGTAAGTCTTGTCTGCACCTTCGCCGGAGGTGAGAAGCTTCGCAGTCTCTCTGAACTCATCCCAAGTCATATCGTTGGTAGGATAGGGCACTCCGAATCTGTCAAAGAGATCCTTGTTGTAGAACAGAATCCAGAAGTCACCTCGATAAGGCAGGCCGTAAACGGTGCCATCGACCCGGACGTTCTCAAGATTGCCGCCGTAGCCCAAGAGGTCTACATTATCGCGAGCAATTAGATCATCAAGGGGCCTGATCTGCTGGCGGAGAACGAGGCCACCATACATGGTTGGATCTTTTGCATAAAACACGTCGATATCTTCGCCGCCGGCAAGCATGATGAGCATCTTGTCAGGATACTCGGAGGCGGGCATGTCGTAGACTTCGACCTTGATATCAGGGTTTAGCCGTTCAAATTCTTCAATTAGTTTCTTGTCGTACTGGTTCAACTCATAGTCCCAGCAGGCGAATTTGAGCGTAACCTGCGCTTGAGCCATCGGGGCAGCCACCAGCGCGATCAACAGAACCGCGGTAAACAAACCAAGCCCATACTTCCTCATGCAAATCCTCCTTTGACGGTATTTGTTACTTCAAAGCTACCCCTTTATTACAATACTGTAAATGAACAATGTTCTGATTTGTTATATTTTCCGGCAGTCTTGTTATGTTAATTTAGCACCTAGACGAGATAGAATTGCACTTCTGTTCACTAATTTGTAGTTTTCTTTAATCTGCGGTAGTCTAGTGGCGTCATTCCCACTACCTTCTTAAATAGACGATTGAAGTAATAGTGATTTGGGTACCCCACCAGATGACTGATTTCGTAGACCCGGTAAGAACTTGTCTGGAGAAGCTCTTTGGCCTTGGCAATGCGCAGGTTTGTCAGATAGTCTGAATAAGAAATGCCTAGATGGTCCTTGAAAACAGTGGAAAAATACGATGGTGTAAGGCCAACATGGGCTGCCACTTCTGCTAGTGAGATCTCTTGATCATAGTGGTCGTGAATAAAGCGCTTGGCCTCAGCGATAATCCAAGGATAACCTGCGTCTTTTCCCCGCACAAACATAAGCAGGTCATTTTGCAGTTCCTCGAGCCATCTAACCAATTCTTGAAAGTTGGGAGTCTGGAGCAGCTCTTGGTAAGATACCTGGCTTGCCCGAAGTACTCGATCCACTGAAAGATGATCCCGATCAATAGTCTCACAGAGAACTGAATACAACTCCACCGCTGCACCACAAGCAGCCTCTGGAGTAAGGCAGCGATCCGCAAACGCCTGGCGGATCTCCGCAAGACAGTCCTTCAGCTCCGCAGCCTGGCGGTGCGCAAAAGCAGCTTCGAGCCGCGGCCTATAAGGCAGGATAGAAAAGCTCTCCTGCAGCGGTGGGCGAGACTCGATTTGGTTCCACAGAATAATGCTGCCTAAGCTGCTGCAGAAACGATACTTTAAACAGGCTGCAGCTTGAGTATACCCCTGAGGGATCGCTCCCCAACCACTCAGCCTCTCACTGACTCCAATGGTGGCGCTGACCCCGAGGTACTGTCCTAACATAGTAACCAGCCTTCTACAGTCCTGTACCAGCTTAGAAACTGAAGCGCTGCCCTGCTTTGGAGATAAGAGAACCACAAACTCCTGATCCGTATTAGAAAACGCATACGCCACATTGTTGTCACAGAGCACTTCTTCGCACACACTGATGATTGCTGTGATCCTTGCACTTACCTCGTGAGCAGAACGCTTGCCCAGGTCTGAACCGTGACCAACCCAGAGAGTAAGGCAGTACATATTAGAAGGTTCTAGGACTATGCCAAGACGCTCAATGTTTGTCTGCACCTGACTGGGATCAGGGATACAGCATACTAATTCTCTTAAGAGCGCCTGCCGCACGGCACTGAGGCTTGTCTTAATAGCGTCATCGAGCTGCGCCTTGCGGCTAGCCACTTCCTTCTCCTTCAAAATATCATCACGGAAGCTTTCGAGAACCCCAATGAGCTGCTCCGGCTCTACTTCCAATTTGAGCAGGTAATCTACTGCACCTAGTTTCATTGCCTCCCGCACTAGCTCAAAGTCATCGTAGCTGGAAAGCACCACCACCCGGCATTGATACTGACGCTCATTGATTGCCCGAATAAGTTCAAGCCCATCCACTACTGGCATTTTTAAGTCGGTGATCATCACATCTGGATGGTGAGTGCGAATCATCTCAAGGGCACTGCGCCCATCCTTTGCTTCTCCCACCAACTCAAAGCCGTGGGCTTCCCAATCGATCATGGATTTGAGGCCAACCCGTACAATAGCCTCATCATCAACAATCAAGACCTTCAGCATCGCTTCTCACCTCCACCGGTAGAGTTATGATCACCTTGGTGTATTGACCCTCTTCACTTGCAATGCGCAGTCCGTATTCACGGCCATAGATCAGCTGAATACGGTGATGAATATTTCTCAGGCCAATTCCAGAATTGATTCCCCCTTTGCTTGTATCCTGTTCTAAGTCCTGCAGAATCCGCAGTTTGTCGGGCCTGATGCCCACTCCATCATCGCAGACAGCGACTTCTAGTACATCTCCTTTTTTCTCAAGAGAGATTACAATAGTGCCTGACCCTTCTTTTGGTTCGATCCCGTGGAAGATGGCATTCTCCACCAGCGGTTGTAGAGTAAACTTCGGGATTAGGCATTCCTCTATCGGCGGTTTTGACTCAGGGTCTTTAGTGTCAAAACGAAAGGCGATCTTGCCGCGATACCGGATCTTCTGAATGTGGATATAGTCATTCAACAGATCCAGCTCTTCTCGGATGGTAATCTTCTCATTCACGTTACCCATGACTGCCCGCAGAAGCCTACCGAGACAGCTCACCATTTCCCGAATACCGTTGGCGCCCTGCAGTGCAGCCATCCACTTGATGGAGTTGAGAGTATTGTGGAGAAAATGCGGGTTGATTTGACTCTGCAGCAGTTTGATTTCGGCTTCGCGCATATCTTGCTCTGCCTTAACCCGCTCGGCCATGAGCTGTTCGATCTGCTGAGTCATCCGATTGATCGAAGCACCAAGCGCTCCGATTTCGTCCTGGTTCCGAAGTGCAATCTGCTGGCCGAAGTCCCCTGCGGCAATCTTATTCACCGTCTCCATCAGCTGCCAGATCGGCTTACCTAAGTTTTGTGACAGGAACAAAGAGAACGCAGAACACAGCAAGATGGTGCCAGCCGCAACCAACACGGTTGTGATAGTAATGATCTGCCGCTGCCTCTGCAGTTCATTGAGCCTGGTGATGAGTGTCACCCTGAACTTCGTCTTTTCTGAAACCGTCTGTACTACTAGGTAGCTGTGGCCGTTCTGCCTGATTTCGAAGTATGGTGAATCAGCGGATTCGGGTAGGAGAGCATCCCAGTTTAACTCTGGTGCATCTGGCCCTGTAGTATCACTAAAGAATAACCTATCCTGAGCGTCATGAATAAACAGTGCTGCGGGTTGTTCTGTCACTAGTCCACTGTAAGACTGACGGAAAAACGTAGGGTTCAACAGTAAGACGATGGAGCCAAGGACCTTTCCTCTGTGGATGTGAACGAAGTTGCGGTAGACAGGAATGACGTATTCGTTGGTGGAACGGGGGGAATAGTGTTTAGTCAGGTCTCCCCAGGTCAACTCTCCTACCTGGTTCATGCCCTTCTGAAACCAGTCTTCATCTACAAACTGGCTTGGTTCGACACGATAGCTGTCAGGGCCGTAGCGGATATCGAGGCCGTTGTGGCCTAAGAGAAAAAACGAATTGACATGCTCCATAATAGGCAGAAAACGAAACTGGCTTTCGATTTTCTCCACTACGCTGATGGCCTGTTGGTCATACCGGCGGGCCTCTTCAGGTGAACGCTCCATCAGCCTGACGATATCTCGCTCTAGATACAGCCAGTTGGTAAATTGGTAAACCTCTTCCACCTGCTGCTCCACATTATTCAAAATGTGCGCCAACAAGATCATATACGTCTCGCCAACGTTTGCCTCCAAGGCTCTACGAGAATCTACATAATAGAACATACTGATGATTGCTGCGGGAATAAAGGCAATAGACATGAATGCGATAATCAGTTTTTTCTTCAAACTCAGCGAAGCGAGGCTCACGATCCTCACCTGCCTTTCGTTTCTGATTTGTTATTTTATTTGACAAGTGGTTAAGGAACACCTGCGAATTGCCCCCGTCCGCCTTCACAATTGATGCCTGCCTTTGAATTTACCTGAAATTTAGTTAATTTCGTATTAATATCCGGAAGGATTCTTCTCAACAGCGAAGTAATCTTATATTAGAAGTTTCGGACAAATGTATTGGATTGAGGTCTTACTAGTGAGTTACAAACGTTCACAACCGAAAATCACAGGGCGAGAGCTGGCCCGCCTGCTGGATGTGTCTCCTGCGACCATCTCTAATGCCCTTAACGGCCATGATGATCGGGTTAGTCCAGAGACCAAACGCAAAATTGTCGAGGCTGCCAAGCGTTATGGATATCTGCCGCCCAGACGCGCCAAAAAGGCAAGAAAAGCCTCTGACACTATTGCATTTGTTGTTCTCTCAGAAAACCTCAACAGTTGGTTCCTAGGTAATCTAAGCGGTATTGCTGATGTGTGCCGCAAACGAGGATATGCCCTAATACAGATTCTTTTCCCAACATGGGATCAAACTTACTTCGAAGACGTGCTGCACAAGACAAATCCCGCCGGTGCGCTCTACATATGCACACCGGGGCACCCGATCGTAGACGGTTTGGAACGCTTCGGCATTCCAGCGGTGGCGATTGACTGTTATGACGATGATACTAGATGGAATACAGTACACCTTGATAACTTCCAAGGCGCTTATGATGCGGTGAGCTATCTTTTGGAGAGCGGGCATCGCAGAATTGGGCTTATCAGTGGAGGCGATGATTGGCCTTCAGGGGTCTACCGCAAACGTGGTTTTATGAAAGCCCTCGAAGACTGGGGAATTCCTTATGATCCGAGAATCGTTTACAACGGACACTTCACTCAGTTCGGGGGATATCTAGGAGCGAAAATTCTGCTCGCCACAGATCCCACGATTACAGCGTTTTTCGCGGTTTCGGACGAGATGGCCCTCGGCGCTTTGCGCGCAATTACAGATCTTGGCCTAGGAGTGCCGCAGGATATTTCAGTGGTAGGATTCGATGGGATACCAGTAGGGCAGAATTTCTCTCCCCCATTGACTACTGTCGAAACCGATCCCTATGCAGTGGGCACCAGCGCCTGCACCATGCTCTTAGGAATGCTGGAATCAAACACCGAACAGACGGCTAAAGTGGTCGTGGATGTGAAACTTGTTGTACGTGGTACAACGCGCAGTCTTGAACGTGTCAGCTGCTAGGAGGTGATCAGCGGAAGAAGTTCACGGTATTGCTCAGGTTCGAAATTACTTACTTCTAAGGGAGGCATCTATTGATGAAAAGAACTGCATGGTTTGTGCTTACCACACTCTTGGTAAGCCTGCTGTTTACTGCTGCAGCAAGCGCTGACAAAGTGCAGTTGCGGTACATGTTCTGGGATCAGAACCAAGAAGAGGCTTACCGCGCTTCCATCGAAGAATTCATGCGCCGCAACCCAGATATCGAAGTTGTAATGGAACTTGTAGAATGGAACGACTACTGGACCAGGCTCACAACCGGTATGGCAGCACGAAATCTTCCAGATGTATTCTGGGGTCATGCTGCTTACTTCTCTGGCTTTGTTGCTCGCGGTGCTCTGCTTGACCTCAAACCCTACATTGAACGCGACGGTGTAGATACCAGCATCTACTTCCAACGCCTGCTTGATGTCTGGCATTACAATGGTGCTCAATATGGGCTTCCCAAAGACTGGGACACCATCGCAATTTTCTACAACAAAGATCTATTTGACAAGGCAGGTGTGCCTTATCCCACCGACGATTGGACATGGAACCCTGTAGACGGTGGCGACTTTGTCCGGATCGCTCAGCTTCTGACCCTTGATGACCAGGGGCGGAACGCACTCGATCCTGACTTTGATCCGACCCGAATTGTACAGTATGGCTTTGGTGACATTGCTGGTTCTAACATGCAGGCCGGATGGCTCAACTTCGTCTGGATGAATGGAGGCACCGGTGTCATCGATAAGCCTTACGGCAACAAGTTCGTCCTGAACGAGCCAGAAGCAGTCGAAGCTCTGCAGTTCTGGTCCGACCTGGTCAACAAATACCATGTTGCACCACCGCCTGAGGCTACTGTAGCAGGTGGAACCGCTTGGGATATGTTTGTTGCAGGACATTTCGCCATGGTTCCCGCCGGTTCCTGGATGCTCACTGCCGGCCGCAGCATCGAAAGCTTCTCTTGGGACGTAGTTGGCCTTCCTTGGGGGCCAAAGGGCCGGGTAAGTGCGTTTAACGGACTGGCTCACAACATCTACGCTCATACTCCTCACAAGGAGGAAGCATGGCGTCTGGTTAAGTGGATTGAGGGCTACGAGTCTCAGAAAATTGTGGCCGAATACGGAACAGTCTTCCCAGCTGTCGAAGAGTTAGTCGACGTATTCTTGGAGGCCTATGCTGGCAGAGAACCTGCCAACGTTGGGGTTTATATTGACCTCACTGAAAACACTGGTACATGGCCGATGCACGTCAACTGGAACGAGATCTTTGACGTAATTGGAAGAGAACTGGATCTTGCTTTCGGCGGATTTATTGACGTCCCATCTGCCATCGAAAGCATTGAAAGCCAAGTAGCCCATCTCCTAGAGTAGCATAATAAATGGGCAGTCTGAGGGGCACAGCACCGTGCCCCTCTCTATAAAGGAGGCAAGTTTATGTGGCGGAAGCGGACCACTAGACAAGAAGCACTAGCAGGCTACCTCTTTATTGCACCGAACCTCATTGGGTTCCTGGTCTTCCAGCTGATCCCGATCATTGCTGCAGTGGTGCTCAGCTTCACGGCCTGGGATCTAATTAATGATCCTAAATGGGTGGGACTGGCCAATTACAAAGCTCTGCTGAGGGACCCTGTCTTTAAGCTATCGCTGAAAAAAACGTTTCAATTTGTAATCATCAACGTTCCCCTGCAGAGCGCCCTAGCGCTGATAATCGCAGTCTTGCTGAATCAGAATATCCGGCTGCAGAACCTGCTGCGTACGCTGTTTATTGTGCCGTGGGTGTCAATGTCTGTGGCAGTCGGATTGACCTGGACTTGGATCTTTAACTCACAGTTCGGGATTATCAACCAGATCCTGCTCAAATTCGGCATGCAGCGCATCCCGTGGTTAGCCTCACAAGATTGGGCCCTACCTTCGGTTATTATTGTCAACGTCTGGCAGTACTTGGGCTTCCACATTATTGTTTTCTTGACAGGCCTACAGCTTATTCCAAGAGAGATTACCGAAGCTGCTATCGTGGACGGAGCGTCTGCATGGACACGTTTTTGGCGAATCACGATCCCCCTTATCGGGCCAATCCTGTTCTACGACTTGATCGTGAACATGATCGGCACATTCCAAATCTTCGATCTGCCCTATGCGATGACCGGTGGAGGGCCTGGAAATGCTACCCGGGTCTACAACCTCTATCTCTATCAAAAAGGCTTCCAGTTCCTGCGCATGGGCGAGGCAACGGCCATGGCTGTGATTCTGTTCCTGCTGATTGCCGTTACAAGTGGGCTGTTCTTTAGAATTATTGGCCGGCGTATCAATTACGATCTGACCTAAAAGGGGGGAACTAGCCAATGCCAAAATCAGTCCAGCTTATTGGAAGAATACTGCTCTACGCTCTAGTATTTTTGATCCTGTTTGGATACCTCTTTCCACTCTTTTGGCAGTTTTCGACATCCCTCAAACACCTCGATGAGGTTTTCCGGGGGTTAACGTTGATACCAGCCAAACCAATGTGGGAAAACTACCGGACTGCTTGGAGCAACTTCAATGTAGGAAAATACCTACTCAACACTGTAATCGTTGCCTGTGCGATCACGCTTGGCCAGGTAATCTCCTGCTCAATGGCTGGGTATGGGTTTGCACGGCTGCGTTTTCCCGGACGGGATGCCATCTTCTATCTCTATTTAGGAACCATGATGATTCCGAGCACAGTGACTCTAATTCCCGCCTATATCATAGTGTTGGAATTAGGTCTGGTGGACTCGCTCCAAGGCTTAATCCTACCCTTTGTATTCGGAAATGCTTTGGGAACCTTCTTGGTACGGCAATATCTGATGTCCATCCCCAATGACCTTGAAGACGCAGCCAAGATCGATGGAGCCGGGTATTTCACTATCTGGACCCGTGTCATGCTGCCCATGTCCAAACCTGCCCTGGCTACTACCGCTGTGATGACGCTGGTAGCTCAATGGAACAGCCTGGTATGGCCACTAATTGTAATCCAAAGTGACCGTTGGAAAGTGCTGTCCGTCGGACTGGCAGACTTCAGGCTATTCCGCAACGTCCAGTGGAACACCATGATGGCCGCAGTAGTAATGGCCACACTTCCGATGATCATTATCCTGTTCTTAGCACAGCGCTTCTTCATCCAAGGCATCCAGTTCTCAGGAATGAATAAGTAAGAATTAAGCCCGGCTGCTGCCGGGCTTTGTCTTTACTGCGTGCTTTTTCCGACTACTACCGCTCCCTCTTTCTCCAGATAGTACTCGATGATGCTTCCACTCCAGAAGTGCATACGCAGGAGAATCTCTCCATCGCGGGTTTCCTTAAAGAAGGCAGGCGTTATCTCGATATAACTACCCTCGTAATCAGGCCTGAACGCTGCATTGAACTCTTTGTACGAGGTCCAATCAGCGGGGCCGGCGTTGCCTCCATCGGTGTAAACAGATTCCATCGTGGCCAAGCGGTCTCCATTAAAGTCGGTTGGAATACGGAACCGCCCGGTCCTTCCCTCCGTATCGTGTAGGACTGGCAGGTCATGTTGAATAACGTATATGTCCCAAGGTGCACCATGGCTGAAGTGACAAGTCAGTGAAGCAATGGTGCCGTGTTTGCTGCCAGCCTCCTCAACTAGTTCCTTGAGGAATGATGCTGAGAAAGTCAGATAGCGATTCGTCAGTGTATAATCTGTACCCTCAGTTAAGGGTTGATCGCCTAAGGTGATTGATACGAGCTCGTTGCCATTCAGCTCCAGAAGGAGGCTGCGGTTCTTGATTTCTTGCCCACTGCGGAGGAATATCGAGTCGCTATTCGTATAC
>ERZ773359.2332-NODE-2332-length-24097-cov-19.962066_pt1 | contig 24097 bp, 20 predicted proteins | sample MGYA00374955_ERZ773359 | MGnify/ENA primary metagenome ERZ773359 (study PRJEB29098, sample SAMN04486028) | biogas fermenter metagenome | study: EMG produced TPA metagenomics assembly of the Biogas fermentation microbial communities from Germany - Plant 4 DNA1...
TAAAAAGAAAAGTAGCAAATGACTTTTGCATCTGCTACTTTGTCTACAGTCTGAGACATCCGATTATAACAACCGGATGTCTTTTTGATAGTTTGAAACTTGAAAACTGTTTTTAATTTTACATTTGAAAAAACCGGTTCAACCTCAGGAGTTTTTCATCATGACGCTTTCGATAACGTCGGATACGTCTTCGCAGGCATCGCAAGCCTTCTCTAAAATATGAAAGACATGAGTCCAGGCTGCTACCGCCACCGGATTCATCTCGCTCACATAAAGCCTTCTCGTTGCTTCGGTGTACAGTTTGTCCCCCACTTCCTCCAGCCTGTTTACTTCAACGATATGTTTGTGAAGCGTCTTGGACTTGCGGAAGTTGCCAAACTCCTCAAGGGCTTTTTTCAATTCTTCACAGCATTGAGCTATAATCGAAGCTACTTCCAGAGCATCTTTTCTTATAACTGTGATGTTGAACATGTATAAGCGCATCAAAACATCTTCGATGGTGTCGGTAACATTGTCGATAAAATCGGCCATTAGCATTATATCTTCTCTCTCGATGGGCGTGATGAACTCCCTGGCCAATTGTTCCATCATCTGATGCTTCGCCAAGTCAGCGCTATGCTCAATTTCGTGCATCTCCTCCATCCTCTGCTCCAGTTCTTCGGGATGGTAATCCGTCATGACCTCAACCAAAAGCTTTGCAGCTTGGCAGGAGTAGTCCAGCAGCTCCACAAAGATTTTGAAATAATAGTTGTTCTTTTTACGTGCCATTTGACCAATCCTTTCTATCACTATGCAAAATCCCTTTGCAGTGTCTCCCCCTAGACTTATTATTAAATATTAACAAATCTGTATCAAAAGATCCTCATAAAGACCCAGGCCATAAGAAATCCTATAAGTCCGCAGCCAGGAAAAGTCAGTAGCCATGCGGTAACCATTTCCCGCACCACACCCCAGTTTACAGAAGACAGTCTCTTCGATGCCCCAACGCCCATTATGGCTGTTGTCTTCGTATGAGTGGTGCTCACCGGAATACCGAAAACCGAAGAGATAAACAAGCATACCACAGCTGCAAGATCCGCCGAAAATCCCTGGTACTTCTCCAGTTTAACCATATCCATTCCGACGGACTTGATGATCCGGTATCCCCCTATGGATGTGCCCATGGCCATGATGACTGAACAGAGAATCATCAACCATATGGGAATCACGAACTCCGTAGTGTCAGCTTGTCCCTGGGCAAGGAAAATACCCAGCATAAAAACGCCCATAAATTTCTGTCCGTCCTGAGCACCGTGCATAAAAGCCATACCGGCGGCTCCAGCAATCTGTGCGTTCTTAAATAAGTAAAAAGTATTCCTTCGATCTGTATTTGCAAATGCTCTGCCTATACCTTTTGTTATAAGCCAACCTGCCCCAAAGCCCATTCCTGTTGACAGCACCAGCCCGTACAATACCTTTACCCACTCCTCGGGATTGATGCCGGCCAGTCCTCCCTGGAGGGCGATGGCTGCTCCGGAGATACCTGCAATAAGGGCATGGCTTTCGCTGGTGGGTATTCCGAACCACCACGCTCCGGTAGCCCATATAACGATGGCGAACAGCGCTGCGCATAAGGCAACCAAAGCAGTATCCGGATCTCCTCGAAAATCTACCATGCGATAGATCGTCTGCGCAACTGTAGCGTTTATCAACGTCATGATAAGCACGCCCAAAAAATTAAAAACCGCTGCCATAAGAATAGCAGAGCCCGGGCCCATAGAGCGAGTAGATACACATGTGGCAATGGCATTTGGCGCGTCTGTCCAGCCATTTACCAAAATAACACCCAGCGTCAACAGAGTAATGATAAACAGTGCCGGGTTGGATATCGTTTGCTCTAAAAAACTTATCAGTGTAATTGTCATATTTTCTCCTTTATTGTCTCTTATCCCAATGATGATGATACCCGGTTTTTGGTTGTAAAGCAAGAAAAACTTATGTCAATAAAAATCCTGCAAAAAACAAAAACACCAGGGCGGCGTCTATTCAACGTCGTCCCTGGCGAATTCTCCAACATATGGCATTTATTCAACTATCTTAAAAGCTGAACCGGACCATGCACCGTTAACCAGGCGGTCAATCTCATCGTCTTGTGTAATGAGAAGCTCCAACTGATTAATAGCTGCTTCATTGGTCTCCGTTTCATTAAACAGACGCTTAATTATCCTCTTAGCCATTTTCTGACCCCCTTTCTTCTGTTACATCGAGCATAAATACCGGGTTTTTCCACATATAGGTAGTTTACTCCAGGTTCATTAACTTACATTTCATAAATAATTGTTATGTAATTATCATTATTTCGATCTCTGTTTTTACGCCGATGCGCCTTTTTTCAATATTAATTTACCATAAAATAGTTTATGATGCAAGCAAAAACGCAAAATTTTGTTATTATTTTAACATTATATTTTTCAAATTAGTTTTTCCAGGGAAGCGTTCCGACGAGTGAAACCAAGTGCCAACCGGACAGGGCGGACTGATTGAATCGTAAAATGAGCAAAAAATCGAGTTATGTGTGGATTATTGGGTCAATAACCTTGAAATTCCACACATAACTCAACTTTTTGTCCGCACCCCCGAATGGACCGTTTTACGGCTTTGGATCCACACACAACTTCATTTTTTGCACAACCTACCAGGCAGAAGGAGCCGACCAAAAAATCAAAAGGGACAGTCCCTTTTGATTTTTGACTAAAAGGCCACGGGAATTGCCCCGTGGCCGACTTGCTTGTCATGTCGCTTTTGTGTCTTGTTTTACTTCTGTCTTATTCCTTGATGGCTGTTACTACGCCTGCTCCTACTGTCCTGCCGCCTTCTCTGATAGCGAAGCGCAGTCCTTCTTCAATGGCGATAGGCGTAATCAGCGAAATCTCCATCTGGATGTTGTCACCGGGCATGCACATCTCTACTCCCTCAGGCAGTTTGATGTCTCCCGTTACGTCCGTTGTTCTGAAGTAGAACTGAGGTCTGTATCCGTTGAAGAACGGTGTGTGTCTTCCTCCCTCTTCCTTCTTCAGTACATAGACTTCCGCTGAAAACTGGGTGTGGGGATGGATCGTTCCCGGTGCAGCAAGTACCTGCCCTCTCTCGATCTCCGTTCTCTGTACACCGCGAAGCAGCGCTCCGATGTTGTCTCCCGCCTGTGCCTGATCCAACAGCTTGCGGAACATCTCTACTCCCGTTACGACTACCTTCCGCTTCTCATCTGTCAGTCCTACGATCTCTACCTCGTCGGATACCTTGAGGATTCCTCTCTCTACTCTTCCCGTAGCTACCGTTCCGCGGCCGGTGATGGAGAATACGTCTTCTACAGGCATCAGGAACGGCTTCTCCGTAGCTCTGACAGGCTCGGGAATGTAGTTGTCTACAGCTTCCATCAGCTCTATGATCTTATCTCCCCAGGGACCTGCAGGATCTTCCAATGCTCCAAGCGCCGATCCGCGAATGATCGGTGTCTCGTCTCCGGGGAACTCATACATGTCAAGAAGCTCTCTTACTTCCATCTCTACCAGGTCCAAAAGCTCCTCGTCGTCTACCATGTCGCACTTGTTCAAAAATACTACGATGTAGGGTACGTCTACCTGTCTGGACAAGAGAATATGCTCTCTCGTTTGAGGCATGGGACCGTCCGTCGCTGCTACTACCAGAATTGCTCCGTCCATCTGTGCGGCTCCTGTGATCATGTTCTTTACATAGTCTGCGTGTCCCGGACAGTCTACATGAGCATAGTGACGATTAGGTGTCTCGTATTCTACGTGAGAAGTAGCAATAGTAATTCCTCTTTCCTTCTCTTCCGGCGCTTTGTCGATCTGATCAAAGGCCACTGACTGTCCTAATCCGTATCTCTCACTTAATGTCCTCGTTATCGCCGCCGTCAATGTCGTCTTGCCGTGGTCTACGTGACCTATCGTCCCAATATTGACATGGGGCTTGGTACGTTCAAATTTTGCTTTCGCCATTGTGGTTTCCTCCTTCTCCCTTTCCCTATGGATTTCCTCGTGCCTATTTGCTTATCTTATCTATTAAATTCTCAGGCAGTTTCTCAAAATGGTCAAACTGCATTACATAGACGCCGCGCCCCTGTGTCTTGGAACGCAGGTCCGTAGCATAGCCGAACATTTCCGAAAAGGGAACCATTCCCCTGACGTGTACGGCTCCGGAGCGCATATCCGTGCCTTCGATGCGCCCTCTCCGCGAATTCAAATCGCCGATTATATCGCCCATATATTCTTCCGGAGCTGTAATCTCTATCTTGAAAATAGGCTCAAGAAGTACGGGCTTTGCTTTTTTGGCAGCCTCTCGGAATGCCAGGGAAGCGGCGATCTTGAAAGCCATCTCCGAAGAGTCCACTTCATGATAAGAACCGTCATACAGCTCTACGCCTATATCCACAACCTGATACCCGCCTATTGGGCCTGACATCATGGCTTCCCGTATACCCGCATCGACGCTGGAGATGTATTCTTTCGGAATAGCACCGCCCACAATCGTACTCTTGAACTCGTATCCGGAACCGGGTTCCCTGGGCGTGACCCGAATCTTGACATGGCCGTATTGGCCCCGTCCGCCTGTCTGCTTTGCATACTTGTATTCCACATCCGCAGGCGCAGAGAAAGTTTCTTTGTAAGAAACCTGGGGTTTCCCTACATTGGCCTCCACCTTGAATTCCCGCAGCAGGCGATCCACGATGATCTCCAGATGGAGTTCGCCCATGCCCGCGATAATGGTCTGGCCGGTTTCCGGGTTGGTATAAGCTCGGAATGTGGGGTCCTCTTCCGCCAGCTTCATCAGCGCAGCACCCATCTTTTCCTGCCCCGCCTTGGTCTTGGGTTCAATGGCAATCTCTATGACCGGATCGGGGAAGTCCATGGACTCCAGAATAATGGGCCGCCTCTCATCGCATAGAGTGTCTCCGGTAGTTGTGCTTTTCAAGCCTACGGCTGCTGCAATATCACCGGCATAAACAACATCTGCTTCCGATCTGTGATTAGCATGCATCCGCAGGATTCTTCCCACCCGTTCCTTCTTTTCTTTAGCTGAATTATATACATAGGAACCGGATTGCAAACTGCCGGAATAAACCCTGAAAAACGCTAATTTCCCCACAAAGGGGTCCGCCATGATTTTGAAAGCAAGAGCTGAGAAGGGTTCATCGTCCCTTGACTCTCTCTCTGCCTCTTTACCCGTTTTGGGATCAATTCCCTTGATGGGCGGAATATCAATGGGGGAGGGCAAATAATCTACCACCGCATCCAATAAAGGCTGTACGCCTTTGTTCTTATAAGCGGATCCGCATAACACAGGAACCATGGTGCCCTCAATAGTCATCTTGCGGATGCTCGCTTTTATCTCTTCTATTGAGAGCTCCTCCCCTTCCAAATACTTCATTAATAGTTCTTCATCTGCTTCTGCAACGGCCTCGATCAGAGCGTTTCTATGCTTCTCTGCTTCGGCCAGCAGTTCAGCAGGAATCTCTGTAATCTGTATCTCCCTTCCCAGGTCATCCTTGTATATTTCGGCCTTCATCTCTATCAAGTCGATCATACCCACAAACGTATCTTCTTTTCCGATGGGAAGTTGGATAGGTACAGCATTAGCCTTAAGCTTGTCCTTGACCATATCTACAACGCCTAGGAAGTCAGCCCCGATAATATCCATTTTGTTGACGAATATTATTCTGGGAACGTGGTATTTCTCAGCCTGTCTCCAAACGGTCTCCGACTGAGGTTCCACGCCGCCCTTTGCGCATAGCACGGTCACAGCTCCATCGAGCACGCGCAATGATCTTTCTACCTCAACGGTAAAGTCTACGTGCCCGGGTGTATCTATGATATTTATCCTGGTGTCTTTCCATTGGGCCGTTGTTGCAGCAGAAGTTATTGTTATGCCTCTTTCCTGCTCCTGTGCCATCCAGTCCATGGTTGCCGCACCTTCATGGGTCTCTCCCATCTTATGGGTCCTGCCCGTATAGAAGAGGATGCGTTCCGTGGTGGTAGTCTTACCGGCATCAATGTGCGCCATAATGCCAATATTTCTTATTTTTTCCAACGGAAATTCTCTAGGCATATCCCTAACTCCTTTCTACAACAAAACGCCTTTTGTTGTTTTTCTCCTTCACTACCACCTGTAATGAGCAAATGCCTTGTTAGCCTCTGCCATCTTATGGGTGTCTTCTTTCTTTTTAACAGATGCGCCGGTTCCATTGGCCGCATCCATGATCTCTTTTGCAAGCCTTTCGGACATGGTGCGCTCTCCCCTGTCCCTGCTGTACTTTGTCAACCACCGCAGTCCAAGGGTCTGGCGCCTTTCCGGTCTGACTTCCACGGGAACCTGGTAGTTGGCTCCGCCAACTCGTCTGGCTTTTACCTCAACCACAGGCATGATGTTATTGAGAGCCTTCTCGAAAACTTCCAGAGGGTTCTCTCCCGTTGCTTGCTTGATTCTGTCAAATGCATCGTAAACAATTGACTGCGCAGTTCCCTTTTTCCCATCAAGCATTATGCTGTTGATGAGCTTTGCTACAACAACACTTCCGTAGATGGGATCGGGGAGCACTTCTCTCTTTGGTACATTACCTTTTCTTGGCATTACTCTTCCCTCCTTATTGCATGCGATAATACTCGCTCGGTACTCGACCTCCGAAACGAGGCCGTGATGCCACTCAATTTATGTGATCTCTATCATATATAATTAAGGGCATATTTGTTAAATTTCCTTACGAAACTTATCTTTGCAATATTCCCATTATTGCTTCTTTTTTGCTCTTTTCGCTCCATACTTGGAACGTGCCTGATTTCTGTTGGCTACGCCTGCCGTATCCAACGTTCCCCTGACGATATGATATCTCACACCGGGCAGATCCTTAACCCTGCCGCCGCGAATCAGCACAACGCTATGCTCTTGCAGGTTGTGGCCGATGCCGGGAATGTATGCGGTGACTTCGATACCATTGGTCAGGCGAACTCTGGCTACTTTCCTCAGAGCTGAGTTCGGCTTCTTAGGAGTGACCGTCTTAACGGATGTGCACACGCCTCTCTTCTGTGGAGAATTGATATCTGTAGTCTTTCTTTTGAGAGTGTTGAGACCTTTCAACAGAGCGGGTGCCTGAGATTTCTTTTCAGACCTGGTCCTTCCTTCTCTCACCAATTGGTTGATGGTAGGCATACTCTTGTTTCTCCTTTCTTGCTGCAAAGTTTTTCCCGCTTCTTATATAAGATTGCAGGGAAAGATCACCGGCAGCATAGTATATTTAAACCTCAAAGGCTTAAATCGCCAGTATTGACCCCGACTAAAAGTTCGGTGTCAACGCCCAAATGAACCGGCGTTTAGTATACCACCGCCGGCTCATTATTGTCAATCTTTTTTGTGTTTACAATATATCTTCCATATCGGCTACAGACTTATATAAAGCCGAAACATCTCCCTGGGCAAGTTCCTCAACGGACATTTCCGCAGTCATGCCCTCTTCTTCCTCGTCGATTTCGTCGGCTATAGAGTTAAAGGATTCCATATATTCGGTGTTGACTCCATAGTCCACTTGGATATCCCTGTATCTCTTCATGCCCGTTCCCGCCGGGATGAGCTTTCCTATGATGACGTTTTCCTTCAGACCCAGCAGATGGTCCGTCTTTCCTTTGATTGCCGCATCGGTAAGCACTCTGGTGGTTTCCTGGAAGGAGGCAGCCGAAAGGAAAGAGTTGGTGGCCAAAGAAGCTTTCGTTATGCCCAGGAGAACTCTCTTGGCCTTGGCCGGTTCCAGACCTTCCGCCTCGGCTCTCTCGTTGGCTTCTTCCACTTCGGAAAGGCTGTAAAGACCTCCCGGCAGCAGTTCAGTATCACCGGCGTCTTCAATCTTGTATTTGGACAGCATCTGGCTAAGGATGACCTCGATGTGTTTATCATTGATGTCTACACCCTGATTCTTGTACACCCTCTGCACTTCTTTCAGGAGATACTGGTAAACTCCTTCAACGCCGTTGAGTCTAAGGATGTCATGAGGATTCAAAGGTCCTTGAGTAAGGGCTTCACCTGCTAATACGAAATCACCCTTGGTAACCCGCAGTCTGGCTCCGTAAGGAACTACGTAGACCCTCTCCTCCTCGCCGCGGATTTTTATCTCTATCTTGTTGTCTTTTCTGGTCTCAATGGATACCACCGTACCGTCTGCCTCGCAGATCTCTGCAAGGCCTTTCGGCTTTCTCGCCTCAAAGAGCTCCTCGACTCTGGGAAGACCCTGGGTAATATCGCTTCCCGCAACGCCTCCCGTATGGAAAGTACGCATGGTCAGCTGGGTTCCCGGTTCGCCGATGGATTGGGCTGCGGTAATGCCTACCGCCTCTCCGATGTTCACCGGATCGCCGGTGGCAAGGTTTCTTCCATAGCACATGGCGCAGATGCCGTTCTTGGTCTTGCAAGTCATAACCGACCTGATAGCTACAGATTCAATTCCGGCTTTATCGATTTCATCCGCATGGCGTTCCATGATTTCCTGCCCGGCTTCTACAATAACCCGACCCTCGCTGTCTACCACGTCCATGAGAGCGATCCTGCCTACAATACGTTGTTTGAGAGATTCTATGATCTCTTTTCCGTCTGTAAAGGCCCGGACTTCAATACCTTCGTTGGTTCCGCAATCGTATTCTCTCACAATGACATTGTGGCTTACATCCACCAGTCTTCTGGTAAGATATCCGGAGTCGGCAGTCCGCAGAGCCGTATCGGCAAGACCCTTTCTGGCTCCGTTGGTTGAAGTGAAGTATTCAAGCACCGACAACCCTTCCCGGAAGTTGGAGGTAATGGGAATCTCGATGGTGTATCCGGAAGCGTTGGTCATCAGACCGCGCATTCCGCAGATCTGCTGAATCTGCTTCTTGCTTCCCCTGGCTCCCGAGTGAGCCATGACATACAGATTGTTCAATGTGCTCAGAGAATTCATCAATGCGCTGGCCACGTCATCGGTAGCTACGCTCCAGGTCTTTAAGACCCTATCATACCGCTCCGAGTTTGACATGAGCCCCTTGCGATAAGCCGATTCATATTTTTCTACCATTTCTCTGGCGTTGGAGATGATCTCGGCCTTCTCTTCAGGTATCTCCATATCGGAAACGCTGATGGTAATGGCCGCCATGGTTGAATAATGGAAGCCCATAGTTTTGATATGGTCTAGTATATTTGCGGTATCAGTATTTCCATAACGTCTATAGCAGCGATCTATGATGTCGCTGAGTTTCTTCTTGTCGCAAAGGAAGTCCACTTCCAGAGAATAGGGATCCTCTGCCCTGTTCACATAACCCAAATCCTGGGGGATATGCTCATTGAATATGAACCTTCCTACAGTAGACTCCACAAGCTTACCCCTGTCATCCGGGCTTAATCTCTTTCTAACTTTCACCCTGGCATGCAAGCCCACGACGCCGTTCCTGTATGCCATGAGCATCTCGTCGTAATCCGCGAAGATCTTGCCGTCACCTTTTTCCGCAGGAGTGTTTCTCTCCTCCGTACCCGGGTGAGTGAGGTAGTAGCATCCCAGTACCATGTCTTGGGTAGGAGTGGTAATGGGACTCCCGTCCTTGGGAGCCAGTATATTGTTTACGGACAGCATCAGGAACCTGGCTTCCGCCTGGGCCTCTACGGACAGAGGCACGTGGACAGCCATCTGGTCTCCGTCGAAGTCCGCATTGTACGCCGTACATACCAGAGGATGGAGCTGTATGGCCTTACCCTCTACCAGTACGGGCTGGAAAGCCTGAATACCCAATCTGTGCAGCGTAGGGGCACGGTTTAGCAGAACCGGATGTTCCTTAATAACCTCGTCCAGCACATCCCAGACTTCCGGCCTGACCTTCTCCACCATCCTCTTCGCACTCTTGATATTGTGTGCGTAACCGTCCTGAACCAACATCTTCATGATGAAAGGCTTGAACAGCTCCAAAGCCATTCTCTTAGGCAGTCCGCACTGGTAGAACTTCAGCTCGGGCCCTACTACGATTACGGACCGGCCGGAATAGTCAACCCGCTTTCCAAGAAGGTTCTGGCGGAACCGTCCCTGCTTGCCCTTCAACATGTCGGAAAGGGATTTTAAAGGCCTGGATCCGGGACCGGTAACAGGTCTGCCCCGTCTGCCGTTATCGATGAGAGCATCTACCGCTTCCTGGAGCATGCGCTTTTCATTTCGCACGATGATATCCGGAGCGCTGAGATCCAGAAGCCTCTTTAAACGGTTGTTCCGGTTGATGACCCTTCTGTATAGGTCGTTTAAGTCGGAAGTAGCGAACCGTCCGCCGTCCAGCTGCACCATGGGGCGCAAATCCGGCGGTATAACCGGAATTACCTCCAGAATCATCCACTCCGGCCTGTTGCCGGAAAGCCGCAAAGCTTCTATTACTTCTAAACGCCTTACTATGCGAATTTTCTTCTGGCCGGTGCTGGCTTTCAGCTCATCTCTGAGTTCCTTGGAAAGCTCTTCCAGATCCGTATTAGCCAGCAATTCGCGGATGGCTTCCGCTCCCATTGCGGCCCTGAATCTGTTTCCGTATTCTTCCTTGGCCTGGCGGTATTGCTGCTCTGTAAGGATCTCTTTGTATACCAGATCCGTATCGCCGGGATCCAGCACAATGTATGCGGCAAAATACAACACCTTCTCCAGATTTCTCGGGGAGATGTTCAGCACCAGTCCCATCCTGCTGGGGATTCCCTTAAAGTACCAAATATGAGACACGGGGGCGGCCAATTCTATATGGCCCATGCGCTCCCTTCTGACTTTTGCCTTTGTTACTTCAACGCCGCAGCGGTCGCAGACGATCCCCTTGAATCGAATCCTCTTATATTTCCCACAGTGGCACTCCCAGTCCTTGGTGGGGCCGAATATCTTTTCACAGAAAAGTCCTTCCTTTTCAGGCTTTAACGTCCTATAGTTGATTGTCTCCGGTTTTTTGACTTCACCCCGGGACCAACTTCTGATCTTCTCAGGTGATGCCAGGCTGATACGAAGCGATTCAAAATTGTTCAGTTCCTGCATATCTTACCTCCTACAAGATTTCCTCATCTGTATCGAAATCTTCTTGAAGCTCCAGACCTTCACTGTCTTCCGACAAGTCGTCATCCTCGTTTTCTTCACTGTTTTCTTCACTGAAACCCGCATCGCCTTCAAAGAACTCTTCTTCTACCGCTACATTCTCGATTTCGTTAAATGCATCTATTCCCGAAAGATCTTCGTATTCGGTAGATTCCTTGATGTCGATAACTTCGTTGTCCTCCGTGAGAACTCTCACGTCCAGAGCAAGGCTCTGCATTTCCTTAATCAGTACTTTGAAGGACTCGGGAATTCCGGGTTCAGGAATGTTTTCACCTTTGACGATCGCTTCGTAGGTCTTGACTCGCCCAACCACGTCATCCGATTTCACAGTCAGGATCTCCTGGAGCGTATACGCTGCGCCATATGCTTCCAATGCCCAAACTTCCATCTCTCCGAAGCGCTGTCCGCCAAACTGGGCCTTACCTCCTAAAGGCTGTTGGGTCACCAGGGAGTAAGGACCGGTGCTTCTGGCGTGAATCTTATCATCTACCAGGTGGTGAAGTTTCATCATGTACATGTAGCCTACTGTTACAGGGTTATCGAAAGGCTCGCCGGTCCGGCCGTCGCGAAGGACCAGTTTCCCGCTCTCCGGATAACCGCAATCGTGCAACAGGTCGATAATCTCAAGCTCGCTGGCGCCGTCAAATACCGGGCTGGAGATGTACCAATCCTTATATTTGGCCGCCAATCCCAGATGAGTCTCCAACACCTGTCCGATGTTCATACGTGAAGGCACACCGAGGGGATTGAGCATGATCTGCAGCGGAGTGCCGTCTTCCAGGAAAGGCATATCCTCTTCCGGTAAAATCCTGGAGATAACGCCTTTGTTTCCGTGACGTCCCGCCATCTTGTCACCTACGCTGATCTTGCGTTTGGTCGCAACATAAACCCTCACCAGCTTATTGACGCCCGGCGGCAACTCATCTCCTTTTTCCCTCGAAAACACTTTCACGTCAATAACGATACCGTTCTCGCCGTGAGGCACTCTCAGAGACGTGTCCCTTACTTCTCGGGCTTTTTCCCCAAAGATGGCGCGGAGCAATCTCTCCTCTGCCGTCAGTTCCGTCTCTCCTTTGGGCGTGACCTTCCCCACAAGGATATCCATGGAACTTACTTCCGCTCCTATGCGGACAATTCCTTCCTCATCAAGATCTTTCAACGCATCTTCGCCAACGTTCGGAATATCCCTGGTGATTTCTTCCGGACCGAGCTTTGTATCTCTCGCCTCCGCCTCGTATTCCTCGATATGAATAGAGGTCAGGGTATCGTCCATGATCAATCTCTCGTTGATGATGATAGCGTCTTCGTAGTTATATCCTTCCCAAGTCATAAATCCTACAAGAAGGTTTTTACCCAATGCAATTTCGCCCATATCCGTAGCGGGACCGTCTGCAATGACTTCTCCGGCCTCCACCCGTTCACCGCGATTTACAATGGGCTTCTGATTGATGCAAGTTCCCTGGTTTGAACGTTTGAATTTCAACAGTTTGTACTCATCGATGCCGTTGTCTCTATCTCTTCTGATCCTTATTCTGTTTGCATCCACATATTCTACCGTGCCCGATTCTTTTGCGAGCACTACAACTCCCGAATCTCTTGCGGCAATATATTCCATGCCGGTGCCCACGATAGGAGCATCTGTTACCAGCAGGGGCACAGCCTGCCGCTGCATGTTGGAACCCATCAGCGCACGGTTGGCATCGTCGTTTTCCAGGAAAGGAATCATAGCCGTAGCTACGGATACCACCTGTTTCGGGGATACGTCCATATAATCCACTTCTTCTCTCGGAACCAGATCCAGCTCGCCACCGGGTTTTCTCACTACGACTTTTTGATTTATGAAATGGCCTTCGCTATCCAACGGTTCGTTGGCCTGAGCTATAATTACCTGCTCCTCTTCATCTGCCGTTATATACTGGATCTCTTCGGTAACCCGGCCGGCAGCCTTGTCGACCACGCGATAAGGAGTCTCGATAAAACCGTATTCGTTAACTCGGGCATAGGTGGTCAAAGAACCAATGAGCCCGATGTTGGGTCCTTCCGGGGTCTCGATGGGGCACATCCGGCCGTAATGAGAATGGTGAACGTCCCTCACCTCAAAACCGGCCCTTTCCCTTGACAGACCGCCGGGGCCCAAAGCGGAAAGCCTTCTCTTGTGGGTAAGTTCCGCAAGTGGATTGGTCTGATCCATGAACTGGGACAGCTGGCTGCTGCCGAAGAATTCTTTTATAGCCGCTGTCACCGGTCTGATGTTCATCAGAGCCTGAGGCGTCGTGACCTCAATATCCTGAATGGTCATTCTCTCTTTTATGACACGTTCCATACGGGCAAGGCCGATACGGAACTGATTCTGCAACAATTCCCCTACGGTCCTGAGCCTTCTGTTGCCCAGGTGGTCGATATCGTCGATGAAGCCGATACCATCCGTAAGGTTGAGAATATAACTGATAGATGCGATTATGTCATCGAGGATGATGTGCTTGGGAGAAAGCTTATTCTTTAAAGATAGTATTGCTTCCTTGATGTTCTCCTCACCCTCGTAGTTCTCCAAAATCCACTTCAACACGGGAAAGTAAACCTTGTTGGGAAGCTTCAATTCCGCCGGATCAAAGGGAACGAAGTCCTGAAGGTTTACAAAGCAATTACCGATAACCCTCACCGGTCTGCCTTCCACCGTCTTGCTGTAAACCATGACGTATTCCGCGCCGGAATTTTCTATGGCCATGGCCAAATTGCGATTGATGAGTGTCCCTTCTTCCGCCAGCACTTCGCCGGTGAAGGGGCTGACGATGGGTTCGGCTGCTCTGCATCCTACAATCCGGTTGGCCAGTCCAAGCTTCTTATTGTATTTATATCTGCCGACCTTTGCCAGGTCGTATCTCTTAGTATCAAAGAACAGCGCTTCAACGAGATCATAGGCGCTCTCAAATGTGGCCGGTTCACCCGGCCTCAGTTTTTTATATATCTCCTTAAGCCCTTCTTCGTAATTCACTGCTACATCTTTGGCTAAGGTTTTTTCCAAACGGTCGTTCTCGCCGAAGATTTTAAGGATTTCTTCATTTGTTCCCTCATAGAGCTGCTTTGCGACTTCACTGCAGAACTCATTATACCTGCGGATTTTTTTCTGCAGGTCAGCATCAGAAATATTCGGGTTCTTCCTTTTCTCAATCAGTTCTTTCTCTTCCACGGATTTATATGCAAGGGCCCTCAAGAGGGTGGTGATGGTCTGCTTTCTCGTGCGATCCACACGCACGGAAATCACTTCGTTGGAATCCGTTTCGTACTCCAGCCATGCGCCGCGATTGGGAATAATCTGCGCTGAATAGAGCTTGTTGTTGGATTTATCTGTGGTAACATCATAATAAGGTCCGGGTGACCGAACCAACTGAGTGACGACAACACGCTCCGCCCCGTTATAAATAAAGGTGCCTTTTTCGGTCATGAGAGGAAAATCTCCCATGAAAACCTCTTGCTCCTTTACTTCACCGGTTTCTTTATTTACCAATCTGACCTTGACTTTCAGGGGAGCACAATAAGATGCGTCTCTTTCTTTACACTCTTCCTGATTGTACTTGGGCTCGTCGTTGATAGAATGGTCAATAAATTCAAGGACAAGATTGTCTGCGTAATCCCTGATAGGAGATATGTCTTCGAAGACCTCTTTCAAACCTTCTTTGATAAACCAATCATAAGAATCTTTTTGGATCTGGATCAGATTTGGCATAGGGGCTACTTCCTGAATTCTCGAGTAGCTCATCCTGGTTTTTTTACCGATTTGAACGGGTTGTGGCATATTCATCACTCCTTGTATTGACAACAAACTATTTTGCGTGGCAATGTACTATGATATCACAGCAAAAACTAGTAGTCAACAAAAATTTTTTCTTCCATTTGTTGTATTTTGCTTCAGTCTTTTTACGATTGTTTTGTTTTCGGAGCGCAGGGGTAATCTCCCCCACTGATGACTCTGGTTACAATTCGTTTTCGGAGCGCAGGGTTGCGCTCCGAGTACAAGCAAGTGCCAACCGGGCAGGACGGACCGTCTAGATCGTACGGCACGCAACGCGTAGCTTCGTCGAGCGGGAAAGCAACCCTGCGCTCCGAAAACGAATAGGCTAAATACAACTTTGAAATGTTTCAGTTCAAATACAAATCAAATACAAACAAAAGAACCCGTTCTATAGCAGAGAACGGGTCCTATGACAGAATAACACCTTATTTCATCTCTACGGAAGCGCCAACTTCTTCCAGCTTCTTCTTGATTTCTTCTGCTTCGCTCTTCTCGATGCCTTCCTTGATGTTGCTGGGTGCTCCGTCTACGAGTTCCTTGGCTTCCTTCAGACCCAGACCGGTTATCTCTCTTACGACCTTGATAACCTTGATCTTTTCCGCACCTGCGCTTGCCAGAACAACTGTGAATTCTGTCTGCTCGTCCGCTGCATCTGCCGCTGCGGCTCCGTCGGCCGCTCCTACTACAGCCACAGGAGCTGCTGCAGAAACGCCAAACTCCTCTTCACAAGCTTTGACCAATTCGTTGAGTTCTAAAACAGTCATGCCTTTAATGGCTTCAATAATTTGTTCCTTATTCATTTCGATCTCCTTTTCTCTTCTATTCTATTTTTATACGAATACGCCTATTAGCTTAAGCTTCTTGTTCTTGTTCCTGTTCCTGCTTTGCGTCCGCAATAGCTTGCAATGTCCGGACAAATGTTGAAACAGGCGATTGAATGCTGCCCATGAATTTAGCGATAAGCTCATCTCTTGAGGGCAGAAGGGCGATGTCCTTCAACTGGTCGGCATTGTAGTAGTCGCTTTCCACAACGCCGCCCTTGAAGCTCATCTTTTTAAACTCTTTCATTATGCCGTTCAATACTCTGGCCGGAGCCACCGCATCCTCGTATCCGAAAGCGAATGCGCTGGGTCCTTTAAGGGTCGGAGCAAGAGCTTCAAAGGGAGTTCCCTCAATAGCTTTGTTGAAAAGAGTATTTTTGTAAACCGTATAGTCCACATTGGCTTCTCTGAGCTTCTTTCTCATGGCATTGGCTTCTTCTACACTTATTCCCATGTAGTCGATAACCACTGCCGACTGCGCCTTTTCAAGCTTTTCTTTGATCTCATCGACCACAGCTTGTTTTTGCATTAAATGTTCCTGTGATGGCATGAACTCTCTCCTTTCCGGTATTGCCTCCGGCTCAACCGGCGCTGCCGCCGTCAAGATTGCGAAGCAATACACTGATTTTTCCGGTTAGGTGCGAAAAAGCCTTTTCCATCCTGCAGACAGAAAAGGCTCCGATTCAATACCGTACAATGTATCTTCAACCTCGGCAGGATATTAAGCTTTGAGCACCTGCTGTCTACAGTCTTATGTTCAATTCTATTCTGTTTTGTTTTTAAGGCTTTTTCTTTGCACCGTTACCATTAGTTAAAGGTAATTTTTTGCGGATTGATCTTTACTCCGGGTCCCATGGTGCTGGCTACCGTAACGCTTCTCAGGTACTGACCTTTGGCTGCGGCAGGCTTGGCTTTTACTACTGCCTCCAGCAGAGCATTGAAGTTGTCCACCAGCTTCTCTTTACCAAAGGAAGCCTTTCCGATGGGAGTATGGATGATATTGGTCTTATCCAGACGATACTCCACTTTACCGGCTTTGATTTCCTGAATAGCTCTTGCGATATCCATGGTTACAGTTCCGGATTTGGGGTTGGGCATCAGGCCTTTGGGACCTAAGATTCTACCCAGCCTTCCCACTACACCCATCATATCCGGGGTAGCTACGACGACGTCGAAGTCAAACCAGTTTTCCGTTTGAATCTTCTGCGCCATTTCTTCCGCGCCCACATAATCGGCTCCCGCTTCCTCAGCTTCCTTGGCTTTATCGCCCTTTGCAAAGACCAGAACTTTCTTGGTCTTGCCTGTACCGTGAGGGAGAACGATGGCGCCTCTTACCTGTTGGTCCGCATGTCTTCCGTCTACGCCCAATTTGATATGGACTTCAACGGTTTCATCGAATTTGGCCTTGGCTGTCTGCAAGACCAGATCGATAGCCTCGTTTACTTCATACAATGTTGTCTTGTCGACTAACTTGGCCGACTCTCTGTAAATCTTTCCTCTTTTTGGCATTGTTTGTTACCTCCTTGTGGTTCTTGCGGCTTTTAGCCTCCCACGTCATTAGTCACGAATGACGATTCCCATACTTCTTGCGGTCCCCTTGATCATTTCTGTTGCAGAATCCAGGTCCGCAGCGTTCAAGTCGGGCATTTTCAGCTTTGCGATCTCTCTTACCTGATCTGTGGTGAGCGTTGCGACTTTCTTTTTGTTCGGTTCACCTGAAGCGGTAGTTAGATTCGCGGCTTTCTTCAACAACACAGCTGCAGGCGGCGTCTTTGTCACAAAGGAAAATGATCTGTCCGTATATACCGTGATGACTACGGGGATGATCATACCTGCCTGGTCGGCTGTTCTGGCGTTGAATTGCTTGCAGAAATCCATAATGTTAATGCCCTTCTGTCCCAGAGCAGGACCTACCGGCGGCGCAGGTGTTGCATTCCCCGCAGGAATCTGCAGCTTGATATAGCCATCAACTTTTTTTGCCATGTGTTTGCTAATCTCCTTTCTCTCGCTGGCCGTTCCATCTGACTCAGCAAGTTATTTTTGCGCCTGGCGCTATATTTTGTCTACCTGGCCGAACTCCAGCTCGACCGGCGTGTCTCTTCCAAACATGGAAATGCGAACTTTCAGGGTCTGTTTGTCGAAGTTGACTTCTTCCACAACACCCATAAAGCTCTCAAATGGCCCATTGATTACCTTTATGCTGTCTCCGGGAGCAATGTCCAGCTTGATGAAAATCTTCTCGATGCCCATTCTCCTCACTTCTTCGTCAGTGAGAGGAACCGGTTCAGATCCATGCCCTACAAAGCCTGTAACTCCCTGGGTGTTTCTTACCAAGTACCAGGATTCATTGGTGACGATCATCTTCACCAGGACGTAACCGGGAAACATCTTTCTTGTCTTGATCTTTCTCTGGCCGTCCTTGATCTCCACCCGATCTTCCGTGGGCACTACAACTTCATGGATCAAATCCTGCATGCCTCGGTTCTCAACAAGCTTTTCAATATTCACTTTCACTTTGTTTTCGTGTCCGGAATATGTGTGGATTACATACCATTTGGCCTTAGAAGTCTCTTCCTCTTCTGCGTCATCTGTGGTTTCCTGAAGCTGATCTTCTGCCGTTAAAGCGTTTTCCTCTTCAACCACAGCTTCAGCATCGTCGACGAGACTTTCTTCCACGATTTCCGGATTCGTTTTTGTTTTTTCCATTTTATTATCCCTTTTTTGCTTACATGCTGATGTTAAGAACAGCTTTCAGCAGTGCAAGGAATGCAGAATCAAAGACCCAAAAAATCAAAGAAAAAGCAACGCAGGTCATAATGACTACGCCGGTATATGAGGCCAGTTCTTTTCTGGTGGGCCAGATGACTTTGCGCAATTCAGTCCTTACACCCTTAAAATATTCCCTGACGCTGGGTCTCTTATTATTAACATTAACCTTCGTTTTAACTGCAGGTTTTTTCTCCATGCTGCTCACATCCCTTAAATGTTATTTGGTTTCTCTGTGAAGCGTGTGCTTCCTGCAAAATCTGCAATATTTATTGAACTCCAAGCGATCGGGATCGTTTTTCTTGTTCTTGGTCGTATTGTAATTTCTCTGCTTGCATTCCGTACAAGCTAATGTAACTCTCACTCTCATGGTGCCTTGCCTCCGAATTCCAAATTAACTTGCTCACCAAACTGTTTATCTAACTATGCTATGGCCGCTTCGCCGTATGGCCGTAAAGTCGCTAAATTAAATTATCATAGATTTGTCAGCCTGTCAATAGAAAATCTGCTTCGTCAAATCCTGCTGATCAAACCAACAACTGTCAGGGCGTTGGTTATAAGAGCCAAAGGCACCAAAATCAAAAATAGCGCCTTTTTGGTTTTATGCCGAAATACTATCATTCCTGTCAGGATTCCGGGGCCGCCTAATATAAAGGCAAATGCCAACAGGCTGGATTCGCTGATGCGCCGGCGGCCTTTGACCGCTTTGCGCTTATCCACGCCCATAACTAAAAATGTAATCAGGTTCCATACAAGAATCCCTATTGCCAGTGTATCGCTTCCGATTTCCATAAATCGCCGCCCCGTTTCTTTCTATTGCATTATTTTGTTCAAATACTTTTATTCAGATACTTTTACAAGTACTTTTACACGTTCAAATTTCAAATTCATTTTTGGTGCATGGAGTTGCGCTCCGGCAAGCACAACCAAGTGCCAACCGGACAGGGCGGACTGATTGAATCGTAAAATGAGCAAAAAATCGAGTTATGTGTGGATTATTGGGTCAATAACCTTGAAATTCCACACATAACTCAACTTTTTGTCCGCACCCCCGAATGGACCGTTTTACGGCTTTGGATCCACACACAACTTCATTTTTTGCACAACCTACCAGGCAGAAGGAGCCGACCAAAAAATCAAAAGGGACAGTCCCTTTTGATTTTTGACTAAAAGGCCACGGGAATTGCCCCGTGGCCGACTTGCTTGTCATGTCGCTTTTGTGTCTTGTTTTACTTCTGTCTTATTCCTTGATGGCTGTTACTACGCCTGCTCCTACTGTCCTGCCGCCTTCTCTGATAGCGAAGCGCAGTCCTTCTTCAATGGCGATAGGCGTAATCAGCGAAATCTCCATCTGGATGTTGTCACCGGGCATGCACATCTCTACTCCCTCAGGCAGTTTGATGTCTCCCGTTACGTCCGTTGTTCTGAAGTAGAACTGAGGTCTGTATCCGTTGAAGAACGGTGTGTGTCTTCCTCCCTCTTCCTTCTTCAGTACATAGACTTCCGCTGAAAACTGGGTGTGGGGATGGATCGTTCCCGGTGCAGCAAGTACCTGCCCTCTCTCGATCTCCGTTCTCTGTACACCGCGAAGCAGCGCTCCGATGTTGTCTCCCGCCTGTGCCTGATCCAACAGCTTGCGGAACATCTCTACTCCCGTTACGACTACCTTCCGCTTCTCATCTGTCAGTCCTACGATCTCTACCTCGTCGGATACCTTGAGGATTCCTCTCTCTACTCTTCCCGTAGCTACCGTTCCGCGGCCGGTGATGGAGAATACGTCTTCTACAGGCATCAGGAACGGCTTCTCCGTAGCTCTGACAGGCTCGGGAATGTAGTTGTCTACAGCTTCCATCAGCTCTATGATCTTATCTCCCCAGGGACCTGCAGGATCTTCCAATGCTCCAAGCGCCGATCCGCGAATGATCGGTGTCTCGTCTCCGGGGAACTCATACATGTCAAGAAGCTCTCTTACTTCCATCTCTACCAGGTCCAAAAGCTCCTCGTCGTCTACCATGTCGCACTTGTTCAAAAATACTACGATGTAGGGTACGTCTACCTGTCTGGACAAGAGAATATGCTCTCTCGTTTGAGGCATGGGACCGTCCGTCGCTGCTACTACCAGAATTGCTCCGTCCATCTGTGCGGCTCCTGTGATCATGTTCTTTACATAGTCTGCGTGTCCCGGACAGTCTACATGAGCATAGTGACGATTAGGTGTCTCGTATTCTACGTGAGAAGTAGCAATAGTAATTCCTCTTTCCTTCTCTTCCGGCGCTTTGTCGATCTGATCAAAGGCCACTGACTGTCCTAATCCGTATCTCTCACTTAATGTCCTCGTTATCGCCGCCGTCAATGTCGTCTTGCCGTGGTCTACGTGACCTATCGTCCCAATATTGACATGGGGCTTGGTACGTTCAAATTTTGCTTTCGCCATTGTGGTTTCCTCCTAAATAATTGCATTTAATAATCTTTTACAGCAGCCCTCCTGTACCGGGCCTGTCAGCCCCGAGAGCCTGCTGTAAACTGTGCAGGGCATCCTTCAAACCTGCCTGCCTAAGGATGCCAGTCAACGATGGAGCTGTTGAGCAGACTCGAACTGCCGACCTCATCCTTACCAAGGATGCGCTCTACCTGCTGAGCTACAACAGCATATGTTCCTTTTACACTTTCCACATTGTACTATACGTAAAACCGGGTGTCAACCTATTTTAAAGTGCATTTTGCAAGGCTCTTTTACGTATGAACCCTCAGGAAAAGAGCCAGTTTTCTTTTCGTGCGCTGGATGGCATTATCAATGGATTTGGGCTGCTTCCCCATGCTGGCAGCAATTTCTTTATAAGTCTTTCCTTGAAGATATTGGCTCCAAACAGCCGATTCAAATTCGCTCAACACATTTCCGCTATTTCCTCCGATCTGATCCAAAGCCTCCTTTACGAGAACCAGCGTTTCCGGATCCGAATCGCTGTCGGTAGGCAAGGTTTCAGACAAGGTTATAAAGCTGTTATCACCGGATATGGGTTTGTTCAGGGACACGGACATATTCAGCGGAGAATGTTTTTTCCGCGCGGCCTGCTTAATAGCGGACAGGATCTGCCGGTTGATGCACAAGTCAGCAAAGGTGCGAAAAGAAGCATGCCTGGATTCATCAAAGCTGCGTATTGCCTTAAATATTCCGATCATGCCCTCCTGGACGATGTCATCGCGATCCGCTCCAACCATATAATAAATATGCGCTTTAGTCTTGACTACTTCTTTGTATTTGCGAATGAGGGCTTCTTCCGCTTCTCCGTCTCCCTTCTGGGCTAAACGCACCAATTCCTCTTCGGAATAGCTTTGATTACTGTCATATTTGTCCACTTACAATTTTCCTCTTCTCTGCCTGTTAATTTCATACATGAGAATTGTCGCGGCATTGGAAGCGTTGAGTGAAGAAATTTTTCCTTCCATTGGAATTGAAAGAATAAAATCACACTTCTCTCGAACCAACCGGCTCACCCCGCTTCCTTCCCCTCCTATGACAATGGCAATGGGGCCCGTCAAATCTCTTTCATAGTAAAGGCTGCCGTCCATATGACAGGCACCGACCCATACTCCCTTTGCCTTTAACAAATCGATGGTCTGTGACAAATTGGACACCTTGGCTACGGGTACGTATTCAATGGCTCCCGCCGACGCCTTTGCAACCGAATCTGTCAAACCGACTGCCCTGCGTTTCGGTATGATGACACCATGGACTCCTGCTCCGTCGGCCGATCGAAGGATTGCCCCTAAATTGTGTGGATCTTCTATTCCGTCCAGGAGAAGGAGAAAAGGGTCTTCTCCCTTTTCAGCGGCGCGATTCAACAGATCTTCCACCTCATAATAACGGTAGGAAGACACATAGGCAACCACTCCCTGATGGTTGCCTCCTCCGGACCCTCCTGCCGCGATTCTATCCAGCGTCGCTCTGTCCACAAATTGTATGGAGATTTTCCTTTCCCTGGCAAGGGCTTCGATCTTCTTAGCCGAGCCTTCCGCGCCCTTTTGCATCAACAGTTTCTCGATTCCCCGGCCGCTTTTCAGCGCTTCCATAACCGGATTTCGTCCTACCAACAAATCGCTCAATTGCTTTCCCCTCTTTACAATATCCGTTCGTATTCGGTGAAACGGTAAGCAAAGCCGTTCTCCGTTATCGGTTCGCTCTCGTATACCAACTTCCAGGCCGGATGTTCATCCAGGTTGATGAAATACTTGTCCGCCGGAAAAGCAGCATCTATTTTCGTAACATATGCTCTGTCACAATGGGAAAGAAATTCCCTGTAAATCTGTTCTCCTCCGATGATGAACACCTGGTCTAAATCGCAGTTATCCAAGCATTGAAACAAATGCTCTTTAGAGCAGCAGATCTCACAGTCGGCGGGATAATCCTCGTTGGTGGTCAGAACGATATTGGTCCGTCCCGGAAGAGGTTTTCCTCCAGGGAAAGATTCCAAGGTCTGACGACCCATGACAACAGTCTTTCCTAAGGTCTTCTCTCTGAAGTGTTTCAAATCTCCGGGCAAATGAGCAAGCAGCGAATTGCCCTTACCGATCGCCCAATTACGGTCTACGGCCACGATAATCTTCATAAGTTCTCCTTTAACATTTATTTATTTAAAAACTATAACATATACTGATTAAGCGTAAGATTATCCATAAAAATGCTGCTACAAAAAGTAGTTTGTTGTAAAAAGTGCCTGCCACCTTTTACAACTAAAACTTTAAACGGCAACGGGTATATTTTTTATTTGAGGATTTGTCTTGTAATTTTCTACGATTACGTGCTCCGGTCTGAAATCGTAGAAGTTTTTAACCTCCGGATCCAGATAAACCTTCGGCGCCGGATAAGTAGGTCTCGTGAGCATTTCCTCCACCAAGGGGATATGTCTGTAATAGATGTGAGCATCGGCAATCACGTGAACCAGCTCGCCGGGCTCCATGTCATTTACTTGGGCGAACATCATCACCAGAATCGAATACTGGACCACATTCCAGTTATTCGCGACAAGCACGTCCTGGGACCTCTGGTTCAGTATTGCATTAAGCCTGTTTCCCGTGACATTGAATGTCATGCTGTATGCACAGGGATATAGCGCCATTTCATGAAGGTCGGCAAAATTGTAAAGATTCGTCATTATCCTGCGGCTATAAGGATTATGGGCCAGGTCGTAAAGCACCCTGTCAACCTGATCCATTTCCCCTTCCGGATATTTATGTTTTATTGAAAGCTGATATCCGTAAGCTTTCCCGATGGTGCCCTTCTCATCAGCCCAGGCATCCCAGATACGGGTGTTCAAATCCTGAATGCTATTGGATTTCTTCTGCCAGATCCACAAGAGCTCTTCGGTAGCGGATTTTATGGCAGTGGGCCTAAGGGTCAAGGCAGGAAATTCTTCGCTGAGATCGTATCGATTTACCACGCCAAATCTCTTTATCGTATGGGCGGGCGTTCCGTCCTCCCACTTTGCGCGGACCACTTGCCCTTCGGAAGAAAAGCCGTTGTCGAGAATGTCTCTGCACATGGTTATGAATATGTCGTCTGCTCTGCTCAAGGCTGCTACCCCCTTTTTATATAATGTCACGGTTTTT